>Ga0247820_10001540_pt1 | contig 13002 bp, 11 predicted proteins | sample 13C_Glucose_Day1_2_FD_192480 | JGI IMG/M metagenome (GOLD analysis project Ga0247820, IMG submission 192480) | Soil microbial communities from agricultural site in Penn Yan, New York, United States - 13C_Glucose_Day14 | ecosystem: Environmental > Terrestrial > Soil > Agricultural land | place...
CGAACACCGCGTGGAAGTCCTGCGGCGGCTCGTCGAACCAGACGTAGCCCGCCACCAGGCGCGCCGGGATGTTCAGCGCCCGGCACAGCGTGATGCCGATGTGGGCGAAGTCGCGGCACACGCCCGCACGCTGCGCGAGCGCCTCCTGCGCGGTGGTGGTCGACGTGGTGCTGCCGGCGCGGTATTCGATGTTGTGGTGGATCCAGTCCACGATGTGCCGCACGCGCGCCAGGCCGGGCGGCAGCGGGCCGAACTGCTCGCGCGCGAAGGCGCACAGCACGTCCGACTCGCAATAACGGGTCGGCATCATGTAGCGCAGCACCGAGTCCGGCACCTGGCTGGCCGGCACCTCGGGCAGCTGCACCTCGAGCGGCTCGCAGTCGACCTGCACGTCGGCCTTGTAGCTCAGCTCCAGCGGGCCCGGCATCACGTCCAGGCGGATGAAGCGGTTGCCGCTCTCCGCGTCCTCGAACGTGCGCAGCGGGACCGGCGGCCAGACCGTGAGGTGCTCGCTCACGATCTCCTGGCTGGGCCAGTACGCGGCCTCGATGTTGAACAGCAGGTGCGACGGCTGGCGCACCTGGTAGGCCAGGACGGTTTCGACGGTCGATAAGTGCATGGAGGAGGCAGCCGCGCGCGTGTGGCGCAGCGCTCGACCATGCTAGGAAAGGCGAGCTTTCGCGTGCATCAGCCGCGAACGCAGCCCGTTGTAGGCCAGCCGCGCAGCCTACTTACTTGCCGAACAGGCCGCGCAGGCCCTTGCCGACCTTGTCGGTGAGCTCGGACGCCGCGGCCGAGCCCGGCAGCGCCACGCCGGTCGGCGTGACGGAGGGCGAATCGATGTTGCCGCCCACGGCCAGCGGCACGCCCGCGATCTGGCCGAGCGACGCGGTGACCTTGCCGCTCAGCGTGCGGTCGGCGGCCAGCGTCACGTTGCCTTCGGCGGAAAGGAGGCCGGACTTGGCCACCAGGTTGGTCAGCTGAACCACTTTGCCCTGGGTCGTGACCTGGCCGGTGAGCGTATCGAGCGGCGTGTTGCCTTCGCGGCTGACGCCCAGCGTACGCACCGCCGCCGCCAGGTCGATGCCCTGCAGCAGCGCGTTGCGGACCGTGAAGCGGGTCTGGCTGCGCAGCACGTCGGCCAGCGCGGCCGGATCCTTGAATTCGGCCTGCAGCGAGGTGCGCGCTTCCAGCTTGCCGGTCAGAGTGCGGCTGGGCGCGGTGAGCGCCGAGACCTCGACGCCGTGCGTGGCCAGGTCGCCGTTCAGGCGCCAACCCCCGCCGCCGCGCACCGTCTGCAGACGCAGCGGGCCGGTGATGGTGCCGCCGCCGATCTCGCTGCGCAGCTGCCAGGCATCGGGCTGGCGTTCCAGCTGCGCGCGGGCGCCGGCGAAGCGGCCTTCGACCACCTGGATGTGAGCGGTCTGCGGCAGCAGTTCGCCCTCGAACTCGATCTCGGCATCGACCGTGAGCTTCTGCGCCTTGGCGTCGACCCAGGTGACGTGATCCAGCACGATGCGTCGCGGCAGCTGCGGCGGAGTGGCGGCGTCGGCCGGTTTCGAAGGCGCGGGCTTGCCGGCCGCGGCCTCCTGCTTCTGCAAGGCGGCGGCGATGGCCGTGATGCCCTGCTGCGGCAACACCGCGTTGCGCACCACCAGCGAACCGAGCTCGGGCTGGCCGAGCAGCAGCGACAGCCACACCGGGCGCGCTTCCACGCGCTGCAGCGTGATCGGCGGGCGGGTCTGGACGCGCACGTCGTGCACGGCCACCGAAGGCGCCGGGAAGAGCGCGATCTCCACCTGACCGAGTTGCACCGGAACGCCGAGTGCCTGCGTGGCCTGCTGCTGCGCGCGCGTGCGGAAGTCGTCGCTGGACGCCCAGCGCGAAAGACCGAACAACGCCATCGCCAGCAGCACCAACAGCGCCACGGCGATGGCCACCACCCACTTCACTGCTCTGTTCATGCCCGGATTCTCGCAATCCCCAGACCTGCAGGGAATCTCCCCGCCCGCTAGCATCGCTTTCCCGCGACAACGAAGACGAGATCCCCAGCAAATGAAGCTTTATTACTCTCCCGGCGCCTGCTCCCTGTCCCCGCACATCGTGCTGCGCGAAGCCGGCCTCGCCTTCGAACCGGTGCTGGCTCCGACCAAGACGCACAAGCTGCCCGACGGCAGCGACTACTACGCGATCAACCCGCTGGGCTACGTGCCGATGCTGGAGCTGGACGACGGCACGCGCCTGCGCGAAGGCCCGGCCATCATCCAGTACATCGCCGACCAGGTGCCCACGAAGAACCTGGCACCGGCCAACGGCACGCTGCCGCGCTACCGCCTGCAGGAGTGGCTGACCTTCATCGGCACCGAGATCCACAAGCAGTTCTCGCCGCTGTTCAACCCGGCCATGCCCGAGGAAGGCAAGCAGGTCTTCCGCGACAAGCTCGTGCAGCGCTTCGAGTTCGTGGACGGCCAGCTCGAAGGCCGCGAATACCTGATGGGCGACCACTTCGGCGTGGCCGATGCCTACCTGTTCACGGTGAGCAACTGGACCAAGCCGATGAACATCGACCTGTCGCAGCGCAAGAACCTGCTGGCCTGGCGCGAGCGCGTCGCCGCCCGCCCCGCCGTGCAGGAAGCGATGAAGGTCGAAGGCCTGCTCAAGTAACAGGCACCGGCCGGGACAGCGGCTGCTGGCGCCACGCCAGCAGCGCGCCCAGCCACAGCGCGCCGGCGGAGAACAGCAGCCCGCGCGCCAGTCCCCCGGGCCCGTCGGCGATCCAGCCGACCACGGTCGGGCCCACGATCTGCCCCGCCGCGAAAACGATGGTGAAGGCGCTGATGCCGGCGGCCCATTGCGCGGGCGGCAGGTTGTGGCGCACCAGCGCGGTGGTCGACGCCACCACCGACAGGAACACGGCTCCGAAGAGCAGCCCCGAGGCCAGCACCAGCGGCCAGGCCGAGGTCAGCGCGGGCAGCAGCGTGGCGAGACCGAGCAGCGCATTGAGCATCGCCAGCGGTTCGCCGCCCCGGTAGCGATCCAGCAGGCCGGCCCAGATGCGCGAGGACGCGAGCACCGCGACCCCGAGCAGCGCATAGAACAGCGTGATGCGCGCAGGGTCCACGCCCTGTTCTCGCAGCAGCGCGACCACGAACGTCATGTAGCCGATGTAGCCGATGCCGAACATCGCGTAGCCGGCCAGGCCCGGGAAGAAATCGCGCCAGTGGAAGGCGCGGCCATCGTGCGCGGCGGAAGCGCTCGCTGCACCGCCGCCGTCATGCAGCACGCGCGCGGGCCAGGACAGCATCGCCGTCGCCACGAAGCAGGCCAGCGACAGCGCCCACCACGCCCACGGCCAGCGCTGCAGCGCGAGCACTGCGGGCACCAGCAGCGCCGACAGCACGATGCCCAGGCCGGTCCCGCCGTAGTAAAGCCCGAGCAGCAGGCCGGCTCGGCGCGGCTGCAATGCGCCCAGCCGCGCCGCCAGCAATCCGCCCGCGATGAACAGGAACGCACTTGCCGCCCCCGCCAGCACGCGTTGCAGCAGCAGCGGCACGGCCTCGGCGAAGAAGCCGGTCACGCCCATGAACATGCTCGCCAGCAAGGCGCCCGCCATCAGCAGCCGCGAAGCTCCGAAGCGGTGCATCAGCCGTGGCGTGGCGAGCGCGCCCAGCAGGTAGCCCAAGGCGTTGGCGGTGTTCATCGCGCCGGCCAGCGTGTACGACCACTGCAGGTCCTCGCGCATCGGCGACAGCAGCAGCGCGTACGAAAAGCGGGTGATGCCCAGCGACACGGCCGCACCCAGCGACAGGGCCAGGGCGAGGCGGATGTGCGGCATCGCCGGATTATTGGCGGGCTCATGAATCGCCGCTCTAGCGCCATCCGATTTCTCATGCTCACCCCCGGCTAATCCAGCCGCACTACGCTGTGAGCATGTCCGCACCCACCCTCTTCGATCCCGTCCGCGCCGGCGACCTGTCGCTGCCCAATCGCGTCGTCATGGCGCCGCTCACCCGCAACCGCGCGCCCGGCGCCGTGCCCACGCCCCTGATGGCGCGCTACTACGAGCAGCGCGCCAGTGCCGGCCTGCTGGTCACCGAGGCCACCGCCATCAGCCATCAAGGCCAGGGTTACGCCGACGTGCCCGGTCTCTACTCGCCGGAGCAGCTGCAAGGCTGGCGCCACGTCACCGATGCGGTGCATGCCGCCGGCGGCCGCATCGTGGTGCAGCTGTGGCACGTGGGGCGGATCTCGCACACCGACCTGCAGCCGGATGGCGGTGCGCCCGTCGCGCCTTCGGCGGTGGCGGCCAATTCCAAGACCTACCTGATCCAGGACGGCCAGGGCAGCTTCGTGCCCACGTCCGCGCCGCGCGCGCTCGAACTGTCGGAGCTGCCCGGCATCGTCGAGGCCTACCGGCGCGCGGCCGGCGATGCCGTGCGTGTCGCCGGCTTCGACGGCGTCGAGGTGCACGGCGCCAACGGCTACCTGCTGGACCAGTTCCTCAAGCGCGGCGCCAACCTGCGCGACGACGAATACGGGGGCTCGATCGAGAACCGGGCCCGCCTGCTGCTCGAAGTGATGCGCGCGGTGACGCAGGAGATCGGCGGCGGCCGCACCGGCGTGCGCCTGTCGCCGGTGACGCCGGCCAACGACATCCACGATCCCGAGCCGCAGCCGCTGTTCGACCACGTGCTGCGCGAGATCGCGTCGCTGGGCCTGGCCTACGTGCACGTGATCGAAGGCGCGACCGGCGGACCGCGCGAGCTGCCGGACCGGCCGTTCGACTACGAACACGCCCGCCGCACCTACCGCACTGCCGGCGGCAAGGGCGCGTGGATGGTCAACAACGGCTACGACGGCAAGCTCGCGGGCCAGGCGCTGGCCGAGGGTGCCGACCTGGTCGCGTTCGGCCGGCCCTACATCGCCAACCCGGACCTGGTGGAACGCCTGCGGGCCGGCGCACCGCTGAACCCGGCGGACAAGACCACCTTCTACGGCGGCGGCGAACGCGGCTACACCGACTACCCGGCGCTGAAGGCCTAGGAGCGTGCGGGGCCACAATAGGCCCCCATGCTGAGCAAGCCGCGCATCCTGGTGGTGGAGGACGAGTCGGGCATCGCCGACACGCTCCAGTACGTGCTGGCCACCGACGGGTTCGCGCCGGTCTGGTGCGCCACCGCCGAACAGGCCCTGCGCGAGTTCGCCGACCAGCCGCCCGCGCTGGCCATCCTCGACGTCGGCCTGCCGGACCTCAACGGCTTCGAGCTGTTCAAGCAGCTGCAGGCGCTGCCCGGCGGCGCGCACGTTCCCATGCTGTTCCTCACCGCGCGCAGCGACGAGATCGATCGCGTCGTGGGCCTCGAGCTGGGCGCCGACGACTACATCGCCAAGCCGTTCTCGCCGCGCGAGCTGGTCGCGCGCGTGCGCGGCATCCTGCGTCGCAGCCAGCGGCCGGCGACCGCACCGGTGATCGTCTCCGCTCCGCCTGCCCCCGCCCCCTTCTCGCTCGACGAGGAGAAGCGCCAGATCCGCTACTACGGCCGCGCGCTCGACCTCTCCCGCTACGAGTACGGCATCCTGCGACTGCTGGTCGCCAGGCCCGGCCGCGTGTACACGCGCGAGGAGCTGCTGGCCAAGGTGTGGGACGACGACAGCGACAGCTTCGATCGCACCGTCGATGCGCACATCAAGACGCTGCGCGCCAAGCTCAAGGCGGTGGCGCCGCAGCTGGAAGCCATCCGCACGTTGCGCGGCACCGGCTACGCGCTCAGCGAGGACCTGCCGGCCAGCCCCACGTGAACAGCAAGCGCAACCGCATCTTCATCGGCATCCTGCTGATCTACGCGGTGGGCATCGCCTTCCTGCTGTACCGCGTGCTGGCCGACCTGGACCCGCGCTACCGCGAGTCGGCCGAGGAATCGCTGGTCGAGACCGCACAGGTGATGGCCACGCTGGTGGAGCAGGACCTGCAGGGTGGCGCCATCGACACCTCGCGGCTGGAACCGCTGTTCCGATCGGTGTATTCGCGGCCGTTCGAGGCGCGCATCTTCAGCGTGATGAAAAACCGGGTGGAGCTGCGGCTGTACGTCATGGACGCGAGCGGACGCGTGCTGTTCGACTCGCTGGGCGGGTCGACCGGCGCCGACTTCTCGCGCTGGCGCGACGTGCGGCTGGCGCTCGAAGGACAGTACGGCGCACGGACTTCGCCCGACGTCGAGCACGATCCCAACACCTCGGTGATGTACGTCAGCGCGCCGGTGCGGCACGCGAGCGGCATCGTCGGCGCGGTGTCGGTCGGCAAGCCGGTGCAGAGCTTCGGCCAGTTCGTGCAGGCCGCGCGGCGCAAGACCTTGTACGTGGGCCTGTTCTCCGCGGTGGCGGTGCTGCTGCTGGCCGTGATCATGTCGGTGTGGCTGGTGCGGCCGTTCGGACTGATCGCCGACTACGTGCGTTACGTGCGCGCGCAAAAGCGCCTCAACCTGCCGCGGCTCGGGCGCCGCGCGCTCGGCGTCCTCGGCGCCGCCTACGACGAGATGCGCGACGCGCTCGCGGGCCGCAACTACGTGGCCGACTACGTCCAGACGCTCACGCACGAAGTGAAGAGCCCGCTGTCGGCGATCCGCGGCGCGGCCGAACTGCTGCAGGAGCCCGGCATGCCGCCCGAGCAGCGGCGGAAGTTCCTCGCCAACATCACGCGCGAAACCGCCCGCATCCAGGAGATGGTCGATCGCATGATGGAGCTCACCGCGCTGGAGACGCGGCGCACGCTGGCGCACGTGGAGCTGGTGCGCCTCGCGCCTCTGCTCGAGGAGGTGGTCGCCTCCGTCGCCGACTCGGCTGCTCCGCGCCAGGTGAACGTGCAGCTGGACGTACAAGGCGATCCGCAGGTCGAGGGCGATCCCTTCCTGTTGCGCCGTGCCACGAGCAACCTGCTGGACAACGCCATCGACTTCTCTCCGGCCGGCGGCCAGGTGCAGGTCCGCCTGCGAGCGGGCCCGCGTGCAGCCGTCGTGGAAGTGGCCGACCAGGGGCCCGGCATCCCCGACTACGCGACCGACAAGGTGTTCGAGAAGTTCTACTCGCTGGCCCGGCCGCATTCGAAGAAGAAGAGCACCGGCCTGGGTCTCAGCTTCGTGCGCGAGATCGCGTCGCTGCACCACGGGCGCATCGAGCTGGGCAACGGCAACGACGGCGGGGCCCTTGCGCGACTGTCGCTGCCGCTGGCCGGCCACTGAAGCCGCCCGACTTCACGCCGACTTCACACAAGCTCCACCAGCCTTCCCACTGCGTTCTCCTGCGGCGCCGATCCTGCGCCCCGTGCACCGTCGCACGTCCCTGGAGAACCGCATGCACCCCGACCCCGGCATCCGCCACGGCCTGCTGCGCTGGCTGCTGATCGCCTCGGCCAGCACCGCCGCGGCCGGACTGCTCGCCTTCTCGCCGGCCCGCGCGCAGGACGTCGAGCCGCGGCAGAAGACCGAGAGCCCCTACTTCTTCGTCCGCGGCGGCGACCCGTCCGTCGATCGGCTGCCGCTCAAGGACACGCGGGTGGACGTGCGCATCTCCGGCGTGATCGCCGACGTCACCGTCACCCAGCATTACCGCAACGAAGGCCAGCGGGCGATCGAAGCCCGCTACGTGTTCCCCGGCTCCACCCGCGCGGCCGTGCACGGTCTGACCGTGCGCCTGGCCGACCGGCTGGTCACGGCGCAGATCCGCGAGAAGCAGCAGGCGCGCATCGAGTACGACCAGGCGAAAACCCAAGGCCGCACCGCCGCGCTGCTGGAGCAGCACCAGCCCAACGTGTTCCAGATGAACGTCGCCAACATCCTGCCCGGCGACGACGTGAAGGTGGAGCTGCGCTACACCGAGCTGCTGGTGCCGCAGTCGGGCACCTACCGCTTCGTGTTCCCGACCGTGGTCGGCCCTCGCTACAACAGCCCGCAGTCGTCGCAGGCGCAGGCGAAATGGGTCGCGCAGCCGCTCCTGCAGCCCGGCGAGCCCACGCCGTCGGGCTTCGATCTGCGCGTGGAACTCGCCAGCCCGATCGGCCTGAAGGAAGTGCGTTCGAGCTCGCACGCGATCGAGGTCACCGAGCACGGCGGGCAGCGCGCCAGCGTGGCGCTGGTCCAGGCCGGCTCCCCCAACAACCGCGACTTCCTGCTGGACTACCGCCTGGCCGTCGACCGCATCGAGTCCGGCGTGATGCTGTACCGCGGCCAGGAGGAGAACTTCTTCCTCGCGATGGTGGAGCCGCCCAAGCACGTGCCGGCCGCCGCCATCGCGCCGCGCGAATACATCTTCGTGGTGGACATCTCCGGGTCCATGCACGGCTTTCCGCTCGACACGGCCAAGGCCATGCTGCGCGAGCTGGTCGGCGGCCTGAAGCCCAGCGACAGCTTCAACGTGCTGCTGTTCTCGGGCAGCAACCGCTTCCTGGCGCCGCACTCCGTGCCCGCGACGCGCGCCAACGTCGAACAGGCGATCCGCACCATCGAGCAGTTCCGCGGCGGCGGCAGCACCGAGCTGATCCCGGCGCTGCGTCGCGTGTACGCGGAGCCCAAGCCGGCCGATCTTTCGCGCACCGTCGTCGTCGTGACGGACGGCTACGTCACCGTGGAACGCGAAGCCTTCGAGCTGGTGCGGCGCAACCTCTCGCAGGCCAACGTGTTCGCCTTCGGCATCGGCTCGTCGGTGAACCGCCACCTCATCGAAGGCTTGGCCCGCGCGGGCATGGGCGAGCCCTTCGTCATCACGCGCGCCGAAGAGGCGCCGCAGCAGGCCGAGCGCTTCCGCCGCATGATCGACTCCCCCGTGCTCACCAGCGTGAGGGCGCGTTTCGAAGGCCTGGACGTGTACGACGTCGAGCCGCTGCAGCTGCCCGACGTGCTGGCCGAGCGGCCCGTGCTGGTGTTCGGCAAGTGGCGCGGCGAGCCGCGCGGCCAGGTGGTCGTCGAAGGCCAGTCCGCCGGCGGCGCGCATCGCGAAGCGCTGCCGGTGGGCGTGCATCTGTCGCAGGACACGGCCGCGCTGCGGTTCCTGTGGGCGCGGCATCGCATCGAGCGGCTCACCGACCAGGAGTCGCTGGACGGCGGCGACGCGCTGCGCCGCCAGATCACCGAGCTGGGCCTGCGCTACGGGCTGCTCACGCAGTACACGAGCTTCCTCGCGGTGGATCGCGTGGTGCGGCAGATGCCGGCCGAGCCCGCGGTGAGCGTGGACCCCCCTTCGCCGCTGCCGCAGGGCGTGAGCGCGCTGGCCGTCGGCGCCGAGGTGCCCGGCACGCCGGAGCCCGCGACCTGGGGCGCGCTGCTCGTCACCGCCTCGGTGCTCGCGATGGTGGCGCGCCGCGCGCGTCGCCGGCGTGCCGATCGTTTCACCGCCTGAAGGAAGGACCGCGACATGCTGCTGCCCCGCCGGCTCGCCACGCCGCGCTTCGTGGCGCTGGGCATCGCCCTGGACCGCGCGCCGCCCGTCCTGTGGCTCGCCCTGCTCGCCATCGCGCTGCTGCCCACCTGGTGGTGGATGGGCCGGCGCGTGCTGGACGGCTCGGACGATCCGCTCGGCGTGCTCGCGCTGGCCGCGCTGCTCGGACTGGCCTGGACCTGTCGCGGTGCGTTGCGGGCCGCGCCGCTACTGCGCTGGTTCGCGGCTGCGCTCACGGGCGCCGTGCTGGCCACGGCCACGCAGGGCGGGCTGCCGCCGCTGCTCTGCGCGTTGTTCGGACTGCTCGCGTTCGGAGCGGCACTGCTGGCCTTCCTGCCGTCGCGCATCGCGTCTGCGCCGGTGTTGGGGCTGTCGCTGCTGTCGCTGCCGCTGCTCGCTTCGCTGCAGTTCTACGCGGGCTATCCGCTGCGCGTGGTCACGGCGGAGGCCAGCCGCTGGTTGCTGATGCCGGGGTTCGCGGTGGAACGCGCCGGGGCCAGCCTGCAGGTGGACGGGCGGCTCGTCATCGTCGACGCGCCCTGCTCCGGCGTGCAGATGCTGTGGCTGGGCTACTTCACGGCGTGCGTCGTGGCCCTGTACTCGGCTCGCACGGACCGGTCGTTCCTCGCGCGCCTGCCGGCCGTCGGCGCGCTGGTGCTCGCGGGCAACGTGGTGCGCAACAGCGTGCTGGTCGCGTTCGAGGCCGGCAATGCTCCGCTGGCGCCGTGGGCCCATGACGCCGTCGGTCTCGCCGTGCTGGCCCTCGTCTGCGCCGCCATCGCCAGGCTCATGGCCGCGAGGAGCTCGAACCATGTTTGAGAACAGCTTCCTGGGCCGCGTGATGCACAAGCTCGCGTGGGCCTTGCTGCTGCCCGCGTGCGTGCTGTGGAGTGGCTTCGATGCGTTCACTGCACCACGCGCTGTCCCTTCCGCGGCGAGTGCCGCGATCGAGCTTCCGACCCACTGGGACGACCGGCCCGTGCGTCCACTGGCCTTGTCCGCTGTCGAGGAGCGGTTCGCGCGCGCCTTCCCCGGCTCGCTGGCGCGCCTGACGGACGGGCAGCAGGTGCTGGTGCTGCGCACGGTGGACCGGCCGACGCGCATGCTGCATCCCGCGGCGGACTGCTATCGCGGGCTGGGCTGGCGGATCGGCGCGCAGCGATTGCAACTCGATGCGCAAGGACGGATGTGGCGCTGCTTCGAAGTCGAGCGCGGCGGCGTGCGGCAGCGCGTCTGCGAACGCATCGAGGACGCCGGCGGCCGCGGTTTCACCGACACCTCGGCCTGGTACTGGTCGGCGCTGCTGGGCGAGTCGCACGGTCCGTGGCAGGCCTTCACCGTCGCGAGTCCGCTATGAAGAAGCTTCCTCTCCTGATCACCGCGGGACTGGCCGCGCTGGCCGCGGCGCTGCTCCTCGCGTTCGCGGCCCTGCGTGCGGTGCTCGCGCCGCTGCCCGGTGAATGGGCCGTGCCGCTGGTGCTCGGCCCCGTGACGCTGCAGGCGGGCGTGGCCTCCACGCTCCGTCTTGCGACATCGTGGTGGGGCGGGCCGCTGTTGAACGGCCGCAGCATCCCGACCTCGCGCGGCACGCTGCATTTCGGCTGGACCGATGCCGGTCTGCACGTGCGCTGCGTGCCCTGCACGCTGCAACCGCCCGGTCTCGGCGACCAGCCGCTGCAGCTGCAGGAGGTGCGGCTCACGGTGCACCGGAAGTTCGAGCAGCTGTCCGGCGAGTTCGAGAGCGGCGCGGTGAAGGGCCGCTGGGCCGGCACGCTGTCCGCCGACCGAATCACCTTGCGGCTGGACATCCCGGCCACGTCCCTCGCCGACGGCTATGCCCTCTTCGCCGCACAGATCCCCGAAGTGCGCCGCGCGCGCATCGAGGGCCGCTTCTCGCTGGAGGCGCAGCTGTCGCTGCCTTCGGGCACGCTCACCGTCGCTCCGCGCGTGGAAGGCTTCGAGGTATCGGGCCTGGGCACCGAGGCGCTGGTGAACATCCGCGGCGCATGCAGCCGGCGCGGCAGCCGGCTCACGCCCGACAGCTGGCTCGCGCGCGCCGTGATCGCGGCCGAGGACCAGCGCTTCTTCGAGCACCCCGGCTACGACCTCGCGGAGCTCGCCGCCTCGCTCAACCACAACCAGGCGCAGCAGCGCATCGCGCGCGGCGGCAGCACGCTGTCGCAGCAGGTCGCCAAGCTGCTCGTGACCGGCGACGAGCGCAGCCCGACGCGCAAGCTGCGGGAGCTGCTCTACGCGGTGGAGCTGGAGCGCACGCTCGGCAAGGCCCGCATCCTGCGGCTCTACCTCGACCACGCGCCTTGGGGCGAGGGCCTGTGCGGCGCGGAAGCGGCGGCCCAGCGCTACTTCGGTGTCCGCGCGCATGAGCTCACGCCTTCGCAAGCGAGTTGGCTGGCCGCGATGCTGCACAACCCGATGCTGGAGTCGCAGCGCTGGGCGGCCAGTGGCCAGATCAACCTGGCGCGCGCCCAGTGGGTTGCGCTGCACCTGCGCGGCCTGTCGCGCGAGCGCCGGATGGCGCTGGCGGAGGACATGGCGCTGCTCGACTGGCGGCCGCTGTGGGCCGAACCGCCCGACACCACCATTCACCGCAAGGACAAGCCGGCCGCGCTGTAATCGACGGCATGAACACCACCGTCGACAACCCGCGGCGCGCCGAACGCGTCATCACCGGCGTGGCCACCTCGGACGGCGCCGGCGTCAAGCTCACTCGCCTGCTCACGCAGGACCTGCAGCAGCGGCTGGATCCGTTCCTGATGCTGGACAACTTCGCCAGCGACGATCCGAACGACTACGGCGCGGGCTTCCCGAACCACCCGCACCGCGGCTTCGAGACGGTGACGTACATGATCAGCGGCCGCATGCGCCATCGCGACAGCGCGGGCCATGAGGGCCTGCTGCAGAACGGCGGCGTGCAGTGGATGACGGCGGGCCGCGGCCTGGTGCACAGCGAATTGCCGGAGCAGGAAGAAGGCCTGATGGAAGGCTTCCAGCTGTGGCTGAACCTGCCCTCGGGCGAGAAGATGCGCGACCCCTGGTACCGCGACATCCAGAGCGAGGAGATCCCCGAAGTGCGCACGCCCGAAGGCGTGAACGTGCGCGTGATCGCGGGCGAGAGCCACGGCGTGCAGGGCAGCGTGCAGCGCGAAGTCACGCTGCCGCTCTACCTGGACCTGCATTTCGATGCCGGTGGCCAGCGTTTCGAACAGCCGCTGCCGGACTCGCGCAACGCGTTCGTCTGCGTCTATCGCGGCAGCGTGGAGGTGGTGGGCGCCGGTGGTGAAGCGACGCGCGTCGAGCGCGGCCGCATGGCGCTGCTGTCGAACGCAGGCGATGGCGTGGTGCTGCGCGCCGTGGAGGGCGAGCCCGCGCGGGCGCTGCTCATCGCGGGCCAGCCGCTGCGCGAGCCGATCGCGCAGTACGGCCCGTTCGTCATGAACACGCGGCAGCAGCTGCTCGAAGCCGTCGAGGACTTCAACAGCGGCCGGCTCAAGTAGCGCCGCGCGTCACTCGCTCGGCACCTGCGAGGCGTCGGCCTCGCGCAGGTCGCTCCAGCTG
>Ga0247820_10001543_pt1 | contig 12996 bp, 8 predicted proteins | sample 13C_Glucose_Day1_2_FD_192480 | JGI IMG/M metagenome (GOLD analysis project Ga0247820, IMG submission 192480) | Soil microbial communities from agricultural site in Penn Yan, New York, United States - 13C_Glucose_Day14 | ecosystem: Environmental > Terrestrial > Soil > Agricultural land | place...
CTGATCAGGTGCTGGAACAGCTTCAGCTGGGCGCGGCGCAACGCGTAACCGAGCAGGTCCTCAAGGACCGTGTCGCCAGGGGGCGTGGGCAGGGAAGCGGTGTCGTCGGTTCGGGCAGACCTTGCCATCGGATTGCATGCTCCTGTGTCATGAGTAAGAAAGTTACCCAGTTTGCCTGCGCTGGCTTAATCCGGCTAGTGAAGCTCAGGCTAAAAAGCTTCTCAACCGGCCGGAAGGCAAAGATAATTTTCATAATAGTTAATTGACATAACTAATTTGCCGGATTAGCTTGGTGTCACCACCTCGAACAACAAGAGTGCAGAACCATGAGCAAATACGAAGGCCGCTGGACCACCGTGAAGGTCGAACTGGAGTCGGGCATCGCCTGGGTAACCCTCAATCGCCCGGAAAAACGCAATGCCATGAGCCCCACCCTGAACCGGGAAATGGTCGACGTGCTGGAAACCCTGGAGCAGGACGCTGACGCCGGCGTGCTGGTGCTGACCGGGGCCGGTGAGTCGTGGACTGCAGGCATGGACCTGAAGGAATACTTCCGCGAGGTCGACGCCGGCCCTGAGATCCTTCAGGAAAAAATCCGCCGTGAAGCCTCGCAATGGCAATGGAAGCTGCTGCGCATGTACGCCAAGCCGACCATCGCCATGGTCAACGGCTGGTGCTTCGGCGGCGGTTTCAGCCCACTGGTGGCGTGCGACCTGGCGATCTGCGCTGACGAGGCCACTTTCGGCCTGTCGGAAATCAACTGGGGCATCCCGCCCGGCAACCTGGTCAGCAAGGCAATGGCCGATACCGTTGGCCATCGCCAGTCGCTGTACTACATCATGACCGGCAAGACCTTTGGCGGTACCAAGGCCGCCGAAATGGGCCTGGTCAACGAGAGCGTGCCGCTGGCCCAACTGCGCGAGACGACCCGCGAGCTGGCGCTGAACCTGCTGGAGAAAAACCCGGTGGTACTGCGTGCAGCCAAGAACGGCTTCAAGCGTTGCCGCGAACTGACCTGGGAGCAGAACGAAGACTACCTCTACGCCAAACTCGACCAGTCCCGGCTGCTGGACACCGAGGGCGGTCGCGAGCAGGGCATGAAGCAGTTCCTCGACGACAAGTCCATCAAGCCGGGCCTGCAGGCTTACAAACGCTGAGGGCCGGGGCGGGCTGTGCCGCCACTGGCCACAGCCTGCGGATATTTCTCTATAACCACAACAAGAGGGATGAGCATGTTGCAGGTGCCTTTGCTGATTGGCGGGCAGTCGCGCCCCGCCAGCGATGGACGAACCTTCCAGCGCTGCAACCCGGTCACCGGCGAGGTGGTGTCGCAAGCCGCTGCCGCCACGCTGGCCGATGCCGATGCTGCGGTGGCCGCCGCCAGTGCAGCGTTCCCGGCCTGGGCCGCGCTGGCGCCCGGTGAGCGGCGCAGCCGCTTGCTGGCCGGCGCCGACCTGTTGCAGGCGCGCGCTGCCGAGTTCATCGCCGCGGCCGGCGAAACCGGGGCCATGGCCAACTGGTATGGCTTCAACGTGAAGCTGGCCGCCAACATGTTGCGCGAAGCTGCGGCCATGACCACGCAGATTACCGGTGAGGTCATCCCCTCGGATGTGCCCGGCAGCTTTGCCATGGCCCTGCGCGCCCCGTGCGGTGTGGTGCTGGGCATCGCGCCGTGGAACGCCCCGGTGATCCTCGCCACGCGGGCCATCGCCATGCCGCTGGCCTGTGGCAACACCGTAGTGCTCAAGGCCTCCGAGGTCAGCCCGGCGGTGCACCGGTTGATCGGCCAGGTGCTCCACGATGCAGGTTTGGGCGAGGGCGTGGTCAATGTGATCAGCAATGACCCGGCCGATGCTCCCGCCATCGTCGAGCGGCTGATCGCCAACCCTGCGGTGCGCCGCGTCAATTTCACCGGTTCCACCCAGGTGGGGCGCATCGTCGGCGAGCTGGCTGCACGGCACCTGAAGCCTGCCTTGCTCGAACTGGGCGGCAAGGCGCCGCTATTGGTGCTCGATGACGCCGACCTGGACGCCGCCGTCGAAGCTGCAGCGTTTGGTGCCTACTTCAACCAGGGCCAGATCTGCATGTCCACCGAGCGCCTGGTGGTCGACAACCGCATCGCCGACACCTTCGTCGACAAGCTGGCGGCCAAGGTCGGCGGGCTGCGCGCAGGTGACCCGCAGGCCAGCACGTCGGTGCTCGGTTCGCTGGTCAGCGGTGCGGCCGGCGAGCGCATCAAGGCGCTGATCGACGATGCCGTGGCCAAGGGCGCACGCCTGGTATGCGGCGGCCAGCTGGACGGCAGCATTTTGCAGCCCACCCTGTTGGACAACGTCGACGCAAGCATGCGCCTGTACCACGAAGAGTCCTTCGGGCCGGTGGCAGTGGTGCTGCGCGCCGAGGGCGATGAAGCTTTGCTGACGCTGGCCAACGACTCCGAGTTCGGCCTGTCGTCGGCCATTTTCAGCCGCGACACCAGCCGTGCGCTGGCCTTGGCCCAGCGTGTGGAGTCGGGTATCTGCCATATCAACGGCCCGACCGTGCATGACGAAGCGCAGATGCCCTTCGGTGGGGTCAAGGCCAGCGGCTACGGCAGCTTCGGCAGCCGCACCGCCATCGATCAATTCACCCAGCTGCGCTGGGTCACCCTTCAGCACGGCCCCAGGCATTACCCCATCTAGGCAACGCGCACCATCGGCCGCCGCCCGCACCGCCGGGCCGCGGCAGGCTGTACAACAATAATAAGGAGCAACCTGCGTGAATAACCAAGCCCGCACAGGGTCAACCGACCCTGGCCAAAGCCCGCGCTATCGGCAGGTGTCCATCGGGCATCCCAAGGTGCAGTTCAGCGAGGCCGACGGCATCTTGCGCATGCAAGCCGTCGAGCCCCTGGCGCCGCTGCCGTCGCGCCTGCTTGACCGGCTGCTGCACTGGGCCGCACAGCGCCCGGACACCACCTTCATTGCCGCGCGTCAGCCCGATGGTGCCTGGCGCACAATCACCTACGCACAAATGCTCGCGCAGGTACGCACCATCGCCGCCAACCTGCTGGGCTTTGGCCTGAGCGCCGAGCGGCCGCTGGCGCTTTTTTCCGGCAACGATATCGAGCACCTGCAGGTCGCCTTGGGCGCCATGTACGCCGGCATCCCGTATTGCCCGGTGTCGCCGGCCTACGCACTGTTGTCCCAGGACTTCGCCAAGCTGCGGCATGTGTGCGAGGTACTGACGCCGGGGCTGGTGTTCGCCACCGACACCCAGCCGTTCCAGCGTGCCTTCGACGCCGTGCTGGACCCATCGGTGGCGGTGGTGAGCGTGCGCGGCCAGGCCCCGGGCCGCCGGCACCTGAGCTTCGACAGCCTGCTGCAGCCGGGCGACCTTGCGCGAGCCGATGCGGCGTTTGCCGCCACCGGGCCCGACACTATCGCCAAGTTCCTCTTCACCTCAGGCTCCACCAAGCTGCCCAAGGCGGTCGTCACCACCCAACGCATGCTGTGCGCCAACCAGCAGATGCTGTTGCAGACCTTTCCGGTGTTCGCTGAAGAGCCGCCGGTGCTGGTGGACTGGCTGCCGTGGAACCACACCTTTGGCGGCAGCCACAACCTGGGCATCGTGCTGTACAACGGCGGCAGCTTTTACCTGGACGCCGGCAAGCCGACCCCGCAGGGCTTCGGCGAAACCTTGCGCAACCTGCGCGAGATTTCCCCAACCGCCTACCTGACCGTGCCCAAGGGCTGGGAAGAACTGGTCAAGGCGCTGGAGCAGGACGCACAGTTGCGCGAGGTGTTCTTTGCCCGCATGAAGCTGTTCTTCTTCGCCGCAGCGGGGCTTTCGCAAAGCGTGTGGGACCGCCTGGACCGCATCGCCGAACAGCACTGTGGCGAGCGCATCCGCATGATGGCCGGCCTTGGCATGACCGAAGCGGCGCCGTCCTGCACGTTCACCACCGGGCCTTTGTCGCTGGCAGGCTATGTGGGCTTGCCTGCCCCGGGGTGCGAAGTGAAGCTGGTGCCGCTGGACGGCAAGCTGGAGGCACGCTTTCGCGGCCCGCACATCATGCCCGGCTACTGGCGTTCGCCGCAGCAAACGGCCGAGGCGTTCGATGACGAGGGCTTTTACTGCTCGGGCGATGCCTTGAAGCTCGCCGATGCGCAGCAGCCCGAACAGGGCCTGATGTTCGATGGGCGTATTGCCGAAGACTTCAAGTTGTCGTCCGGGGTGTTCGTCAGTGTCGGGCCGCTGCGTAACCGTGCGGTGCTCGAAGGTTCACCCTATGTGCAGGACATCGTGGTGGCTGCGCCGGACCGCGAGTGCCTGGGCATCCTGGTGTTCCCGCGTCTGCCCGAATGCCGTCAACTGGCCGGGCTACCGGCTGCAGCCAGCGATGCCGAAGTGCTCGGCAGCGACGCGGTGCGCAGCTGGTTCGCCGCTTGGCTGGAGCGGCTGAACCGTGACGCCCAGGGCAACGCCAGCCGGATCGAATGGTTGTCACTGCTGGTAGAGCCGCCGTCGATCGACGCCGGGGAAATCACCGACAAAGGTTCGATCAACCAGCGTGCGGTGTTGCAGCGCCGGGCTGACACGGTAGAGGCGCTGTACCGTGGCGAAGACCCGACCGTGCTGCCCGCGCAGGTACGCCCGTGAGCAGCGCCGGGCTGTGCACTGTGTTCGACGATGTGGCCATCGTGCAGATGGTGCGCACGCCGTGGGTCGACCTTGGTGGTGCGCTCGCCGCAGTTTCACCGATCGACCTGGGCATCAAGGCCGGGCGTGCGGTGCTTGCGCGGGCCGGTATCGCCCCGCAGGCGGTGGACAGCGTGCTGGCCGGCAGCATGGCCCAGGCCAGTTTCGATGCGTACCTGCTGCCGCGCCACGTCGGGCTGTACTGCGGTGTGCCGCAGGCTGTTCCGGCACTGGCCGTGCAGCGCATCTGCGGCACCGGCCTCGAGCTGCTGCGCCAGGCCGGGGAGCAGTTGCACAGTGGTGTGCAGCAGGTGCTGTGCGTGGGCGCCGAGTCGATGTCGCGCAACCCGATCGCGGCGTATGAACACCGTGGCGGCTTTCGCCTTGGCGCGCCGGTAGGGTTCAAGGATTTTCTCTGGGAGGCGCTGTACGACCCGGCTGCCGGTGTGGACATGATCGGTACTGCAGAAAACCTGGCACGCGTGCATGGCCTTGGCCGAGAGGCGGTGGACGCCTGGGCGTTGCGCAGCCATCAGCGTGCGCTGCAGGCCCAGCAGCAGGGCTGGTTCGATGAGGAAATCGTTGAGGTCACGGCAGAGGCTTTCAGTGCTGAAGGCTGCCTGCCACGTGGCATCGGACTGCCACGCGGCGTGGCCCAGGTCAGCCACGACAGCCACCCGCGGCCTACCGATGCCCCAGCGCTGGCCCGCCTGCGTGCGGTGCACGCCGGTGGCGTGCAAACTGCCGGCAACAGTTGTGCGGTGGTCGATGGCGCGGCGGCGGCGTTGGTGACGCGTTTTTCCGCCTGCACCCAGCCACCGTTGGCACGGTTGCTGATGGCCACAGCCGTGGGCGTGCCCCCCAGCACCATGGGCATTGGGCCGGCCCCGGCCATTGCCTTGCTGCTCGAACGCAGTGGCCTGGGCCTGGAGCAGATCGACCGTTTTGAAATAAACGAAGCGCAAGCCGCCCAGGTGCTGGCGGTGGCCCAGGTGCTGCAACTGGATGTGGAAAAACTCAACGTGCATGGCGGCGCCATCGCCCTGGGCCACCCCTTGGCTGCCACCGGCCTGCGCCTGGTGCACACCCTGGCCCGTCAGTTGCGCCAGGGCAACCTGCGTTATGGCATCGCTGCGGCCTGCATCGGCGGCGGCCAAGGCATGGCGGTGCTGATCGAAAACCCCCACTTCGTGGCTTGAATCTGAGGACTCCCATGGCTTGGAAGGCTCCCCTGCAGGACATGCAATTCGTGCTGGAGCACTGGTTGAGGGCCGAGCAGGCCTGGCAGCGGCTGCCGGCCTACGCAGACGTTGATCTTGAGCTGGCCCTGCAAGTGCTGCAGGAGGCCGCCCGCTTCAGCGAACAGGTACTGGCGCCGTTGAATGCACCGGGCGACCGCCAGGGCTGCCGCCTGGAGCAGGGCAGGGTGCGCACACCGGACGGCTTTGCGGCGGCCTATCGCGCCTACGTGGACGGCGGCTGGCCGGCGCTGGCCTGTGAGCCCCGGTGCGGCGGCCAGGGGCTGCCGTTGGTGCTGGATGCAGCGGTTCAGGAAATGCTCTTTGCCAGCAACCATGGCTGGGCCATGTACACCGGCATCGCCCATGGCGCTTACCTGTGCCTGAAGGCCCATGGCAGTGCCCAATTGCAGGCGCGTTACCTGCCCGGCATCGTCAGCGGCGCAAGCCTGGCCACCATGTGCCTGACCGAGCCGCAGGCCGGCAGTGACCTTGCCTTGCTGCGTTGTCGTGCCGAACCGCTGGGCGACGGCAGCTACGCGGTCACCGGCAACAAGCTGTTCATTTCCGGGGGCGACCACGACCTGACCCGCGACATCCTGCACCTGGTGCTGGCGCGTTTGCCCGACGCACCGGCAGGCAGCCGTGGGCTGTCATTGCTGCTGGTGCCCAACGGGCTGGAGGGGGGCGTGGGCAACGGGGTGCAGTGCGATGGGCTTGAGCACAAACTGGGCATTCGCGGCAGCGCCACCTGTGCGCTGCGCTTCGAGGGGGCCAAGGGCTGGCTGGTGGGGCAGGCGCACGGTGGCCTGGCGGCCGTGTTCGTGATGATGAATTCCGCCAGGTTGCATGTCGGCCTGCAAGGGCTGGGGCACGCCGAAGCGGCTTGGCAACTGGCCCGTGACTACGCACTGGAGCGTCGCCAGATGCGCGCACCCGGGCATTCGCCGAGCGCCGGGGGCGCCGCTGCCGACCCCATCCACTTGCACCCCGCCATGCGCCTGACGCTGCTGGAATTGCGGGTGCGTACCGAAGGCATGCGCACCTTGGGTTACTGGACGGCGCACTGGCTGGATGTGGCCGGCGCCTCTACCGACCCTGCGCTGCGTGCAAAAGCGTCGACTCTGGCGGCGTTGCTGACGCCGATCATCAAGGCGGCGTTCACTGACTACGGTTTCAGCCTGTCGAGCAAAGCGCTGCAGGTGTTTGGCGGCTATGGCTACACCTGCGAATTCCCCATCGAGCAGGTGCTGCGCGACAGCCGGATTGCGATGATCTACGAAGGCACCAACGAAATTCAGGCCAACGACCTGTTGTTGCGCAAAGTGCTGGGCGATGGCGGTGAAGGCTTTGCGCTGCTGCTGGGCGAACTGCGTGCCGAGGCCGGGGCCGGCCAGGGTGCCGCTGCCGAGGCGCTCGGTACGGTCTGCGACCGGTTGCAAGGGGTCGTTGCCGAGGTCGAGCGCAGTGCTGCGCACGGCCCGCAATACCCCTACCGCGCGGCCGGGGCCTTCCTGCAGTTGTGCGCCACGGCGCTGCAGGCCTTTGCCTGGGCCCGCACCGTTCGCTGCCTCGAGGCGTTGCAGGCCGATGCACCACTACGGCGCGAGAAGCACGAAAGCGCCACCTTCTTTTTCAACTATCTGCTGCCAGACTTCGACCGGCAGGTGGCAGCCATCGAGGCGGCCGCCTGCCCATTGCCGTTCATTGGCGAACCGTTCTGAACCCTACGTGCGAAGTCGCGATAAAGACCGGCTGCGGCTGGCGTGCCGAGGGCCGGTAGCGCATACACCGGTCCGCTGAGCACAGGTGCGAGCCGCCTTTGATCACAGCGACCGGTATGCCGGGTTCGGCCGGGTCGTAGCTTGCGCTCAAGGCGGGGCCGGACGGGTCCAAGGCCGCGTCGCGTTGCGCATCGTGGCCCGGGCGATAACCCGTGCGGGTCAGCTCCCAGACATTGCCCCCTGCATCGAATACACCGAACCGGTTGGCCGGGAAGCAGCCCACCGGTGAGGTACCGGTGAAGCCGTCAGCGGCCATGTTGTTATAGGGGAACTGGCCTTGCCAGGTGTTGGCCATCAGCTTGCCCTTGGGCAGTTCAGTGGTGCCCCAACTGAAGTCGGCATCGTCCAGCCCGCCACGCATGGCGTATTCCAGTTGCGCTTCGCTGGGCAGGGCACGGCCAGCCCAACGCGCGTAGGCCTGGGCATCTTCCAGTGTCACTTGCACAACCGGGTGGTTTTCAAGCCCTGCCAGGTCACTGCCAGGGCCCTGCGGGTGTCGCCAGCTGGCCCCCGGCACAAACTGCCAGCCGGGGTCGAGCACGCTCGGCCCTTGCTGGAACACCATCGCGCCCGGTACGCGCAGCGTGTCGGGCAGGGTGGGGTCGGCCTCGCTGCTGATGCCCCGTTCGGCCTGGGTAAGGTAACCGGTAACTGCCACGAACCGGGCGAACTGGGCGTTGGTGACCGGGTGCCGGTCGACCCAGAAGCCCGACACCTTTGCCGCGTGTGGCGGGCCTTCTTCATCATAGAAACGGTCTGAACCGAAGGTGAACACGCCACCCGGCAAGCGCACCATGCCATCGTGCCTGGCGGGCAAGCCGCTGTAGCCCTCGCACAGCAGCACCGGCGCCGGGGTTTGTGGCCAGGCGCCGTAGGCCGCGGCGAGTACGCCGGCGGCGACCAGCGCGCAGCCGGCAACCCGGGCAATCATGGCTTGCTGGCCAGGGGCATGGCGGGGCTTGCGGGGCGCCCGTCAGCGTCGATGGCGATATTGCTGCGTTGGGCATAGGCCTTCCAGTCGCGCAGCAGGTCGCTCACTTGCCGGGGGTGTGCGGCTGCGATGTCATGGTGCTCGCCAGGGTCGTTGCTCAGGTCGTACAGGTGCCAGGCCGGGGTGCCATCGGTTGCATCCCACAGCAGTTTCATCGGCCCTTTGCGCAACGAGGCGCTGCCATTGATTTCCCAGCCTAGGGCCTCGTCATGGGCGTGGATCCGGGTGTCCTTGCCTTGCAGGTAGTCCAGTGCCGAGGTGCCCTGCGGCGGAACGATGGCGCGGTCGCGGTAGGTGATGCCGGGCATCGGCGCGCCTGCCAGTTGCAGCAGCGTCGGCATGATGTCCCTGACGCTGGCCAGTTCATCGCTGCGCCCGGCCTTGATGGTGGCCGGGTGGTAAACGAAGGCGGGCACGCGGATGCCGCCCTGGTAGGTGGTCATCTTGTAGCGGCGGCTGGGCAGGGCGCTGACCTGGGCCCAGGCCGAGCCGATCATCAGGAACGAATCACGTCGGCCGTAGTTGGCCAGGCGGGTATCGAAGTTTTTCTTGATCCAGTTGGGGTCGACGCGGGTGGCATTTTCCGGCCCGTTGTCGGACATGAACAGCACCAGTGTGTTGTCCAGTTCACCGGTTTTGCGCAGGTGGTCGACCAGGCGCCCGACCTCGGCGTCCAGGGCCGCCACCATGGCCGCGTAGACCTCCATGGTGCGCGCCGATTGCTGTTGCTGCTGTTCTGTCAGCGATGCCCAGCCTGGTACGCCCTCCAGTTGCGGCTCGAGGGGGAAGTCCGCCGGCACCAGCCCGGCCTTGCGCTGGCGCGCCAGGCGTTCGCGGGCAATCACCTCATAGCCTTGGTCGTAGCGGCCGCGGTATTGCGCCAGGTATTCATCCGGCGCCTGCAAGGGCCAGTGCGGCGCGGTGTAGGCGGCAAAGGCAAAGAAGGGTTTGTTGCTGGCCTTGCCGTCGTCGATGGCGTCGATGAGACGGTCGGTGAACCAGGTCGTGGAGTAGAAATCATCGGGCAGTTCGATGGGCTCGCCATTGTGGCGGAAGGTCGAACTGTAGTTCGGCTGCAGCGCCATGTTGGCCTGTTTGAAATGTGCGGCGCCCCCTTCCAGCAGCACGTAGGCCTGGTCGAAACCACGGTTCTGGGGCTGCTGCGCGGGCTGCATGCCCAGGTGCCATTTGCCGGAAATGTAGGTGCGGTAGCCAGCATCGTGCAGCAGTTCTGCCAGGGTGGCGACATTGCTGCCCAGTACCCCTTCGTAACCGGCGCGCACCTGAGCGCCGGCCGGCAAGCGCTTGCGTGCTTCGGCCATCATGCCCAGCCCGGCCAGGTGCGGGTCGTTGCCAGACATCAGCATGGCGCGGGTAGGGGAGCAGCTTGGCGCGGCATGGAAGTCCAGCATCAGGCGGCCGTCGGTCAGCAGTTTGTCCAGGTTGGGTGTCTGGATTTCGCTGCCCAGGGCCGACAGGTCCGAGAAGCCGAGGTCATCGGCGACGATCAGCAGAATGTTTGGTTGTTTAACGGTTGGCGAGGCCAGGGCCTGGCTTGCGCCGAGCATGAGCAAGCCGAGAGCGGCAAGAGGTTTGAGGCAGTTCATGAGGATGCTCTTTTTGTTTTGATTAGAGTCGTGGCGGCGTTCCCGCAAGGTAGAGAGCCCGCAACGTCCATGGTAACGGCCATTTCTGTGGCTGCGCAGGCACCTGCGAAAAAAACGTTCGATAAACGAACGCTGGATCTGCCTGATATCAGGTAGTTTCAATCCGCCTATTGACGGCAAGATGGTTAACAAAAATAATCGTTAACAGAGTTATCCAATTTCATAAAAACAAGTAAAGGGAAATTCTGATGACCAGGCCGTTGAACCGGTGGTGGGTGCCCGTTGTACTGCTTTCGATAGGCCAATGCGTGCAGGCGGCCAGTCCACTTGAACAGAGCCGGCCAGGCCGGCCCGGTGCGCCTCGCTGGGTCGAGGACTATCGGTTCCTGGATGCCCCGGCCAAGGCCAGCGACCCATTCGATGGGGTGCGCTACCATCGCTTGTCCGAGTCGGCCTGGCTGCAGTTGGGGGCCGAAGCCCGTTACCGGGCCGATGTATTCAACAAGCCTTTTTTCGGCTTGCGCGGTTTGAACGACGACTCCTATTTGATGCAGCGCTTGCAGGCGCACGCCGACCTGCATCTGTTCGATGATGCTGTGCGCACATTCGTCCAGGTGGAGAACACCCGGGCTTTCGGCAAGGACCTGTACTCCCCAAATGATGAAAGCCGCAATGAAGTGCGCCAGGCCTTCGTCGATTTCAACCATGATTTTGCCCAAGGGCGTTACACCACCCGCATCGGCCGCCAGGAGATGGCGCTTGGCGACCAGGCTTGGGTCACCTACCGGGACTCGCCCAACATCCGCCTGAGCTTCGACGGCGTGCGCGCCAGCCTCAACCTCAAGAACGGCCGCAAGCTCGACGCCTTCGCGTTCAGGCCGCTCAAGACCGGTGAGGACAGCTGGGACGATGGCAGCAACAACGCAGTGAAATTCTATGGCCTGTATGGCACCTTGCCGCTGACGGCAGCCTGGAACATCGACCTGTTCGCCTTCGGCCTTGAAACCGATGACCGCAGCCTGGCCGGTGAAGCGGGCGATGAGCAACGCTATACCTTCGGCACGCGGGTGTTTGGCCGCCAGCAGGCGCTGGACTGGAGCTGGAACCTGGCCGGGCAGACCGGGCACCTGGGCAATGCCTCGATTCGTGCCTGGGCACTGTCCAGCGATACCGGCTACACCTTCGCGCATGCCTGGCAGCCCCGGCTGGGCATGCGCATCGACGCCGCCAGCGGTGACCGCGAACTGGGCGATGGCAAGGTCAACACCTTCGACCCGCTGTTCCCGCGTAACGGCGTTTATGGCGAGGCCAGCCTGACCACTTTGAGCAACATCATCGTGGTGGGGCCGACGTTCGGCTTTTCACCTTGGCGTACCTTGCGCTTCGAACCGGGCGTCTTCGAAGTGTGGAAGCAGCGTGCAGAAGACGGTGTGTACATGCCCGGCATGAGTCTGTTGGCCAATACCCGTGGCACCGGGCGCCATGTGGGCACCATCTACCGCGCCAACACCCGTTGGCTGGCAACCCCCAACCTGACCTTGGATGTCGACTTGAAATACTACGACGTCAGCTCCGCCATCAAGGACGCCGGTGGGGAAGATTCTTCGTTCATCTCGTTACGTGCCACGTTCAGGCTTTGATCCCAACCCAACGCATAACAACAAAAGGGCCTACCCATGCGTGATTCATCCTCATCTTCAAGCAAGCCGGTGCTCACCATCGGCCTGTGTTTTCTCGTGGCACTGCTCGAAGGCCTCGACCTTCAGGCTACCGGCATCGCCGCACCGCACATGGCCAAGGCGTTTGCACTGACACCGGCGATGCTTGGCTGGGTGTTCAGTGCAGGGCTGCTGGGGTTGCTGCCCGGCGCATTCATCGGCGGTTGGCTTGCCGACCGGCTGGGCCGCAAGAACATCCTGATCGTGGCGGTGCTGTTGTTCGGCGGCTTCTCGCTCGGTACCGCCCTGGCCGACAGCTACGCCTCGCTGCTGGTTGCACGGCTGATGACCGGCTTGGGGCTGGGTGCCGCGTTGCCCATCCTGATAGCCCTGGCCAGTGAAGCGGCGCCCGAGCGGCTGCGCAGCACCGCCGTGAGCATCACGTATTGTGGCGTGCCCCTGGGCGGCGCCATCGCTTCGATCATCGGCATGGCGCCGTTGGGCGAAGACTGGCGTGTGGTGTTCTATGTGGGTGGTATCGCACCGATCGTCATCGCCCTGGTGCTGGTGGTATGGCTGAAAGAGTCCCAGGCGTTTCGTGCTCAAACCGGTGAGAAGGTTGCCGGCCAAGGCATGCTGGCCCAGTTGTTCGGGCCGGGGCATGCAAGCCGCACCCTGCTGCTGTGGGTGGCGTGCTTCTTTACCCTGACCGTGTTGTACATGCTGCTCAACTGGTTGCCTTCGTTGCTGATCGGGCAAGGTTTCAGCCGCCCGCAGGCAGGCACGGTACAGATCCTGTTCAACCTCGGCGGTGCGGCCGGCTCGTTCCTGACCGGGCGCATGATGGACAAGGGCCACGCCCGCCGCGCAGTGTTCATCGCGTATATCGGCATGCTGGCGGCGCTGGCGGGGCTTGGCCTGTCGACCAGCTTTGCCTTCATGCTCGTGGCCGGGTTCATTGCCGGCTACTGCGCCATCGGCGGCCAACTGGTGCTGTACGCACTGGCACCGACCCTGTATTCGACTCTGGTACGGGCC
>Ga0247820_10001544_pt1 | contig 12992 bp, 12 predicted proteins | sample 13C_Glucose_Day1_2_FD_192480 | JGI IMG/M metagenome (GOLD analysis project Ga0247820, IMG submission 192480) | Soil microbial communities from agricultural site in Penn Yan, New York, United States - 13C_Glucose_Day14 | ecosystem: Environmental > Terrestrial > Soil > Agricultural land | place...
GAGGTCGAGGTAGCCGCTGTCGTCGGCCAGCGACCCGATGTCGAGCAGCACCTCACCGAAAGTCCCGGAGGTGCGGTTTTCGTCGGTCGACCCGCCATCGATGTCCGGATTCGGTGTCGAAACGGTCTCGGAACCAAGGATTTCTCTGACCAACTGACCGTAGTCACTTCCGGCGAGGTGCCGCATGTAGTAGGAAAACCTCAACCGCCGCCACGTCGGTGAGACGTCGGCGTCCGGAACTCGGGACACCATCTCGGCCTTCAGGGTGGAGACAAGGGAGTGCAGATGCGCACACGCAGAGTCGTAGAAGGCCCGTTCGGCGGCCAGATGCTCCAGCAGGTCCGGCGTCGTGCGGCGCATCCAGTGGTAGGGATCCGGGCGCGGCACGCCGTGCTCGCGGTGCTCGAACGCTTCTCGCCGGGCCACCGGGGGTCGGGTCATGGCGGTCAACGTACTCCCGCGCGGGTGCTGGCCACCGCTGGACTGATGCTCGCCTGCCTGACTCCGGGCATCGCCCTGTCCGGTGCCGCCGCGCCCGCGAACGCGGCCGACGACACGACGTTCGTCGTCGGGATGACCAACGAGGTCGACTCGTTCAACCCGTTCCTCGGCATCGAGGCGTCCTCCTTCGAGTCCTATGCGCTCACCTACGACCTGATGGTCGGCTACTCGATGAAGGACATGTCGCCGGAGCCGGCCCTGGCCACGAAGTGGTCGACCACCGCCGACGGACTGACCTGGACCTTCGACATCCGCTCCGGCGTGAAGTGGAACGACGGCCAGGACCTGACGGCGCGCGACATCGCCTACACCTACACCCGGGTGCTCGACGGGGACGGGGCCTACTGGCTGCCCTACCTCAACGGCGTCGAGACGGTGACCGCGCCGGACGACACGACCGTGGTGCTGAAGATGAAGACGCCGAGCAGCTCGCTGCCCCTGCTGCCGATCCCGATCCTCCCCGAGCACATCTGGAAGGACGTCAGCCAGGACGAGATGAAGAGCTACGCCGCCGAGCCCCAGGACGGGCAGCCGGTCGTGGGGTCCGGCCCGTTCACGCTCGTGGAGGGAACCGCCGGTGGGTCGACGTATCGGTTCGAGGCCAACCCTGACTACTGGCAGGGCGCTCCGCACATCGACGAGGTGGTCATCCGGGTCTTCAAGAGCGACGACCCGATGGTGCAGGCGCTGATCAAGGGTGAGATCGACTTCGCCGAGGACATCTCCCCGCTCCAGGTCAAGTCGCTGCAGGACCAGCCCGGGGTCACGGCCCACAACGCGATGACGCCCAACTTCGCCGAGATCGGCTTCAACACCGGTTCGATCGACACCGAGACCGGCAAGCCGATCGGCGACCCGAACCCCGCCGTCATGGACCCGAAGTTCCGGCACGCGCTCGGCTACGCGATGGACCTGGACCAGATCATCGACAAGGTCTACCAGGGCGCGGGTCAGGCCGGCGACTCGATCATCCCGCCGCCGTACTTCGACTACCGGTGGGAGCCGTCGGCGGACGAGGCATTCACCTTCGACCTCGACAAGGCCGGACAGCTGCTCGACGAGGCGGGCTACACCAAGGGGTCCGACGGGCTGCGCACGATGCCGGACGGTTCTCCGATCGGCACCCTCCGTCTCGCGGCGCGCTCCGACTCGGCGATGGACGTCTCGCTGAACACCATGGACTACTTCAAGGAGTGGCTCGACCAGCTCGGCATCAAGGCCGAGGTCCAGGCCTACGAGTCCAGCAAGCTCACCAGCGTGATCCTCGACGGCACCTTCGACGCCTTCCAGTGGGGCTGGTACGTCGAGCCGGACCCGAACACGATGCTCAGCTACATGACCTGTGGCCAGCGGGGGGACTGGTCGGACTCGTGGTACTGCAACAAGAAGTACGACGCGCTCTACGAGCAGCAGCAGAAGGAGACCGACCAGGCCAAGCGCGAGGACGAGGTGAAGCAGATGCAGCAGATCCTCTTCGAGGACTCGCCGTACCTGGTCACGGCCTACGAGACCACCGGCGAGGCCGTGCGCAGCGACCACTTCGCCTGCTTCCAGCCCCAGCCCGACCCGGGAGGCGTCTGGCTGATCCAGTACGGCGCGCACAACTACATCAACGCTCGTCCGGCCGACCAGGCCGGCGACTGCGACGGCGTCACCAGCGCCATCGGAGCCACCGAGGCGGCCGACAGCGGCGGCGTGAGCACCGGCTTCTGGGTGGGCGCCGGCATCGCCGCGCTCGTCCTCGTCGGTGTGGGTGGCGTCGTGATGCTGCGCCGTCGGTCCACCGCCGGCGAGCGCGAATGAGCCTGACCACCGCCCCGACCGCGGTCGAGACCCCCCGGCCGAGACGGCGCAGCTACGGCCGGTACGTCGTCGGCAAGGTCGCCGGCTCCGTCGGGAGCCTGGCGTTCGTGCTGGTCGTGAACTTCTTCCTGTTCCGGGTGCTGCCGGGCGACCCCGCACGGACCCTCGGCCGCGGGCGGTTCAGCACCGCCGAGCAGCTGGCCGAGTTCAACAAGACCTACGCGCTGGACCAGTCGCTGCCCCAGCAGTTCGTGACCTATGTGAAGAACACGCTGACCGGCGACCTCGGCATCTCGCTGAAGTACCGGGTGCCGGTGTCGGACCTGATCCTGGACCGGATGTGGCCCACCCTGCTGCTGGTGGGCACCTCGACCATCCTGGCGGCGGTCATCGGCGTCTGGCTCGGCATCCGCGGAGCCTGGAAGCGGGGCGGTGCGTTCGACAAGGTCTCGACCGGCTCGTCGCTGACGCTCTACTCGATGCCGGAATGGTGGCTCGGGCTGCTGCTGATCGCCGTCTTCGCGGTCGGCTGGGGCCCGATCCCGGGCATCTTCCCGACCGGCGGGTTGCACTCGGTCGAAGCGGACCCCGGGACCCTGTCGGGTGTCCTGGACACCGCGTGGCACCTGACCCTGCCGGTCATCACTCTGACGCTGGCCTACCTCGCGGAGTACTCGCTGATCATGCGCAGCTCCCTGCTCGACGAGCTCGGGGAGGACTACCTGACCACTGCCCGGGCCAAGGGTCTGCGGGACATCACGGTCCGCAACCGGCACGCCGTACCCAACGCGCTGCTACCGACGACGACGGTCATCGCCCTCAGCATGGGCTACATCGTCGCCGGGGCGATCACCATCGAGACGGTGTTCTCGATCCCGGGCCTGGGCCTGCTGGGGGTCGAGGCGCTGGAGGTCCCGGACTACTGGGTGCTGCAGGGGACGTTCATGGTCGCCTCGGCGGGCGTGATCTTCGCCAACCTGGTCGCCAACCTGCTCTACGGCCTGCTCGACCCGCGGGTGCGCACATGAGCGCCGCCGAGCACGAGGCGACCGACGAGCATCCGGTCAGGCTGTCCGCACGTCAGCTCGCCCGCCGGCGCCGCCGCGAGTCGTTCATGCGGGGCTGGCGCACCTTCCGCCGGAACCGCTCGGGCATGCTCGGCCTGGTCGTCCTCGGCCTGTTCGCGTTCATCGCGCTGGCGGCGCCGCTGCTGGCCTCAGCGGAAGGGCTGGAGGTGACCAAGGCGACCGGGGGCGTCCTGGAGCCGCCGTCGTCGGAGTACTGGCTCGGCACCGACGACCAAGGGCGGTCGGTGCTGACCCTCCTGATCTGGGGTGCGCGGATCTCGCTCTTCGTCGGGCTGGCCGCGACGGTGATCTCGATGGTGATCGGCACGCTGGTCGGGCTGATCTCGGGCTACTCCAGCGGGTGGTCCGCTGCGGTGCTGTTTCGGCTGACCGAGTGGTTCCTGGTCATCCCGTTCCTGCCGCTGGCCATCGTGCTCGCGACCGTGCTGGGTCGCTCGCTGTTCAACATCGCCCTCGTGATCGGGGTGACGTCCTGGCCGAGCACCGCCTTGCTGATCCGCAGCCAGACCCTCTCGATCAAGGAGCGCGCCTACATCGAGCGCGCCCGCGTGCTGGGCGCCGGCCGCTGGCACCAGATCCGCAAGCACGTGCTGCCCAACGTGATGCCGATGGTCTTCGCCAACACCACGCTGACCGTCGCGATCGCGATCCTGGCCGAGACCACGCTCAGCTTCCTCGGCCTCGGCGACCCGACCCGGGTCTCGTGGGGCTCGATGCTCGAGGACGCCTTCCAGGTGGGCGCGATCACCACCGGTGCCTGGTGGTTCATCGTGCCGCCCGGCGTGTGCGTGGTCCTCGTGGTCCTCGCGTTCACGCTGGTGGGGCAGGCGCTCGAGGAAGTCCTGAACCCGCGGCTGAAGGGACGTTGATGTCCGACCTGCTGAGGATGCGCGACGTGTCGCTCACCTACCGGACCGAGGAGGGCGACGTGCCCGCGGTGCGCGACGTGAACCTGGACCTCGACCGCGGCGAGATCCTCGGCCTCGCGGGTGAGTCCGGCTGCGGCAAGTCCACCGTCGCCAGCACCATCCTCCGGCTGCAGCCGCCGACCGCCCGGGTGACGGGGGAGGTGCTCTTCGAGGGGGAGGACGTCCTCACCATGCGCTGGGGTGACCTGCGGGCGCTGCGCTGGGCCGGCGCGTCGATCGTCTTCCAGGGCGCGCTGCACTCGCTCAACCCGGTGCGCCGGGTCGGCGACCAGATCGCCGAGCCGATCCACCTTCACGACCCGGACATCTCGGACAAGAAGGTGGAGGCGCGCGTCGGCGAGCTCCTGGAGCAGGTGGGGCTGCCGGCCGCGCGGGCCCGTGCCTACCCGCACCAGCTCTCCGGGGGGCAGAAGCAGCGGATCATGATCGCGATGGCCCTGGCGTGCCGTCCCCGGCTGATCGTGGCCGACGAGCCCACGACGGCGCTCGACGTGATGGTGCAGGCCCAGGTGCTGCACGTGTTGTCCGGCCTGGTGCACGAGCTGGGTGTCGGGATGCTGATGATCAGCCACGACCTGTCGGTGCTCGCCGACCTGTGCGACCGCATCGTGGTGATGTACGGCGGCCGCGTGGTCGAGCAGGGCCCGTCCAAGCTGGTCTTCGGCGAGGCGCTGCACCCCTACGCTGCTGCGCTCTCCGCGGCGTTCCCCCGGGTGGGGGATCCCGCGGCCCGCTTCGCGCCGTCCGGGCTGCCGGGCGACCCACCGGATCCCGCGGACCTGCCGCCGGGCTGCTCCTTCGCCCCACGCTGCCCGCGCGCGATCGACGAGTGCACCCGGGCCCTGCCCGAGCTGCGTTCCTTCGGAGCGGACCGTCAGGCTGCCTGCATCCGGGTGGAGCAGCCATGACGGGCCGACTGCTCGAGGCGCGGAAGGTCAGCGTCGAGTTCGTCACCCGGGGCGGTCAGGTCGCTCGCGCCCTCGACGGCGTCGACCTGGAGGTGGGTGCCGGCGAGATCGTGGCGCTGGTGGGGGAGTCGGGCTCCGGCAAGACCACCGTGGCGCGCACCATGCTCGGTCTGGAGCGTCCTGCCTCGGGCGAGGTGGTGTTCGAGGGTGAGCCCCTGAACTACTCGCTACGCCGGCTGCGCGAGCTGCGGCGCCGGGTGCAGATGGTGCTCCAGGACCCCGCGGGTGCGCTGAACCCGCGACAGACGGTCTACGAGTCCGTCGCCGAGGGGATGCGCCTGCACGGGATCGCGGCGAAGGACCCCCAGAAGCGCAACGAGATCGAGCTGGTCGCCGCCGCGATGGCCTCGGCCGGGCTGCGGCCGCCGGAGCGGCTGTTCCTGCGCTACCCCCACGAGCTGTCCGGCGGCCAGCGTCAGCGTGTCCTGATCGCCGGTGCGCTGGCCCTGGGCCCGGAGCTGCTGATCGCGGACGAGCCCGTCTCCAGCCTCGACGCGTCCATCCGTGGCGAGATCCTCGCCCTGCTCCTCAAGCTGCGCGACGAGCTCGGGCTAGGGGTCCTGGTGGTGACGCACGACCTCGGTCTGGCGTGGAACATCGCCGACCGGATCGCGGTCATGTACCTCGGCCGGGTGGTCGAGGCGGGGCCGACCGAGGAGGTGCTCCAGGCCCCGCAGCACCCGTACACGCAGGCGTTGCTGTCGGTGGTCCCGGAGATCGAGGAGCTGCGACCGGTCGTGCTGACCGGCGAGATCCCCGACCCCACCCGGATCCCCGGTGGCTGCCGCTTCCACCCGCGCTGCCCCGCGGTCGCCGACGGCTCGGCGGCGGCGGACGGCGTCGAGGAGGCCTGCCGCACCCTGCCGCTGGAGATCCTGCCCCCCGACCCCCGCGGCCACCACGTGGCCTGCCACCTGGCCGCGCTGCGGTCCACCACCGGCCCGAGGACGGGGAGCATCGTGTGAGTCCGCTGCAGGCCGCGCTGCCCCGGGAGATGTACGTCGACCGGGACGCGTGGCTGCGCGAGCGCGACCGGGTGCTGTACGCCGAGTGGTTCTGCATCGGCCGGACCAGCGACCTCGGCCTGGTCGGGGGTGGCCGGGTCGCGGTGGTGGAGGTGGCCGGCGAGTCGGTGCTCGTGACCCGGGACGAGGGTGGCGCGCTGCACGCGGCGTACAACGTCTGCCGGCACCGCGGCTCGCAGCTCTTTCCGACCCCGGCCGGCGCCGCGCCGACCTGTGCGGCGGTGGGCGCGCTGCGCTGCCCGTACCACTCCTGGACCTACTCGCTGGCCGGTGAGCTGCTGCGGTCCCCGCACACCGACGACATCGACCCGGCGGACTTCTCGCTGCACCCGGTCGGCGTGCAGGAGTGGGCGGGCTTCCTCTTCGTGCACCTCACCCCCGCGTCGGCGGCCCCGATCGGCGTCGTGCTGGCGCGCGCGGCGACCAGCCTCGCCAACTACGCCATGGCCGACCTGGTCACCGGCCTCACGCTGAGCTACGAGGTGGCCGCCAACTACAAGGTGGTCGCCGAGAACTACAACGAGTGCTACCACTGCGGGCCGGTCCACCCCGAGCTCACCCGGCTGGTGCCGGCCTTCGGCGGCGGCGGTGCCGGCCTGGACTGGGGAGACGGGATCCCGCACCGCGAGGGCGCGTGGACGTTCACGACAACCGGCACCACCACCCGGGCGCCGCTGCCGGGGCTCTCGGAGGCCGAGCGGACGCGGCACAAGGGCGAGCTGGTGCACCCGAACCTGATGCTGTCCTGCTCGGCGGACCACGTGGCGGCGTTCGTGCTGCTGCCCCAGGACGTGGACCGCACCCGCATCGACTGCCACCTGCTCTTCGCGGCCGAGGCGGTGGCCGACCCGGAGTTCGACCCGTCCGACGCCGCCGACCTGTGGGACCTGGTGAACCGGCAGGACTGGGCGATCTGCGAGTCCGTGCAGCGCGGCATGTCCTCGCGCAGCTACACCCACGGCTGGTTCGCGCCGATGGAGGACGACAGCGCGGACATCCGGCGCTGGCTGCTGCCGCGACTCTCGACGGTCGAGCCGGTCGAGACCACCGATGACTGAGGCCTTCGACGCTGAGCCGTTCGACTACGGCGTCATCGGCCTCGGCGCGCTCGGCAGCGCCGCGGTCCACGAGCTGGCCCGGCGTGGCCACTCCGTCGTCGGGCTCGAGCGCTTCGAGCTGGGGCACCACCGCGGCGCGAGCCACGACACCAGCCGGATCCTGCGGCACAGCTACCACACGCCGGAGTACGTCCGGCTCACGCAGGAGGCGTACGACGACTGGGCGCGGCTCACGGCCGACAGTGCCGACGTGCGCGGGGGTGAGGAGCTGGTCACCGTCGTCGGCGGGCTCGATCTCTTCCCGCCGGACCCGGCGATCCCGATGGCCGACTACGTCGACAGCCTGAGCGAGGTCGGCATCGACTTCGAGCTGCTCGACGCGGACGCGGTCGGCGAGCGCTGGCCGCAGCTCAGGCTCCCCGAGGGCACCATGGGGCTGTTCCAGGAAGACGGCGCGATCGTGCCTGCCGGCCGGGGCACCCGCCTGATGCAGCAGCTGGCGCTCCGGCGGGGAGCAGTCCTGCGCGACCGGTCCCCGGTCGTGCGCATCCGCGACCTCGGCCCGGGCGGTGTGGAGGTCGAGGCCGGCGGCACGACGTACCGCTGCGGGGGCGTGGTCGTCTGCGCGGACGCCTGGACCAACGACGTGCTGGCGCCATTGGACTACCAGGTGCCGCTGACCGTGACCCTCGAGCAGGCGACGTACTTCGCCCCCGACCGGCCGGCGCTCTTCGAACCCGGGCGGCTGCCCCTGTGGATCTGGATGGACGAGCCGTCCTTCTACGGCTTCCCCTGCTACGGCGAGCCGACCGTCAAGGCGGCCCAGGACTGCGGCGGCCCGGTCGTCGACCCGGACCGGCGCACCGACGACGTCGACCCGCAGCGGCTCGCGCTGCTGGCCGAGCACATGGCGCGGGTGCTGCCCGGCTCGGGCCGGCCGGTCCGGTCGCTGCGCTGCCAGTACACACTCACGCCCGACCGGGACTTCGTGATCGACCGGGTGCCCGGGCACGAGGCGGTCGTGGTCGGGCTGGGGGCGGCGCACGGGTTCAAGTTCGCGCCGACCTTCGGGCGGCTGCTCGCCGAGCTGGTGACGGGGGAGCGGGACGCCGTGTCGCCCACCTTCGCGCTGGACCGTCCGGCACTCACCGACCCCGACCACGCGGCACACTGGCTGGTATGACCGGAGAGCTGGCCCGCCTGCAGGAGGAGGTCCGCGCCCGCAACGGCGCGGTGCCCGCGATGCTGCCCGCCACGGCGTACACCTCAGACGAGGTGCTGGCCTGGGAGCGGCGGCATCTCTTCGCCGGCACCTGGACCTGCCTGGGTCGCCTCGACGAGCTGCTGCCCGACCAGCTCGACGGCAGGCCCGCGACCCAGCGCGCGGTGATGGTCGGTGACGTGGCGGCGCTGCTGACCCGTGACGGGGACGACGGCCGCGTCCGGATGTTCGCGAACACCTGTCGCCACCGGGCGCACGAGCTGCTGCCCGGCGACGGCGGGTCCACCCGCCGCTCGGTCACCTGCCCCTACCACGCCTGGTCCTACGACCTGGCCGGCTCGCTGCTCGCGGCGCCGGGCTACCGGGACGAGCCCGGCTTCGACCCCGCGGAGTACTCGCTGGTGGAGCTGCCCGTGGAGACCTGGGCCGGCTGGGTCTTCGGCCACGGCCTCCAGCCGCTGGGCCACCCGGACGTGGTGCCGTTCGCCGAGCACCTGGGAGACCTCGGGGGCGTGGTGGCGCCGTACCGCCCCGCCGACCTGCGCCTCGCCGACCGGCACACCTACGAGATCGCCGCGAACTGGAAGATCGTCGCGGAGAACTACCACGAGTGCTACCACTGCCCGCTGATCCATCCCGAGCTGTGCCAGGTCACGCCGCCCACGTCGGGCGACAACTACGACCTGCCCGGCGCGTGGGTGGGCGGCTCGATGGTGCTGCGCGACGGCATGGCCACGATGTCACTGACTGGGGAGTCGGGCGGCAACCAGATCCCTGGCGTCCCGCCGACGACGGTCGAGTACGTCCACCTGCTGCCGAACCTGCTGGTCTCGGCGCACCCCGACTACGTGATGACGCACCGGCTGGTCCCGCTCGCGCCGAACCGGACCTGGATCGAGTGCTCGTGGTACCTCCTGCCGTCGGCCGACGGCACGCTGCCGGACCCGGCGTACGCCGTGGATTTCTGGGACCTCACCAACCGGCAGGACTGGGCCGCCTGCGAGTCGGTCCAGCGCGGCCTCGAGAGCCCGCACTACGCGCCCGGTCCGCTGGCGCCGAGCGAGGACGCCGTCGAGCGGTTCGTCGCGCTGGTCTCCCGCGGGTACGTCGGCCTGCCGCTGCACGCCGACCGGATCTCGTAGGACCGTTCGTGGACACCGACGACCTGCCCTTCATCGACGAGCACGCCGTCACGATCGACGCATCGCGCGAACGGGTGTGGGCAGCGCTGCAGCGCTACGCCACCACGTCCCTGCGCTTCGGTGAGGGCAGTCCGATCGCGAAGGTCCTCGGGACCGAGCCGCCCGCCGGCTTCGAGGTCTCCGAGGCGGTCCCGCACGAACGGCTGTCCCTGGTCGGCCGCCACCACTTCTCCCGGTACCGGCTCGCCTTCGACCTCACCGGCGCGGACGACGGCCCCACGCGGCTGCGGGCCAGCTCGTACGGCGCGTTCCCCGGCCTGCGTGGACGGGTCTACCGGGCGCTGGTCATCGGCACCCGGGGGCATGTCCTGGCCACGAACCACATCCTGCGGTCGGTCCGGCGTCTCTGCGCTGCGGACGGAGGCGCATACTGGGAGTGATGACATCCTCATACGGTCCACGGCGACATCTCGCCAGCAGCCCCTTCAAGCCTGACCCCGAGCCGACGATCGAGCAGTTCGAGCTCAACGACCTCGTCTCGCACGACGCGTACGGCGTGGGTCGCGTCGTCGGGGTGGAGGCGGGCGCGGTGACGGTCGACTTCCGCACGCGAACGGTTCGCATCCCGAGCCCGTTCACCAAGATGTCACGGCTGTAGCGCCGGGCATGGGAAACGGTCCGGTGAACCAGCGATGAGCAAGATGGACGACCTGCGCGCCATGCGCGAGGCTCGCTATGCGGAAGCCGCGGCACGCGCTCCCAAGCCCGGTGCGGCGCCCAAGAAGGTGCAGAAGCCCGCGCCCGAACCGGTCGAGGCTCAGCGGCCCGCCGCCGACCCCGAGCTCCCGGGGGAGTCTCTGTGCGGCCATCGGGCCATCAGCGGGCGCACCTGCACGCGCGAGAAGGGGCACGCGGCGAAGAGCCACCGCTACTCCTGAACGCACACGGCTGTCGAACGCGCCATTGCCGGGACGCATCTAGGGTGGCCCCATGAGCAACCCCGTGATCGTCGTGGTCGGTGCAGGTCCCGGTGTGAGCGGCTCGGTGGCCCGTCGGTTCGCCCGTGACGGGTACGGCGTGGGGCTGCTCGGCATCGACCAGACCGAGCTCGACGGGCTCGCCGAGACGCTCCGCGACGGCGGCGTCGACGTCGACACGGCGGTCGTGGACATCACCGACGTGGAGGCGTGCACGGCGGCGATCGCGGAGCTGGGCGAGTACTTCGGCCGGATCGACGTGCTGCACTTCAACCCGAGCGCCTTCCGGCAGAAGGACCCGCTGCACCTGACCGTCCGCGAGCTGCTCGAGGACGTCGCGCTCGGCGTGGGCGCGCTCCTCACCGCAGTCCAGGCGGCCCGCCCGTTCATGGGTGTCGGTGGCCGCGTGACGGTGACCGGCAGCATGGCGGCCGACAAGCCCTGGAACGAGGCGGCCTCGCTCGGCGTCCAGAAGGCCGGCGTCCGGAACCTGGTGCGCAGCCTCGACACCACGCTCGAGCCGGACGGGATCCGCGCGGTCTCCGTGACCGTCCGCGGGACGCTCTCTCGCGAGGGGGTCTTCACCCCGGACCGGGTCGCGGAGGCGATCCACGCCGCCGCGTCCCAGGACGAGGCGGACTGGCGCACCGAGGTTCCCTACGAGGGCTGAACCCCTCCGCCCCGGTGGGGCAGCCGCTCGTGCCAGGTGCGGTGCGAGACCGGCTCGTCATCGAGCCGGGCCCAGGTCTCGATGGCGACGTCGAGGCCGTCGCCGGTGATCGTCACGTCCATCACCGAGCGGACGTGCGCGGCGACGCCTGGCCAGGCGAGCTCGAACGTGGTCTGGGCGTGCGCGGTCTGGGTGAAGGTACGCCGGTCGACGCTCACCTCGCCGAAGTAGTCCTCCCGGGCGCGGCCGTCGTACGGCGTGTCGTACTCCGAGACCGCATGGGTGCGGGCGTGGGTGGTCCGGCGCAGCACGTCATCGCGGATCTCCCAGGTGACGCCCTCGGCGCTCTCGGCGGAGTGCTCGGCGCCCGGGGTGAACATGGGCGCCGGGAAGTCGCCGGCGAGCAGCGGCAGCCCGAGCGAGCCGTGGTGGACGGTCAGGGTGACGGGCGCCGGGGGAGCCACCGTGTTGGGCCAGTCGGCCCCGGCGACGCTGACGCGGAGCCGGTTGCCCGGCACCCAGGAGTAGGCGCACGCGTCGAGCTCGAGCACCACGTCGTACTCCTCGCCCGGGACCAGTGGCGCGGGCGTCCCGTGGACGCCGTCGCGGAACGCGAGGTCGAGGGTGCCGCGGGAGACCAGGGCGGACGTGCCGTCGGGGAAGACGTCGCAGAGCTTCACCGACAGCGAGGCGGTGGGGGCGTCTGCACTGACCCGGAGAGTCACCCGGGGCTGGCCGATGGCCGGGTCCTGCGGCGCGTCGAAGTCCCAGGCCAGGGACCGGGCGTCGTCGAGGCGCTGGTCGGTCGAGAGGCCCCACGGCAGGTGGCCGGCGCAGTCGATCCACGCGGCGGTGCCGAGGTCGGGCAGGACGGCCAGCGAGTGCGGGCCGTCGAGCGCCAGGGCCAAGGGCGTGGTCGGCGGGACCGAGGGCAGCCGCAGCCACCGACCCTCGTGCAGGTCGAGGTCCGGCTCGGGCCGGGTCGAGGACCGGACGAACACGTCGCAGTGGGAGGTCTCGACAGGCTCGATCGGCTCGCGCAGCCAGCGGTCGAACCACGCCGCCATCTCGGTGTCGAGGTCGATCCGCGGACCCGGCATGGCGTGCGTCGGGTCGGCGTGCGCCCACGGCCCGGCGAGCAGCCGGTGCGGCACGCCGTTGGCGGCGAGCGCGGCCACGGTCCGGAAGGAGTTGTTGCGGTAGCCGTCGGCCCAGCCGGCCACCAGCATCGTCGGGCAGGCGATCCGCTCGTAGCCGGCGCCGTCGGCCCCGAGCCGCACCGACCCGCGGCGCCAGTAGTCGCCGTGCACGTTCTCGCGCAGCCAGGTCAGCACCCAGGGCTCGTTTCCCGTGAGCCGGCGCCGCCACTCGTCCTGCCAGTCCTCGCCCCAGATCGCCGGCACGGGCGGCAGCACGCACATCGGCGTCATGTAGTGGCAGTAGTCGACGAGGTCGACCAGGCGCAGCGCGCCGCCGCGCCAGTGCACGTCGTCGGTCCAGCGGTCGTCGGTGGCGTAGATCGCGCAGATCGCCTTCAGCGCCGGCGGCCGCTCGCAGGCGATCTGCAGGGAGTTGAAGCCGGAGTACGAGGTGCCGAACATGCCGACGC
>Ga0247820_10001545_pt1 | contig 12985 bp, 8 predicted proteins | sample 13C_Glucose_Day1_2_FD_192480 | JGI IMG/M metagenome (GOLD analysis project Ga0247820, IMG submission 192480) | Soil microbial communities from agricultural site in Penn Yan, New York, United States - 13C_Glucose_Day14 | ecosystem: Environmental > Terrestrial > Soil > Agricultural land | place...
CCCTCGAGCTGCAGGCGCAGCGACAGCACTTCCAGCACCAGCCGGCGCTTGTCCGCCGCGCGCCGGACCACCGTCACCAGGCGCTCGGACGAACAGGGTTTCTCGATGAAATCGTAGGCGCCGCCGCGCATGGCGTGAACGGCCATCGCGATGTCGCCGTGGCCGGTGATCAGGATGACCGGCAACTCCGGATCGGACTTGAGCAGTTCCTCCGCCCAGGCGGTGCCGTTGAGCCCGGGCAGCTTGACGTCGCAGACGACGACGGCAGGCAGCCCGGCCGTGATGGACGAACGCGCCGCCTCGACCGACGTGAAGGCCATCACCTCGAAGCCGGCCAGGTCCAGGGCTTGCGCGCTGCCTGCCAGCACGTCTTCGTCGTCCTCCACGAATACCACCGAGATCGGATGCCTTTGGCTCACGCGAGGGCCTCCGACACGGCGGCGCGAGGAAGTTCGATCGTGAATTGCGCGCCCGAGGGAGCGAGGTTGCTCGCCCGCAAGCTGCCGCCGTAGCCGCGCACGATGTGCGAGGAGATCATCAGGCCGAGCCCGAGGCCCTTGCCGGGCGGCTTGGACGTGACGAACGGCTCGAACAGGCGCGGAAGGATCTCCGGGTCGATGCAGGGCCCAGAGTTGCCGACCACGATCTGGCAGGTGTTGCCGCGGGCGGTCGCGAGAATGTCGATGCGGCGGACTTCGGCGCCGTCCAGTGCATCGATCGCGTTGCCGAGCACGTTGCCCAGCACCTGCTCCAGCCGCGTCTCGTCGCCGGCGACGGCCAGGCTCGCGGGCTCGACTTGCACCGACACCTCGATGCCGCCGTCGCGAAGGCGCGCCGCGACGAGAGCCAGGGCTTCGTTGATCGCCCTGTGGACGGATGCCGATCCGATCGGCTCGTTCGACTTGTGCGCGAACACCTTGAGCTGGCTGGTCAGGCGCCCGAGACGATTCACCAGCCGGCCGATGCGTGCGAGATTGCCTTTCGCGTCGTCGAGGCGCCCTCGGTCGATCAGCAGCGCGGCGTTGTCCGACAGCGTATGCAGGGCTGCCAGCGGCTGGTTGAGCTCGTGCACCATGCCTGCGGACATCTGGCCCAGCACGGCCAGCTTGCCGGCATGCACCAGGTCGTTCTGCGCGGCGCGCAACTCGGCGGTGCGCTCCTGCACCTTGATCTCGAGCGAGTCGTGCGCCGCCTGCAGAGCTTCGCGACTGGCCAGTCGCTGCCGGATCGCGCGCCGCCGCTGGGCCGCCACCGTCGCGGCCAGGAGCAGCACCGCGGTGCCCAGGCCGGCGCTGATGGCCGTCGAGCGGGCCGTGGTCCGGGCGTGCGCCTCGTCGTCGAGCAGCAGCAATCGCCACTGCCCGCGGTTCACCGGGTGCTCGCTCATGAGGTAAGGCCTGGCGTCGATGAGGAGGCGGCTGGCGCGCTTGTCGAAGCGCTCGCCCATCTGCCAGTCCAGGGGCGCGAGGTCCGCGCTGCCGTAGCGGCGCGACTGTGCAGCTTCAGCGCGCGCATCGGCCGACAGCGGCGCCAATGGGTGGTATTTCCAGGCATCGCGTGAAGCGAGGATCACCACCTGCCGCTCGTCCAGCATGAGCAAATCGCCCGGCAGGTCGCGCCACTCCTGCTCGACCGTCTGTAGATTGACCTTCACCGTGGCGACGCCGCGAGTCTCGCCGCGGGCGGGCAGCGCGTAAGACAGGTAGTAGCCCGCGCGCGCGCTCGTGATGCCCATGCCGTAGAACGTGCCCCGCCCTTTCGCCAGCGCATCGCGCATGTAGGGACGGTACGACAGGTCCTGCCCGACGGGCGAGCTCGGGAGTTCGAAGTCCGCGGCGGCCAGCGCGGTTCCCGCCCGGTCCAGCACGTAGAGGTTGTCTGCGCCGGCGATGGCGTTGAGCGCCTTGAGATAGCGGTTGACCGCCTCGCGTGCCGCGCCGTCCCCCGGCGCCGCCAGCAGCCGCAGCACCTCCGGCGAGGTCTCGAGCACGGAAGGCAGGTACTCGAAACGGGACAGCTGGCCGTCCAGGCGCGCTGCCTCGACCTCGAGCCGCTGCTGCGCTGCCGCGTGCAGGCGCTGCAAGCCGCGCTGCAGCGAGAACGCGTGGGCCGCCCAGGCAACGAGCGCGATCAGTGTGAGCCCCAGGCAGCCGCGCCACAGCCAGGCGGCGTGCCGGCGCGGCGGCCGGACGCGGGCAGGAGGGGCGCTCACGGGGTTCATGACGGCTACATGCGCAGCATAGCGTTGCCATGCCCGCCGGTAGCCTCCGCCCGTCGCGGCTGCGCGCTAGCGTGAAAGGATCCATGTGCCCGGCTCGTGGCTCATTGCATGTGCTGGCCGCCGTTGATGGCGATGTTGGCCCCGGTGACGAACGCCGCCTCCTCGGAGGCGAGGTAGATGATCAGGCCGGCCACCTCCTCGGGCTTGCCGAGCCGGCCGACCGGGATGTGCGGCAGGATCTTCGTGTCGAGCACTTCCTTCGGGATCGCCATGACCATCTTCGTGCCGATGTAGCCGGGCGAGATGGTGTTCACGGTCACGCCCTTCTTCGCTACTTCGAGCGCCAGCGCCTTGCTGAAGCCGTGCACGCCGGCCTTGGCCGCCGAGTAGTTGGTCTGGCCGAAGGCGCCCTTCGAGCCGTTGACCGACGACACGTTGACGATGCGGCCCCAGTTGCGCTCGACCATGCCGTCGGCCACCTGCTTGGTCATGTTGAAGAGGCTGTCGAGGTTGGTGCGCAGCACGGCGTCCCAGTTGACCTTGTCCATCTTCTTGAAGGTCATGTCGCGCGTGATGCCGGCGTTGTTCACCAGCACATCGATGGCTCCGACCTTGGCCGTCACCTCGGCGACGGCCTTGGCGCACGAATCGATGTCGGCCACGTCGCAGGACACCGCGAAGATCTCGTGGCCGCGCGATTTCATCTCGGCCACCCACTCGGCGTGCTTCGTGTTTCCGGGCGAGTAGGTCACCGCCACCCGGTAGCCGGCATCGATCATCTTGGTGGAAATGGTCTCGCCCAGGCCGCCCATGCCGCCGGTCACGAGCACCACGCGTTGCTTGCTCATCGTCTTCTCCTGTGTCTGCGTTGAATGGAATCAGCGTTCGACCGCCAGCGCCACGCCCATGCCGCCGCCGATGCACAGCGCCGCCAGTCCCTTGTGCGCGTTCCGGCGCTGCATCTCGTACAGCAGCGTCACCAGCACGCGGCAGCCCGACGCGCCGATGGGGTGGCCGATGGCGATGGCGCCGCCATTGACATTGACGCGCACGGGATCGATGTCGAGCGCCTTGTTGACGGCGCACGCCTGGGCCGCGAACGCCTCGTTCAGCTCGAACAGGTCGACGTCTCCCGGCTTCCAGCCGGCGCTCGCCAGCGCCTTGCGCGAAGCAGGCACCGGGCCCATGCCCATGGTCGCGGGGTCGAGCCCGCTGGTGCCGAAGGCGGCGATGCGCGCCAGCGGCGTCAGGCCGAGGGCCGCGGCCTTCCTGGCGCTCATCACCATCACCGCTGCCGCGCCGTCGTTGAGGCCGGAGGCGTTGCCGGCGGTGACGGTGCCGGTCTTGTCGAACGCGGGCCTCAGGCCCGCCAGGCCTTCGGCGCTCGTCTTGCGGTTGATGAACTCGTCGGCGGCGAAGACGATGGGGTCGCCCTTCTTCTGCGGCAGCGTGACCGGCACGATCTCGTCCTTGAACCGGCCGGCGTCCTGCGCGGCCGCGGCCTTGCTCTGCGACGCCGCTGCCAGCGCGTCCTGCTGCTCGCGCGTGATGCTGTGCGCCTTGGCCACGTTCTCGGCGGTGACGCCCATGTGGTACTGGTTGTAGACGTCCCACAGGCCGTCGACGATCATCGAGTCGATGAGCTTCCAGTCGCCCATGCGCTGGCCCTGGCGCGAGCCGAGCAGCACGTGCGGCGCGAGGCTCATGCTTTCCTGGCCGCCGGCGATCACGATCTCGCTGTCGCCCCAGGCCACGGCCTGCGCCGCCAGCATCACCGCCTTCAATCCGGAGCCGCAGACGGCGTTGATCGTCAGCGCCGGCGTCTCGTGAGGCAGCCCGGCCTTGAGCGTCGCCTGGCGCGCGGGGTTCTGGCCGCAGCCGGCCGCGAGCACCTGGCCGAGGATGACCTCGCCGATGGCCTGCGGCTGCACGCCGCTGCGCTCGAGCAGGCTCTTGATGACGACCGCGCCGAGCTCGGTGGCCGGCGTGCCGACGAGCGTGCCGCCGAACTTGCCGACTGCGGTGCGTGCGGCGGCGACGATGACGATGTCTTCCATTTGCGTTTCTCCTAGTGCAACTTGACGTGCGGCTCGGTGCGCCGCGTGAGGACCCGCGCCAAGGTGTCCAGCGTCACCTTGGTCGGGCCGTGGAGGGCCAGCTCGTGCATCTTGTAGAGCGACACGTACATCATGCGCGCGAACAGCCCTTCGACCATCAGGCTGCCGCCGATGAGACCGCCCATCATGTTGCCCACGGTGCTGTACTCGCCGAGCGACACGAGCGAGCCGAAGTCGCGGTAGCGGTAGTCCTTCAGCGGCTTGCCGGCCAGCCGGCGCCGGATCTGCGCGTACAAGTGCATGGCCTGCTGGTGGGCGGCCTGCGCGCGAGGCGGCACGGTCATCGAACCATTGCCGAGCCAGGGACAGGCGGCGCAGTCGCCGAGCGCGAAGACATCGTCGTCGCGTGTCGTCTGCAGCGTGGCGCGCACGACGAGCTGGTTGATGCGGTTCGTCTCCAGCCCGGCGAGGTCCTTCAGGAAGTCGGGCGCCTTGACGCCCGCCGCCCACACCACCAGCTCGGCCGGCAGCACGCGCCCGTCGACCAGGCGCACGCCGTCGGGCAGCACCTCGGCCACCTTGGCGTTCGTGAGCGTGCGCACGCCGAGCTTGCCGAGCAGCGCCTCGGTGGCTTTCGACAGGCGCGGCGGCAGCGCCGGCAGCACGCGGTCTGCAGCCTCGATGACCGTGACCTTGAGGTCCTTGTCGGGATCGACGCGGTCCAGTCCGTAGGCCACCACCTCGCGCGTGGTGCGATGCAGCTCGGCGGCGAGCTCCACGCCCGTGGCGCCCGCGCCGATGATGGCGACCTTGAGCTGCTCCGGCCGCACCGACCCGCTCTGCGCATGGGCGCGGATGCAGGCGTTGACCATGCGCGCATGGAAGCGCTGCGCATCGGCCTGCGACTCCAGCTTCATCGCGTGCTCGCTCACGCCCGGCGTGCCGAAGTCGTTGCTCTGGCTGCCCACCGCCATCACCAGCGTGTCGTAGCCGAACACCCGCTGCGGCGTCACCTCGCGCCCCTCGTCGTCGACATACGGCGCGACCCGCACCTCGCGCCGCTCGCGGTCGAGCCCGGTCATCTCGCCGATGCGGTAGCGGAACCGGTGCCAGTGCGACTGCGCAAGGTAGTCCACCTCGTGCGCCGACAGGTCCATGCTGCCGGCGGCGATCTCGTGCAGCTTGGGCTTCCACACATGAGTGCGGTTGCGATCGACCAGCGTGACGTCCACGGTGCGCTTCATCCGGTCGCCGAGCCGCGTGGCCAGCTCCAGCCCGCCCGCCCCGCCGCCGACGACGACGACACGGTGGCGGGAGCCTTCAGTCGCGTTCATCACCAGCCGATGACGTTGCGCTCATGCCTTGCCGTGCATGGGCATGTGGTGCTGGACGACGTCGAGCACCTTCTCCGGCTCCTCCGCATCGGCAGTCGTCTCGTTGTTCAGCTGCGCGGTCATCCGCTTCACGTCGAGGTCGCCGGTCCACTTGCCGACCACCACGGTGGCCACGCCGTTGCCGATGAGGTTGGTCAGCGCTCGCGCCTCGGACATAAAGCGGTCGATGCCCAGGATGAGGGCCAGCCCCGCCACCGGCAAGCCGCCGACGGCCGACAGCGTGGCCGCGAGCACGATGAAGCCGCTTCCGGTGACGCCGGCCGCGCCCTTGGACGTGAGCAGCAGCACGCCCAGCAGCGTGAGCTGCTGCGTCAGCGTCATGGGCGTGTTGGTGGCCTGGGCGATGAACACCGCGGCCATCGTCAGGTAGATCGACGTGCCGTCGAGGTTGAACGAGTAGCCCGTGGGCACCACCAGGCCGACGGTGGACTTGCGCACGCCCAGGTTCTCCAGCTTGGCCATCATGCGCGGCAGCACCGATTCGCTCGACGAGGTGCCGAGCACGATCAGCAGCTCTTCCTTGATGTACTTGATGAACTTCCAGATCGAGAAGCCGTGGAAGCGCGCGATGAGCCCGAGCACGACGAAGATGAAGATCAGGCAGGTGGCGTAGAACGTGCCCATCAGCTTGGCCAGCGACACCAGCGAGTCGACGCCGTACTTGCCGATCGTGAACGCCATCGCGCCGAAAGCGCCGATCGGGGCCACCTTCATGATGTAGCCGACGATCACGAACAGCACGTGCGAGCTCTTCTCGATGAAGTCGAACACCAGCGTGCCGCGTCCGCCGAACCGTTGCAGCGCGAAGCCGAACAGCATCGAGAACAGCAGCACCTGCAGCATCTCGCCCTTGGCGAAGGCGTCGATCACCGTGCTCGGGATGATCGCGAGCAGGAAGTCGACCGTGCCCTGCATCTTGCCGGGCGCCGTGTAGGCCGCGATGCTCTTGGTGTCCAGCGTCGCGGGGTCGATGTTCATGCCGACGCCGGGCTGGACCAGGTTGACGATCACCAGGCCGACGATGAGCGCGATCGAGCTCACGACCTCGAAGTACAGCAGCGCATAGCCGCCGGTCTTGCCGACGCGCTTCATGTCCTCCATGCCCGCGATGCCGACGACGACGGTGCAGAAGATGATCGGCGCGATGATCATCTTGATCAGCTTGATGAAGCCGTCGCCGAGCGGCTTCATTGCTGTGCCTGTCTCGGGATAGAAATGCCCCAGCAGCACGCCGACCACGATCGCGGTGACGACCTGGAAGTAGAGCGACTTGTAGAAGGGCTTCGGGGCGGCGTTTTTGTCCATGGAGGTCTCCTGTCTCGATGCTCAGAGTCCGGCCGCGAGGGCCTGCCGGTCGGCCTGGTAGCTCGAGCGCACCAGGGGCCCGCAGGCGGCATTCGCGAATCCCATTGCCAGCGCCTGCGCGCGCAATGCGTCGAACTGCGCCGGCGCGGCGTAGCGGTGCACAGGCAGGTTGCCGGGCCGCGGCTGCAGGTACTGCCCGATGGTCAGCATGTCGACACCGTGATCGCGCAGGTCGCGCATGACGTCGATCACTTCGTCGTCGGTCTCGCCGAGGCCCAGCATCAACCCCGACTTGGTCAGCACTCCGGCGCGGCGGCGCTTGAATTCGGCGAGCAGCCGCAGCGAGTGCGCGTAGTCCGCGCCGGGACGCGCCTGGCGGTACAGCCGCGGCACCGTCTCGAGGTTGTGGTTCATCACGTCGGGCGGCTCGGCCGCGAGCCGGTCGAGCGCGGCCTCCATCCGGCCGCGGAAGTCCGGCGTCAGCACTTCGATGCGGGTCTGCGGCGAGCATCCGCGAACCGCGCGGACGCAGGCGGCGAAGTGCCCCGCGCCACCGTCTCGCAGGTCGTCGCGATCGACGCTCGTGATGACCACGTAGGCGAGCCGCAGGCGCGCGACGGTCTGCGCCAGGTGCGCCGGCTCCGAGGGATCGGGCGGCTGCGGGCGGCCGTGCGCCACGTCGCAGAACGGGCAGCGCCGCGTGCACAGGTCGCCCAGCACCATGAAGGTCGCGGTGCCGCGACTGAAGCATTCGCCGATGTTCGGACAGCGGGCCTCTTCGCACACCGTGTGCAGCGACTGCTCGCGCAGCACCCGCTTGACCTCCCTGAACACCGGGCTCACGGGCAGCGGCACGCGCAGCCAGCCGGGCTTGGGCAGCGCCGTGTCGGCGGCCGCCGGCACGATCGGGATGCGGCGCGTCTTGGCATCGCCGCGCTGGCCGGGCCGGTGGCCCGGCATGAAGGATTCGATTTCGCCCACGGTCATGCGAGCGCGCGCTGCGACGCCGCGTCAACCACCGCGAGCGCCGTCATGTTGACGATGCGACGCACCGTGGCCGAGGGCGTGAGCACGTGCGCCGGCCGCGCCGCGCCGAGCAGGATGCCGCCGACCGTGATGCCGTGGCCTGCGGCCATGCGCAGCAGGTTGTAGGAGATGTTCGCGGCGTCGATGTTGGGCATCACCAGCACGTTGGCCGGCCCCGCGAAGGCGGAGTCGGGCATCTCCTGGTCCAGGATGGCCTGCGACAGCGAGGCGTCGCCGCGCATCTCGCCTTCCACCGCCAGCTGCGGATCGCGCTCGCGCACCAGCGCCGCCGCCTCGCGCATCTTGCGGGCCGAGGGAGAGTCCGAGCTGCCGAAGCTGGAGTGCGACAGCAGCGCCACGCGCGGCGTGACGCCGAAGCGCCGCACCTCCTCGGCGGCCAGCAGCGCGATCTCGGCCACCTGCTCGGCGCTCGGGTCGCGGTTGACGTGCGTGTCGCAGATGAAGAGCTGGTGCTCGGGCAGCATCAGCATCTGCATCACCGCCAGGGTGGCGGCGCCTTCGCGCAGGCCGATGACGTCGCGCACCGCCTGCAGATGGTCGGACGTGCGGCCGAACGTGCCGCACAGCATGGCGTCCGCCGCGCCCATGCGCAGCATCGTGGCCGCCAGCAGGGTGCTGCGGCTGCGCATCTCCGAGCGCGCGAGCGCTCGCGACACGCCGTCGCGCTTGCGCATGGCGTGGTAGGTATCGGCCGCGTCGCCGTACACGGCCGGGTCGAGCGGGTTCACGAAGGCGCAGTCCTCGCCCGGCTTCAGCCGCAGGCCGAACTCGGCGATGCGCCCGGCCATCACGTCGGGCCGGCCGAGCAGCAGGGGCCGCGCCAATCCTTCGTCCACCACCACCTGCGCCGCCCGCAGCACGCGCTCGTCCTCGCCCTCGGCGTAGATCACGGACTTGGGGCTTTGCTTGGCCGCGGCGAACACCGGCTGCATCGCACTGCCCGACTGGTAGACGAAGCGGCTCAGCCGCTCGCGGTAGCTCTCGATGTCGGCGATCGGACGCCGCGCGACGCCGCTGTCGGCGGCCGCCTGCGCCACCGCCGGCGCCACGACCTCGATGAGGCGCGGATCGAACGGCTTCGGAATGAGGTAGTCGCGGCCGAAGCGAAGGCCCACGGCACCATAGGCCTGCGCGACCACCTCGGGGATCTCGGCATGCGCGAGCGCGGCGATCGCCCGCACGGCGGCCAGCTTCATCTCCTCGTTGATCGTCGTCGCGCCGCAGTCGAGCGCACCTCGGAAGATGAAAGGAAAGCACAGGACGTTGTTGACCTGGTTCGGGTAGTCCGACCGCCCAGTGCCCATCACGGCATCGGGCCGCACCGCCAGCGCGTGCTCCGGCAGGATCTCCGGATCCGGGTTGGCCATCGCGAAGATCAGCGGGTCGCGCGCCATGCCCTTCACCATCTCCGGCTTCAGCACGCCGCCGGCCGACAGGCCGAGGAAGATGTCGGCGCCGGGGATCGCCTGGGCCAGCGTGCGCGCGTTCGTTTCGACCGCGTAGCGCGCCTTGTTGTCGTCCATGCCCTCGGTGCGGCCGATGTAGACCACGCCCTTGGCGTCGGTGACGACGATGTTCTGCGGCTTCAGGCCCAGGCTCACGATGAGGTCCAGGCACGCCAGCGCCGCGGCGCCCGCGCCGGAGGCGACGAGCTTGACCTCGGCGATGTCCTTGCCCACGTGCCGCAGGCCGTTCAGGATGGCCGCCGCCGCCACGATGGCGGTGCCGTGCTGATCGTCGTGGAAGACCGGGATCTTCATGCGCTCGCGCAGCTTCTTCTCGATGTAGAAGCACTCCGGCGCCTTGATGTCCTCGAGGTTGATGCCGCCGAAGGTCGGCTCCATCCGCGCGATGGTCTCGATCAGCGCATCGGGGTCGTTTTCCGCGAGCTCGATGTCGAACACGTCGATGCCCGCGAACTTCTTGAACAGGCAGCCCTTGCCCTCCATGACCGGCTTGCCCGCCAGCGGCCCGATGTTGCCCAGGCCGAGCACCGCGGTGCCGTTGGTCACCACGGCCACGAGGTTGCTGCGCGCCGTCAACTCGTCGGCCTGGTGCGGGTCGTCGACGATGGCCAGGCACGCCTCGGCGACGCCCGGCGAGTAGGCCAGCGCCAGGTCGCGCTGCGTGGCCATCGCCTTGGTCGGCATCACCGAGATCTTGCCCGGCGTGGGCAGCCGGTGATACTCCAGCGCCGCGTCCTTCAGGTTCTCCGCCATGAGGCTGTCTCCGGTTTGGTTCAGCTTTCAGCGCGCCACGGTGAGGCGGCTCACTTTTTCTTCTGCGGCGGCAGGTCGGTGCACACGCCCTCGAACACCTCGGCGCACATGCCGATCGACTCGCCGAGCGTCGGGTGCGGATGGATGGTCTTGCCGATGTCGGCCGGCTCGCATCCCATCTCGATTGCCAGGCACACCTCGCCGATCAGGTCGCCGGCATGCGTGCCCACGATGCCGCCGCCGATCACGCGATGCGTCGCCTCGTCGAAGATCAGCTTGGTGAAGCCCTCGTCGCGACCGTTGGCGATCGCGCGCCCCGACGCCGCCCACGGGAACACCGCCTTGGCCGTCTTGATGCCTTCGGCCTTGCATTCTTCCTCGGTCTTGCCGGCCCACGCCACCTCGGGGTCGGTGTAGGCCACCGACGGAATCTGGCGCGCGTCGAACGACGCTTTCGCGCCGTGCGCGACCTCGGCCGCCACGTGCGCCTCGTGCACGGCCTTGTGCGCCAGCATCGGCTGGCCGACGACGTCGCCGATCGCGAAGATGTGCGGCACGTTGGTGCGCATCTGCCGGTCGACTTCGATGTAGCCGCGATCGGTCACCGCGACGCCCGCCTTGTCGGCACCGATGCGCTTTCCGTTCGGGCTGCGGCCCACTGCCACCAGCACCAGGTCGTAGATCTGCGGCTCCTTCGGGGCCTTCTCCCCCTCGAAGCTCACCTCGATGCCGAACTGGCTGGCCTTGGCGCCGACGGACTTCGTCTTCAGCATGACCTTGTCGAAGCGCGGCGCGTTCATCTTCTCCCACACCTTGACGAGGTCGCGGTCGGCGCCCTGCATCAGGCCGTCGAGCATCTCGACGACGTCGATGCGGGTGCCGAGCGTCGAGTAGACGGTGGCCATCTCCAGCCCGATGATCCCGCCGCCGATGACGAGCATCCGCTTCGGGATGGACTTCAGCAGCAAGGCGCCGGTGGAGTCGACGACGCGGTCGTCCTCGGGCATGAACGGCAGCTTCACCGCCTGCGAACCGGCCGCGATGATCGCCTTGGCGAAGCGGACCACCTTCCGGCTGCCGTCGGCGGCGACCACTTCGAGATGGTGCGGATCGACGAAGCTGCCCACGCCGGTGAGCACCTCGACCTTGCGGGCCTTGGCCATGCCGCTCAAGCCGCCCGTCAGCTTCTTGACCACGCCGTCCTTGAACGCGCGCAGCTTGTCGAGATCGATCTCTGGCGCGCCGTACTTGATGCCGTGATCGGGCAGGATCTTCACTTCGTCCATCACCGCGGCGGTGTGCAGCAGCGCCTTGCTCGGGATGCAGCCGACATTCAGGCACACGCCGCCGAGCGTGGCGTAGCGCTCGACCAGCACGGTCTTCATGCCGAGGTCGGCGCTGCGGAACGCGGCGGAATAGCCGCCGGGCCCGGCGCCGAGGACGAGCATCTCGCATTCGGTGTCGGCCTTGCCGGTGTGGGTGGCGGCGGAGGGTACGGGCACGGGCGCGCCCTCACCCCCCGCCCTCTCCCGCGGGGCGGGAGAGGGAGCCGCACCGGCCGCCTCGACCACCAGGATCACCGAGCCTTCGCTCACCTTGTCGTCGATGCGGACCTTGATGTCCTTCACGACCCCCGCATGCGACGACGGGATCTCCATCGAGGCCTTGTCGGACTCGACCATGATCAGCCCGGTGTCGACCGCGATCGTCTCGCCGGGCTTGACCAGCACCTCGATCACGGCGACGTCCTTGAAGTCGCCGATGTCGGGAACCTTGACTTCCACGAGTTGCGCCATGGCAGCGATTCCCCCGGATCAGAAGAGCACGCGCCGCAGGTCGGCGAGCACGTTGGCGAAATGCACGTTGAAGCGCGCGGCGGCGGCGCCGTCGATCACCCGGTGGTCCCACGACAGCGACAGCGGCAGCGTGAGCCGCCAGCTCGAGGTCTTGCCATCGGCGGAGTGCTGCTTCCAGTAGCTCTTGCACACGCCCATGATCGACACCTCGGGCGCGTTGATGATCGGCGTGAAGTAGATGCCGCCGATGCCGCCGAGCGAGGAGATCGTGAACGTGCCGCCCTGCATCTGGTCGGGCTTGAGCTTGCCCTCGCGCGCCAGCTTGGCGAGCTCGCCCATTTCCTTGGCGATCTCCGGCACGGTCTTCTTGTCCGCGTCGCGGATCACGGGGACCATGAGGCCGTTGGGGGTGTCGGCCGCGAAGCCGATGTGCCAGTAGTTCTTCAGCACCAGCGAGTCGCCGTCGAGGCTCGCGTTGAACTCGGGAAACTTCTTCAGCGCCGCGACCGCCGCCTTCATCATGAACGGCAGCATGCTGAGCTTGACGCCCGACTTCTCCAGCTCCTTGTTCATCTGCACGCGGAACTGCTCGAGCTCGGTGATGTCCGCTTCGTCGTGCGTCGTCACGTGCGGGATGACCACCCAGTTGCGATGCAGGTTGGCCGCCGAGATCTTCTTGATGCGGCCCAGCTCCTTGCGTTCGATGGGGCCGAACTTCGCGAAGTCGACCTTCGGCCACGGCAGCAGGTCGAGGCCGCCGCCACCGCCCGCCGCAGGCGCGGCCTTCGCCGCAGGCGCCGCGGCAGCAGCGCCGCCCTTGGCGAAGGCCTCCACGTCGGCCCGCACGATCCGGCCGTGCTCGCCGCTGCCCGGGACCCGGCCCAGGTCCACACCCAGCTCGCGCGCCAGCTTGCGCACGGCGGCATCGACGAACAAGCCTTCGCGC
>Ga0247820_10001550_pt1 | contig 12966 bp, 13 predicted proteins | sample 13C_Glucose_Day1_2_FD_192480 | JGI IMG/M metagenome (GOLD analysis project Ga0247820, IMG submission 192480) | Soil microbial communities from agricultural site in Penn Yan, New York, United States - 13C_Glucose_Day14 | ecosystem: Environmental > Terrestrial > Soil > Agricultural land | place...
CAGTTGCACCTGGCGGCGCGGATCAACGTCTCCGAGTGGCAGAACAACAAGCAGTCCAGGCAGTACATTTCGTTCATCAAAGGCAAGAACGGGAAAAAGGTTTCGGAGTATTTCCGCGACTTCATCGGCTGCCAGGAAGGCGTCGACGGCCCGGGCGAAACCCGCACCTTGCTCAAGGCGTTCAGCGACTTCGTCGAAAGCGAAGACCTGCCGGAAGAGTCCGCCCGCGAGAAGACCAAAACCCTGGTCGATTACGCCAGCAGCCAGGCAAAAATGGGCGAACCCATGGGCCTGGAAGAGCTCTCGGAGTTGATCGACGAAGAAAGGCCGAAAGCTTTCTACGATCATATCCGCAACAAGGACTACGGTCTGTCGCCGGAAATCCCGGCGGATAAACGCACCCTGAACCAGTTCCGCCGCTTCACGGGCCGTGCCGAAGGCCTGTCGATCAGCTTCGAAGCACACCTGCTGGGCTCGAAGATCGAATACGACGAAGAGGCCGGCACGCTGATCATCAAAGGCCTGCCAACCCAACTCACCGACCAGCTCAAGCGACGCAACTGATGCTGGCCGGGGTCCTGAAGAAATGCCTGCTGATCCTGCTCGTGGTTGTGGTCTACCAGAACTGGGGCAAGATCGAGCGGCTGTTCAACCCGTCACAAGTGGTATCCGAGCAAACCCAGGCCAAGGCCAACGTCGTACTCTACGCCACCGAATGGTGTGGTTACTGCAAACTGGCCCGACGCTTTCTTGATCAGAAAGGCATTCCTTACAAGGAATTCGATATCGAGAAGGATGCCGAGGCGCGCAAGGCGTATGAAGCATTGGGCGGCGGCGGGATTCCGATCCTCGATGTGAACGGGACGTTGATTCGCGGGTACGACCCGGATGCGATCCTCGCGGCCCTGGAATAACATCCCCCCCTGTAGGAGCGAGGCTTGCCCGCGAAGAACGATGACGCGGTTTAACAGACATACTGCGTCATCGTTCTTCGCGGGCAAGCCTCGCTCCTACAGGGGTCGGTGTATGACTGGGGATCCGTGATGGCGCTTATTGCGCTTCGATACGGAATCCGAACCGCGGAAAATGCACATGCACAACGCCGGCCCGCTCGTCTTCGCGACGCACAATCAATTCTTCGCAGCCTGCAAACATCAATTCACCGGCCACCGGGTCAACGCCGTAATCGGTGGCGGCAATCACGACCTGTTGGCCAGGCGCAAACCCGTTCGGCTCATCGAACTGCTCATCCGGCAACGCCGCCGGGGTGGCATTGCGCGCAATCTCCAATGCCTCCCCGGACGTCATCTCGCTGAACGCGCCATGACCGAAGCCCAGCACGCGCCCCAGCCACGCCGAAACCGCCGGATAAGCATCGACCAAGGGTGACGTGACGGGCGTCGCCTTGAGGAACCACAACGAATGCGCCAGGGCAAAGTCGGCGATCGATGGTTCGCCCAACAGGAAGTCGCCCTGCTCGCGCTGAAGCTGCTGCTCCAGGCGTGCCATGATCGTTGGCCATTGATGCCGGGCCTGCTCGGCCGACAAGCGTGTGGCGCTGCCACCGCTGAACAACTCGGCGCGGTCGGCAATGAACGCCTTGATCGCCTCCGGCGGCAGGGTGGCGAAGCGTACGGCGATCGATTCCGGTTGAAACACCAGGCTGACCGCATGCTGGAATACCACCGAATCCGCCCAGGCCGCGAATGTCGAGGCAATCATTTCCTGGCCTTCCGGAAAGAATGCCGGCAAGGCTTTTTCCTGTTCCAGGCGACGGGCGATCAGTGCCGTGTCGCAATAAACATCCGCGCCGACCTGCAACACCGGCGTTTTGCGATAGCCGCCGGTCAACGCCGTCAGATCGGGTTTGGGCATCACCGGCGAAATCTTCACCGAGCGCCAGGACAGCCCCTTGAAGCCCAGCAGCAAGCGGGCCTTTTCGGCAAAAAGGGACGTCGGGTAATGATGAAGAATCAACTCGGACATGCTCGGCTCCGCCGCACGGGTAAGGAGTTCGCAGCTTAGCGCGCAATCCACACGCAGCCCACCCATCTGCCTGATGGGAACTTATCAGTCAGATTGATGACTTGTAGGAGCTGGCTTGTCGGATCGCCGCATCGCAGCGAAGGCGGCCTATATCCTTGCATCGCCCATGAGGACGTCTTCGCCGGCAAGCCGGCTCCTACAGGGGGGCGCGTGCGTCACTCGCCACCAGGCATTCCTTGGCGCTTTTTTTCAGTTTTTTGATCAGCCGTTCCTGCCGCAGGGCGTCGCTTTTGTCGCGGCAGACTTCGGTATATACCAATGCCACGGCCGGGCTGGACAGGAAGAAGCGCGCGCCTTTGCCGCTTTGGTGGGTGGCAAAACGGCGGACGGGATCGTCGCTGATCCCGCAGTAAAGCGAACCGTTAGCCGCGCGAACAAGGTAGACGAACCAGGGTTTACTGACGGGCAGCGACGGTTCGGCGGCAATGACGGTAGATTCGCTCGAGGTGCTCACGTGACGATCAAGGCTTGTAGGAAACAAGCCGTGATCTTATCAGCGACTGGTCTGGAATGCCTTCAGTCCCTTCAACGCCTGCGCACGAACAGCGCTTCTCACCGCGGGCGTCCAGCCCAGCAGCACCCCCTTGAAACCCAGCGCCTGTCGGGACCAGGCCCACAGATCGAAATGATCGTGATGCTCGCAAATCTTGCCGTCGCGAAAAACGAACTGCGCCTGAATATCATTGACGACGGTGTTGCCGGTCTGGCTGAACAGGTAGGTCGCCACCCAGTGCGCACCGCCGGTGCGTTCATCGCTGCGGACATTATCGAACGTCAGGGAAAAATCCTTGGCCCGGGTGGTGAGCATTCGCCACATGTCACCGGCATCACGGCCGCGCAACTCGCCGAACGCCGGATCACTGAACACCACGTCATCGGTGTAGCAGGCGCTCATGGCCTCGGCATCGAGCCGCTGAAAAGCCTGGTAGAACCGGGTGATCAATGCATTGTGGGCATCACTCATAAGCAAGCTCCGGACGTTCGTGAGATTGCCTGCACGATAGTCTGCAAACACCGGGAAGACCAACGGCATTCGTGGCCCGAATACCCTGACTGCCCAAACGCCGGCGACTTAACAGGCCATGCCGCTGTCGCGGGCATAGGCGAAGAGATCCACGTCGGTGGAAATGCCCAGCCTGTGCATGGCCATGTTTTTCTGCTTGCTGATGGTTGAAACGCTGCGGTTGAAGTAGCCGGCGATTTCACTGACGGTCATCCCGCTGGCGAGCATTCTTACGACTTCATGTTCTTTGGCAGACAGTGACGGTTTCGTTGACGCGTGACCGATGCCGGCCGGAGCCAGCGCCGTGCGCAAGAGCTCGCTGACAAAACGCCGCCCCTCGCCCACCGATCTGATGGCCATGGGTAACTCTTTGGCCGACGCACCTTTGGAAACGATCGCCATCACGCCTTCGGTGAGTGCTGACCTGAGCGTCGCGACGTTGGCAAACATCGTGACCAGAATAATCCGCACGGACGGGTAGCGACGTCGCACCATGCCCAGCATCTTCAGGCCATCGGACTGCAGGTCGCCCGGCATGCTCAGATCAGTGATCAACAGGTCGCAGGGGGTGGTTGATAGAAGGTTCAACAGGCTATCCGGACCCTCGGCCTCCCCAACGACCACGCATGTCCCGCTCAGATCGATAAGCATCCGCAGCCCGATGCGAACGACAGGATGGTCGTCAGCAATAATTACGCGCATTGTCGGATTTGTCCTGTTTGGTGGCTGGAATTCGCGAAAAATACCGCCGTCCAGCGCCTATCGCAACGACCAATCTCGAACGTAAAAACGCCTTGCCCCACGGGCTTGGGGTTTTGTTCATTCACCTACAAAACAATAAGAACCGCCCTACATCTCCATGTCACTTAGCCCACACAGAAGGTTGACGGCCAACACTTCACAAGACGATGTGCGCCCCGCAACACTCGCTCATACACCAGGCTGTCCATTTTCGTATTAGTTGCATTCCACCTGACTGCATCGACCGATAGATTACGGGCTATATGCACAGGACAAACACCTGCCCATCAGTTATCAAGGAAGTGCCAGTACATGAAGAAATATGTATCCCTTTTGAGCATTACGCGGCTGTTTGCCTTAAGTCCGGGTAAAGACATATCCCGGTCTTGCTGCCACGGCATTTACTTTTTTCGAGACGCTCAACAAGGCATGTCATAACGATGTTTTCATTATTAACACGCCATTTGCTCAATTCCGGCATCGGCGCACTTACCCTCTTGTTGAGCGTACAGGCTCAGGCCGATGGCATGGTTCCGAACACTTCCGTGGTCATCGTCAACGAGGACGATGGCGAAGCGTCCGTTTCAGTAACCAACACTGATGCCACACTGGCCTTGATGCACGTCACCATCGAAAACATTGCAGAGGACACCGAGCCCCTGGTATTTGTCACCCCACCGCTGGCACGCGTCGAAGCGTCGAAAACCCAATTGGTGCGCTTCATTCTTCAATCGGAAAAACCCCTGCTCACCCAGCGTCTGAAACGGGTTATTTTCGAAGGCATTCCCCAAGGCAAACCTGCCGTCGAAGCCGGGCATGCCCGTGTGGGTGTGACAGTGCGCCAGAATCTGCCGCTGATCCTTCACCCCAAGGGCCTGGCGCCTAATCGCTCGCCCTGGACCGATCTGCAATGGTCCTTGAAGGACGCGCAACTGACCGTGCGCAACGACACCCCCTACGTGGTACGTCTGGGTCAGGAAGTGACCTTATTGCCTTCTGCCGGCAACGTCCTGCTGCCTAAAACCTATGTCTTGCCCGGTGAGCACATCAGTGTTCCGGTGCCGGCAGGCGCCGCCACGCATGTGCGCTTTCAGCCGGCGACCGTCTACGGTTTCGCCGTGCCTCACTATGAGGCGCCCATCAAGTCCTGAAACCACAACCACTCCGAAGCGCCCTCAGAAGAGAGTGAGCGCCGATGTTTCAAGGCGACGGCCCTCTGGCCATTGCCAAGCGCGTGTCTGACGCCAGAGCAAACCAGGCGAGCACGCCGACACACACCAAGCGAACCCGATGAACACAGCATTAATTTACCGTGATGGCGAAGCCGTGCCCGTAATTCAAGCCGCTGCTCGCCCTCGCCTGTTATGGCGGCGCGCCCCGATGGCATTGCTGCTGACCAACGCGTTGATGATCCTCGACGCCCACGGAGATGTAGCTTTGCCAACTTCGTTCGACAAAAGCACGTTGCTGCAGCGAGGCATTGACCCGGCGCTGGCCACGTCGCTGATGCAAGCGCCACGATTCACGGCGGGAAGGCACCCGGTCACCCTCACGGTCAATGGCCAGCGCCAGGGCCGGGTAGACGTCACGTTCAATCAAGACGGAGCGTTGTGTTTCGACCGCACCCTGCTTGATGCGGCCAGCCTGAATGTGCCCGGCCGCCTGCTGGGCGACGGCCAGTGCCACGATTTTCTCGCTGCTTCACCGCAGACCGTCGTCGAACAAGACCCGGCGAATCTTGCCCTGGCATTGATCGTGCCCACCGACTCGATACGTTCCACTGCCCGGGATTTTTCCGGCTATCGAACCGGTGGCTCCGCCGGCCTGCTCAATTACGACGTGACCGGTCTGCACAGCCGTTCCGGTGATCGATCGAATCGCTACGCCGCGGCCAACACCGAACTCGGTTTCAATGCCGGGGACTGGATCGTGCGCAGCCGTCAGGTGCAGACCTGGCAGGACGATATCTCCCGAACCACCCATATCGCGGCGTATGCCCAGCGCACTTTCGCCAGTCAGGAAGCCGTGCTGCAAGCGGGTCAGATCAACCTCTACAACCCGGTACTCGCCGGTGCGCAGATCACCGGGGTGCAAATTCACAACGAGCAAGCCTTGCAGGTCGATGGGCAAAACGCCGTTATCGAAGGCGTTGCCCACAGCCAGGCGCAGGTCGAGGTTCGGCAGAACGGGGTGCTGATTCATTCCACGGTGGTTCCCGCCGGTCCGTTTGCCTTGAACAATGTGCGTCGCCTCAACAACCGCTCCGATGTGGACGTCACGGTCAAGGAGGCCGATGGCAGCGAGCGCCGTTTTACCCTCCCCGCTGCAATGCTCGGCGTCGGCTTGCCGGCACCGGGTTATTCGCTGGGGGCGGGCCAGGTGCGCCGTATCGGCGATGAACAGGGCGATAAACCCTGGGTGATCAGTGGCGGCTGGAGTGGTGCAATCGCCCCGCAGGTCCTGTTCAGTACAGGCCTTACCGGCGCGGCCGACTACCACGCGGCAGGGGCAGGAGTGGGTCTGCTGCCCTCACCCCAGACGCAAGTTCAAGCCACGTTGACAGCCGCTGACGCCAGCGGCAGGCAAGCCGGCAAGGGATTCCAGACCGACCTTGGCATATCCCACCGCTTGAGCGATCGATGGGCGTTCAATGCAGGAAGCTCCTACCGAACCTTCGGTTACCGTGAACTGGAAGATGCGGTGTTCGGCGGCACCTCGGACATCAGCCAATCCCGTTACCGCGACCAACAAAGCGCCGGCCTTTCCTGGTCCCACCCCTGGTTCGGCGCCTTCAGTACACGTATGAGCCGGTCAAGCTCGTTCGACGGCCAAAGCAGCAGCCGCGCGCTGGCCTCCTGGGGCACCAGCATCGCAGGCGTATCCGTCTCGACGACCGCCGAGTGGCAAGTCAGCGGCGCTCAGCGCAGTGACAACAGCGTCTACCTGAATCTCGGTATTCCATTGGGTGAGAACCGCCGGGGGCGTACCTGGGTGCGCAGTGCTGCTGGCGAATACCGCAGCGGAGTGGGCTTGAGTGAGCAAGTCAACGATCAGTTGTCTTACCGGGTCGGCGTTGAACGCGACACTCGCGACAAGCAGGTGCAGTCCACTGCTGGCGTTTCGCTCCTGCCGCGCTACACCCAGCTGGACCTGAACTACACCCGCGCCGATGCCGACCGCTCCAGCTATCAGGCCAGCGCCCGAGGCGCAGCCGTATTGCACGGTGGCGGCCTGACGCTGTCGCCATACCCGGTGAGCGATACCTTTGCGCTGCTCTCGGTAGGCGACATTGGTGCCATCAAAGTGACAACGCCCAGCGGTCCGGTCTGGACCGACGGCCAAGGTCGGGCGGTGATCCCGAAAGTGGCGCCTTATGGCCGCAGCCGGGTGGAAGTCGACACCAGGACCCTGCCGCGCAACGTCGACATTCACAACGGGCTGGAGATGATTTCCGCCGGTCGCGGTGCCGTCGACACTGTGGAATTCGGCATCAGTCTGACCCGCCGGGCATTGCTCAACGTCACCACTGCCAACGGCGCCCCCTTGCCCCGCGGCGCTGCGGTGAATACCGCGGAGGGTGAATTCATCACCCTGGTGCAGGACGGCGGCCTGGTGTTTCTGCCCAACGCCCTCGATCCCCGCGCATTGTGGATCACCGCACCAGGGCTGGAGCGCTGCGAACTGCACTTCGAGTTGCCGGAGGACGTCGACACCCAGGCCTACTACGAAACCGTCCCCGCCAAGTGTCGAGCCCTTTGAGGATGATGTCATGAACCCGTCCCGTTACTGGCTGCTGGCCCTCGCACCGTTTGCACTGACCGGATATTCCGCCCTCGCTTCGGCGGCCACCGACGACTGCCAATTCAACCTTAGCCAGCCCGTACTCGATTACGGGCTGATGAACCGGGCGCTTCGTCCCGATTCGGCACCGGAGCGAAACCTGGGCGAGCGGCAGCTGAGTTTGAGCCTGAACTGCTCGCAACCCACCGATATGAGCCTGTTTTATCGGGCACTGGCCGCGACTGCCGAACGTTTTCATTTTGCTGAACGCGGCAGCTATCAGATACGTATTCGCGACGCGGTGCTGGATGGCCAACCGGTAGAGCTCGGGCTGATTGCCGGTGTCGGTCAATCGCCCGCAGCCACAGCATCGAACCTGATCTGGCGGCCGGCGCACGGGGTTGTTCCCGTGCAGGCGGGTGTGCCGGCGCAAGGTCGCAGTTTCTCCGCGCAGCTTGAGCTGACTGCGTGGGTTCAAGAGCAAGGCATGCAGGTGCGTGACGCGGTCACTTGGGACGTTTCGGGGGTGTTCGATGCCGTGGGCGTCGGGCTCGCCAGAGAGACTACCCTGCGCGCCCGTTTCGCTCCGGCAGCCTGCGAACCGGCGTTGTCCAACGGCGGCGTGGTCGACTTCGGCACGCTGTCCGCAAAAGACCTGAATAGCGATAAAAGCTCGCGCCTGCCCCCCAAGTCCCTGACGTTGAGTGTCAGCTGCGATGCGCCCACCACATTCGCCCTGATCATGCATGACAACCGCTCAGGCTCGGCGCCGACCAGCAGCGAGGGTGACTACGGTCTGGGCACGGACAACCGCAACAACAAGATCGGTATGTATTCAGTGAGCGTCGAACCGACCGGCACCCGCGCCGACAGTTTCGCCCGCGTCTATCAAACCCGTTCCACTACCGGTGGCGGGACATGGAGTACGTCCAGCATCAACGCGCTCTCCATCGGCAAAACCGGCTATCTGGGCTTTACCGACAGTGTCGGCACTAGCTCGGGCCCGGTCCTGATCCAGAACCTCAGCACCACCTTGACCGTCGACGCCGTCATTGCGCCGACCAACAGCCTGGATTTGAGCAGCGCCATCGACCTCGATGGCGCTGGGACGATCGAGATTATTTATTTGTAACACCCAACCCAATCCTGCTGAAACCGGGGCGAAACACGCCTCTCGGGTCAGCCGGGAAAACAACCAAAGAAGTGAGTAAAAAATGAAAAAGTACTTTGCAGCACTGTCAACCACCGCACTGATCTGCGTCGCACCGCATGCCCTTGCGACTTCGACTGCCGATCTTACCGTCACGGGCATCATCACTCCGAACGCCTGTACCCCGAGCTTTTCAAGCGGGGGAATTGTCGACGTCGGCACGCATTCGGCAGGCGATTTAAACCAGAGCAGCAACACCTTGGTAAATACGACTCCGATTGCACTCACGATGGCCTGTGATGCACAAACGCTGTTCACGCTGAGGTCAGTCGACAACAGAGAGGGAACAGCATTCGGTACGGGTTTTGGTGTGGGACTCGATCCTGACGACAATGCGCTCGGCCAATTCAATATCAGGGTCATGAACGCTACGGCAGACACAGTGGCAGTACAGGCGGTTGGTTCGCGTGATAACGGCAATACCTGGGCCGCGCAAAACACCCTCACGAAAGACACACTGTCATCGGTTGCCGCTACCGGTACTCCCACCACTCGGATTGCAGTGAAGGATCTCGCTATGAACCTGGAAATCGATACCTATATCGCCCGTGCCGACAGCTTGACGCTCGACGACGAAATTACCCTCGACGGCTCCGCGACGATTGAAGTGGGGTACAACTAAAAGCATGACGCTGAACCGCTCACAGTGGCAGTAAAGGTGAGCGGTTCAACGCCACCAAGGAGAACCCACTCAATTGAATGAGCATCCATGGATGAAAAACCTCTTCGCAGCACTCTCGGTCACTGCGGCGTTATGCCTGGCGCCTCATGCCCTCGCGGCGTCGACCGCTGAACTCGCCGTCAAAGGCCTCATCACCCCTTTGGCTTGCACTCCCACCCTGTCCAACGCTGGCCTGGTCGACTTCGGGAAAATTTCCCGGCTGGATCTGAACGTCGACAGGCGCACGCGCCTGCGCGACCAGGCCCTTTACCTCAGCATCCACTGCAACGCCCCCGGTCGTTTTGCCCTGCGGATGCAAGACAATCGCGAGGGCTCGGCCATCGTCAACAGCCAGATTTATTACGGTCTGAACCTCGACGGCAGTGGCAACAGGATCGGCTTGTATTCATTGAATTTCGATCCGGCGAACACGGTGGTGGACCGCCTGCCGCAAGTCTTTCGCACCGACTCGACGACCGGAGGGGTGGCCTGGAGTACTTCGAACAGCCGCCCCTTACCGATCTCAGCCAGGAGCTACCTGGGGTTTACCGACCGTGCCGGCAGCACCGCTGGCCCGATCGCCATCTACCACCTGGTGAGCCGGGTCATCGTCGAAACCGTCATAGCACCCACCTCGGAGCTGGACCTGAGCAGCGAGGTGCAAATCGACGGCTCGGCGACGCTGGAGGTTGTTTACCTGTAGTCACGGCCACTGCGGACTTAGACTTTCTCGCTGCGTACCTGAACAAACAACGCCCGTCCGGCACCGAGGCCCGCGAGAATCGCGCCAAGTCCGATGACGCCGAAAATCCAGCCCAGGGCAGTCCAGCCACCGGTCCAGTCATGCACGATGCCGACCGCGAACGGCCCCATGGACGCCAGGGTGTAACCAAAACCCTGGGCCATGCTCGACAGGTTCGCTGCCACATGGGCATCCCGCGAGCGCAACACAATCAGGGTCAACGCCAGGCTGAACGCGCCGCCCTGCCCCAGGCCCAACAGGATCGCCCAGCCCCACAAGCCCTCGATCGGTGCATAAAGGCACCCGAACAAACCACCGAGGGTCAGCGCCATGACGATCACGATCGCAAGGCGCTGATCCTTACCGCGAGTCGCCAGCCAGGGAGCGGCAAGCGAGCTGGCCAACTGCACGATGACCGAACCGGACAGCACCAGGCCCGCCTGGGTCGGCGTCAGCCCGCGACCGATCAGGATCGAAGGCAACCAGCCGAACACTATGTAGGCCAGGGACGATTGCAACCCCATGTACAGGGTCACTTGCCAGGCCAACGGGTCGCGCAACAGACCTCGCACCCGATAGGCGACATGATGTGCACCCTGCTTCTGGCCGACTTGCGGCAACCAGAAAAACGCCGCGACCAACGCCGGAATCACCCAGAAGCCGAGGCCCAATGCCCAGCTCCGGTCAAAATGCTCGCTCAATGGCACGGTGGCGCCAGCCGCCATCGCGGCGCCCAGGCACAATGCCATGGTGTAGACGCCGGTCATGGCACCGGCCTGTTTCGGGAAGTCGCGCTTGACGATGCCCGGCAGCAATACACCGATCACACCGATGCTCGCGCCGGCCAGCACGCTGCCGGCAAACAGACCGATCTCGCCGAACGAGCTGCGCAGAATGATCCCGCCGGCGAGCATCAGCAAAATCCCCAACACTACCCGCTCGGCACCGAAACGGCGTGCCAGCACGGGCGCCAGCGGTGCAAACAAGCCAAGGCAAAGCACCGGCAACGTCGTCAATAATCCGGCCTGGGCTGCAGACAACCCGAGGGTTTTAGAGACCTCGCTGAGTATGGGCGCCATGCTCGACAATGCCGGACGCAGGTTCAGCGCCACCAGAATCAAGCCCAGCAACAACAGCCATGGACGGCGCAGCTTCGGCGGACTTTGCTGGACCCTTTCATCATCGGCCTCGGCGTCGATCAGCAGTTCTTCGAGTTCCGCCGAGCGTTTGGCTTGGGTGATGTGGCTATTGCTGGACATGGCATTCCCGGTGGCAAGGTTCATTGATCAGTTGCCTCGACAAGGCTTTGGCCCGCTCCGGGTCGCGTTGCTCGACGGCATCGAGCAGTTCGATGTGCAGGTCGAACACTGCCTGGTGTCGGGGGCTGATATTCAAGGTCTGGCGCAAATGCGCGCCGACGATGCTGGAAAAATAGCGATACAACTCGCTGAGGGTCGGGTTGTGCGCGGCATCCACCAGACGCCGGTGGAACACCAGATCGCAGGCGATGTAGGTGTCGAGATCACCGTGGTAGTGACTGCCACTGACGACCAGGGCTTGGCGTAATGCCACCAGGTCTTCATCGGTGCGGCGCAACGCCGCCAGGCCGATGGCTTCGACTTCCAGGATGTGCCGGGTCTCGCGCGCCTGCTCAGGGGAGCAGCGGGACAAGGCTTTCATCGTGTCCAGGGGGTCAATCACTGCCCGCAGGTAGCTGCCGTCGCCTTGGCGGATCTCGATCAAACCGGAAAACGCCAGCACGCGCATGGCTTCGCGCACGGTGTTGCGGCTGATGCCCAGCTCGGTCGCCAATTCCGGCTCGGTGGGCAAGCGCTGGCCGACCGTCCAGACGCCTTGGGTGATACGCAGGCGTAACTGGTCCAAGGCCTGATCGACCAGGGATCGTTTAACTAATGGAGAAATGTCTGACATGGAATTCGCCCTTTCATCCAATCATAGGATGAATTTTTCTGACATTTTAGTCAGCTTTATCCACGAGGGCAACCCGGCGTTTCACGGACCCTTGTAGGAGCTGGCTTGTCGGATCGCCGCACCGCAGCGAATGCGGTGTATCAGTCACCGTTGATGTTGGATGGAATATCGCCTTCGCTGGCAAGCCAGCTCCTACAAGGGGAATGCGTGTTTCTTCAGGCAAAAATAAACCCGGACCAGGTCCGGGTTTATTTCACTGCCAAGCGTCGATCAATGCAGGATCTGGCTCAAGAACAGCTTGGTCCGATCATTCTGCGGGTTATCGAAGAAGTCGTTCGGCGCCGCTTGTTCGACGATCTCACCCTTGTCCATGAAGATCACCCGGTTGGCCACGGTGCGGGCGAAGCCCATTTCGTGGGTCACGCAGAGCATGGTCATGCCGTCTTCGGCCAGGCCGATCATGGTGTCGAGCACCTCTTTCACCATCTCCGGATCGAGCGCTGAAGTCGGTTCGTCGAACAGCATGATTTTCGGTTTCATGCACAGGGCCCGGGCAATCGCCACGCGCTGCTGCTGGCCGCCGGACAGTTGCCCCGGGTATTTATGCGCCTGCTCCGGAATGCGCACGCGCTCCAGGTAATGCATGGCGATTTCCTCGGCCTGGCGCTTGGGCATCTTGCGCACCCACATTGGCGCCAGGGTGCAGTTCTGCAGGATGGTCAGGTGCGGAAACAGGTTGAAGTGCTGGAACACCATGCCGACTTCACGGCGCACCGATTCGATCTGCTTGAGATCGTTGGTCAGCTCCACGCCATCGACCACGATACGGCCCTGCTGGTGCTCTTCCAGAC
>Ga0247820_10001552_pt1 | contig 12930 bp, 13 predicted proteins | sample 13C_Glucose_Day1_2_FD_192480 | JGI IMG/M metagenome (GOLD analysis project Ga0247820, IMG submission 192480) | Soil microbial communities from agricultural site in Penn Yan, New York, United States - 13C_Glucose_Day14 | ecosystem: Environmental > Terrestrial > Soil > Agricultural land | place...
GTTGCCAACCTGCTGCACCCCGCCCACCCCCGACCGGCCTCGATCAGCCCGGCAGCGCCATGGGCAGCGTGATGCCGTCGAGGGCGCGGCGGCATGGGCACGTCGCCACGTCGTCCGCCTCGCTCCCCGGCATCGCCGCCAGGGCGGACCGGAGGACGGACTTCAGTCCCTCGACGTTCTGTGCGAAGACGCGGAGCACCTCCTCGTGGGTGACCGCCTCGTGCCCGGCGACGCCGGCGTCGTGGTCGGTCACCAGCGCGATGGTGGTGAAGCACATGGCCAGTTCCCGGGCGATGGCCGCCTCCGGCATCGCGGTCATCCCCACGATCGACCAGCCGGCCTGCTGGTGCGACAGCGACTCGGCCTTGGAGGAGAACCTCGGTCCGTTGACCACGACCAGGGTCCCGCCGTCGACGGCGTGCTTGCCCGCGCCCCGGGCGGCCTCGAGCGCGACGGTCCGCCCCCGCGCGCAGAAGGGATCGGCGAAGGCGACGTGCACGACCGGTCCCTCTGCGGCATACACGGTGTGCTCGCGCCCCCAGGTCCGGTCGACGACCTGGTCGGGCACGACGATGACGCCCGGACCGAACTCCGGCTTGAGCGAGCCGACGGCGCAGGGGGAGAGGACCTGCCGGACCCCGACCGAGCGCAGCGCCCAGAGGTTCGCGCGGTAGTTGACCCGGTGCGGCTGGAACCGGTGGCCCTGGCCATGGCGGGCGAGAAACGCGACGCGCCGCCCCTCGAGGTCACCGACAACGACGTCGTCGCTGGGAGGTCCGAACGGCGTGTCCACGGCGACGCGCTCGGCGTCGGTGAGGAACTCGTAGAAGCCGGAGCCGCCGATGACACCGAGATCGGCCCGCGCGCTGGGTGCGTCAGTCATGGCCCGAGCCTACGCAGCGCGCCTGGGCGGGCGCGGGAGAGGAGCGCGGGTGTGGAGGACGCGGTCCGGGCTGGGGCGTCTGTGGACAGCGGGCCCCGCGCTCGGGTCAGGCTGCGGAACCGTCCGAGGTGCTGCTGCTCGAGGTCGCCGCCGGCGTCTTCGACGAGCCGGAGTCGCCGCCGGAGGTGGCAGGGACGGTCGACGAGGACGAGCCGGAGCGCGAGTCGGTGCGGTAGAAGCCGCCACCCTTGAACACCACGCCGACGGCGTTGAAGAGCTTGCGCAGGCGCCCGTCGCACGCAGGGCATGCGGAGAGGGAGTCCTCGCTGAAGGACTGGAAGATCTCAAAGCGGTGATCGCACGCGGTGCACGCGTAGGCGTACGTCGGCACGGAACCTCCCGATTAGCACTGTCGGTCTTCGAGTGCCAAGTATACGCCGCGCCGGCAGTCCTCCGCGCCAGGCGTCCGCCGGGGACCTGGGCCGGCCGGCGCGCGGGCTGCGCGCAGCGGCGGCCACCGAGGGGCGGTTCAGGCCTCGTTCCTCCAGCCTGCGAGCCGCCCGGACTGGCTCACGGCGCGGACCCGGCGCTCGACCTTCCGCTTGGTCTCGGAGGTTGCGACGATCAGCAGCTGGTCGCCACGGCGGATGGCGGTGTTGGGCGCCGGCACGAACCCCGAGCCCCCGCGCACGACCAGGGTGACGTTCGCGCCCTGGGGGAGCCTCAGCTCGAAGACCTCGACCCCGTGGAGCCGCGACGCGGGGCCGACGGCCACCTGGATCAGCTCGGCGTCCAGCTCCTCGAGGGGCGTGGACTCCACCGCCAGGTCGAGGGCCTGGTAGGTGTCCGCCACCCGGAGCTGGCGGGCCACCCACGGCAGGGTGGGGCCCTGCACGAGGGTGAAGATGACGACCAGGACGAAGACGAGGTCGAAGATCCAGCCGACGTCGGGTGCCCCCACCGTGAGCGGCACCGTCGCCAGCACGACCGGCACCGCGCCCCGGAGGCCGGCCCACGACAGGAAGGCCTGGTCGCGCCACGGGACGCGGAACGGTGTCGTCGAGATGAGCACCGACAGGGGCCGGGCGAGAAGGAGCAGGACGAGGCCGATCACCACCGCCGGGAGGACCTGCTCGTCTAGCGTGCTCGGCGAGGCCAGCAGCCCCAGCAGCACGAAGAGCCCGATCTGGGCGAACCACCCCATCGACGTCGCGAACGCCGTCACCGCCGAGCGGTGCGGCAGGCGCATGTTGCCGAGGACCAGGGCCGCGAGGTAGCAGGCGATGAAGCCGCTGGTGTGGACGCTGGCCGCCGCGGCATACGCCAGGACCGTGAGCGAGAGCACCCCGATCGAGAACAGGCCGGAGGAGCCGGAGGCGGCGCGGCGCATGAACTGTCCGCCGGCCCACCCGATCGCCAGCCCGATCAGGGAGCCTCCGGCCAGCTCGAGCGCGGCGTGCCAGCCGAGCACCCACCAGGCGGGCGTGTGCGCGGGGTCGGCGCTCGCCGCTGCCAGCGCCGTGACGAGGATGACCACGGGGGCGTCGTTGAACCCCGACTCGGCCTCGAGCAGCCCCGTGATGCGGCGCGGGAGGGGTACCCGGCGCAGCACCGAGAACACGGCTGCCGCGTCGGTCGAGCTGAGGATCGCCCCGACGAGCAGCGCGGTGACCCACGGCAGGTGCAGCAGGTAGCGGCAGGCCACACCCACCACGGCGACGGAGATGACGACCCCGATCGTGGAGAGCGCCGCGGCCGGGGCCACCGCCGAGCGGATTCCCTCCCACTTCGTGCTCAGGCCGCCCTCGGCGAGGATGAGGACCAGCGCGGCATACCCCAGCACCTGGGTCAGCTGGGCCGAGTCGAACTGGATCCCGAAACCGGCCTCGCCGATGGCCAGGCCGATCGCGAGGTAGAGGAGCAGCGAGGGGAGCCCCGACTTCACCGACAGCCGGACGGCGGCCACCGAGACCAGCAGGACGAGCGAGCCCACGAGGAGGGCAGGGGTGAGGTCGCTCAGGGTGAATGCCCCCTGCACCGCGAGGAAAGTCGCGTCCACGGCCCCGTCATGTCCTCTCGCTCGCGGTGTGTCCTAGTCTCGCAGGGTGTCCCGCGTCATTCTTGCCCGCCGCATTGCCGTGTCGCTGGCCGCTCTCGTTGTCGTTCTCCTGGTGGTCTCCGCGATCGTCGGCGTCACGTGGGTGCGCCGGCCCTTCCCGACCACCGACGGAGAGCTCGAGGTGCCGGGCCTGACCAGTGGCGTGACGGTCCTGCGTGACGGGCAGGGCGTCCCCCAGATCTACGCCGACAACGCGCACGACCTGTTCCGTGCGCAGGGCTTCGTCCAGGCCCAGGACCGCTTCTTCGAGATGGACCTGCGTCGGCACATCACCTCCGGCCGCCTCTCGGAGCTGATCGGGTCCGAGGGCCTGACGACCGACAGGGTGATCCGCACCCTCGGCTGGCGGCGCGTCGCAGAGGCGGAGCTGCCGACCCTCAAGCCCGAGACGCGCCAGTACCTCCAGGCCTATGCCGATGGCGTGAACGCCTACATCGACAGGCAGGGCACCCCCTCGGCGATGGGGCTCGAGTACGTCGTGCTGAGCCAGAAGGTGAAGGACTACCGCGTCCAGCCGTGGACCCCGGCCGACTCGCTGGCCTGGCTGAAGGCGATGGCGTGGGACCTGCGCGGCGACTACGACAGCGAGCTGACCCGTGCCCGGCTCGTGGGTCGTGTGCCCGCCGCCCAGATCGACGAGCTCTACCCGCCCTACCCGTTCGACCAGAACGCGCCGATCCTGTCTGACGAGGCGTGGACCCCGCAGTCGCGCGGAGATGCCTCCGCCATCCCCGGAGCCGCGACCCCGCAGCAGGTGTCCCTCGAGGAGCGGACCGGCCCCGAGGCCAAGGACGCGTATGCCGCGGGGCAGCGCGCGCTCGCCGAGGTGCCCGTGACGTTCGGCCGAGGCCGCGGGATCGGGTCGAACGCCTGGGTGGTGGGCCCCGAGAAGTCGAGCACCGGCAAGCCACTCCTCGCCAACGACCCGCACCTCGGCGTGGGCATCCCGGGGATCTGGTACCAGGTCGGGCTGCACTGCCGGTCGGTCGGTCCGGAGTGCCCCTTCGACGTCAGCGGCTTCTCCTTCGCCGGGATGCCCGGTGTCGTCATCGGCCACAACCAGGCCAGCGCGTGGAGCATGACCAACCTCGGCCCGGACGTGACCGACTTCTACCTCGAGCAGGTCCGGGAGGACACCTACCTCCGCGACGGCCGGTACGTCCCGCTCACCGAGCGGCGCGAGACGATCAAGGTCGCGGGGGCCGGCGACCACACGATCACGGTCCGCAGCACCGCCCACGGCCCGCTGCTGTCGGAGGCGATCGACGAGGTCTCCGAGGCCGGGAGCTCAGCACCCGTCGCCGGGCGTTCGACGTCGAGGGCGTTCGGGGTCTCGCTGGCCTGGACCGGGCTGATCCCCAGCAAGACCGCGGACTCGATCTTCGGCCTCAACAGCGCCACGACCTTCGAGGAGTTCCGGGAGGCGGCGAAGTCCTTCGCCGTCCCGAGCCAGAACCTGCTGTACGCGGACCGCGAGGGCCACATCGGCTACCAGGCCCCCGGCCAGATCCCGGTCCGCCGCTCGGACACGCCCGGCGCGGTGCCGGGGTTCTGGCCCGCCGCCGGCTGGCGTTCGGACTCGGACTGGAAGGGCTTCGTGCCCTTCGAGAGCATGCCGTACGCCTACGACCCGCCGGAGGGTTTCATCGTGACCGCCAACCAGGCGGTGACAGCCAGCCCCACGCCGTTCCTCACGACACAGTGGGACTACGGCTTCCGGGCCCAGAGGATCCGCACGCTCCTGGAGAAGGAGGGGAAGCTCACCCCTCAGCGGATGGCCCAGATCCAGGGCGACACCCGCAACGAGTTCGCGCCGGTGCTCGTCAAGGCGCTGCTCGAGGTCGACCTCAGCGGCGACCCGTTCACCAAGGAGGCCCAGGACCTGCTGCGCACGTGGGACTACTCCAACCCCATCGGCCGCTCTGACTCCAGCGCGGCGGCGGCCTACTACAACGCCGTGTGGTCCAACCTCATGAGCCTCACGTTCAACGACGAGCTCCCGGACGACCTGCGCGCCGACGGCGGTGACCAGTGGATGGAGACCATCACGACCCTCCTGGAGAAGCCGCGCAGCCCGTGGTGGGACAACAAGCTCACCCCGGGGCTGACCGAGGGCCAGGCCGAGATCATGCGCCGGGCCCTGGTCGACGCCCGGCTCCTGCTGACCGAGGAGGTCGGCAAGGACCCGTCCTCGTGGGAGTGGGGCACGCTGCACGACGTGCGCTTCGAGCACAAGGTCCTCGGCGGCGACGGCGTCCCCCCGGCCGTCCGCAAGCTGTTCAACCGCGGCCCGGTGTCGCTGCCGGGCGGACCGTCGATCATCAACGCCAACGGGTGGGATGCGAGCAAGGGCTTCGAGGTCGACTGGGCACCGTCCATGCGGATGGTCGTCGACCTCGGCAACCTCGACCGCTCCGTGTGGGTCAACCAGACCGGCAACAGCGGTCACGCGTTCCACGACCACTACGACGACCAGGTCGAGGCGTGGTCCAAGAACGAGACCTTCCCGTGGCCGCACTCGGAGCGGGCGGTCCGCGAGGCGGCGAAGGACGAGCTGCAGCTGAGGCCGTCAGCCGGCCAGTGAGCGGACCGGTGTCCCGGCGGCGATGACGGCGTCGACCAGGCGGTCGTGCCCCTCCCGGGGCAGCGGCTCCTCCCGGACCTCCCAGGGGTGCACGATGGCCACCAGCCTGGCACCCGGGGCGCGCGGCACCGCCCGGTCGTAGCACCCGCCGCCCTGGCCGAGCCGCACTCCCGACAGGTCGACGCTCAGGGCGGGCAGGAAGACGACGCGAGCCCAGCCGATGGCCTCGCGTCCGAGCGGGGAGCCCGCTCCGTCGCCGGCCTCGGACCAGTCGAGGTCGAGGTCCGGCAGGGTGATGGGCACCATGACCCGTATGCCGCGGGCCTGGAGCGCGGCGATGAGCCGGTCCGTGGGCGGCTCGGCCGGAAGGGCCTCGTAGGCGGTCACCCAGTCGCCCGGCCCCAGCCCGAGGTCGTCCACGACCCGCATCGCGGCGTCGGCGATGGAGGCGCCGTCCGCGGCGCGGTCGCGGTCGCCCGAGCGCTCTCGCCGCTCGGCCCGGAACTGGGCACGGACGGTGCGCTTGTCCTGCTGGCCGGACCCCACGGCATACCCGCTCACGGCGCCCATTGTCGCGTGGCCGCAACCGAGAGTGCGGGCGGGTTGCCGACAAGTAGGGTGTGCGCATGAGCGTCACGAAGGCCGTCATCCCCGCCGCTGGACTGGGCACCCGCTTCCTCCCCGCGACCAAGGCCACGCCGAAGGAGATGCTGCCCGTCGTCGACAAGCCGGCGATCCAGTACGTCGTGGAGGAGTCGGTGCGCGCCGGTCTCGACGACGTGCTCGTCATCACCGGTCGCAACAAGGTCGCCCTCGAGGACCACTTCGACCGCAACTGGGAGCTCGAGGCCGCCCTCGAGGCCAAGGGCGACGAGCACCGCCTCGCGCGGGTCCGGGAGTCGGCCGACCTCGGCAAGGTGCACTTCGTCCGGCAGGGCCAGCCGCTCGGGCTCGGCCACGCCGTCCTGGTGGCCAAGGAGCACGTGGGCAACAACCCGTTCGCGGTGCTGCTCGGCGACGACCTCATCGACAGCCGCGACCACCTCCTCGAGGAGATGGTGCGGGTGCGCGAGGAGAAGGGCGGCAGCGTCATCGCCCTCATGGAGGTGCCCGAGGAGTCGGTCCACCTGTACGGCTGCGCCGCCGTCGACCGGCGCCAGGACGACGTCGTGCGCATCACGGGCCTGGTCGAGAAGCCCGACGCGTCCGAGGCGCCGAGCAACCTCGCCATCATCGGCCGCTACGTCCTCGACCCCTCGGTCTTCGAGGTCCTCGAGCACACCAAGCCGGGGCGCGGCGGCGAGATCCAGCTCACCGACGCGCTGCAGGAGCTCGCCACGTCCGACGCCCCGGGCGGCGGGGTCCACGGCGTGATCTTCCGCGGTCGCCGCTACGACACCGGGGACCGGCTCGACTACCTCAAGGCCGTCGTCAAGCTCGGCCTGGTGCACCCCGAGCTCGGCCAGGACTTCGGTGCCTGGCTCGACGAGTTCGCCGCGGAGCGGGTCCAGGCGCTCAGCCCCCGGTGACCGGCCGATGATCGCTGTCGAGCAGCACCTGGCCCGGATCCTCGACACCGTCCGGCCGGTGCCGCCCTTCGACCTCGGCGTGCTCGACGCCCAGGGCTGCGTCCTGGCCGGCGACGTCACCGCACAGGGGCAGCTGCCGGGGTTCACCAACTCGGCGATGGACGGGTATGCCGTGCACGCGGCCGACCTCGAGGGCGCCAGCCCGGAGGCCCCGGTCGTCCTGCCCGTCGTGAACGACATCGCCGCCGGCAACACCAACGCCCTGTCGCTGGCCACCGGCCAGAGCATGCGGATCATGACCGGCGCCCCGATGCCGCGGGGAGCAGACGCCGTCGTGCCCATCGAGCTGACCGACGGCGGGGTCGTCCACGTCAGCCTGCGCACCTCGCCGGCGCCGGGCCAGCACGTGCGCCACGAGGGCGAGGACGTGCGGGCAGGCGAGGTCATCCTCCGCGCCGGCACCCTCCTCGGCCCCGGCCAGATCGCCCTGCTCGCCGCCGCCGGGCTGTCCCGCGTGCGGGTGGTGCCGAGGCCGCGGGTGGTCGTGCTGTCCACCGGCGACGAGCTGGTCGAGCCCGGGCGCGAGCCGGGCTTCGGACAGGTCGTGGACTCGAACTCGCTGATGCTGACGGCCGCGGTCCGCGCGGTGGGCGCCACCCCCTTCCGGGTCGGTGGCGTCCCCGACGACGCCCGCCAGCTCATGGAGACCATCGAGGGCCAGCTCGTCCGCGCTGACGCGATCATCACCACCGGTGGGGTGAGCATGGGCGCGTTCGACACCGTCAAGGAAGTGCTCTCCCGGGTCGGCACCATGCAGTTCGACAAGGTGGCGATGCGGCCGGGCATGCCCCAGGGCTTCGGCGTCCTCGGCGAGGAGCGGGTTCCGGTCTTCACCCTGCCGGGCAACCCCGTGAGCGCCCTGGTCTCCTTCCACGTCTTCGTCGCCCCCGCGCTGCGTGCGATGGCGGGGCGTCCCGAGAGCGCCTGGCCGCCGGGGTACGTGCCGGCCGTCGCCGCGGAGCCCTGGAGCTCGGTCGAGGGCAAGATGGAGTTCTCCAGGGTCGTCTTCGACGGCGACCGGGTTCGGCTCGCCGGCGGGCAGGGGTCGCACATGCTGGGGGCCCTGGCGGCCGCGGACGCGCTGGCCGTCATCCCCCCCGAGGTCACGGAGGTCTTCGAGGGCGACCAGCTCGACTGCCTGCCCCTGCTCGGGGCGGAGGCGCCATGAGGGACCGGCTGACCCACGTGCGCGCGGACGGCTCCGCGCACATGGTCGACGTGTCCGGCAAGGACGTCACGGCCCGGGCGGCGAGCGCCCGCGGCCGGGTGCTGCTCTCCGAGGAGGCCGTGGCCGCGCTGCGCAGCGGGAACGTCCCCAAGGGCGACGCGCTCGCGGTGGCGCGCGTGGCCGGCATACAGGCCGTCAAGCGCACCCCGGACCTCATCCCCCTCGCGCATCCCATCGCCGTGCACGGCGTGGAGGTGGACCTCACCGTCGTCGACGAGGGGGTCGAGATCGAGGCCACCGTGCGCACAGCCGACCGCACCGGCATCGAGATGGAGGCCCTCACCGCCGTCAGCGTCGCGGCCCTCACCGTCATCGACATGGTGAAGGCGGTCGACCGGCATGCCCGGATCACCGATGTCCGTGTGACGGCGAAGTCCGGTGGACGCTCCGGGGACTGGGCAGAGTCGTGAGCGCGCCGCGGGCGGTGGTCATCACCTGCTCGACCCGCGCCGCGACCGGGGTGTACGAGGACCGCGGCGGGCCACTGATCACGCAGGCCTTGCGGCAGTGGGGATTCGACACCGCCGATCCCGTCGTGGTCCCCGACGGGCCGGCGGTGCTCGCCGCCCTCAGGGAGGCGCTCGCCGGCACGCCGGCCGTCGTGCTCACCACCGGCGGCACCGGGCTCTCGCCCACGGACGGCACGCCTGAGGCCACTCTTGCCGTGCTCGACCGGCAGGCCCCGGGCATCGCCGAGGCGATCCGGGCGGCCGGTGTTGCTGCGGGTGTGCCGAGCGCGATGCTGTCCCGGGGGGTCGCCGGCCTGGCCGGGCGCACCCTCGTGGTGAACCTCCCCGGCTCCACAGGGGGGGTGCGCGACGGGCTCGCGGTGCTCGAGCCCGTTCTGGGGCATGCCGTCTCACAGGTGGGTGGCGGCGACCACTGATGCCCGCATGGCCCGTGACCCTGCATGCCACCACCCCAGCCGGCGAGGTGCTCGAGCTCGGCGCCCTGCGGCGCCGTGACCGGCACGAGTGGCGGGCCGTGCGCGCGGTCAACCGGGGCTGGCTGGGGGAGTGGGAGGCCACCGCGCCGAAGGGGCAGGGCCCCGTCGTGCGCTTCGGAGCGCTGGTCCGGCACTACAACTCGGAGGCGCGGGCCGGTCGCTCGCTGCCCTTCGTGATCCGCTCGGGCGGGCGGCTGGTGGGTCAGATGCACCTCTTCGGCATCGCCTGGGGGTCGCTGCTCTCGGGCGCGGCCGGGTACTGGGTGGCGGAGTCCGCTGCCGGGCGGGGGATCGCGCCCACGGCGCTCGCGTGCGCAGGCGACTACGCGATGGGCGAGCTCGGGCTGCACCGGATCGAGGTGAACATCCGGCCGGACAACGTCGCGAGCCTCGCCGTGGTGCGCAAGCTCGGATTCCGTGACGAGGGCCTGCGCGAGCGGTACCTCCACATCAACGGGGCATGGCGAGACCACCGGACCTTCGCGATCACCCGCGAGGAACTGGGCGGGAAGACCCTGCTGGAGCGTTTTCACACTGACAACAGCAGTCACATCAGCGACACACCGCCGCACGTCCCCGGGGTCGGCTCAGACGGGCCCTAACGTCGTCCCCGTGCAGCCCAGCAGTCTGATCTTCCTTGTCATCATTGCGATCTGGGCTGCCTATTTCGTCCAACACTGGGTGCGCCGCCGGGAGCACCTGGCCACGGTCCGGTCGGTCGACCAGTTCACCGAGTCCATGCGCGTGCTCGAGCGGCGCTCGCCCCTGGTCTCGCCCGATCTGTCGGAACCGCAGCCGCGGTCGTACTCCGTGAGCCCCGCCCGCGCGTCCCGGCCCCAGGTCCTCGTCAAGCGCGCCGCACAGTCGGCTGCGCCGTCAACAGGCCTCTCCGCAGGGGAGACCGGCACGGGCTCCGTTCCGGAGGCCCCCCTGCCTTCGCGCCGTCGTGCCCGGGGCCTGGTCTTCCTCGTCTCACTGGCCACCCTCCCGGCCACCGTCGCCCTTGCTGTCCTGGCCGTCGTGCCCTGGCTCGCCCTCGTAGCCCCCGTGGCCGTCATCGCCGCGGCCATGACGTGGATGCGACGAGGCGCGCAGGCCGAGCGCGCCGCCCGACGCGAGACCAACCGCCGCCAGCACGCCCAGCGCCAGGACCACGAGGGCCGCGAGACCCACACCCCGGCCGGGGCCAGCGCCCACGCACCGGGACATGCAGGACGTGCCGTGCAGCGCCCGGCGCCCTCTGCGACAGCTGTCGCCGCTGGCACGGACTCGGACGCCCCGGTCCCTGAGGGCACCGGCGGCCCGGCTGTGCCCTTCGAAGGCCCCGCCGAGGCCGAGACGGGTGCCGGTTCGGGTGCAGCTGCGGGTGCTGACACTGAGCGCCGCCGCGACCGTGGCGCCCTGTACGACATCCAGGCCGTCGAGCGTGCGGTCACTGAGGTGTCGCCCGAGCCCGCGCCGAAGGCCGGGTCTGCGGCCACGCTGATGCCGCTCGTCGACGAGGACGACATCCCGCTGACCTGGGATCCCGTCCCCGTCCCGCGCCCGACCTACACGATGAAGGCGATGGCCCAGCGCCACGCGCCCGCGCCCGTGGGGCAGGGCGTGCCCCCGGAGCTGGCCGAGCCGGCATACGAGGAGCCGGTCCGGCACGTCGCCGGCGCGTAGGGCGTCGACCCCGTCGACCGCAGGCCCCCGCCGGTGGCTGCAGCTCAGGGTTCGGTGGTGGTCATCGTGCCGTCCGGGACCAGCGCGCACCGGATCGTGCTGACCCGATGGACCCGCGCAATCGGTCTGCCTTCCTCGAGGGATTGGGGCATGCCCATGAGGACGAGACAGCGACGGGCACCGTTCACGCGCGGGTCCGGATGAACCGGGTGTGTGGCCGCATCGTCCTTTACGGCAGCGGGACCCGGCGGAGAGGATCGGTACGGCGGAAGGGGGTGCGGTGGCATCCACGCAGAAAGAGGCGGCGCTGCGCAGCCTCCATGACCGTCACGCCCCCGAACTGTGGCGGTTCGCGCTCCGGCTCACGCATGACCCCCAGGCTGCCGAGGACGTGGTGCAGGAGGCTCTCCTGCGTGCGTGGCGCGACCCGGACCTCGTCAATCGCAGCGACGCGGCGGCCCGGGCGTGGCTGTTCACCGTCACCCGGCACCTCGTCGTGGACCGGTGGCGCAGTGCCGCGGCCCGTCACGAGACCGGCCCCGTCGACGTCGAGGGCAAGGGCGAGGCCGACAGGACCGGCGAGGTGCTCGACCGCTGGCTGATAGCGGACGCACTGGGGGTGCTGTCGGCACTGCACCGCGAGGTCATCACTGCCGCCTACTACGAGGGGAGGAGCGTGGCGGAGATCGCCCGCGCTCTGCAGGTGCCGGAGGGAACCGTGAAGTCACGGCTGCACTACGGGCTGCGCAGCCTCCGGCTGGCCCTGCAGGAGAAGGGGGTGACCGGGCCATGAGCAGCGACCGCCATGCCCACTGGGACGCGGCCTACGTCCTGGGCGCCCTCTCGGCCGCCGAGCGGCAGGAGTACGAGGACCACCTGACGCGGTGCCCCTCGTGCCGCGACGCCGTCGCGGAGCTGGCCGGTATGCCGGGGCTGCTCGCCCGGGTGCCCACGGGCGAGGTGCTCGCCATGGGGCAGCTCGAGGGTGAGCTGATGGCTGCGCAGCCACCGCCATCGCTCATGCCCGTGCTGCCGCCGGAGCACCGGCGCTGGGGGCAGCACGTGCTCGTCCCAGCCGTCGCCGCGGCTGCGCTGGTCGTCGGCGGGCTGGGCGGGTACGCGCTGTCAGAGGGCCAGGGGACGACTGTCGGTCCACCTGCGGCGACGTCCACTACCGGGCCTGTGCGCGTGGCCTTCTCGCCCGTGTCGGAGTCGTCGATGACCGCGGTGCTCGACATCGTTCCGCAGGGGGCGGGGACGCAGCTGCGCGTGGAGTGCCAGTACGCGCTCAAGATGCCCGACGGTTCCGCAGCGGACGGTGCGTGGTCGGAGTACGCCATCTGGGTCGTCGACCGCGAGGGCCGCGCAGTGCTGCAGAAGGCTTGGTCCGCCAAGCCGGACCGTGTCATGCGGCCCACCGCGGCCTCCCCCCTGGCGCCCGACGACATTGCGGCCGTGGAGATCCGGCGGGTCGACACGGGCGAGACGGTTCTGCGCGCCGGCCTCGGGTGACGCCTGCGGCGCACCGTCGGGGAGCCGGTTCGTCGCTGCCGCAGGTGCGGTGTTACAGTTTCGTCCGCATCTCGGGGCTGTGGCGCAGTTGGTAGCGCGTCTCGTTCGCAATGAGAAGGTCAGGGGTTCGAATCCCCTCAGCTCCACCCGACCGGAACCCCGTCTCACCTGCTGGTTCACCGCAGCGGAGGCGGGGTTCTTGCTTTGTCATTCCGACCCCGCCTCCCTTCGGGTCCCCCCGGCGTGCCCCCGAGCGTTCGGAGCATGGCGCGCGGGCCGGTGTCCGTCGGTGAGCTGAATGGGGACCGGGAGGCAGAGCCGCCACGCGGGGGGTCGTTCTGGCATCGAGACACCTCTTTTGACAGTCACCGGGTCAGTTCACCGGCGATGTCGTGTTGCAT
>Ga0247820_10001555_pt1 | contig 12922 bp, 12 predicted proteins | sample 13C_Glucose_Day1_2_FD_192480 | JGI IMG/M metagenome (GOLD analysis project Ga0247820, IMG submission 192480) | Soil microbial communities from agricultural site in Penn Yan, New York, United States - 13C_Glucose_Day14 | ecosystem: Environmental > Terrestrial > Soil > Agricultural land | place...
GCTGCGCGGCCTGCGGGTGCTGGGCGGCGGCGTTGCCCAGCAGCACCGCCTTGCGCTGTCCGGACAGGAGCAGGTCCGCCACCGCGCGGGCTTCATCTCCGGTTTTCGCGTCCATCGGTGCCGCGACGCCCTTGGCTGCGGCCACGGCGGCAGCCACTTCGGCCAGCGAACGCGCCCAAGCGCCGGGCGCGGCGGTGAGCCGGGCGGCCACCGGCATCGCCCAATCATCGTGCACGGCCTGCAGGCTCGCGATCTGTCCGCCCTTGCGCACGGCCTGCCGCAGGCGCTGCGCGAACAGCGGATGGTCCTTGCGCAGGAACGAGCCGACGACGAATGCGCGCTCGAGCCCGGACAACGATGCGATGGATGTGCCGAGCCAGCGCACGCCGTCGCCCTCGTTGGAGAAGTCGGCGTGCCGCGTGCGGTAGTCGATGTTGCCGCTGCCCAGCCCGCGCACGAGCTTGCCGAGCAGGTGCAGCTCCTCGAGCGTGCAGTGCGCGGAGCCCAGCGCGCCGATGCCTTCGGCGCCGAACTCTGCCTTGATGCGCTTGAGCCCGTCGGCCACGTAGTCGAGCGCGGTCTTCCAGTCGACGGCGGCCCATTGGCCACCCTGCTTGATCATGGGCGCGGTGAGTCGCGTCGGCGCATTCAGCGCCTCGTAGCTGAAGCGGTCGCGGTCGGCGAGCCAGCACTCGTTGACTTCCTCGTTCTCCAGCGGCAGCACGCGCATCACGCGCGCGCCCTTCACCTGGACCACGAGGTTGGCTCCGGTGCTGTCGTGCGGGCTCACGCTGCGGCGGCGAGACAGCTCCCACGTGCGCGCGGTGTAGCGAAACGGCTTGCTCGTGAGCGCGCCCACCGGGCACAGGTCGATCATGTTGCCCGACAGCTCGGAGTCGATCGTCTTGCCGACGAAGGTCACGATCTCGGCGTGCTCGCCGCGGTGGAGCATGCCGAGCTCCATCACGCCGGCCACCTCCTGGCCGAAGCGCACGCAGCGCGTGCAGTGAATGCAGCGCGTCATCTCCTCCATTGCCACCAGCGGGCCGGCGTCCTTGTGGAGCACGACGCGCTTTTCCTCGGTGTAGCGTGACGAGGAGCCGCCGTAGCCGACCGCCAGATCCTGGAGCTGGCATTCGCCGCCCTGGTCGCAGATCGGGCAGTCGAGCGGGTGGTTGATGAGCAGGAACTCCATCACCCCCTGCTGCGCCTGCACCGCCTTGTCGCTCTGCGTGCGCACCACCATGCCCTGCGTCACCGGCGTCGCGCAGGCGGGCATCGGCTTGGGGGCCTTCTCCACCTCCACCAGGCACATGCGGCAGTTGGCCGCGATCGAGAGCTTCTTGTGGTAGCAGAAGTGCGGGATGTAGGTGCCGGCCTTGTCGGCCGCATGCATCACCATGCTGCCTTCGGGCACGCTCACCTTCTTGCCGTCGAGTTCGATTTCAACCATGGTCGGGTGCGGCGCAGGTCTTGTGTTCGATGTGGTGCACGAACTCGTCGCGGAAGTGCTTGATCATTGCCCGCACCGGCATGGCCGCGGCGTCGCCGAGAGCACAGATGGTGCGGCCCTGGATGTTGTCGGCCACCGAGTTCAGCAGGTCGATGTCCTCCATGCGGCCGGCGCCGTGCTCGATGCGGTCGACCATGCGCCACATCCAGCCGGTGCCCTCGCGGCACGGCGTGCACTGCCCGCAACTCTCATGCTGGTAGAAGTACGACAGCCGCAACAGGCTGCGCACCATGCAGCGAGAGTCGTCCATCACGATGACCGCGCCCGAGCCGAGCATCGAGCCCGCCTTCGCGATGGCGTCGTAGTCCATCGTGACCTCCAGCATCACGCTGGCCGGCAGCACCGGCGCGGACGAGCCGCCCGGGATCACGGCTTTCAGCCGGCGGCCCGTGCGCACACCCCCGGCGAGCTCGAGCAACGTGTGGAACGGCGTGCCCAGGGGCACTTCGAAGTTGCCCGGCCGCTGGACATCGCCGACGACCGAGAAGATCTTCGTGCCGCCGTTGTTCGGCTTGCCGATCTCCAGGTAGGCCTGCGCGCCGTGGTTGATGATCCACGGCACGGCGGCGAAGGTCTCGGTGTTGTTGATCGTGGTCGGCTTGCCGTACAGGCCGAAGCTCGCCGGGAACGGCGGCTTGAAGCGCGGCTGGCCCTTCTTGCCCTCGAGCGACTCGAGCAGCGCGGTTTCCTCGCCGCAGATGTAGGCGCCGAAGCCGTGGAAGGCGTGCAGCTGGAAGTTCACGCCGGAGCCTAGGATGTTCGCGCCCAGGTAGCCCGCCGCGCGCGCCTCCTCCAGCGCCTCCTCGAAGCGCTCGTACACCTCGAAGACTTCGCCGTGGATGTAGTTGTAGCCCACCGTGACGCCCATCGCGTAGCCCGCGATGATCATGCCCTCGATGACGATGTGCGGGTTGTAGGCGAGGATGTCGCGGTCCTTGCAGGTGCCCGGCTCGCCCTCGTCGGAGTTGCACACGAGGTACTTCTGCCCCGGGAACTGTCGCGGCATGAAGCTCCACTTCAGCCCGGTGGGGAAACCGGCGCCGCCGCGCCCGCGCAGCGCGCTCGCCTTCACCTCGGCCACCACCTGCTCGGGCGTCATGCCGCCGGGCCCAAGGATCTTGCGCAGCGCCGAGTAGCCGCCGCGCGCCTCGTAGTCCTTCAGCCGCCAGTTGGTGCCGTCGAGCCCGGCGTAGATCTGCGGCTCGATGTGGCGGCCGTGGAAGCAGGTCTCGTGGCCTTGGGCCTGGAACTTGGAAAGGTCGAGCATCGGGGTCATTGGATTCCCCTGCGCGCTGCGCGCTGCGCGATGAGCGCTTCGGAGCGGCGGGGCGCGCTCATGCCTGCTTCTCCTGCCCGGCCAGCGTGCGCACGAGATCGTCGATGCGCTCGTCGTTCATGAAGCTCACCATCTGGCGGTCGTTCACGAGCATCACCGGCGCATCGGCGCAGGCGCCGAGGCATTCGGCCTTCTGCACCGTGAAGAGCCCGTCGGCCGTGGTGCCGCCCTCCTCGATGCCGAGCCTGCGGCACAGGTGCTCGAGAGCCTTCTGGCCGTCGCGCAGCTGGCACGGGAGGTTGGTGCAGACGTTGAGCTTGAAGCGCCCAACCGGCCGCGCGTTGTACATGTTGTAGAAGGTCGTGACCTCGCTCACCGCGATCGGCGGCATGCCCAGGTACTCGCCCACGGCCGCCTCGGCCTCGCGGGAGACATGCCCCTGCTCCCGCTGCACGATGGCCAGGCACGCCATCACGGCGGAAGCCTGGTGGCCGGGCGGGTACTTCGCCACCTCGCGCGCGAATCGGGCCAGGGTGGCCTCGGAAAAGGTCGTCGCTGTCATCTGTCGATCTCGCCGAACACGATGTCCATCGTGCCGATCAGTGCCACCGCGTCGGCGATCATGTGCCCGCGGGCCATCTCGTCGAGCGCCGCCAGGTGGGCGAATCCCGGCGCGCGCAGCTTCAGGCGGTAGGGCTTGTTCGCGCCGTCGCTCACGATGTACACGCCGAACTCGCCCTTCGGATGCTCCACCGCGGCATACGCCTCCCCCTCGGGCACGTGCATGCCTTCGGTGAAGAGCTTGAAGTGGTGGATCAGCTCCTCCATGTTGGCCTTCATCTCGAGCCGCGACGGCGGCGCCACCTTGTGGTTGGCGGTGATGACGGGGCCCGGATTCTTTCGCAGCCAGTCCACGCACTGCAGGATGATGCGGTTGGACTGGCGCATCTCCTCCATCCGCACGAGGTAGCGGTCATACGTGTCACCGTTGCGCCCGACCGGGATGTCGAAATCCATCCGGTCGTAGACCTCGTAGGGCTGCTTCTTGCGCAGGTCCCACTCCACGCCCGAGCCCCGCAGCATCGGGCCGGTGAAGCCGAGATTGATCGCCCGCTCGGGGCTCACCACGCCGATGCCCACGGTGCGCTGCTTCCAGATGCGGTTGTCGGTCAGCAGCGTCTCGTAGTCGTCGACGTTCTTCGGGAAACGGCGGCAGAAATCCTCGATGAAGTCGAGCACCGAACCCTGACGGTTCTCGTTGAGCTTGCGGATCACCTTCTCGTTGCGGATCTTCGACGCCCCGTACTGCGGCATGGAGTCGGGCAGGTCACGATAGACGCCGCCGGGCCGGTAGTAAGCCGCGTGCATGCGGGCGCCGGACACCGCCTCGTAGACGTCGAGCAGGTCCTCGCGCTCGCGGAAGCAGTAGATGAGGATGTTCATCGCCCCGCAGTCGAGGCCATGCGCGCCGAGCCACAGCAGGTGGTTCAGGAGGCGCGTGATCTCGTCGAACATCACGCGGATGTACTGTGCGCGGATCGGCACGTCGACCCCGAGCAGCTTCTCGACGGCCATGCAGTACGCGTGCTCGTTGGACATCATCGACACGTAGTCGAGCCGGTCCATGTAGGGCAGGTTCTGCAGGTAGGTGCGCGTCTCGGCCAGCTTCTCGGTGGCCCGGTGCAGCAGCCCGATGTGCGGGTCGGCGCGCTGGATCACCTCGCCGTCGAGCTCGAGCACGAGGCGCAGCACGCCGTGTGCGGCCGGATGCTGCGGCCCGAAGTTGAGGGTGTAGTTCTTGATCTCGGCCATGAGGTCAGTGGCTTACTGGAGCCCGCCGTAGTTCTCTTCGCGGATCACTCGCGGGACGATCTCGCGCGGCTCGATGGTCACGGGCTGGTAGATCACGCGCTTGCGCTCCGGGTCGTACCGCATCTCGACGTGCCCCGACACCGGGAAGTCCTTGCGGAACGGATGGCCGATGAAGCCGTAGTCGGTGAGGATGCGCCGCAGGTCGGCATGACCGTCGAAGACGATGCCGAAGAGGTCGAACGCCTCGCGCTCGAACCAGTTGGCGGCGCTCCAGACGTCGGTCACGGACGCCACCACCGGCACGTCGTCGTCGGGCGCGAACACTTTCACGCGCAGCCGGTGGTTGCGTTGCAGCGACAGCAGGTGCGAGACGACCGCGAAGCGCGCACCGTCCCAGGTGCCGTCGCGCCAGGTGCTGTAGTCGAGCCCGCAGAGGTCGATGAGTTGACCGAAGCCGAGTTCGGGGTGATCGCGCAGCATCACCATGGTGTCGCGATAGCCCTCGGCGCGGACCGTTAGCGTGAGCTCGCCGCGATCGCGCACGAGGCGCACGGCGCGCTCGCCGAGCGAACCTTCGAGGGCGGCTTGAAGGGTATCCAGGGAGGCGCTCATCGGGCGATGGTGTTCTCGCGGCGGATCTTGGCCTGCAGCTGCAGGATGCCGTACAGCAGCGCCTCGGCCGTGGGCGGGCAGCCCGGCACGTAGACATCCACCGGCACGATGCGGTCGCAGCCGCGCACCACCGAATAGCTGTAGTGATAGTAGCCGCCGCCGTTGGCGCACGACCCCATGCTGAGCACCCAGCGCGGCTCGGCCATCTGGTCGTACACCCTGCGCAGCGCGGGGGCCATCTTGTTGCACAGCGTGCCGGCGACGATCATCAGGTCGCTCTGCCGGGGGCTGGGCCGGAACAGCATGCCGAAGCGGTCGATGTCGTAGCGGGCGGCGCCCGCATGCATCATCTCGATCGCGCAGCACGCGAGGCCGAAGGTCATGGGCCACAACGACCCGGTCTTCGACCAGTTGATCAGCTTGTCGACCGATGTGGTGACGAAGCCTTCCTTGAGTACGCCTTCGATGCCCATGTTTGGTTCACTCCCAGTCGAGGGCGCCCTTCTTCCACTCGTAGACGAACCCGACCACGAGGATGGCGAGGAAGAGCATCATGGCCCAGAAGCCGGGCTGCCCGATCTCTTTCAACGCCACCGCCCACGGGAAGAAAAACGCGATCTCGAGATCGAACAGGATGAACAGGATGGCGACGAGGTAGTAGCGCACGTCGAACTTCATGCGCGCGTCCTCGAAGGCCTCGAAGCCGCATTCGTAGGGGCTGTTCTTCGCGGTGTCGGGCCGGTTCGGCCCGAGCAGGAAGCCGAGCACCTGGGGCGCCACGCCGACAGCGACACCCACCAGGATGAACAGGATCACGGGGAGGTACTGTTGCAGGTCCATGCGTCGGTATCGTCTTCTTCAGTCGTTCGTCGGGCCACGAAAAAGGCGCGCCGCTGGCAGTGGCCTGCCACCAAAGCGCGCCCGCCCTTTTTGTCCCCTGCATCGCGATGTCAGGGCGCAACCTCGAATCGAAAAATGTCCTGGTGCCCACGGCGAGACTCGAACTCGCACAGCTTTCGCCACTACCCCCTCAAGATAGCGTGTCTACCAATTCCACCACGTGGGCCAGGCAGCCTTGAATTCTAATCCAATCGAGTACCTCGCTCGAGGCACGGCACCACTCAGCGAGACGGAACCTGGCCAGCCGAGGCCGGCTGCGCCGGCGGCGTGGCGACCACGGGTGCGGATCCTTGCGCTGCGGGCGCGCTGGCCGGCACCGCCGCACGCTCGAGCACGCTGCCGCCCGAGTCGCGCGTGACCACCGAGTGGCCGAAGTAGGCCAGCGCGAGCGTGCACACGAAGAACACGCTGGCCAGCACGGCGGTCGTGCGCGACAGGAAGTTCGCGCTGCCGGTCGCGCCGAAGAGGCTGCCCGACGCGCCGCTGCCGAACGACGCGCCCATGTCGGCGCCCTTGCCGTGCTGGATCAGCACGAGGCCGATCATCGCGAGCGCCGAAAGCAGCTGCAACGCGAGCACGATGTTCATCCAGATCTGCATGTGTCTTTCTCCAGGAACCGGGAATGTCAGCCGCCGGCGCGGCAGATGGCGATGAAGTCGCTCGCCTTGAGGGCGGCCCCGCCCACGAGGCCGCCGTCGATGTCGGGTTGCGAGAACAGCGCCGCGGCGTTGTCGGGCTTGACGCTGCCCCCGTAGAGGATCTTCATGCCGTCGGCGTGCGCCGTGGCGGCCTGAAGCTGCGCGCGCAGCAGCGCATGGACGGCCTGCGCCTGCTCGGCGGTGGCCGTGCGGCCGGTGCCGATCGCCCAGACGGGCTCGTAGCCGACGACGATCTCCCCGGCGCAGTGACCGAGCGCATGGATGACCGCGGACAACTGGCGCTTCACGACGTCGTCGGTGCGCCCGGCCTCGCGCTCCTCGAGCGTCTCGCCGACACACACGATGGGCGTGATTCCGCGCGCCAGCGCGGCCTTGGCCTTGTCAGCCACCAGCGCGTCGCTCTCGTTATGAAGAGCGCGCCGCTCGGAGTGCCCGACGAGCACATAGCGGCACCCGAACTCGGCGAGCATGCCGGCGGAAACCTCGCCGGTGTAGGCGCCCTGCTCGTGCGCCGAGCAGTCCTGGGCGCCCCAGCGCAGGTCGCTGGACGCAAGCGTCACCGCGGCCTCGGACAGGAAAGGGAACGGCACGCAGACGGCCACGTCTGCTCCGAAGGGCCGGGCGCCGAGCACGGCCTCCAGCAACTCCGCGTTCGCCTTGTGGCTGCCGTGCATCTTCCAGTTGCCCACCACGAGCTTGCGTCTCATCTCCACCTCATGCGTGCCATGTGAGGACGATCTTGCCGACGTGCGTGCCCGACTCCATCAAGGCGTGGGCGGCGGCAGCCTCGGCGGCCGGGTAAGTCTGGTGGATCACAGGCCGGATGCGGCCCTGCTCGAGCAGCGGCCACGCCTGCGCGCGCAGCGCCTGCGCGAGGCCGGCCTTGTAGGCCACCGAGCGAGGACGCAGCGTGGAGCCGGTGATCGCGAGCCGCTTGCGCAGCACGAGGCCGGCGTCGATCGCGCTGCGCGTGCCGCCCTGCACCGCAATGATCGCGAGGCGGCCGTCCTCGGCCAGGCACTCGAGCTCGCGCGCGATGTAGTCGCCGGCGACCATGTCGAGCACGACGTCGACGCCCCGGCCGCCGGTCAGCCGGCGCGCTTCGGCAACGAAATCCTGGGTGCGGTAGTTGATGGCGCCGTCGGCCCCGAGCGACAGGCAGGCGGCGCACTTGTCGTCGCTGCCGGCCGTGGCCAGCACGCGGGCGCCTATCGCCTTGGCAAGCTGGATGGCGGTCACGCCGATGCCGCTCGTGCCGCCCTGCACGAGCAGCGTCTCCCCGGGCTGAAGCCGAGCGATCTCGAAGACGTTCTGCCAGACCGTGAAGAAGGTCTCCGGCAGGCTCGCGGCCTCGACATCGCTGAATCCGGCCGGCACCGGCAGGCACTGGCCGATCGGCGCCACGCACAACTCGGCGTAGCCGCCCCCCGCCACCAGTGCGCAGACCCGGTCGCCGAGCGCAAAGCCGGCAGCGGCCAGCTCGGCATCATCGCCGGCCACGATCGTCCCGGCGATCTCGAGGCCGGGCAGATCGGACACCCCGGGCGGCATCGGGTACAGGCCCTTGCGCTGAAGCACGTCGGGTCGGTTCACGCCGGAGGCGCTCACGCGCACGAGCACCTCGCCCGGCCCCGCCTGGGGCTCGGGCCGCGATGTTTCCTTCAGCACTTCGGGCTCCCCGAAGCGCGTGATCTCGATCGCGCGCACGGGCCGCCTCAGAGGTTGTCGCCTTCGGTCGGCCCATCGTGGGCGGGAGACTCGGCCTCCTCGCGCACGGCACGCGGTTCACGCGGCTCACGGGGCTCGCGCGGCTCACGGAACTCACGCGGCTCGCGTCGCGGGCGCTCCTCGTAGCCCTCCGGCCGATCGAGCAGCGCCTTCATCGACAGCTTGACGCGGCCCTTCTCGTCGGTCTCGAGCACCTTCACGCGCACGACCTGGCCTTCCTTCAGCACGTCGGACACCTTCTCGATGCGCTGGTGGGAGATCTGGCTGATGTGCAGCAGGCCGTCCTTGCCCGGGAGCAGGTTCACGAGTGCGCCGAAGTCCAGGATCTTGGTGATCGGGCCTTCGTAGACCTTGCCCACCTCCACCTCGGCGGTGATCTCCTCGATGCGCTTCTTGGCGTGCGCCGCCTTGTCGGCGTCGGTCGAGGCGATGGTGATCGTGCCGTCTTCGCCGATGTCGATCGTCGTGCCGGTCTCCTCGGTGAGGGCGCGAATGGTCGCGCCGCCCTTGCCGATCACGTCGCGGATCTTCTCTGGGTTGATCTTCATGGTGTAGAGGCGCGGGGCGTACTGCGACACGTCTCCGCGGGCATTGCCCATCGCCTCCTGCATCTTGCCGAGGATGTGCATGCGCGCTTCCTTGGCCTGCGCCAGCGCCACCTGCATGATCTCCTTCGTGATGCCCTGGATCTTGATGTCCATCTGCAGCGCGGTGATGCCGTTCGTCGTGCCGGCCACCTTGAAGTCCATGTCGCCGAGGTGATCCTCGTCGCCGAGGATATCGGTCAGCACGGCGAAGCGGTTGCCCTCCTTGATGAGGCCCATCGCGATGCCGGCCACGTGCGCCTTCAGCGGCACGCCGGCGTCCATCAGGCTCAGGCAGCCGCCGCACACCGAGGCCATCGACGACGAGCCATTGCTCTCGGTGATTTCGGAGACCACGCGGATGGAGTACGGGAACTCCTCCTTGGTCGGCAGCACCGCGATCAGCGCGCGCTTGGCGAGCCGGCCGTGGCCGATCTCGCGGCGCTTCGGGCTGCCCACGCGGCCCGTCTCGCCGGTGGCGAACGGCGGCATGTTGTAGTGGAGCATGAAGCGCTCGCTGTACTCGCCGGCCAGCGCGTCGATCGTCTGCGAGTCGCGTTCGGTGCCGAGCGTGGCAGCCACCAGGGCCTGCGTCTCGCCGCGCGTGAACAAGGCCGAGCCGTGGGCGCGCGGCAGCAGGCCGGCGCGGATCTCGATCGGCCGCACGGTGCGCGTGTCGCGACCGTCGATGCGCGGCTCGCCCGACAGAATCTGGTTGCGCACGACGCGCGCCTCGATGTCGAACAGCAGGCTCTCGAGCTTCACGTCGTCGAAGGCGGCGCCCTCGCCGGCCAGCGAGGCCTTGACGGCGGCGTAGGCCTCGTCGGTGGCCTGGCGGCGGGCTTGCTTGGAGCGGATCTGGTAGGCGGCGCGGATCTTCTCCTCGGCCAGGCCGTTCACCTTGCCGATGAAGCCGTCGTCCTTGGCCGTCGCGGCCCAGGGCCATTCCGGCTTGCCGGCCTCGCGCACCAGCTCGTGGATGGCGTCGATGGCGATGCGGCCCTGCTCGTGGCCGAACACCACGGCGCCGAGCATCACGTCTTCGGGCAGCTGGTCGGCCTCGGACTCCACCATCAGCACGGCGGCCTCGGTGCCTGCAACGACGAGGTCCAGCCGGCTCTGCGCAAGCTGACTCTTGCCGGGGTTCAGCACGTATTCGCCGTTGATGTAGCCGACGCGGGCAGCGCCGATGGGGCCGTTGAACGGCACGCCGCTGATCGCGAGCGCCGCGCTGGCGCCGATCATGGCCGCGATGTCGGCCTGCACCTCGGGGTTGAGCGACATCACGTGGATGACGACCTGCACCTCGTTGTAGAAGCCTTCGGGGAACAGCGGCCGGATCGGGCGGTCGATCAGGCGCGAGGTGAGCGTCTCGAGCTCGCTCGGGCGGCCCTCGCGCTTGAAGAAGCTGCCGGGGATCTTGCCGGCGGCGTAGGTCTTCTCGATGTAGTCGACCGTGAGCGGGAAGAAGTCCTGCCCGGCCTTCGGGTTCTTGGCCGCCACGACGGTGGCGAGCACGACGGTGTCGTCGATGTTGACGACGACGGCGCCGCCGGCCTGCCGAGCGATCTCGCCCGTCTCGAGCGTGACGGTGTGCTGGCCCCACTGGAACGACTTGGTGACTTTGTTGAACATGCTCATGCTTGTCTCCGGAGATGGTGGGCACGCGCTGCGGGGGTGCCCGGACCGGGAGCCGCATCCTCTGGGCGGGATGCCATTCCAGCGTTGCTGATGCGCTCAGCGTCGGTGGAATGACACAGCACTGCCTCGAGGGTGGCTCCAAAGAACGAAGAGCCTGCGCTGGGGATGACCAGACAGGCTCTTCGCGTATTCATTGCGCTACTTGCGCAGGCCAAGCTTGTGGATGAGGGCGGTGTAGCGCTCGGCGTCCTTCGCCTTCAGGTAGGCAAGCAGGCGCTTGCGCTGGTTGACCATCTTCAGGAGGCCGCGGCGACCATGGTGGTCCTTCGCGTGGGTCTTGAAGTGGGGGGTGAGTTCGTTGATGCGCGCGGTCAGCAAGGCCACCTGCACCTCGGGCGAGCCGGTGTCGGCGGCGCCGCGGGCGTTGGACTTGATGATCTCGGACTTGTTGAGGTCGGCCACTGCCATGTCGATTTCCTGTTGGGAAGCCGCGCAGCGCCTTGAGGCTGAAGCGGTTTCCGGTTTCACTTGCGGCCGCGGGTGAAACCAACCCACGCCGTGCCTGGTGCTGCCACCGGCGCAATGCGCGCGGCAGAACCTGTGGATTATAGGGCCAACGCGCGCCGCAGCCGCTCGACCCCGAGCCCGAGGCGCCCAGGATCCTTCGAGGCGAAGCACCAGCGCAGCCATCCTTCGCCCTCCGGGCCGAACGCTGCGCCGGGCGCAAGCCCGAGCCCGTGCTCGGCGACGAGGCGCTTGGCCAGCGCGAGTGAATCGCGCTCGCCGTCGATGCGCAGGAAGGCGTACATGCCGCCGGCGGGCGTCGCCACGGCCACGCGCGGCAGGCCGGCGAGGCCCGCCAGCAGCGTGTCTCGGCAGCCCAGCAGGTGCTGCACGAGGCCGGGAACGAACGTGTCCGCCATGCCGAGGGCCGCGAGCCCGCCCCGCTGCACGAACACGGGGGCGCACGACGTGTTGAACTCGATCAGCTTGCCGATGTCGTCGATCAGCGTGTCCGGCACGACCATCCAGCCCAGGCGCCAGCCCGTCATCACGAAGCTCTTCGAGAAACTGTGCACGACGACGAGCCGGTCGTCGGCATCGGCGCAGTCCAGGAAGCTGGGCGCGGCGTCGCCTTCGCCGAACCACAGCCGTTCGTAGACCTCGTCAGCGACGATCCACGTGCCGGTGCGCCGGCAATGCTCGAGCAGCGCGCGCTGCTCGTCGCGGGTGAGCGTCCAGCCGGTGGGGTTGTTCGGGGCATTCACGAGGAGCACGCGCGTGCGGTCCGTGATGGCGCCCAGCAGGCGGTCGAGATCGAGGCGCCACGCGCCGTCCGCCCCCGCGTCCAGGGAGTGCCGCACGACTTCCGCACCCAGGATGGCCGGCTGCGCGGTGAGGTTCGGCCACACCGGCGTCACGACGACCACGCGGTCGCCAGCGCCCACCAGCGCCTGCATCGCAACCATCAGCGCCGTGACGCCCGACGAGGTGATCGCCACGCGGTCCGCCCCGTGCGCCGGATGCCGCTGCTCGCCGTAGGCCGCCACGGCCTCGCGCAGCTCGCGCAAACCGAGGTTGTGCGAGTAGAAGGTTTCCCCGCGGGCGAGCGATTGCGCCGCTGCCTCGCGCACCGGCGCCGGAGTGACCTCGTCGCTTTCGCCGAACCAGAAGGCCAGCACATCGTCGCGACCGAGGCCCGCGTTCGCGACCTCGCGGATCTTCGAAGCGGGAAGGCTGCGGAGCGCTTCGCGCAGGGCGGACTGCAATGGCATCGGGGGTGGCCTTGAAAACGCGGGCGTCGGCGCCAACTCATCAGGCATGGGTGCCGTGCTTGGGATGTCTCGGCGCCGGTCCCACATTCTATGGAGTTGCCATGTTCCTCGTTCCCGTGACCCGCCGCTCGTCCGACATCGCGCGCACCTTCGATCGCCTGTTCGACGACCGCTTCTTCTTCAGCGCCGCCGAAGCGGCATCGCGCGCAGGCCATGCAGCGCTGGACGTCGCCGAGTCCGAGACGGCATACACCGTCACACTCGATGTGCCGGGCATCGCGAAGGACGACGTCAAGATCTCCATCGACGGCAAGGTCGTGCGCGTCGAAGCGCAGGCGAAGGCCGACGGCGAGAAGAAGGACGGCGAGCGCGTTCTCTATCGCGAGCGTTCGGTGTCCAGCGTCAAGCGCAGCTTCGTCGAT
>Ga0247820_10001557_pt1 | contig 12914 bp, 15 predicted proteins | sample 13C_Glucose_Day1_2_FD_192480 | JGI IMG/M metagenome (GOLD analysis project Ga0247820, IMG submission 192480) | Soil microbial communities from agricultural site in Penn Yan, New York, United States - 13C_Glucose_Day14 | ecosystem: Environmental > Terrestrial > Soil > Agricultural land | place...
CGTACAAGGCGTACCGCAACTCCGCCACCTGATCCGACTGAGAGAGGACGCAGACCATGGCGACCACGCCGAAGAAGGAGGGCACCGAATCGTCGGTGCTCCAGGACAAGCCGACCGCTTCCGCGGCCAAGGCGGGTGACCATGACCGGATCGTCATGGCGTCGCGCAAGGCCGACGGCAGCATGGACCAGACCGCACCGGAGTTCATCGGCGACAAGGACGTGGCCATTGCCGCGGCCAAGGAGCAGCTCGGCCAGCAGGCCGCGTCCGCCGTGGACGTGGCGGCGCGTGGGGTGTCCAGCACCCCGGAGGCAGCTGCGGCGGCCGAGCCGGACCCGGACGTCAAGGCACTGAAGGACGCCCAGGACGAGGCCGTTGCGGCGGCTGAGTCGCAGGCTGAGCGCGAGGTCAACCGGCTGCACCAGGGCCTGGGTGACTGACCCGTGGCCCGTATCCGCATGCTGACCAGCGTGTCGGGGCGGGGCTTCGCGTGGGCGCCGGGTGAGGTCGTGGACCTGCCCGGCGCCGAGGCCGCCCAGTGGGCTGACGGTGTCCGCGCCGAGCTCGTGCGCGACGAGCAGCCCGAGACCCCGGAGGCCGCGGCACGGCCGGAGCGCGCCGCCCGGAAGCTGGCCGCGCGCCGGCCGCGCACTGAAACCCGCACGAAGTAGAGGGGGACGGTCGTGGCGTTGCTGACCCTGGAAGAGGCGAAAGCCCAGCTCAACATCCGCACGACTGCCAGCGATACCGAGTTGCAGATGTACATCGAGGCGCTCACCTCGGCGATCGAGGGGTACGTGGGTGTGGTCGAGGAGCGGGAGGTCACGGAGACCGTGACCGGGCAGGGCCCGGCTGTGGTGCTGCTCCAGACTCCGGTCATGTCCGTGACGTCCCTGACTCCGGTGGAGACCGGGGGGACGGCCGTGGACGTGGCCAGGCTGTACGTGGACGGCCCCTCTGGGGTAGTCGCCTACGCCGACCGGGCCGCATTCTCGTGTGGCCCGTGGACGGCGGTCTACACGGCCGGACGTGCCACGGTCCCGCCCACCATCAAGCTGGCCGCGCTGCTGCTGCTTCAGCATCTGTGGCGCACGAAGAACGGCCCGGCCCGCGGCTCGGCCGGCGCCGACGACTACGCGGTGACCGAGCCGGTGCCCGGGTTCGGGTACGCGGTCCCGAACCGCGTGCTCGAACTTCTGGAACCGTTCAAGCTTCCGCCGGGGATCGGCTGATGACGACGTCTGCGGTGCACGCCGCGATCAACGCGCTCGTCGTCCGATTCGAGACCGCGCCCGCCCTGGACGGGGTGCGAGTCATCGACGGGCCGCCGCCGTCCACCAACTTCAGCGAGCCTGACCGGCTGTATGTCGGGTGGGCCCCGGGCGCCGAGCAGGCTGCCGAACTACAGCAGTCGTTCGCGTCGGCCGGTGCCCGCCGTCGAGACGAGGACGGCGCGATCTCCTGCTACGTGGAGACCCGTGCCGGGGATGAGGACATGGCCCTGTGCCGGGCCCGTGTCTTCGAGCTGCTGGCCGTTGTGGAGGACGAGCTCCGGGCAACCGCCGCAGCCCCGGACGCCCCGACGCTCGGCGGCACCGTCCTGTGGTCCGAGCTCACCACCGGGTCCCTCATCCAGGAGCAGGGACCAGACGGGGCCCTGGCCGGCCTTGTCTTCACCGTGGCGTACCGCGCCCGCATCTGATCACCACCAACCAGGAGGACAGCCATGGCGCGAGTGCGCTACATCGGCGCCGAGCCGGTCACCGTGCCGGAGCTCGGCGACCGCCGGATCGAACCGGACGAGATGGTCGAGGTACCCGACGGACGGTACGACGGCTACGTCTGCCAGACCGGGACGTGGGAGGCCGTCGAGGAGCCGAAGGACGACGAGCCCGCCCCGAAGAAGCTGCCCGCCGCGGTGAAGCCGCCGGCCACGAAGACGGAGGTCTGACATGGCGATCGGATCGGGCCTTGGCGCCCAGGTCGGTATCGCGGCCGAGGCGTCCTACGGGACGTTCCTCGCGCCGACGAAGTTCATCGAGTTCACGAAGGAGAGCCTTCAGCTCAAGAAGACCACGGCCCAGAGTGCTGGCATCGCAGCCGGTCGGCTCGTCCCGCTGTCGTCGCGGCGTGTGGTGACGCAGCGGCAGGCGTCCGGGTCGCTGGAGATGGAGGTCACCAACAAGGGCATGGGCGTCCTGTTGCAGACGCTCATGGGCACGACGGTGACCCCGGTGCAGCAGGCGGCGACGTCGGCGTATCTCCAGGCGCACATCCTCGCGGACGTCGCGGGCAAGTCCCTGGTGATTCAGAAGGGCGTGCCGCTGACCACGGGGGCGGTCACGGACAAGACCTTCCTCGGTTGCAAGATCGTGAGCGCGGAGTTCTCGTGCGAGGTCGGCGGGATGCTGCTGGCCACGTTCGAGATCGACAGCAAGGATGTCGACGAGACGCAGACGTTGGCGGTCGCCACGTACCCGGCCATGTCGCCGTTCCACTTCGGGCAGATGTCCGTGAAGACCGGCACCTACGGCACGGAGACGGCCCTCGACGGGATCCGCAAGGTCTCGCTGAAGATCGAGCGCCCGCAGGCCGTGGAGCGGTTCTACGCAGGACAGTCCGGGCTGAAGAAGGAACCGATCAGCAACGACCAGGTGAAGATCACCGGGTCGCTGGAGGGCGACTACGTGTCCACGATCCTCGACGACCTGCACACGTCGGACGCTGCGACCTCGTTCGTCTGGGATTTCACCGGGCCGCTGATCGCCGCCACGCACTACGAGCGGATCACGTTCAAGGTCCCGGCCATCCGCCTCGACGATGCACCGCCCACCGTCGAGGGCTTCGACGTCATCAAGCCCACGTTCAACTTCACCGGCCTGTACGACGGGACGAACCCCACCGCCATCGAGTACATGAGCACGGACATCACGCTCTGATCGGAGGCCGGCATGCCAGCCTCCTTTCAGATCCTCGGGACCGGCCAGCTCCTGGAGCTTCAGCGAAAGCTCAGGGCGGCCGGTCACGAGAACGTCCGCTCGTCCATGCAGCGGCGTATCCGGCGTGCGGCCGAGCCGCTGCGCAACGACCTGCAATCCACCGTCCGGAGCTTGTCGATCCGGTCCACCGGCCGCGGGTCCGGGAAACGTGGCGGCCCGTCGCCGACCACGAGACCCCTGCGCGCGTCGATCGCTGCCGCGATCCGGATCAGCGTCCGGACGGGCGGGAACCCTGGCGCCCGGGTGTGGCTCGACAAGGGCCTGCTGCCCCCGGACATCCCGCCGGGTGTCGTCAACCGCCTGAACGAAGGGCGGCTCAGGCACCCGGTGTTCGGCAACAAGCGGCGCTGGACGCAGCAGAACACGACCCCCCTGTGGTGGGACAAGACGGTCCGCGCCCACACCCCCCGTATGCAAGCCGAGGTGGCCCGCGTCCTGGACGACGTGCGCCGCCGTATCGAGTAGGAGCCCCCGTTGATCATCGTCTACACGCCCGCTGGTGGGGAGCCGGAGCAGTACGACGCCCGGACGCTGCTGTCCTCGGAGGCGTCGATCGTGGCGCGGACCGTGGACATGAAGTGGCCGGCCGTGAAGGAGGGCCTGCGGGAGGAGGACCTCGACGCGATGCGCGCCGTGGTCTGGATCCTGAAGAAGCGGGCCACGCCCACCCTTCGCTACGGCGAGTTCGACCCGGGCGTGGACGAGATGGTCACCCGCTTCGACAAGACCGAGGTAGAGAACTGGATCGACGGGGCGTTCGGGCTGGTGGGCACCGACCCGGAGGTCACGGCCGAGAAGGTCGCCGACGCGCTCAGTGAGATCCCGGCAGCAGCGGCCGACTCGGAGCACGCGCAGGCGTACATCGAGAAGCGGCAGGCCGAGGCGTCCGAGGGAAAAGCCCCCGAGCCGGAGGCCGAGCCGACGGGGTCCGCACCCGCGCGGACGAAATCTGCGAAGAGGACGTCTGCGTCCTCCGCACCGAGTACCTCGGCCTCTTCGCCCACCTCCTGAGCATGCCGCCGGACGTCGTCGACCGGCAGACGGTGGACGACTTTTACACGCTCGTCTGCTGGCTCGACGGCCACCAGCAGGCCCAGCAGCAATCCGGAGGTGAGTAACCGTGGCGACTCGCCTCACGTTCCTGCTCGACGGCCGTGACCAGATCTCTCGCGTCCTGGACCGGATCGGCGACAACGCCAACCAGCTCAGCCGCAGGATGTTGGCCGCTTCGATCAACGGCGACGCGGCCATGCGACGTCTCGGCAACAGCACGACGCAGCGCATGGCCGCAATGCAGCGGGACACCAACCTCGGCGCGAAGGCAGTCGATGCGCTGAAGGGCGCACTGATCAGCCTGGCCCCGGCCGCTATCCCGATGGCTGCGTCCCTCGCGCCGATCGCTCCGGCCGTGGGGGCGGCAGCTGCGGCCACCGCGGCGTACGCCGTTGCGCTGGGCCCGCAGGTCGCCGCGATGGTCGAGGCCGCCGAGGCGGAGAAGAAGTACACCGACGCGGTCAAGGAGTCCGGGGCCCGGTCGCAGGAAGCCATCGAAGCGCACGCCGAGTACGTGCGGACCATGGCTGACCTGCCGCCGGCCACGCGCCGTGCGGCGGCTGAGCTGTCGGTGCTGAAGGACGAGTACAAGCAGTGGTCGGACAGCCTGGCCGACGACACCATGGGTCCGGTCATCAAGGGCATGGCGCTTTTCCGGGCAGGGCTCCCTGCCACGACCGGTCTCGTCAAGGGCATGTCTCGTGAGCTGGACCGGACGCTGTCGATCCTCGCCGGGGGCATGGCCTCCCCCGGCCTGGACGGGCTGAACCGAAAGTTCACCGACTTCACGACGGGGACCCTGGCGCGGGCGAACTCTGCCCTGGTCCGGCTGATGCAGACCGACACCGGCAAGGTCGGCGGCGGCGTCTCCGAGTTCATGGACTACGCCCGCGCGAACGGGCCAGCCGCTGCGGAGACCGTGGAGAACGTCGGCCGTGCGCTGCTGAACCTGGTGCAGGCCGGGTCCGAAGTCGGCGTGAGCCTCCTCGACGTGGTCAACGTCCTCGCCGGCATCGCCGCTGCGGTGCCTCCCGGCGCGATCGCGACGCTGCTTCAGCTGGCCATCGCCATCAAGGCCGTGCGTCTGGCGGCTGTGGGGCTGGCTGCTGCGCGTACTGCGGTGGCTGCGTTCGGTGTGTCGCTCATCGCGATGCAGGCGGCTGCGGCTGCTGCACCGGGGCGTATGGCGGCGGTCACCGCGGCATGGGGCGCCATGTCCCGTGGAGCGCGCCTCGCTGCGGCAGGCACTGGTATCGGGCTGCTCGTCATCGCGATGATGGAGTTGTCCGAGATCGGCAAGGAAGCCCCGCCAGACATCGACAAACTGACCTCGTCGCTGGGCCAGTTCGCCCAGTCGGGGAAGGTCGCAGGCGAGGCCGCTCGTCTCTTCGGCTCGGACCTCGGCGGCCTGATTGCCGCCCTGAACGTGGTGCCCCAGAAGGGGCAGGATGTCGACGAGTTCTTCCGGAAGTTCAAGGAGAACCCCACCAGCATCAAGGACGCCAAGGAGCAGGTAGAGGCGCTCGACAAGAGCCTCGCTTCGATGGTGTCCAGCGGCAAGGGTGACCTCGCCGCGTCGGCCCTGGCCAGGATCAAGGCCGAGATGGTCGGCGCCGGAATGTCGACATCCGACCTGAACGGGAAGCTGACCGAATACAAGGACGCGCTCGCTGCTGCGGCTTTCGAGCAGCAGCTCATCGCCCAGTCCATGGGGCTGTTCGGTGCGCAGGCGCAGCAGGTTCAGGCGAAACTCGACGCGCAGAAGGCCAGTGCTGACGGGCTGGCCCAGTCCATCAACGCCCTGTCCAACCAGTACATCCAGGCCCGCGGCGGAATCCGTGGCATGGAGGCCGCCATCGACGCGGCCACCACCGCGTTGAAGGCGAACGGAGCCACTCTCGACGAGGGCACGGAAAAGGGCCGAGCCAACAATCAGGCGCTGGACGACATTGCGACGTCCACGATCAAGGCCGCTGAGGCTGCCCGTGCGAACGGGGCGTCGTGGGCTGAGGTCAACGCGATCTACGAGCAGGGGCGTACGGCTCTCATCTCGTCTGCCGATGCCATGGGTAAGACGCGTGGCCAGGCGAAGGCGCTCGCTGACCAGATCCTTCAGACGCCGAACAAGACGGCGAAGCTCAAGGGCAACATGGAGGATCTCCAGGCGAAGCTGGACGCCGCGAAGGCGAAGCTCGCCAAGTTGCCGGACTCGCGCCAGGCGAAGGTGCGGGCGGACATCTCCGACTTGAAGAACAAGCTCGCGAACGCGCAGCGGGCCATCGACAACCTGCGCGACGGGTCCGTCACCATCACCACCCGGTACGTCACAGTCGGGGACGGCAGCGCCGCCCGGAAGGCTGGCTCGCACGGCTCGCAGCTGAAGGCCGAGGGCGGGCTGATCCACGGCCCGGGTACGGGTACGTCGGACGATGTGCCGATCTGGGCCTCGAACGGTGAGTTCATGGTCAAGGCGAAGGCCGTGGCCAAGTACGGCGTCTCCTTCCTGAAGGCGGTGAACGAGGGCCGACTGAACATGGGCGCCGCGGTTTCCGGTGGCGGGTCCGCCATGGCCGCGTCGGTGTCCGGCGCGGGTGGTGGTCTGGCCGGCGCTGGAGAACAGGCAGGGCGTGGGCTGTCCGCAGGTCTGCGCGCGGCAGCGGCCGGGGTGGATTCGTCGGCCCGGGTCATGGCGTCTGCGGTCGAGGCTGGCATCCGTGCTGAGCTACAGATCGCGTCCCCGTCGAAGAAGACAAAGGCGCTCGCTGCGGACGTGGGCAAGGGCTTCATTGCGGGGCTCACCGGGTCCAAGGCGAAGATCGCCGCAGTGGCGAAAGACCTGGTCAAAGACATCGTCGCGGCGTGGAAGGGCGTCAACACCAACAAGGACTCCAAGTTGGTCGCGATGGTCAACCGGGACACGAAGAAGCTCCAGGGATTGGCCACCGAACGGGACCGGCTCGCCGCCCGCATTGCCGCGGCGAAGGACTTCGCCAAGACGATCACGGCGGGTGCCCGGCAGGATGCGGCGCTGGGCAGTCTCGGTATCGCCGAGGAGGACGTGAGCGCCGGGTCCATCAAGGGCGGCCTCGCGGACAAGCTGGCCAAGCTGAAACAGTTCACTTCGTACATCAAGACCTTGGCGAAGCGCGGGCTGAACAAGTCGCTGCTGCGCCAGGTGCTGGAGATGGGGCCGGAGCAGGGCTACGCCTACGCCTCGGCCCTGGCCGGTGCGGACGCCTCGACGTTCAAGGCGATCAACTCGCTGGAGACTCAGATCAACCACGGGGCCGACGCGCTCGGCCTGGCCGGGGCCGACGGGATGTACGACGCCGGGGCCAACGCGGGGAAGGGGTTCCTCACCGGGCTGGCATCGCAGCAGAAGGCAATCGAGAAGCAGATGCTGACCATCGCCAAGGCGATGGAGAAGGCCATCAAGAAGGCCCTCGGCATCAAGTCGCCGTCGCGCGTGATGGCGGGGCTCGGCCGGTACACCACCGAGGGCCTGGCCGTCGGCATGACCGAGCGTCTCCCCGTCCTGGACGCGGCGCTCAGCACGGTCACGGATCGGGTGGCGTCCACGCGTCCGGTCATCGGCCGGCCCGCAGTCGTCGGGGCCGGTGCGGGCGGGGTGGTCTACAACATCCCGATCACCATCGAGCAGGCCATGGACCCGATCGCGGTCGCCCGCGAGTTTCAGAAGGTGCTCGTCAAGTACGGCCGCGCGCAGGGCGCGACGGTCAACTTCAGCGTGGGGAGGTAGCCCGTGGCTGTCCTGGTGGAGATGGGCTGGGGCGGTCTGGTCCAGGCCCCGTGGAGCATCACGTGGACGGACATCACGAATCGTGTCGACCAGGGGCAGGGGGTGACCATCACCCGGGGTGCGTCTGATGAGCTGTCCGAGACGCAGCCCGGGACGGCCACCATGACCCTGGATAACCTCGATGGCGCGTTGACTCCGGGGAATCCGAACAGCCCGTACTACCCGTATGTGCGGAAGAATGCCCCGGTCCGGGTGTCCGTCGCCTACTACCCGGCGAAGACCGGGGCCGCGCCGTACCCACTGTCGATGCTGGTCGACGACTTCGATAACGGGGTGGTGGACCCAGCGAAGTGGACGACTGTCGGTGGGTCGGCTGAGGTGGGCGGGCGCCTGCGTCAGCCGATGACGTCGACCGTGGCCCGGCATACATCGGTCCGTGAGTGGTCGCTTGCCGGGTCTCAGCTGACAGTGAAGCTCTGCACCGTGCCCGCGGCAGGTGGCTCGTCGTCTGCGTCGGCCAGCTGGTACGTCTACTCGGCAACGTCCGGCACTCGGCTGCGCTGGTCGTACAACCCACTGACGAACCAGCTGCGCGCGGCGATCGAGGTGGGCGGCGCGGACGCGGGCGGGGTGAACCTGGCCTACTCGGCGATCGATCACGCGTGGCTGCGGGTCCGGGAGACCAGCGGCACCGTGTTCATGGAGACGTCGCCGGACGGGTGGGACTGGACGGTGCGCCGCAGCGCCGCCACCCCGGCCTGGGTGAACAGCGACATGGTGCAGGTCGAGTTCGCCGCCACCCGCACCGGCGGCACCCCCGACTACATCGAGTGGGACTACCTCGGCGCAATGGTGCGTCCCCGCTTCTACGGCACGGTCAACGAATGGCCCGTCGAGTGGGAGGGACTGCTCAGCAGCGTGACCATCTCGGCGACGGACCTGTTCAAGCGGCTGAACCGCCTGCCCGCGCTGATGTCCTGCCTGTCCGAGGAGATCCGGGTACTGGCCCCAGCCGTGTACTACCCGCTGACCGAGCCCACCGAGTCCACGTCAGCCGGTGACCTGTCCGGCACCACCGCCGGGCCGCTCACCATCGCGCAGGCCAGTGTCGGCGGGACGCTCACTTTCGGGACCACACCGGGGCCGGCCGCCGCGGCTGATGCTCTGCCCCTCCTGACGCCCGCGTCGTCGACCGCGGGGAAGTATCTGACGGCGGACATGGGGGCTGCATACCAGTCGGCGACCACCTCCGGTTGGAACATGATGGAGTGCTGGTTCCAGACCAGCACCCCGGGCAGGGTCATCTTCGCGCTCCTCGGGGTGGCGGGCACGATGCGCATGGTGTGGGCGCTCGGTGCGGGTGGGGCCCTCCAGGTAGAGACCTCGGTGGATGGGGATATCTGGCAGACCGTCACCGTCACCACGGGGAATCTCGCGGACGGGAAGCTGCACCACCTGGTGTACGACGAGGTCCTCAATCAGGTGTACGTGGACGGGGCGGCCAAGACGTCGTCCGGCTTCATCCAGTTGATGGTCACGCTGCGGACCCTGAGCGTGGGTGCCTACGCCAACGCCCGCCTGTGGTCCGGGACCATCGGGCACATCGCGCTGCACGCCACCCCGTCGGTGTCCCTCGGCCCGACCATGGCCACCCACTACCAGGCCGGAATCGACGCCTACGCCGGAGAGGACGCGGACACCCGCATCACCCGCCTCGCGCGGTACGGCGGCGTCAACTCTGTGACGATCCACGGGTCCACGCACGACCCGATCGCGGGGCAGGGCGACGCTGGGAGCACGGTCGTGGCCCGGATGCGGGAGGTCGAGACCACCGAGTCCGGGCGCCTGTACGCCGAGCGCGACTACTTCGGGTTGGCGTACCAGTCGCGTGACCTGCGGTACAACCCGGACGCCAGCAGCGAAGTGTTCGCGATCGCCTACGCCGATCTGGAGCCCGGGGTGCAGCTGGCTGACGACGACCAGAAGCTGGTCAACGCGGTCGAGGCGTCCCGGCCGGGGGGCGCCACGCAGTCGATCACGGCGGCGTCGTCGATCCTCGCCTACGGCCGGTACGAGAAGCCGCTCACCCTGCTGAAGACGTCGGACAACAGCGTGACCGACGCGGCGTACTGGATCGTGTCGCGGTACGCCGACCCGGCACCGGAGATCCGAGAGGTCCCCATCGAGGCGTACACGATGCCGCAGTACCTCGACATTCTCGACGCCGACATCAGCTCGTACTTCACGGTGTACGACCTGCCATCGCAGGCCCCCACTCTGGAGGCCCGGGTCACCGTCGAGGGCTACACCGAGACGATCCGCGAGCAGTCCCACCTCATCCAGTACCGCACCAGCGCGTCGGCCACCGACTCCGTATGGATCCTCGACGACCCGGTGTACTCGCAGCTCAACTACACCACTCGCCTCGCCTACTGAACGGACACCCATGGCCATCGACGCCCTGCCCGCCACCGAGATAGTGCGGGCCGAGACGTACTACCTGCCGCCGCCCCCGCGCCGCGGCCAGCCCGCACAGGACTGGTCGCAGGTCCCCGGCGCCGAGCTGGTCTACAAGTGGGTGGAGACCCGGTTCGGGTGGCGGGTGACCGTGCCTACCGAGACCGTCCCCGACGACCCGGGCGTGTACGCGCGGATCGACGACGGCAGATGGATCGCCGAGTGCGACAACTGCGCGTCCGCGTGGATGGTGTCCGTGGCCGATCCGCGGTTCGGGTGCGCGCAGTGCCGCCGGGACTGGGTGGCGCTGATCGTGCCCAACGATGTCCCGGCGGTCGAGGCCGAGGCGCTCGCCCTGGAGCGCCGGTTCTGGTTCCACCCGGACGACCCCCGCAACCCGGTCCAGCCGGAGGAGCCCCCGGCTGAGCCTGAGCCCGAGGAGCCGCAGCCGTGACGTTCGGACCCAAGACGTGGATCGTTGGCGAGACCGTGTCCGCGGCCCTCCTCAACCAGGAGATCCGCGATCAGTGGAACAGCGTGCTGGACCCGTGGACGACGTACACCCCTGGCTGGACGGCGGCCACCACGAACCCGGTGATCGGGAACGGCACGTTGACCGGCCGGTACATGAAGGTCGGCCGGACGGTGCATCTGTCGATCAACCTGGTGGGCGGGGCCACCACCACCTGGGGCGCCGGCGCCTACAGCTTCGCCGCCCCGTTCGCGTCGGCCAACAGCACCGTGTCGTACCTCGGCGGTGCGCGTCTCTCCGGTAGCGGGAGCGGCGACACGTGGATCGGGCAGGCCAGCCTTGGCCCGAACACCACGTCGATCAACGCGACGTTCCCTGTGTCGACGACCAACACCCGCGCGTCGAACATGCACGCCACCGGACCCGAGACGCATGCCGCCGGGTCGACCCTGCGCCTGTTCGTCACCTACCAGTCCGCCACCTGACCAGGGGGTCGCATGACCGAGATCGACATCACCGGCCCCCGCACCCTCCTGGGCTACCACAGCACCTCCAAGGTGGTGCCCTCCAGTCTCATCGTCGACCTGCCGACCACCACGTGGCGGGTAATCCTCCGCAAGGTGGTGCCCGTCGCAGCCGGGGATGTCCTCGACGTGGCCGGCTGGTTCAAGGTCACCAACAACGTGGGCTACAACGTCGGCGTGGGGGCCCATTTGTGGGGCTATGACGTAGACGACGGGCTCGGCGCAGCCCGGACAGAAGCCCACTGGTGGCGGCTGGACCCGGATCCGGATGCCGGGTCGGCAGGTATGAACGTAACCCCGGACATGCATCACCTGACCATGTCGGTCGGTGAGGCCTACGTCGTCCCCGACAACTGGCCGGCCGGGCACCGCATCACGATCGCCCTGCGCGCGGATGCGCACTCCACCGCGTGGGACCGGGACGGCGACGGCCGGGCGGAAGACTCGCTCGTCGTCGACCCGTGCGGCCGGCTGCGTGTCCGCCGCTACGCCCCTGCCTGAACCCTGCTGAATCGTCCCTGCCCCGCGCCACCCTGGCCCGGGGCTTCGTCATGTCTGGAGACTCGTATGGCCGCACCACTGTCTGCCGCCGCGTTCCTCGCGGCTCTGCGCGCCGAGGGCGTGAAGGTCGTAGAGACCAGCGGCTGGCGTACCCACAACCGCAACAGCAAGGGCGCCTGGGGCCCGGTGCACGGGGTGATGATCCACCACACCGTGACGAAGGGCACCGCGAACACCGTCAAGATCTGCCGCGACGGGTACGCGGGCCTGCCTGGGCCGCTGTGCCACGGCGTCATCGCGAAGGACGGCACCGTCCATCTCGTCGGCTACGGCCGCGCCAACCACGCGGGCCTGGGTGACGACGACGTCCTCAAGGCCACGATCGCCGAGGGCAAGCTCCCCGCGGACAACGAGGCGAACACCGACGGCAACGCCCGGTTCTACGGCTTCGAGTGCGAGAACCTCGGCGACGGCAAGGACCCGTGGCCGGCGGTGCAGCGTGAGGCGATCGTCCGCGCGTCGGCCGCCCTGGTCCGGGCGCACGGCTGGGGCAAGGACGGCGACACCTCGGTCATCGGCCACGCCGAGTGGCAGCCAGGGAAGGTCGACCCGAAGGGCATCGACGGCGGGATGCCTGGCATCCGCGCGGACGTGGCCGAGCGGCTCAAGCACGCTGCGTCATGGTCGCCGTCGGCGCCGAAGCCCCCGACCAACCCGACCCCGAAGCCCCCGACAGACGAGGAGCGGATCACCGCTCTGGAGAAGCGCGTCACCGCGCTGGAGAAGAAGGAGTCCTGACCATGGCTGCACCTACCGAGGCGAAGGTCAAGGCGGCCAGTACCGCCACGTTCCTTGCTGGTCTCGTCATTGCCGTGCTGAACGCGGTTGTCGCGGACAGCTCGCTCCTGGGCCCGCTCCCGGTGTGGCTTCAGGCGCCGATCCTCGCGCTGGTCCCGACGGCTCTGACGTGGCTGGCGGGGTATCAGGCGCGGCACACCCCGAGGAGCATCGTCTGATGCGTACCGCGGCGGCCCGGTGGCTGCGGCTGCACCTGGGCCGCCGCGGGCAGATCCTCCTCATCCTGGGCATCGGGAAAATCTGCTGGGGCGTCGGGTTCATCGTCACGCCGCAGCAGGACCCGGCCGGGT
>Ga0247820_10001558_pt1 | contig 12904 bp, 8 predicted proteins | sample 13C_Glucose_Day1_2_FD_192480 | JGI IMG/M metagenome (GOLD analysis project Ga0247820, IMG submission 192480) | Soil microbial communities from agricultural site in Penn Yan, New York, United States - 13C_Glucose_Day14 | ecosystem: Environmental > Terrestrial > Soil > Agricultural land | place...
GGTAGAGTTCTACTCGCTTCACCGCCTGCGCCATTAGCTCAATTGGCAGAGCAGCTGACTCTTAATCAGCGGGTTCGGGGTTCGAGTCCCTGATGGCGTACATGCAAAGCCCCTGACCAGCGAAAACGCTGGTCAGGGGCTGTTTCATTGGCGGCGAAGTGCCCGGAAAGTGCCCGAAAAGTCGGGGGTCTCGACGCCCTCCGAGAGGCGGGTCGCTACCGCGAATCGTGGCCGTGCGGACTCGGGCGGCCCAGGATCGTCGCGGCTGCCGCGACGGTCGTCTTGCGGCCCATGTAGACGTCCGTGGTCATCGACGGGTTGCGGTGGCCGAGCTGGTCGGCCACCTGGCGGGCGCTGATGCCTGCCTCGTCGAGGCGGGTGGCGACGGTCTTGCGGAAGGTGTGCGAGGTGACCCAGTCGAACCCGACGCGGTCGAAGAGGCGGCGCAGCTCGCCGGTGGTGTTGGAGCGGTTGCGGACTCTGCCGAGCGGCGAGGGGAAGAGCACCTCGTCGGTGTGGATGGCCGGGTCGGCGATGCGGCGCCGCAGCGTCGCGACCACGTGAGGCGGGAGTGCGAGTACCCGCCAGCCCGCGTCGGTCTTGGTCCACTCCTGGATGCAGCCGTCCGTAGTGGTGGCGGCGATCTCCACGACGCCGGCGTCGAGATCGAGGTGGCGCTGCCCGACGGCGCTGGCCTCGCCGATGCGGGCGCCGGTGGCCGAGAGGAACTCGATCAGGTCGACGAGGTCCATCTCGTGTGCCTTGGGGTCCGCGGCAACCCTGTCGAGCAGCTCGGCGTGCTCGAGGACGCTGAGCGCTCGGGGTGACCGGCGGCGCGGGGCCTCCAGCCGGCGCGCCTGGCGGACCGGGTTGTCCCGCAGCGCGCCGTGGTCGATGGCCAGCTGGACCATGCCGCTGAGCACCGAGCGCGCCATCTTGGCGGTGCCGTAGCCGTGTTTGCGCGCGATCGCGGCGAGGAACCGGTTGATGGCCGGGACGGTGATCTCGCGGACCTGCAGATCACCGATGCCGGGCCTGATGAGGTCGACGGCGAGCTTGGCGTACCTCTCGCGGCTCGAGGGAGCGAGGCTGGGGCGGGCGGCGACGTCCTCCAGATAGACCTCGATGAGGGCCTTCACCCGCATGTGGCCGGTGACCGCGGAGGCGGTGGGGTCCTGACGCTGGGTGATCGCGAGCTTCAGCGCGGAGACCGCCTCGGTCTTGGTCGGTCGAAAACGAGCGATCTGGGTGACGGTCCCGTCATAGTCGCGGTACCGGCCCCGGGCGCGCCATTGCCCGTTGGGCATCCGCATCGTGCTGATGCTGCCCCACGTGCCCACCGTCAGTGGCGGTCGTCCGGTCCGCATCGCCTTCCTACCTTCCTCCTTGGTGAGCCGGTAACGAGTGCCGTGGTCGCGCATCCAACCCGATGCGTCGGTTCACCCTCGCTAAGTCCCGGGGCCAGCCTGCGGAGAACGCTGGCTGCCGAGGCCTCGGGTGAGTGATTCGGGCGTCCACCCCGGTGGCGTCGCTCAGGCGATGCCGGTGTTGGGGTCGGAGTGGGTGGGGTTTTTCTGGTCGTCGATCCAGGTGCGGAGGTCGCCGACGGTGGTGAGGAGGTGGCGGCCGATCTTGAAGAAGCGGGGGCCGTCGCCGCACTGGCGCCACCAGCGCAACGTGTTGACGGGCACGCGGAGAATGGCGGCGACCTCCGCGAGGGTGAGAAAGTCCTCGTCCTTGCCGTCGGGCATGGAGACGGTGGCGATGGTCGAAGTGCTCATCACGAGTCCTTTCAAGGATGGAGTGGCCGCGAGCGGACTCGGGCCTGTTCGTGCCCTCAGTAGCAACACTGGGCTGGTCGGCTCGGACATCGCGTCGGCAGTCTCCGGCGCCGTCCGGCACTGCTCCGGCACTCACCTACGGATTCGAGCCCGCCCCAGACGATCACGTGGGCTCGTGCGACCCCGGGCAGGCGGCCGGAGGCGCTGTTCAAGCCGAGTGGCCCGGTCGAAGTGCCGCAGATGCCCCACACAGGGACCACAGATCGACAACCTCGATGAAGCAGCCTCGCCGAACCCGCACAACGACACACTCGAGGTGAGCCCCATGGACAACCATTCGTCCCGACCGACCAGCGACTGCATCACGCCAGCTCCAGCTCCCGGAGCTGAGGACCAGATCGAGCGCTCCGATCCGGGAGACGATCCGGGAGACAGGGGGCGCTTCCGCGCGCGGCGCGACCTCTTGTTGTTCCTTGTCTTGGTGACTCTTCTCTCGGCGCCGTTCATGTACGCGATCGGGCGCACGCAGGCGTTGGAGACACCGGCCGGGCTGTTGTTGGTGGGCCCCCTCATGTGGGCACCGGCTGCCGCTGCCGCTCTGGTGCGCCTCGTGACGCGCCAGCCGCTGCGTTCTCGGCGCGCGCATCCTCGGTCAAGGATGCTTTCGTCGTACCTGTTGCCTTTCGCTGTCGCTGTGCCGGCCTACATCACCGCAATTTCGCTCGGCCTGGTGCACGTCGACGCACCGCCAGCGGCTCAATGGACTGCAGTCATCATCGCCTCGATCGTCCTCAACGTTGTGTTCGTACCGGGAGAGGAGTTCGGCTGGCGAGGGTTCATGGTGCCTCGCCTGGTCCGGTCCGGCCTTCCGCGGCCCCTCCTTCTCAGCGGTGTGATCTGGGGGCTTTGGCACCTCCCTCTGGTTGTGTGGGGCGGCTTGGTGCTGGATGGTCCGTCCCCCTGGGTGTCGGCGGTGCTCCTGACCGTCGTGTGTGCGGCGATCGGCTACGTGATGGCCCTGCTGCGTCTGGCGTCGGGCGGCGCAAAGGTGCCCATCGCCTTCCACGTCACGTGGAACGTCGCATTCCAAGCCCTCTTCGAGGTAGCTGTCGTCGGCGACGATGAGGGTTTGTGGCTTGGCGAGGCAGGCGTCCTCACGACCATCACGGCCACCGTTGTCTCGGCGTGGGCTTGTCGAGCCAGCAGCCCCCTTCGGACATCCGCCGCTAAGCGCTTGGAACTCGAGGAAAGAGAGAACCAGACGGTCCTCGACCGGGATCCGAGGCCCACGACACGGACCATGTAACTGCCGAGGCGCAGGCTGTCGTACCGAGTAGGCCAGCTGTCGCCGGTGCGCGGCGATGCGTCGAGCACGAGGTGGCGCAGACCGGCCCTGGTGGCCCATTAGCTGACGGCAAGGCCTGCCTGCCCGCCGCCAACGACGACGAGGTCGAGCTCATCCACGGCACACGTCCCAGGCGAGGCCGACCTCGGTGGCATGCACGAGGTCGAGCACCTGTTGGGTGGTCAGCACGGTGGCGAACTCCCCGTCGAGGTTTGTAGCCGCGATGTGTGCCAGCTCGTCGGCGGTCACGACGTGTCCTGACGGGCCGGTCCGGTCGAACGTGTGTGTCGCGTCCAGGGCGAACAGGACGTCGTACCCCAGGTCTCCTGCGACGCGTGCTGTGGTCTCGCAGCAGTGGTTCGTCGTGATACCGCTGATCACCAGCCGGCCGATGCCGTTGCCGACGAGCCAGCGGTGGAGATCGGGTGCCCCGTGAAAGCTGGAGTGGACGGTCTTGGTCACCAGCAGGTCCGGCTTCGAGGTGCGCAGGTAGTCCTTGAGGGCGTGTCCCGGGTTCTCGGGGCGGAACAGGCTGCCCGGCTTCCCGGAGGCGTGCTGGACGAAGACCATCGGAAGTCCAGCGTTGCCGAACGCGTCGACGAGGTCGGCGATGTTCCGATCCGCGTCGCGGTTGTTGCGCCGGCCCCACCGGGGTTGGTCGAACGCCTCTTGAACGTCGACCACCACCAGTGCGGTGTCAGGGCGTTGTCCGTGGATCATGTCCGCTCCTCGCGCTCGGGTGGACGCCGGGCGGTGGCGTCCCGGTCACGATCGACATGTGCGCTGTCGCGCGGCTGTCCCCTTCCTGTCGCGACCCACGTCGGGCGGCGTCAGGAAGCCACCAGTGACAGCAGCGCTGCGATGTCGCGACGTTCGTGCGGCGGAGCGGGTCGCGCCGCCCACTCACGGACCCGAGCCGCCTCGACGAGCAGCCGCCTCGCCTCGTCCTGCTCCCCCCTCGCCGACGACAGACGAGCCAGGCTCTCGAGCGAGGTGGCGACGAGCCCCGGCTCGCCGACCGTCCGGCCCGCAGCCAGCGACTGCTTGAAGCGGACGAGCGCGCTCTCGAGGTCACCGTCGGCCTCGTCGCAGCGCGCGAGGCCGGCCAGCGACAGCCCTTCGGGCACCGGCGTGCCCAGCACTGAGAAGCCCGCCATTGCCGCGTCGTACCCCTCGCGTGCCGTCGGCCAGTCCGCGTGTACCTGAGCCACCAGTGCCCGGCCGTACGTCGCCAACACGTCCCCGGCTCCGTCGCCGACCTGCCGTGAGGCCGAGGCTGCGCGGTCGAACAGATCGTTCGCAGCGGTGACGTTTCCGAGGTGCAGCTGCCCGACCCCGAGGTCGGCCAGTGCCCACTGCACGGTGTTCCAGAGACCAGCGTTGGTCGCCACGTCAATGGCCTCCTCAAGGACCCGGGCACTCTCCTCGTAGCGGCCGAACTGACGCAGGCCCCAGCCCAGGTGGTAGAGGATCGCGGAGAGTCCCCACGGGTCGTCGAGGCGGCGGAACGAGGACGCCGTCGCCCTTCCCAGGGGCACTGCGCCGGCCTCGTCGCCTGTCTTGAGGGCCGTCTCCATGCGGACGAAGCCGATGACGGCGCGGCCCCATGGATCGTCGTCGGCGACGAACTGGGCCTCCGCCTCGGTCAGCAGTCGCTCGCGCTGGGCGGGGTCCTCGCCGGTCACTCCCTGAACCGCCAGAAGCACGCGGGACAGGGCTGCCCGTGATCGCTCACCGAGGTCGTCGAACAGCAGGAGGCTCTCCCGCGCCGTCTCCTCGCAGCGCGGGCTGGGGTGCACCAGGCAGGCACGTGGGCGTTCGACGAGCGAGACCGCCTGCAGGGCGCTCGCTCGAGCCAGCGGGCTGCCGTCGTGGAGGGCGAGGAGCCGGCCCAGGACCTCTCTGCCCTCCATGTGGCGGCCCAGGTGCCAGAAGAGGCCCAGAGAGCCCGCCATCGACAGTGCCGCATCCGGATCGCCACCGGGGCCGCCGAGCCACGCCAAAGCGGCGCGGATGTTGGGCTGGTCGGCGCGCAGCGCGTCGAGGGTCACGCGCTGATCGTGTCCGCGCAGGGCCAGCTCCGAGTCCAGTGCCAGGTCGCGGTAGTGCTCGGCATGACGACGGGCGATCTCGTGGGTCTCGCCGCGGGTGACGAGGCGCTCGGCCGCGTAGTGCCGGATCGTCTCCAGCATCCGGTAGCGGGTGGTCGGGCCGGGCTCGACGACCACCATCGACCTCTCGATCAGCCGGCCGACAACGTCGAGCACCTCGCCCGACCCCGACCCCGGGTCGGAGACGATCTCCTCGGCTGCGTGGAGGGTCCACCCGCCCTGGAAGACGGACAACCGCTCGAAGACTTTCTGCTCCGCGTCGCCCAAGAGGTCGTAGCTCCAGTCGACCGTCGCCCGCAGTGTCTGCTGGCGCGCCTCGGCGGTCCGAGTGCCGGAGGTCAGGAGTGTGAAGCGCTGGTCGAGCCGCCCGGCGATATCGGCCGGTGAGAGCGCCGAGGTCCGCGCAGCGGCCAGCTCGATCGCGAGCGGGATCCCGTCGAGCGACCGGCAGATCCGTCCGATCGCGGCCAGGTCCCGCTCGTCGAACACCGACCCGGGGCGCACGGCCCGGGCCCGCTCTACGAAGAGCTGGGCCGCCGGGAAGTCGAGCACCCGGCTGGGAAGGACGTCCTCCGGCGGGGCCTCGAGGGGCCCGACGGACACCTGCACCTCGTCGGGCACCGCGAGCGCCTCCCGGCTGGTGGCCATCACGGTGACGTGGGGGCACCGGCCCAGGACGTCGTCGACGAGTGCTGCGACCGCATCGACCACGTGCTCGCAGTTGTCGACCAGCAGCAGGAGCTGCTTGTGTCCGAGGAAGTTGATGACCCTCTGCCGGACGTCGCGGTCGCCCGCCGCGCCGTCCATCGGCACTCCCAGCGCGTCCGCCACGGCCATCGGGACCTGGTCGGGGTCGCTGACCGCGGCGAGACGGACCCCGAACGCGCCGTCCTCGAAGTCACCGGCGACGCGTGCCGTGGTGGCCAGCGCGAGGCTGGTCTTGCCGGCCCCTCCCGGGCCGATCAGGGACAGGAGCCGGGTCTCCCCCACCAGCCCGGTGAGGGCGTCGAGCTGGGCGTCGCGCCCGATCAACGGCCGGACGACGGTCGGAAGGTTGGTGGCCCGCGCGGTGTCGGCCGCGCGTGGCCGCGGGGTCGGCACGACGACCGGTGCCGGCGGCGCCAGGTCGGTCGGGCCGCCCAGGGACGGCTCCTGCCGCAGCACCCGTTCGTGCAGCGAGCGGAGCGTCAGAGATGGCTCGAGCCCCAGCTCCTCGTCGAGCTCGTCGCGGGTGCGGGCGAAGACCTCCAGCGCGTCGGCCTGTCGCCCGCTGCGGTACAGCGCGACCATCAGGAGACCGGCCATCGCTTCCAGCGTCGGGTCCGCCGCCACGACCGGCTCGAGCTGGGCGACGACCTCGGCGTGCCGTCCCAGGGCCAGCGCCACCTGCGCCCGCTCCGTCATCGCGGCGATCCTCAGCTCGGACAGGCGTGCCGCCTCGGCCGTGGCCCACTGCTCGGTGGTGAAGTCGCTCAGGGGTTCGCCGAACCAGAGCGACAGCGCGTCGTCGTACCGCGCGAGCTGGTCCGGGGTGTGCCCGTCGGGGGCGTCGGTCTCGTTGCACGCCCGTGCCTCACGGAGCTGCCGCTCGAAGGCGTGGGCGTCGACCTGGTCCGGGGCGACGTCGGCGCGGTATCCGACGCCCTCACGCGCGACGACGTCCTCGAGGCCGACCGCCTTGAGCGAGCGTCGCAGCTTGGAGACACGGATCTGAAGGGCGTTCATGGGGTCGACGGGCAGGGTGCACTCCGACCACAGCCGATCCACCAGGAGGGTCGCCGGGATGGTCCGCCCGGGCGCCAGCAGCAGCTGCGCCATGAGCGCACGCTCGGCGGCCCCCGGCAACTTCGCCGCCTGGCCGTCGACGGTCATGCCCATCGGCCCGAGCAACCGGAACTGCGCCTGACCCATGTCTCTCCCATCGTGACGTCCTCATGGTCCCGCTCACCCGTCGTGCTCGCAATCGCGTTCGGACCACCGGACAGCGGCGAGGGTTGCTGCGATCGCGACGGCGGTCAGCGGCCATCCCAGCGCCACCTTGGCCAGGGCCAGGAGCTCGGGTTGGTCGGCGCGGTAGAGCACGGCCTGCACAGCGGTCCGCACCCCGAAGACCAGTGACCAGCCGTACGTCGCCGCGACGAGCACTCGACGGAGCCTTCGGTGTCGGCGCCACGACCCACCGACCCGGAAGAGGATGCCGTAGAGGTACCCAACTGCGGGCCTTCCCACGGCTGCCGATGCGGCGAAGGCAACGCCGTACGCCGCATCGACGTAGATGCCGGGCAGGAAGAAGTCGCGTGCCTGTCCGGTCCGCGCGGCGAACGCCACGGCCACGGCGAGGCCGGCCAGGCCCCGGAGGGCTCCCTTGACCGACTCCCCACACCGGACGCGCCGCGCCAGGACGACCAGGGCCGTCGCCGCCGCGGCCCCCACGGCGAGGTACAGCACGTGCGGTGCGCCCACCAGCCCGCATACCGCGTTCGCGGCGACAAACACGATCGGGGGCACGGCGCCGTCAACCAGGCCGCGGCGCCCGCCGAGGGCGACCAGCCAGGGGTGGTGGCCGAGGGTGTGGAGCTGGGACATGGTGCCCTCCCGGGCAGGGGCACGGTCGCCGGCCCGCTGGTGATCGCGGACCGGCAACCTGTCGGTCAGGATGCCTGGACGGTGAACGGCACCGTCACCACGTCGCCGTCGGCGAGGCGGAACTGGCCCCACATCCGGTAGAGGCCCGGGGACTCGAAGTCGGCGTGGACGTCGAGCTCGGGACCGAACTGCTCACCGGGCACCGCGAACACGGGACGTCCGTCCTCGTCCTCGACCTCGGCGTGCTCGTGGGCGAAGGTGAGCGCGTCACCGCGCATCACCACCACGTGCCCTGCCGCGGCCAGGAACGGGCGGAGGTCGTCGACCGGGCTGCCGGTGCGAGCGTCCGTGAACGAGAAGTGCAGGTCGCTCCGCTCCCCCACCACGGCGTCGCCCTCGAGCTCCACCCGCACCCCGTCGACCTCGACCACGCGGTCGGAGACCACGAGCGGCTCGGGAGCGGGAGATGTGCCATCGACGGTCACGAACTGGCGCTGGTGCACGTCGGCCATCTCTCCGCGCTGCCGGAACTCCGTGTTGACCACGTAGCGGCCCGGCGTCGGGAAGGTCAGCTCGACCTCCAGCTCGCCAGGACGGCCCGTCGGCTCCGGGTGCACGTGGGCGAACGTGCCCAGGTCGTCCCGCGTCGCGATCAGGTGCATCCACGCCTCGTGGCTGCGGGTCACGTCGGTGACGGGCTCCCCCGTGGTCGCATCGACCACCGTCGCGGTGACCGTGGTCGGCACTCCGGGCCGGACGTCACTGGGAACTTGGAGCTGCACGGTGAGACCGGCTTCGGTGGCCTCGGTTGGTGGAACTTCGGCGGTCATCATGGTGCTCATGGCCGGCCGCATCGGCATGCCGGTGCCCTGCATCCAAGCGAGGGTCCCGTTCATGCCGCGCTCGGCGAAGTCCATCCGGCTGACCGCGGTCAGGCCGCCACCGATCGCCAGGGCCACCGTCGCGACCCCGGCGAGGTACGCGTACTGGCCGACCCGCTGGCGCAGCGGCGGGGACAGGATCTCGACGACGGAGCCCGGCCGGCGGAAGCGCCGGAGCCGGAGCGCGTTGCTGAGCACACTGACCGAGCTCATCACCATCGCCGCGGAGGCCAGGACCGGGTCGAGCAGCAGCCCGTCCCAGGCGTACAGCGCACCGGCGGCGACCGGGATGAGGAGCACGTTGTAGCCAAACGCCCAGACCAGTCCCTGGCGCATGGTCGTCACGGTGCGCCGCGATAGGGCGATCGCCGAGACGATGCTACGCAGGTCGCCACCGACCAAGGTGATGTCCGAGGCCGCAATGGCGACGTCGGCACCCGTGCCGATCGCGATGCCGAGGTCGGCCTGGGCCAGCGCGCCGGCGTCGTTGATGCCGTCGCCGGCCATCGCGACGACGTGGCCCTGCTCCTGCAGCCGGGCCACCTGGGCGGCCTTGTCGGCCGGCAACACCTCGGCCATGACGTGGCGTACGCCGACCTGGGCGGCCACCGCCTGCGCGGTCGCTGCGTTGTCGCCGGTGATCATCCACACCTCGAGACCGAGGGCCTCGAGCTGCGCGATCGCCTCCGCGGACTCGGGCTTCACGGTGTCGGCGACACTGATCACGGCCGCGGCCTCGTCGTCGACGGCGACGTACATCGGCGTCTCCCCGCGCGCAGCGGCGCGGGCCGCGACCTCCTCCAGCTCGGCGACGTCCGTGCCGGCCAGATCCATCAGCGCCAGGTTGCCCACGCGGACGCGGCGTCCCTCGACGACGGCGTCGATGCCGTGGCCCGGGACTGCCTCGAACGAGGTCACCTCGGCGAGCTCCGTCCCGGTGTCGCGGGCACGGTCGACGATCGCCTGTGCCAGGGGGTGCTCGCTGCCGGCCTCGGCGGACGCGACCAGCCCGAGCACCTCGGCCTCGCTCCACCCACCACGCGTCGTGATCCCGGTGAGGGCGGGACGCCCGTGCGTGATGGTGCCGGTCTTGTCGAGCACGACGGCGGTCAGGCGGCGCGCCTGCTCGAGCGCCTCCCCGTTGGAGATGAGGATGCCGAGCTCGGCGGCACGGCCGGTGCCGACCATGATCGCGGTGGGCGTGGCCAGGCCGAGGGCACACGGGCAGGCGATGATCAGCACCGCGATGGTGGTGCTGATGGCCATCGTCAGGTTCTCGGTCTCGGGGCCAAAGACGGCCCAGAGGACGAAGGTGAGGGCCGCACCGAGGATGACGGTCGGCACGAACACCGACGACACCTGGTCGGCGAGCCGCTGGAGCGGGACCTTGCTGCCCTGGGCGTCCTCGACCAGGCGGATGATCTGGGCCAGAGCGGTGTCGTCACCGACGGCGGTGGTGCGGATCAGCACCGACCCGGTGGTGTTGATGGTGGCACCGATCATCGCGTCGCCCGGCGCCTTGTCGACGGGGAGGCTTTCGCCGGTCAGCATCGACTCGTCCACCGTGGTGGTGCCGCTGGTGACGACGCCGTCGACCGGGACCTTCTCGCCGGGACGGATGCGGACGATGTCGCCCACCACCACCTCCTCGACGGGGATGTCGACCTCGACGTCGCCGCGGACGACGCGGGCGGTCTTGGGCGCCAGGCCCATCAGCGCGGAGACGGCCTCGGCCGTGCGCTTCTTGGCGCGGGCCTCCATCCACTTCCCGGCGAGCACGAGCGCGACGATGATGAGCGAGGTCTCGTAGTAGACGTGCAGCGGGAGGCCCCAGCTCTCGGCCAGGCCCGGCCAGAGCGTGACGAAGGTGCTGTACCCGTAGGCCACGCCCGTGCCGAGCGCCACCAGGGTGGTCATGTTGGTCGTGCGGTGCCTGGCCGCCGCCCACGCCGACGCGTACAGGTCGCGGCCCGCCCAGAACTGCACCACCGTGGCGACGACGAAGATGGCCGGCATCAGCCAGTCCATGGTGTCGATGTAGAGCGGCACGTACATGAGGCCCATCAGCGCGAGCCCGGTGGTGAGGGCCACCTGCCACTTGCGCTTCATGCGGTTGAGGGCGCGGTGGCGCTCTTCCGCGGCCTCGGCGTCGCCGTTCCGCTGCTCGGACGTGGTCAGCTCCTGCCCGGCGTGCCGCGGGGTGGCGGTGTACCCGGCCTTGGTGACGGCAGCGGTAAGGCCGTCGACGTCGATCGTCCCGGGGGCGAACCTGACCGAGGCGACCTCGGTGGCGAGGTTGACCTTGGCCTCGGCGACGCCGTCGAGTTTCAGCAGCGACTTCTCGATCCGGCGTACGCAGGAGGCGCAGGTCATCCCGCCGATGTCGAGCGTGCAGGTCTCGTAGTCCTCGTCCGCCCCCGGGCTCGCCGTCGGGCGCAGGCCCGCGTCGGCGGGTGGCGTGGTGGTGGTCATGGGTGCTCCTGGATGTCGGAGGAGTGGGTGCTCAGAGGTTCGGCGGCGGGACTGTCGTCCCCCTGTCCAGCGGTTGTCCGCACGGGGCGGCGGTCGCGGACACGTGGAAAGCCGCGCTCCGGAGGGGCAGGGGGCTCCTCCTCCGGAGCGCGGCGGCTCGTCAGACCAGCTGGTAGCCGGCCTCCGCGACGGCCCCACGCACCTGGTCGGTGGTGATCGGCTCGCGCGTGGTCACGTGGACCTTGCCCGAGGCGAGGTCGACCTCGACCCCGGAGACGCCCGCGAGGGCGCTGACCTCCTCGGTGACGGAGCGGACGCAGTGGTCGCAGGTCATGCCGACGACGTCGTAGGTTTCGGTGGTGCTCATGGTGGTTCTCCTTCTTGGTGGGTGCCGGCCGTGGTGGCTGGCGGTAGTGGGGTGTCAGACCGCGGCGGGCTGCTCGTCGGTCGCGGGGGTCGCGGGGGCACCCGACCGCAGCCAGGCCCTCGCGACGACGGCACCGGCAGCGGCGATGGCCGCCGCGCCGAGGAGACCGGCGGAGAAGCCGCTGGTCTGGGCGGCCGCGTCACCGACGCGGTCGGCGCCGAAGGCCGAGGCCAGGGCGGTCATCGCCGCGAGCCCGAGGGCGGAGCCGACCTGGTAGTTGGTGCTCACGATCCCGGAGGCGAGGCCACCCTCCTCGGGCGCGGCCGAGGACAGCGCCAGCCCGAGCGACGGGATGAACGCCATCGCCATGCCCGCCGCGGTCACGAGGGACGCCGGCAGGACGTCTGTGACGAAGCTCCCGTCGGGGCCGATGAACGACAGCCACACCAGACCCGCCGCGAGGACCGCGAGCCCTCCGACCGTCATGGTCTGCGGGCCGAAGCGGCCGATCAGGCGCGGGGCCAGCGCGATCATCCCGACCATGATCGTGATCGTCAGCGGCAGCAGGGCGGCGCCGGAAGCGAAGGCACCGAGGCCGAGGACCTGCTGCAGGTAGAGGTTGACGAAGAAGAACATCGGGATCCAGGCCGCGCCCAGCATGAACTGGGCGAAGTTGGCGGCCGCCAGGTTGGGCGCACGGAAGATGCCCAACCGCATCAGCGGCTCGCGGCGCTTGGCCTGCAGCAGGACGAAGACGCCCAGCAGGGCGATGCCCGCCGCACCGGTCAGCAGCGTGACCGGCGAGGTCCATCCGGACTGCGGCGCCGTGACGACGCCGAACACCAGCGACCCCAGGCCGGCGGTGACGGTGACGGCACCGGCCACGTCGAGCAACCCGTGTCGGGTCGCGCCCTGCGGCATCACCGCGCGCATCGTGGCCAGGACGACCGCGGCCAGGGGAAGGTTGATGAAGAAGACCCACGGCCAGCTGGCGTACTCGGTGAGCACGCCACCGAGGAAGACGCCGGCTGTTCCGCCCGCGGGCGCGGCGGCGCCGTACAGGGCCAGGGCCTTGGTCAGCTCGCCGGGGCTCGCGCCGAAGATCGTGAACAGCAGCGTGAGCGCGGCCGGCGCGATGAGCGCGGAGCCGGCACCCTGGACGGCGCGACCGACCAGCTCGGTGGTCGGGTCGGCGGCGAGGCCGGCGACGAGGGAGCCGACGGCGAGGATCGCCCAGCCGGTGCCGAAGATGCGACGGGCGCCGAACAGGTCGGACAGCCGCCCGCCGAGGAGCAGGAGGCCTCCGAAGGCGACGACGTAGGCGTTGAACACCCAGGTGAGGCCTTCGGGGCTGAAGCCGA
>Ga0247820_10001561_pt1 | contig 12896 bp, 10 predicted proteins | sample 13C_Glucose_Day1_2_FD_192480 | JGI IMG/M metagenome (GOLD analysis project Ga0247820, IMG submission 192480) | Soil microbial communities from agricultural site in Penn Yan, New York, United States - 13C_Glucose_Day14 | ecosystem: Environmental > Terrestrial > Soil > Agricultural land | place...
ATTGCGATCGGAAGGGAGGCGGCTTTCGCACGCTGGTAGATGTGGCTGCCGAGTGTCCAGGCGACATCGGCGCTGAAAGACGGAAACTGTAACTCCTGTTCCTCTGCCAGGAGAGCATCAAGACTATTGCTGTCGTTCATCGTAGGTCTCCAAGCGGCTGAAGCCAATCGTGCTCGCCTTCGAGTTCATTTACCTGATCAGGATGGCACGGAAGTCATTAACGTTGGTCAGTGTTGGTCCGGTCATGACAAGCTGGCCAAGTCTCAAAAAGTACCCGTAGGCATCGTTGTTCGCTAGATATGCCGAGGCGTCCAGGGCAGGGGCGGCGGAAGGGCTGCCATGGTCGAACCAGGCGCCCGCGTTGTCCTCGATCCCGTCGATGCCATCCGTATCGCAGGCGATGGCGGCAACGTTCGAAAAATCCGAGAGTGCGAGGTGCAGGGCCAAGAGAAACTCGGCATTCCGGCCGCCACGACCATTCCCGCGGACCGTAACGGTCGTTTCCCCACCCGAGAGAATGACGCAAGGCTTGGGTACCGGCACGCCGTGATCGATCACGGAGCGCGCGAGCCCGGCGAGCACCTTGGCCACCTCGCGGGCCTCGCCTTCGATCGCGTCCCCGAGGACCAGCGTGCCGAGACCGAGCTCGCGGGCTTTCCGCTCGGCGGCGTTGAGGGCCATCATCGGGGTTGCCAGAATGCGTACGTCGCATTCGGCGTCCTGAAGGTGATGCCGGCAGTTCTCGATGATCGCGTTCCTCACGGGGGCTGCGATCCCGATTCCGTAACGGTCGAGTATGGTGAAGACCTCGTCGGCATCCTGCGGCTCGGGAATGCTGGGACCCGATCCGATGCCAGCGGGATCGTCGCCGGGCACGTCGGAAATGACGTAGGTCACGACCCGGGCCGGCGCGGCCGCCAGGGCGAGCCGGCCGCCCTTGATGCGGGAGAGCGACTTGCGCACCCTGTTCATCTCGTGAATCGGCGCCCCGGACTTGAGCAGGGCCCTCGTGATGCCCTGCTTGTCCGCCAGCGTGATGCCCTCGGCCGGCAGCGAGAGCAAGGCCGATGCGCCGCCGGAGATCAGGCACACCACCAAGTCATCGGGCCCTGCACCCGAGGCCAGCTCAAGGATCCTCTCCGCGGCATGCACGCCCGCCTGGTCCGGAACGGGATGCGCGGCCTCGACGACCGCGATCCGCTGCGTGGCAGCCGAGTGACCGTACCGCGTCACCACGAGGCCTTCGCACGGGTAGGGCCAGGCAGCCTCGAAGGCCTGGGCCATCCTGGCGGATGCCTTGCCCGCGCCGAGCACGATGGTGCGTCCGCTGGGGCGGTCCGGCAGGTTCCCGGCGAACTTGCCGTCGGGCAAGGCCGCCGCCAAGGCAGCCTTGAACAGCGAGCGAAGGATCCTGATATCGTCAGCCATCGGCGTAACCTCTTGCGCGCCGTCGCGACGTGGACGCTTGCCTCCCGCTCCGCGACGGCATCGGGTTAGTCATCGCATCATCGAGCGCCCGCCGGCACGCTAGATGCCGTTCAGGGCATTCAACTGACGCATCCGCGTGACCGCGAGATCGGGGTCGACGAGCAGGCGGGACTGGTCGGCGAGCCGGAAGATCTCGGAGTAGTGCAGGATGCCCCGGGACGACTCCATGCCGCCGAGCATCCGGAAATGATCCTGGAAGCCGTTCAGCCAAGCGAGGAAGACCACGCCCGCCTTGTAATACTGAGTCGGCGCCTCGAAGATGCGGCGCGAAAGCGCCACGGTCGGATCCAGAATGGCATGGTAGCCCGCGCTGTCGCCCTTCGCCAGGCAGTCCATCGCCGCGGCTGCCGCAGGCGCGATCGGATCGAAGATGCCGAGCAGCGCATGCGAGTGGTGCGTGCCGTCGCCCTCGATGAGGTCGGCGTAATTGAAGTCGTCACCCGTGTACATCTTGACGTCGGCCGGGAGGAGGGCTCGCATCCTCTCCTCGTAGGAGCGTTCGAGCAGGGAGATCTTGATCCCCTCGACCTTCCCCGGATGGGCATTGATGAGCTCGAGGCAGTTGGCCATCGCGACATCGACCTCGTTGCTCGCCCAGTAGCCTGACAGTTGCGGGTCGAACATCTCCCCGAGCCAGTGGAGGATGACCTTGTCGGAGGCCTGGCGGATGATCCGGTCGTAGACGTAGAGATAGTCGTCCTTCGAGCGGGCGACCTTGCAGAGGGCGCGGCTCGCCATGAGGATCGCGCGCCCGCCGTAGGCCTCGATGTGGGCCAACTGCTCCTCGTAGGCCGCCACCACGTCGTCCAGGGTCCGGACGTCGGCGGGGCTCAGATGGTCGGTGCCCGCGCCGCAGGCCAGGTCGGCCCCGGGGACCGTCTTGGCTTCCAGCAGTGAGCGCTTGATGAGCTCCTTCGCGCCGGACCAGTCGAGGCCCATGCCACGCTGGGAGGTGTCCATTGCCTCGGCGATCTTGAGACCAAGGCCCCACAGATGGTGGCGGAACTTGAGCGTGGCGTCCCAATCGACGTCCGACGACTGCCAGGGGTTTTTCAGGGCAACGGGGTCGGCCACGACGTGGGCGGCTGCATAGACCGTGCGGGGCGACTGGCCCGAATAGGTGAGTGGATAAGGCGAAGCTTCACCGACCCGGTACGATTCGACCGAGCCATCCAGACGAAGCAGATCAATCTGAGTCATAGCGTTCCAACCTCCCGTCCGGGCCGCCATCACGGGCCCTTCAACACGGCTGTCTTTTAGAACGTTCCAATAAAAAATCGCAAGTGTCAGATTGCCGCTTTGTCGCAGAATATTCGTTTTTATCTGCGGCGGAATAGATATTTACAGAAACCGAATCGGCATGATATGGAACGTTCCAATAGATTTAGGGATGGAAAGGCGGACCCAATGTCCGGCAAGCGACGGGCCTCGGCGAGCGTCACGATCATCGACATCGCCCGCGAGGCGGGTGTCTCCAAATCGACGGTGTCACTGGTGCTCAAGGGCAGCTCCCTCGTAGCCGACGACACCCGCGACCGCGTCTCGAAGGCAATGGCCAAGCTCGGCTACGTCTACAACCGCGGCGCGGCCAACTTGCGCGGCGCACAGTCGAGCATTGTCGGCATGGTCATCAATGACCTGGCGAACCCGTTCTTCGCCGAGCTCGCCATCGGGATCGAGCGCGTCCTGCGCACCTCGGGCTACATTCCGTTCATTGCCAATACGGCCGAGAGCGTCGTACGGCAGGCCGAGGTCGTGCGTTCGATGCGTGAACACGGCGCCTCGGGGATCATCCTCTGTCCGGCGCTCGAGACCGAGGGCCGGGAGGTCAACGACCTGCTCGATCTCGGCATGCCGCTCATCCTGGCAATCCGGCGCGTGCCCGGCGCCCGGACCTCGCTCGTGGCATCCGACAACACGGCCGGAGCCGCCCGCATCACCTCTCACCTGATCTCCCTCGGGCACCGTAGGATCGCCTTCCTCGGCGGCATGGAGCCCATGGCCGTGCGCAAGGACCGGATCGCCGGCTTCACCCGCGCGCTCGAGGAGGCGGGGATGCACGTGGATCCCGCGCTGATGCTGGAGTCGATGCCGAGCAAGGATGGCGGGTTCACCGCGATGTCCAACCTGCTGGCCCGTCGTGAGTGGCCGACCGCGGTCGTGTGCTTCAACGACGTCGTGGCGATCGGGGCCATGCTGGCGATGGGCCGTAAGGGCGTCGTCGCGGGGCGGGACATGGCCATCACCGGCTTCGACGATACGGCCGAAGCCCGACAGGTCTCTCCGCCGCTCACGACGATCGCGGTCGATGCGGGAGACCTCGGCGAGCGGGCCGCTCAGATGCTCCTGCGCCAGATCGCCTCCGGCAGCCGGGCACAGGAAACGTACATCGGCGAGGCCCGCCTCGTCGTCCGCGAAAGCTGCTGCCCGCCGCCGAGGGAAAGGAAGATCTCATGAACACGACATTGCGCTGGGGACTGATCGGGGCGAGCACGATTGCACGGGAGTGGATGATCGACGCGATCCGCTCGACGGGCGGCGACGTCGTCTCGGTGATGAGCAGCGACCGGGATCGCGCCGCCGCCTACGCGGACGCCAACCGGATCCCGCACGCCACGACGAACCTGGACGAGCTGCTGGACAGGGTCGACGCGGTCTACGTCTCGACCACCAACGAACTCCACCATGACCAAGTCCTGCGCTCCGCCAGCGCCGGCCGGCACGTCCTGTGCGAGAAGCCTCTTGCCCTCACCGTCGGCGAGGCCTGCGGGATGGTCGAGGCCTGCCGCGCCGCGGGCGTCGTACTGGGAACGAACCATCATCTCCGCAACGCCGGAACGCATCGGGCGATGCGCGAGGCCATCGGGGCGGGTCGCATAGGGCGCCCGCTCTTCGCCCGGGTCTTCCACGCCGTCTACCTGCCGGCCCACCTGCAAGGCTGGCGCCTCACGAACCCCGGCGCCGGCGCGGGCGTGATCCTAGACATCACCGTGCACGACGCCGACACCTTGCGCTTCGTCCTGGCGGACGATCCCGTCGAGGTCACGGCGATGTCCCAGTCCGCCGGCCTGTCCCAGGGCGACGTGGAGGACGGCGCCATGGGCGCGATCCGCTTCAGCTCCGGCGTGCTGGCCCAGTTCCATGACGCCTTCACCACCGCTCACGCCAGGACCGGCTTCGAGGTCCATGGCACCGACGGATCGCTGATCGGGACCGATTGCATGACGCAGAAGGCGGTCGGCGATGTCCTGCTGCGGACGGCGTCCGGCGAGGAACTCCTGCCGATCGACCGCACCAATCTCTACGAGCGCAGCGTCGCGCGCTTCGCTGCGGCCGTCGCCGGCGACGGCGAACCTGCCGCGACCGGAGAGGACGGTATCTGGTCCCTGGCCGTCGCCGCGGCTGCCCTCGAATCCGCCAGGACCTCCCGGGCCGTCGCCATCGATCCCGCCCAGTCAACCACGAAGGTATCGCAATGAGCTTTCCCCGCATCCTCCAGGCCGACGAAGCGGCCGCCCTCATTCCGGACGGCGCCACCGTCACGGTATCATCCGCCTCCGGGCTCGGCTGTCCCGATGCCGTCCTTGCCGCGATCGGCAAGCGGTTCGACGGGACGGGTCACCCGCGCGCGCTGACGACGGTCCATCCGATCGCAGCCGGCGACATGTCCGGGATCAAGGGCGTCGACCACCTCGCGAAGCCTGGACTGCTGTCCCGCATCATCGCCGGATCGTATCCGTCGGGTCCGTCCTCGGCGGAACCACCCGCCATCTGGAAGATGATCACCGGCAACGAGATCCCGGCCTACAACATCCCTTCGGGCATCCTGTTCGACATGCACCGCGAGGCCGCGGCGAAGCGCCCGGGCGTGCTCACCAAGGTCGGCAAGGACACCTTCGTCGACCCGTCCCGCGAGGGCTGCGCGATGAACGAGCGGGCCTCCGCCGAGCCGATCGTGCAGACGCGGGAATTCGAGGGCGACGAGTGGCTCTTCTTCAAGAGCATCGTTCCGAATGTCGCCATCATCCGCGCGACGACGGCCGACGAGCGCGGAAACCTGTCGTACGAACATGAGGGCGCCTATCTCGGCCCGATCGAGCAGGCGCTGAGCGTCCGCAATAACGGCGGCCTCGTCATCGCGCAGGTGAAGCGTGTGGTGGAGAGCGGGACGCTCAAGCCCCACGACGTCATGGTGCCCGGCATTCTCGTCGACGTCGTCGTCATCGCACCGGACCAGATGCAGACGACCCAGACTGTCTACGATCCGGCCATCTCGGGTGAGATCTTCCGGCCGCTCGCGAGCTTTTCCATCCCGGAATTCGATGTCTCGAAGGTCGTCGCGCGCCGCGTCGCGCAGGAGCTGAACTACGGAGATGCCATCAACATCGGTTTCGGCATCTCGGCCAACGTCCCCCGGATCCTCATCGAGGAGGGATGCCACGGCGACGTCACGTGGATGATCGAGCACGGCGCCGTCGGCGGCATCCCGTTGCTCGACTTCAAGTTCGGCTGCTCGTCGAACGCCGAGGCCATCATGCCGTCGCCGTACAACTTCACCTACTTCCAGGGCGGCGGGTTCGACCTCTCGCTCCTGTCGTTCCTCCAGATCGACCGCGACGGATCGGTGAACGTCTCCAAGTTGAGCGCCCGGCCACATGTCACGGCCGGGGCCGGCGGCTTCGTCGACATCTCGAGCCATGCCAGGCGGATCGTCTTCTCGGGTTTCTATACGGCCGGTGCCAAGTTCGAGATCGTCGACGGCGAGCTCAGGATCCTGAAGGAGGGCAAGGTCGACAAGCTCGTCGAGGCCGTCGAGCATGTTTCCTTCTCGGGCCGGCGAGCGATCGAACAGGGCCAGGACATCACTTACGTGACCGAGCGCTGCGTCCTCAAGCTGACGCCGGATGGGATCGCGGTGGTCGAGATCGCGCCCGGCATCGACCTGGATCGCGACGTGCTCGCCCACGCCGCATTCCCCCTGCTCGTGCCGACCGCTCCCAAACTGATGGACGCCGCACTCTTCCGGCCGGAGCCGTTCGGTCTGCGGATTTCGACGCAGGAAGAGACCGCGAACACCAAGAGGAGGGCGGCATGACGACTCCTTACGTCCGTTTCCAGGTCGACGGTGCGGTGGCGACGATCACCCTGACCCGTGCCGAGAAGCTGAACGCCCTCGACATGCCCATGATCGAGGCGCTTGTGGACGCCGCGAATGCCATCGAGGACAGCCGGGAGATCCGCTGCGCGATCATCACGGGCGAGGGCAAGGCCTTCTGTGCCGGCGGGGACATCGCCGGCTGGGGCGTCCTTGAGCCCCTGGACATGTGGCGGCTGTGGACGCGCCAGGGACATCGTGCCTTCGACCGGCTGGCCCGCCTGAGGGTCCCGCTGATCGCCGCGCTCAGCGGTCATGCCCTGGGCGGTGGCCTGGAACTGGCCGCGGCCGCCGACATCCGGGTGGCCGAGACGCAGATCAAGATCGGACTGCCCGAAACGGGTCTGGGAATGGTGCCCGGCTGGTCCGGAACCCAGCGCCTGGTGCGTCGCTTCGGCTCGCAGACCGTGCGGCGCCTTTCGCTCACGGGCGCACTCCTGTCCGGCGAGGAGGCCGAGCGACAGGGGATTGTCGATGAGGTCGTTCCGCAGGGGAGCGCCCTTTCACGAGCGCATGAGATTGCGGCACGGGTCGCGGAACGCGGACCGATCGCCGTCTCGATCGCCAAGGAACTCATCAACGCAGCGGAAGGCGAGGAGACCGCCGCAGCCGTGGAGGGCATCGCAGGCGCCCTCGTCTCCTATACGTCCGACCTGAAAGAAGGCGTCGCGAGCTTCAGGGAGAAGCGCACCCCATCCTACACGAACACCTGAGGGCCGACCCATGAATGCACCCATCAAAATCGACCGCTCCCGACTCGACGCCGCACTGGCCAGGATCCCCCGCTCCCACGAGCTGCTGATCGACGGGCGCTGGGGCGCGGGACGCGGCGGGGAAACGATCGAGCGCATTAGTCCAGCGCACGGCATTACCGTCTCGACCTATGCCAGGGCCTCAGAACACGAAGCGGATCTCGCCATTGCGGCCGCCCGCGCTGCGTTCGACCGCGGTCCGTGGCCGCGCATGACGGCCTCCGAACGCTCCAAGGTCCTTCTTGACGTTGCATCCCTGATCGAGCGCGATGGCGAAGTGATCGCCCTGCTCGATTCCCTTGAATCCGGCAAGCCGATCGCGCAAGCCCGTGGCGAGATCGCAGGCGCCGCCGACATCTGGCGCTATGCCGCTGCCTTGGCGCGGGATCTACATGGCGAGAGCTTCTCCACGCTCGGTCCGAACAAGCTCGGCGTCGTGGTCCGGGATCCGATCGGTGTCGTCTCCATCATCACGCCATGGAACTTCCCGTTCCTGATCGTGAGCCAGAAGCTGCCCTTCGCGTTGGCCGCGGGTTGCACGGCCGTCGTCAAGCCGAGCGAGCTGACGTCCGCGTCGACTCTTTATCTCGGGAAGCTCCTCCTCGAGGCTGGCCTGCCGGCAGGTGTCGCGAACATCATCGCTGGAATGGGTGCCGACGTAGGCGCCGCGATGACGTCCGATCCCCGTGTCGACATGATCTCGTTCACCGGATCGACGCGTGTCGGAAAGAGCGCGATGGCCACGGCGGCACAGACCCTGAAGAAGGTCTCGATGGAGTTGGGCGGCAAGAACCCCCAACTCATCTTCGCCGACGCCGATCTCGAGGCTGCCCTCGATGCCGCGGTGTTCGGCGCGTACTTCAATGCCGGCGAGTGCTGCAACGCCGGAAGCCGCCTGATCATCCAGCGGCCGATCGCCGAGAGCTTCGTGGCGGACCTCCAGCGCAAGGTCCGGGACGTCAAGGTCGGCGACCCGCTCGACGAGGACGTGCGGGTCGGCGCCATCGTGACGCCGGACCACCTCTCGAAAATCGAGGGATTCGTTGCCGAGGCGCGCGCGGCCGGCGCCGAGGTCAAGATCGGCGGGACCCGGCTCGACCATGAGAGCGGACAGTTCATGGCCCCGACCATCGTCGACGGGGTCAAGCCTCAGATGACCATCGCCCGGGAGGAGGTCTTTGGCCCGGTGCTGTCGATCCTCACGTTCGACACGGCCGATGAGGCCGTCGCCATCGCCAACGGCACGGACTACGGGCTCTCGGCGGGTGTCTGGAGCCGCGACTTCGACACCTGCCTCAACGTCGGCCGCGGCATCCATGCCGGAACCGTCTGGATGAACACGTTCATGGACGGCGCAAGCGAACTTCCCTTCGGTGGGTACAAGCAGTCTGGCCTCGGCCGCGAATTGGGCCGCCGGGCGGTCGACGACTACACCGAAGAGAAAACCCTGCACTTTCACTCGGGCCCGCGCACGGCCTGGTGGGTGCCACGACCTTCGGAAACCTGAAGCGTACGCCGGAACGGATCCGGCTCCTGGGAGGAACAGAGATGAACATCACGAAGTCATGCATTATCTCGGCAGCGCTGCTCGCTTCGAGTGCCCTTGCCGGCTTGCCCGCTCTCGCGCAGGGCGCACAGCGGGTCGATGTCCTGCACTGGTGGACATCGGGCGGCGAGGCCTCGGCCTTGAACGTCCTGAAGCAGAACCTGAACGGCGAGGGCGTCGCCTGGCAGGACGTGCCCGTCGCGGGCGGCGGCGGCGAACAGGCCATGACCGTCCTCCGGGCCCGGGTCACGTCCGGCAATCCGCCAACGGCATCGCAGATGCTGGGCTTCGACATCCAGGACTGGGCCGAGCAGGGCGTCCTGGCCGACCTCAACGCCATCGCGGCCAAGGAAAACTGGGACAAGAACATTCCCGCCGCGCTCCAGCAGTTCTCCAAGTACAAGGGGACCTGGGTGGCGGCGCCGGTGAACCTGCATTCCACGAACTGGATCTGGATCAACAAGAAAGTGTTCGACGATCTCGGCCTGAAGCCGCCGCAGAACTGGGACGAGTTCATCGCGGCGCTCGACAAGGTCAAGGCGTCGGGAAAGACGGCCTTGGCCCACGGGGGGCAGCCCTGGCAGGATGCGACAATCTTCGACAGCGTCGTCATCGCCACCGGTGGACCCGAGTTCTACAAGAAGGCCCTGATCGATCTCGATCCGCAGGCGCTCGGCTCGGACACCATGAAGAAGGTCTTCGAGCGCATGACGCAGCTCCGCAAGTACGTCGACAACAACTTCTCCGGCCGCGACTGGAACCTGGCCAGCGCCATGGTGATCCGGGGTGACGCCGCCGTCCAGATCATGGGTGACTGGGCGAAGGGCGAGTTCGTGAATGCCGGCAAGAAGCCCGGAACCGACTTCATCTGCACCCGATTCCCCGGCACGCAGGGCGTGGTCACCTTCAACACCGATCAGTTCGCGATGTTCAAGGTCGGCGCCGACCGCCAGGGCGCGCAGCAGAAGATGGCCATGGCCATTGAGGATCCCGGCTTCCAGTCGTCCTTCAATGTCGTGAAGGGCTCGGCTCCTGCCCGAACCGACGTCTCGGATGCCGCCTTCGACGATTGCGGCAAGAAGGCGATCGCGGACGTCAAGGATGCCGTGGCCAAGGGAACCCTGCTCGGATCGCTGGCCCACGGGCATGCGGCGCGAGCTGCCGTCAAGAACGCCATGTACGACGTCGTCACGGCTGTCTTCAACGGTGACTACGCTCCCGACCAGGGCGTGAAGGAACTCGTGACGGCCGTCGCCGGCGCGAAGCAATAGGCTCACCGCACCGTCCGTCCTGGGTTCCACCTGCGTAGGCGGGACCCAGGACCCGACCCAACCTGCTTTGAGATGAAAGGCACGCGCTATGGCGGTCGCCGCGATCCCGAGTCATACCACGTCAATCGAGCCGGCCCGCACGTCGCGCGGGATTGAGGACTGGCTGCCTCGCTTGGTGCTCGCACCCAGCTTCGCGGCGCTCATCCTCTTCGTCTACGGCTTCATCCTGTTCACGCTCTACCTGTCGACGACCAGCTCGACACTGCTGCCGGTCTTCGACTTCATCGGGTTCGGCGCGTACTCGCGCCTGTTCTCGATCCCCAACTGGACCATCGCGCTGAAGAACCTCGCGATCTTCGGCTCCCTGTACATCGTGCTGTGCACCGCGATGGGCCTGTTCCTGGCGATCCTCATCGACCAGAAGATCCGGGGTGAGGGCTTGCTGCGACCGATCTTCCTCTACCCGATGGCGCTTTCGTTCATCGTCACGGGAACAGCGTGGAAGTGGTTCCTCGACCCGGGCATCGGCCTCGAACAGACCATGCATTCGCTCGGCTGGACCAGCTTCACCTTCAACTGGATCAAGGACAGCCAGATGGCGATCTACACCATCGTCATCGCCGCGGTGTGGCAATCATCCGGCTTCGTGATGGCGATGTTCCTGGCAGGCCTGAGGGGCATCGACAGCGAGATCATGAAGGCGGCCCAGATCGACGGCGCCTCGACCGTCCAAACCTACCGCCGCATCGTGATCCCGCAGCTCCGTCCGGCCTTCCTGTCCGCCTTCGTCGTGCTGGCCCACCTCGCCATCAAGTCGTTCGACCTCATCATCGCGATGACCAACGGCGGGCCCGGCCGCGCCACCGAGATGCCGTCCACCTTCATGTACTCCTACACGTTCACGCGCAACCAGATGAACGTCGGTGCGGCATCCGCCGTGATCATGCTCATCATGATCTCGTCGATCATCGTTCCCTACCTTTACGCCGAGCTGCGGGGAGAGAAGAAATGACCGCGCACGTCTCCACCATTTCCGAGGATCGCAGCGCGACCTCGTCCCGGGCCCCGGCGAGAGCGCTTCTCTACCTCGTGCTGATCGCCTTCGCGCTCTACTATCTCCTGCCGCTGTTCATCATGATCGTGAACTCGGTCAAGCCGTTGGCGGAGATCCAGGGCGGCAACATGCTGTCCCTGCCGGCGGAAACGACCTTCGAGCCGTGGCGGAAGGCCTGGAACGAGGCTCAGATCGGCGTCGAGGCGACGGGCCTCGCGCCATACTTCCTGAACTCGATCCTCATGGTCGTCCCGGCCGTCGCGATCTCGACGATCCTGGGCGCGCTCAATGGCTACGTGCTCACGAAGTATCGGTTCCCGGGCCACAAGATCGTGTTCGGCCTGATGCTGTTCGCCTGCTTCATCCCGTTCCAGATCGTGCTCATCCCGATGGCGCGCATTCTCGGGATGCTTGGCATCGCCGGCACGATCTACGGGCTGATCCTCGTCCATGTCGTCTACGGTCTCGGCTTCACCACGCTCTACTTCAGGAACTACTACGAGGCGTTCCCGACCGAGCTGGTGCGGGCGGCCCAGGTCGACGGCGCGAGCTTCTTCAAGATCTTCTACCGGATCCTGCTGCCGAGTTCCGGACCCATCATCGTTGTGACCGTGATCTGGCAGTTCACGAACGTCTGGAACGACTTCCTGTTCGGCGCCTCGTTCTCGGGCCCCACCGCGATGCCGATCACGGTCGCGCTGAACAACCTCGTGAACTCGTCGACGGGCGTCAAGGAATACAACGTCCACTTCGCCGGGGCGCTCTTGGCCGCCCTGCCCACGCTCATCGTCTACATCGTCGCCGGCCGGTTCTTCGTGCGCGGCCTGATGTCGGGCGCCGTCAAAGGATAATGGGAGGAACAACGATGGCCTTTCTCGAAATCAACCGCCTTGAGAAGTCTTATGCCGCCGTGTCGGTGCTGAAGGGCATCAACCTGGCCATGGAGGAGGGCGGCTTCCTCGTCCTGGTCGGGCCGTCCGGATGCGGCAAGTCGACATTGCTGAACACGATCGCCGGACTGGAAAGCATCACCAGTGGCGAGATCAGGATCGATGGACGTCCCGTCAACGACCTGCGTCCGTCCGAGCGGGACATCGCGATGGTGTTCCAATCCTACGCGCTGTACCCCAACATGACCGTCGCCCAGAACATCGCGTTCGGCCTGGAGATGCGCAAGGTGCCCAAGCCCGAGCGCGACAAGGCCGTGGCGGAGGTGGCCGAGACGCTCCAGATCGGCCACCTGCTCAACCGCAAGCCGAGCCAGCTCTCCGGCGGCCAGCGCCAGCGTGTTGCCATGGGCCGCGCCCTGGTCCGCAAGCCGAAGCTCTTCCTCTTCGACGAGCCGCTGTCCAACCTCGACGCGAAGCTGCGCGTCGACATGCGCACCGAGATCAAGCGCCTTCACAACAGCCTCGGCACCACCATCGTGTACGTTACGCACGACCAGATTGAGGCCATGACCCTTGCCACGAAGATCGCCGTGCTGAAGGACGGTCATCTCCAGCAGTTCGGCACGCCCGCCGAGATCTACAACGATCCGGTCAATACCTTCGTCGCCGACTTCATGGGCTCGCCTCCCATGAACCTGGTCCCCGGAGAGCTCGTGAGATCGGGGAATTCCTACGCCGTC
>Ga0247820_10001563_pt1 | contig 12893 bp, 8 predicted proteins | sample 13C_Glucose_Day1_2_FD_192480 | JGI IMG/M metagenome (GOLD analysis project Ga0247820, IMG submission 192480) | Soil microbial communities from agricultural site in Penn Yan, New York, United States - 13C_Glucose_Day14 | ecosystem: Environmental > Terrestrial > Soil > Agricultural land | place...
AGCGAATCGACGGACGTGGACGTAAGCGGCTTGGTGTTCTCGATCCTCGACTCGATCAAGGACCCCAACACCATACCGTTCGGCTCAGCCTTCCCCAGCCCCGAGCTGTTCCCGCTGCAGCGCCTGTCGCGCTCATTGGCCAGCGCCAGCCGCAGCATGGACCCGCGCATGGTGGTGACCGACCTGTCGCCCGGCAACCCGCAGTTGCGTCGGCAGATTGCCCTGCGCTACATGGTCGGTGGGCTGATGCTGCCGATGGAAGAGCTACTGATTACAAACGGTGCACTGGAAGCCTTGAACCTGTGCCTGCAGGCGGTTACCCAGCCGGGCGACCTGGTGGCCATCGAGGCCCCCGCCTTTTATGCCTGCCTGCAAGTGCTGGAGCGGCTCAAACTCAAGGCTGTGGAAATCCCCGTGCACCCGCGCGAAGGCATGGACCTGGGGGTACTGGCACAGACGCTGGAAAAGCACCCGGTAAAGGCCGTGTGGTGCATGACCAACTTCCAGAACCCGGTAGGCGCCAGCATGCCGGAGGCCAAGAAGCAGGCGCTGGTGGAACTGCTGGCGCGTCACCAGGTGCCGTTGATCGAAGACGACGTGTACGCCGAGCTGTACTACTCGCAACAGGCGCCCAAACCGGCCAAGGCCTTCGACACCCAAGGCCTGGTCATGCACTGCGGCTCGTTCGCCAAAAGCCTGGCGCCCGGTTACCGCATTGGCTGGGTGGCGGCCGGGCGCTTTGCGCAGAAGATCGAGCGGCTGAAACTGATGACTTCGCTGTGTGCCTCGATGCCGGCCCAGGCAGCGATAGCCGACTACCTGCAACACGGTGGCTATGACCGCCACCTGCGCAAGCTACGCTACGCCCTTGAAGGCCAACAGGCCAACATGCTGGCCGCCATCGCCCGCCACTTCCCGGCGCAGACACGGGTCAGCCAGCCCTCGGGTGGCTACTTCCTGTGGCTGGAACTGCCCGAGCAGATGGATGCCCTCAAGCTGTTCCACATGGCCCTGGCCCAGGGCATCAGCATCGCCCCGGGGCCGATTTTTTCGCCCACCCGCCGCTTCGGCAACTGCATCCGCCTCAACTACGGCAGCCCCTGGCACGACGGCGCCGAACGGGCCATGGAGACGCTCGGGCGAATCATTCGCTCGTTCTGATCGCTACAAGCCTGAAGGGGGACTATAGTTGCCCGATCCGTTCATGGGGCTTGGGTCATGCAGCCAGATTCGCTTCCATCGATCACCCAACTGCAGGCGCGTGTCGCAGAACTGGAAGCATGCCTGGCAGAACGCGAAGACAGCGCCCATGCACACAACAAGCTGCTCGGTGAACTGCTCGACAACAGCCTGGCCAACGTGTTTGCCGCCGACCGCACGATGCGTCTGTTGGCCTCGTGTGCTGGCCGGCGAAGCGTTCGTCGATACCGTCACCTTCGGTCCGCCTGATGCGCCGCGCCATTACGAAATCCGCTACCACCCGTTGCGCGATGCGCACCAGCGGATCCAGGGCGGATACATGTTTGCCTATGACATCACCGAGCGCATCGCCGAACAGCAACGTCTGCGCCAGGCCGAGGAGGCTCTGCGCCAGTCGCAGAAAATGGAAGCGGTCGGTCAGTTGACCGGCGGCATTGCCCACGACTTCAACAACCTGCTGGGCAGCCTGCTCGGCGCAGTGGAAATGGCCGAACGGCGCCTGGACCAACAACGCCATGCCGACACCGCCCGCATGCTCGAACTCTGCCGCAGTACTGCCTTGCGCGCCGCTGCGCTGGTAAAGCGTCTGCTGGCCTTCTCGCGCCAGCAGACGCTGGTGCCGCAACCGGTAGATGTGCAATGCCTGGTAGCGGGCATGCAAGACCTGATCGTCAGCGCTATTGGCCAGCACATTGACTTTCACGACCGAACACTGGCCGGGCAATGGTCAATTCACGTCGATCCGCAGCAGCTGGAAAGTGCTCTGCTGAACCTTTGCATCAATGCCCACGATGCCATGCCCCTGGGCGGTACGCTCAGCATCGCTTGTGCAAACAGCGACCTCGCCGTGGCTGAGGCCGGTCACTTGGACCTGCCTGCCGGGCGCTACTTGCACATTCGCGTTGCCGATACCGGCATGGGTATGTCCAGCACGGTGCGCCAGCGCGCCCTGGACCCTTTCTTCAGCACCAAGCCACTCGGTCAAGGTACCGGCTTGGGGTTGTCCATGGTCTATGGGTTTGTCCGACAGTCCGGCGGGCAGTTACAGATCGAAAGCGTGCCCGGGGAAGGCACCTGCGTTCATCTGTACTTCCCCCTGGAGGCAAGCATCGCTGCCTGCAGCCAGCCTGTGCCACTCACCACCGGCGCCGAGCTTTCTGCCCCCCGCGTGCAGCGAATCATGCTGGTGGAAGACCAGCCAGCCATGCGCCTGGTGCTTGTCGAAGTACTGACTGAACTGGGCCATGAAGTACAGGCTTTCGACCGTGGCCGCCCCGCGCTTGAGGCTATGCATGCGGGCGTACCACCGGACTTGCTGATCACGGATGTCGGCCTGCCCGGTGGAATCGACGGATATCAGCTGGCAGAAGCGTTTCAAACGCTTGTGGCCAAAGCGCCCGTTCTGCTGATTACGGGCTATGACACTGCCGACAACCCGATCAGTAGCCGCCCGGACAGTCGCACCGAGGTGCTGTGCAAACCGTTCAACCTGCAGAGCCTTGGCCAGCGAATTGACCGCTTGCTGGGGATTGCCCCGCCGCAACGTTGACCGCCTATCCGCCTGCGGGTGAACACGTTAAAGTCTGCGCATCCTTTTTCGTCGGACGTCGGCATGCCATCCCGCGCCCTGCTCACACTGCGTCAACAAGTCGAAGCCCTGCAACGGCGCAATGCGCTGTTGGAAGCACAGCTCGCCAGCTATCAAGACCAGGATCAGGACTTTTACCGGTCGTTGTTCGACACCATGGACGAAGGCTTTTGCATCATCGAGTTCTTTGACGGCCCACATGGCCCGCTGAGTGACTATGTGCATGTGCTGGCCAATGCCGCCTATGCCAAGCACGCCGGCATCCCCGACGTGGCCGGGCAGAAACTGCGCGAAATGGTGCCTGATGAGGCCGATGACTGGGTGGCCCGCTATGGCGCTGTGCTTCGCACAGGCGAACCGCTGCACTTCGAGCAGGAGCTGGTCGCCACCGGCCATGTGCTGTCGGTGACCACGTTTCGCGTAGAGCCTGCAGAGAAACGCCAGGTAGCCGTGCTGTTCAAGGATGTCACCGAACGCCGGCGTGCAGAGCAGGCCCTGCAGCGCCTCAACGAAGAACTGGAACAACGGGTGAATGCCGCACTGGCGGAGCGACGCTTGTTTGCCGAATTGGTCGATCACAGCGTGGTCAATGTGCATGTGGTGGACAAGGGCCTGCGCTGGCTGGCTGTGAACCGCCAGGCCAAGCATGACTTCCACCTGCTGTACGGAAGGACACCGGAAATCGGCGACTACCTGCCCGGGCTGTTCGAAGACGGAGGCGCTGGCCAGACACCTATTCTGCCAATGTGGCAGCGCGCCCTGGCTGGCGAGCAGTTCATCGAAATTGGCACCTTCGGCAAGCCTCCCATGCTGCGCCATTACGAATTGCGCTTCAACGCCTTGCGCGACCCAAAAGGCGAGATACAAGGCGCGTTTCTGTTTGCTTATGACATCAGTGAACGGGTGCAAGAGCAGGAACGCCTGGCCAAGGCCGAAGAAGCACTGCGCCAGGCACAGAAGATGGAGGCCGTAGGCCAGCTCAGTGGCGGCATTGCCCACGACTTCAATAATCTGCTGGGCGGCATCCTTGGTGCCCAGGAACTGATGCGTCAACGCCTCGACCAGTCACGTTTCGACGCCCTGGAACCCTTGCTGGAGCTGTCCAGCGGCTCGGCGCAGCGGGCCTCTTCGCTGGTGCACCGGCTGCTGGCGTTCTCTCGCCAGCAGACTCTGCAACCCTGCTCCACACAAGTGGCCACGCTGGTTGCCGGCATGGAGGACCTTCTGCGGCGCACCATCGGCCCTGCCATTAGCCTGAGCAGCCGCTTCGCCAGCCAGCTGTGGCCGACCTTCATCGACCCGCCTCAACTGGAAAGCGCCCTGCTCAACATCTGCATCAACGCCCGCGATGCCATGCCTGCGGGTGGTGTGATCGAGATCATTGGCGATAACCTGGTGCTTGACGACGAGCAGGCCCTGGCAGGGGGGCTGCCAGGCGGCGAGTATGTGCGACTGAGTATCGTCGACAACGGCAAGGGCATGTCGGCTGAAGTGGCCGAGCGCGCAGTCGACCCGTTCTTCACCACCAAACCGATGGGCCAGGGAACCGGGCTGGGTCTGTCCATGACTTACGGCTTCGTGCGTCAGTCGGGTGGGCAATTACGCGTGCTGTCTGTGCTTGGCGAAGGCACCCGCATCGAGCTGCTGCTACCCCGCCACGACGAGCAACCCAAGGCCCCTGCCGGCAAACCGCAGCGCACGCCTTTGCAAAGAAGCAGCGCGGCTGCGAAGCGCATTCTGTTGATCGAGGACCAGACCGCCTTGCGCCTGGTAGTGGGCGAAGTGCTGGAAGAGCTGGGCTATCGGGTGGACGCCTTCGAGAATGGCCCGACCGCCCTCGCCCACCTGCAAAGCGGCGAACGGCCAGACCTGCTGCTGAGCGATATCGGGCTGCCGGGTGGCCTAAATGGCCGCCAGGTGGCCGAGCGCTGCCGTGTGCGCTACCCAGACCTCAAGGTGCTGTTCATCACCGGTTACGATGAGAGCGCGGCGCTCAGCGACGGCCAGCTGTTGCAGGGTACCTCGGTGCTGACCAAGCCGTTCGAGCTGGAAGCACTCGCCGAGCGTGTACGCGAGCTGCTGGGGGATTGACGGGCGCGCTCAGCGCCCGCCGCTCAGGTCGATGAAACTGCCGGTGGAATAGGACGCTTTGTCCGAGAGCAGCCAGAGAATGGCTTCGGCCACTTCCTCGGGGCGCCCGCCGCGCCCCATGGGCAAACCGGGCTCAAGCTTGCTGACCCGGTCGGGGTCGCCGGACAAGGCATGGAACCCTGTGTGGATGTAGCCTGGGCGAACGCCATTGACCCGCACGCCCTCGCCTGCCACTTCTTTTGCCAGGCCGATGGTGAAGGTGTCGAGCGCGCCCTTGGAGGCGGCATAGTCGACATATTCGTTGGGCGAGCCCAGGCGCGCAGCCATTGATGACACGTTGACAATGGCCCCGCCGTGCCCACCATGCCGATGCGCCATGCGCAACAAGGCGTGCTTGGCGCAGAGCATGGGGCCGACGACGTTGGTTTTCATGATCTTCAGCAGGCGGAACTCGGACATTTCCTCGACGCGACTCTGCTGGCCGATGGTGCCGGCGTTGTTGACCAGTGCGGTGACCGGGCCGAGCTCTTCGTCGACGCGCTGAAACAGGTGGATGATCTCATCCTCGACGCTGACGTCGGCGCGCACGGCGATAGCCTCGGCGCCCAGGGCGCGGACCTGGCCGAGGAGGGTTTCCGCGGCCTGGTCGTCGGCGTGGTAGTTGATGCAGATGCGGTAGCCCTGGCGGGCCGCCAACAGCGCCGTGGCGGCACCGATACCGCGGCTGCCGCCGGTGATGACGATGACGTTCTCCATGATTATGCCAATCGCTTGGGAAAGGGAGGATCGACAATAGGCGAAACGGAGCAGTATGTGAATAGAGGGGTCACCCAGTACCTGACTTGATAGATTGGGCGTGGCGGATATCCAGCGCCGCCCGCGCGGCGCTCGATATCCGCCCCACCCAACATCCCGAGCCATTCACCTCGTCGCCTCAATGCCCCGCCGATGCCGGCCCGGCCTTGGCAGTGAACGGTGGCTTGGCGAACCACACCAGCAGGATCAACCCGGCAAACACCCAGGTCATCAGGGTGAAGTAGTCCACTGTCGACATCATGTAAGCCTGCCCGTTGAGTATCTGCTCCAGCTGCGCATAACTCTGCGGGCTGGCCCCACCCAACTGCTCAAGCGTATGCCGCGTCGCAGGGTCGAACTGGCTGATGTTTTCGCTGAGATAAGCATGATGCTGGTCCGCCCGGCGAATCCAGATCCACGTCGTCAACGACGCCGCAAAACTCCCGCCCAAGGTACGCAGGAAGGTCGCAAGCCCCGAACCGTCGGCAATCTGGTGCGGCGGCAGGTCGGACAGCAGGATGCTCAAGGTCGGCATGAAGAACAACGCCACGCCAATGCCCATGAACAGCTGCACCAAGGCCACATGCTGGAAGTCCACCTCGCTGGTGAACCCGGCACGCATGTAGCAACTGGTGCCGATCGCCAGGAACGCCAGCCCCGCCAGCACACGCAGATCGAAGCGGTGCGCGTACTTGCCCACGAACGGCGACATGATCACCGGCAGCAAGCCGATCGGCGCCACCGCCAAGCCCGCCCAGGTGGCGGTGTAGCCCATCTGCGTCTGCAACCATTGCGGCAGGATGAGGTTGATACCGAAGAACCCCGCATAACCGCCGACCAGCACGATGGTGCCGACGCGGAAGTTGCGGTGCACGAACAGGCGCAGGTTGACCACCGGGTGGCGGTCGGTCAGTTCCCAGATCACGAACACCGCCAGGAACACCACCGAAATCAGGCTACCGATAATGATGAACGACGACTCGAACCAGTCCAGGTCGTTGCCTTTGTCGAGCACGACCTGCAACGCCCCGACACCGACAATCAGCGTCAGCAAGCCGATGTAGTCCATCGGCTGGCGGCTGGTGACCACAGGCCGGGTACGCATCTGCTGGCGCACCACAGCGGCGGCAAACAGGCCAATGGGCACGTTGATGAAGAAGATCCACGGCCAGCTGTAACTGTCGGTGATCCAGCCCCCCAGGATCGGCCCGGCAATGGGCGCCACCACCGTGACCATCGCCAGCAGCGCCAGGGCCATCCCCCGCTTGGCCGGGGGGTAGACGGCAATCAGCAAGGTCTGGGTCATCGGGTACAACGGCCCGGCGACCACGCCCTGCAATATGCGGAAACCGACCAGCTCGGGCATCGACTGGGCGATACCGCACAGGAACGACGCCAGCACGAACAACAACGTGGCCCAGATGAACAGTTTCACTTCGCCAAACCGCCGGCTGAGCCAGCCAGTCAACGGCAAGGCGATGGCATTGCTCACCGCGAACGAGGTAATGACCCAGGTGCCCTGCTCGTAACTCACCCCCAGGTTGCCGGAAATGGTCGGCAATGCCACGTTGGCGATGGTGGTGTCGAGCACCTGCATGAACGTCGCCAGCGACAGCCCGATGGTGGTCAGCAGCAGGCTCGGCGGCGTGAACTGGGCAGCGGCGTTGTTGCTCATCGCTGGGCCGTCTTGCCGGTTGCGCTGTTGTCGTGGATCAACCGGGCGATCAGGTTGTCGGCCTCGACCAACTGACGGTCATACACCTGGGTGGTGTAGCTGGCCTGCTGTGGGGGCTGCTGGGCCAGGGCCGGGCCGCTCTGGTCATGCAGGTCGACTTCTACTACGGTGGACAGGCCAATACGCAGTGGGTGGTCCTTGAGCTGATCGGGGCTCAGGTGAATACGCACGGGGACGCGCTGGACGATCTTGATCCAGTTGCCGGTGGCGTTCTGTGCCGGCAACAGGGCGAAGGCACTGCCGGTACCGGCGCCAAGGCTGTCGACCGTGCCGCTGTACTTGACCTCGCTGCCGTAGAGGTCGGCGCTGATCTGCACAGGCTGGCCGATGCGCATCTCACGCAGCTGGGTTTCCTTGAAGTTGGCGTCGATCCACACCTGGTCCAGCGGGATCACCGCCATGGTCGCGGTGCCTGGCTGCAGGCGCTGGCCCAGTTGCACAGTACGCTTGGCAACGTAACCGGTAACCGGTGCCACCAGGGTGGTGCGAGCGTGGTCGAGGTAAGCCTGGCGCAGGTCGGCGGCGGCGGCCATTACCTCGGGGTGCGAGGAAACCACGGTGTCGTCGACCAGCGCGCTGCTGGTGCTGAGCTGCTGACGTGCGCTGTTGACAGCGGCCTGGGCGACACTCAGGTCATCGCGGGCGTGGGACAGCTCTTCTGCAGCAATCGCCCCGCTATCGGCCAGCACCTTGCGCCGGTTGAAGTCCTGCTGGGCTTTGCGCAGTTCGGCCTGGCGGGTTTCCAGCTGGGCCTTGAGCGAGTCGACATTGCTGTACAGCCCGCGCACCTGACGCACGCTGCGTGCCAGCTTGGCTTCGGCAGACTGCAGGGCCACCTCGCTGTCGGCCGGGTCGAATTGCAGCAACACCTGGCCGGCATGGACCAGGTCGCCGTCATCGGCACCGATGCTGGTGACGGTGCCGGTGACTAGCGGGGTGATCTCCACCACGTTGCCGTTGACGTAGGCATCGTCGGTGCTTTCGTGCCAGCGCCCCACCAGGCTGTACCAGGCCCAGGTGCATGCACCGGCAAGTACCAGCAACAGCAGCAGGCCAAGCAGCCAGGCCTTGCGCTTGCGCAACGGCTCGGGCGCGGCGGAGGGAGTCGGGGTATCTGCGGGAGTAGCCATGACAATACCTTGGATAATTCGTGACAGGGTTCAACGGTCGCCAAAGCGGCGGATCGTCAACGGGTCGCCAGCACCGAGCAGGACCTTGGCCAGCAGGCCTTCCAGGGCCTTGAGCTCATCGGGCGCCAGCACGCCGCACAACTCGTTCATGGCGGCAGCGCCAATTTCCGGGAGGCGGTCGGCCAGGCGCTGGCCATCGGCGGTGAGCGCCAGGCGCACCAGGCGGCGGTCGTCGGCGCAGCGGTTGCGCACAATCAGCTCCTTCTGCTCTAGCCGGTCCAGCATGCGGGTCATCGAACCGCTGTCCAGGCCCAGGTAGCGGCACAGCTCGGCCGGGGTATCCACCTGGTACTGGGTGACGATGATCAGCACCTTGAACTGCGCAGCGGTGACGCCCTCTGATTCGAGGTGCCAGTCGAGAATGCGGTCCTTCAGGATTGCCGCGCGGCCAAGGAGCATGCCGATGGCGCAGGTCTGGAAGTTTTCGGGGGAGAAGTGGGCCATCGGAGGCTGCTCGGGCAATTGTGTGAAAATATTACTGCCTAGGCAGTGAATGTCAAAGCCTTGATTAGCTAGCTATGGAAAATTTCATGCTTTATGCCTGAAATGCGGCTCTTTGTAGGAGCGGCCTTGTGCCGCGATGGGGCGCGAAGCGGCCCCAGTTTTGTGCCAGGGCGGTTATTGCGCCCGCAGGCCCAGCGCCTCAACCGCCCCGCAGGCAATCGCCATGCCCACCAGCTCTGCCAGGCTGCCCGCCTGCAGCCGCTTCATCACCCGGCCGCGGTATAGGTCGACGGTCTTCACACTGATGCCCAGTTGCTCAGCAATCTCGCGGTTGCTCAACCCTTGGGCCAACGGCACGAAAACGTCGCGCTCACGCGGCGTCAGGCCGTCGATGCGCACTTGCACCAAGGCCAGCGCCTGGTCGCCCTGCCGCGCCCGCCCGGCGTGCTCCAGCGCCGCCTGCACGCTGTCGAGCAGCAACTGGTCGTTGTAGGGCTTTTCGATGAAATCGCAGGCGCCAGCCTTGAAGGCCCGAACCACGATCGGCACATCGGCATGGCCGCTGACGAAGATCACCGGCAGCGCCAGGCCACGCTCGCGCATCGCCTGCTGGACCGCCAACCCGCCCAGCCCCGGCATACGCACATCCAGCAGCACACAGGCAGGCCCATCGTCGACGCAGGCATCGAGAAACGCTTGCCCGCTGGCGCACGGCAAGGCTTGCAGGCCCACCGACTGTAACAGCCAGACTGTCGAGTCGCGCATACCCTGGTCGTCATCAACCACATACACTTTTGCTTGCACCACCGCCCCCTTTACGCCCTGCTGACTGCCAGCCGGCAGCACAGTACCAAACCGCCGTTATCACCCGCGCGCGCCCACAGGCTGCCGCCAAAGCCTTCGATCAGGCTGCGGCTCATGCTTAAACCCAGGCCCAGGCCGTCGGCCTTGCTGGTGGTGAACGGCGTGAAGATTTCATCCAGGCGCTCGGGCGCTACACCCGGGCCCTGGTCGGCCACCTCGACCAGCACACCATCGCCGTCCCGCGCGGCGCCGAGCAGGATACGTGACGGCTGGTCGCCGTGCAGCTCACGGTTGGCATCGATGGCATTGCGCAACAGGTTAAGCAGCACCTGTTCCAGCAATACCCGGTCGGCATACACCGAAGGCAGCTGCGCACTCACGCGCAGCTCGACCAGCACCTGGTCGCGCGCGGCCTCCCAGGCGCACAGCCGCATGGCTTCGCCGGCCACTTCGGCCACGTCCAGCCCCTCCAGGCGCCGTGGCCCTTTGCGCAGGAAGGCGCGCAGGCGGCGGATCACTTCAGCGGCGTGGGTGGCCTGCTCGCGGATACGCAGCAGGCCCTGCCCTACCCGCTCGCGGGCCTGGGGATCACCCTCCAGGCCCTGCAGGTAACGCTGGCTGGCGTTGGCGTAGTTGACCACCGCCGCCAGTGGCTGGTTGATCTCGTGGGCAATGCCTGAAGCCAGCTCGCCGAGGGTGGCCAACCGTGCACTGTGCGCCAGGCTTTCCTGGGCTTCGATGCGCAAGGTGATGTCGCGGGACACGCTGACCACCTCCACCACCGAGCCGGTGTAGGTTTCGCGGATGGCCCGGCTGGCAATTTCAAACCAGCGATAGCCGCCACAGGCCTGGCGCACCCGGCAGGTCATGGTGTGATAGCCATCCTGGTCCAGGGCAGCGGCCGCCTGGCGCAGCACCTGGCGGCGCTCACGCGGGTGCAGCAGGGTATGCACGGCTATGCCACGCAATTGCTCGGGCCACAGGCCGAGCAGGCGAAACGCTGCCGGCGAGGCATCCAGGAAACGGCCATCCGGGCTGTGCCGGGAGATCAGGTCGGTGGTGTTTTCAATGATCAGCCGGTACAGGCGCCGGGCGCGGCTGGCCTCGCGCGCACCACGGCGCTCTTCGCTGGCGTCGCGACAGCGCCCGAGCACCTGCTGGCCCTGGTCATCCGGAATGAAAGACCACAGCACGGTGCGCTCCCCCACTTGCACCTCGACGTCGGCAATCGCCCGATGCTGGCGCAAGCACGCACGCACCAGGGCGGCACAGTTGGGCGGCAGCCAGCTGGTCAGTGCCGGGCCTTCGTCAATCCACGCTTGCAGCACCGCGTTGAGTGCCAGTGGCTTGGCGTCGGCTGCCAGCAAAAGGCTGGGTTGTGGGTCTTTGACAAGCAAAGGGTAAGCAGTCTGGTCCACGGTAGGCGGCTCGTTGTTATAGTAGTTTTACTATATTGCTATAGTCGATATTCCTACTACCATAGCGACTCGCGTAAAACTGCGACAGAGGGAGCGGCCCACCGTCCGCCTCCCTGCACCCTGAACAGAGCTAACAATCAGCCATCGGGGGCCAAGCGCACAAGCAGCGCCTGCCTCCCTTACAGGATTACCGCATGTCGATCTATGCCCAGGGCCTGATGCCCGCTGCCGTCAACCATGTCGCCCTCACCCCGCTAAGTTTCATCGAACGCACCGCTGCCGTGTACGGCAACTACCCGGCGGTGATCCACGGTGCCATCCGCCGCAACTGGCAAGAAACCTACCAACGCTGCAGGCGCCTGGCCAGCGCCCTTGCAGGCCGTGGCATAGGGCGTGGCGACACGGTGGCGGTGATGCTGCCCAACACCCCGGCGATGCTCGAAGCGCACTTCGGTGTGCCCATGACCGGCGCCGTGCTCAACACCCTGAACGTGCGCCTGGACGCCGAGGCCATCGCCTTCATGCTGCAGCATGGTGAAGCCAAGGTGCTGATTACCGACCGCGAGTTCCATGCTGTGATCGAGGCCGCTCTGGCGTTGCTCGAGCACCCGCCCCTGGTGGTGGATGTGGATGACCCGGAGTACGGCGAAGGCCGGGCGGTCAGCGCGCTGGACTATGAAGCCCTGCTCGCCGAAGGCGACCCGGAATTTGCCTGGGAATGGCCGGATGACGAGTGGCAGGCCATTTCGCTCAACTACACCTCCGGCACCACCGGCAACCCCAAGGGCGTGGTCTACCACCACCGCGGCGCCTACCTTAACGCGCTGGGCAACCAGATGACCTGGGCCATGGGCCACCGCCCGGTGTACCTGTGGACCTTGCCCATGTTCCACTGCAACGGCTGGTGCTACCCCTGGACCATCACCGCCCTGGCCGGCACGCACGTGTTCCTGCGCCGGGTCGACCCGCAGAAGATCCTGACCCTGATCCGCGAACACCGGGTCACCCACCTGTGCGGCGCCCCGATTGTGCTCAACGCCCTGGTCAACATGCCCGAGGCAGCCAAAGCCGCCATCGAGCACCCGGTACAGGCCATGGTCGCCGGCGCCGCACCACCGGCCAAGGTCATTGGCGCCGTGGAAGAGATGGGCATCCACGTCACCCACACCTACGGCCTGACCGAAGTCTACGGCCCGGTGACCGTGTGTGCCTGGCATGACGAATGGGACGAACTTTCGCTGGAGGAGCGTGCCCGGATCAAGTCACGCCAAGGCGTGCGCTACCCGACCCTGGACGGGTTGATGGTGGCCGACCCGCAGACACTCGAGCCGGTGGCACGCGATGGCAACACGCTGGGCGAGATCTTCATGCGCGGCAACACCGTGATGAAGGGCTACCTGAAAAACCCCGAAGCCACCGCCGAAGCGTTCCGTGGCGGCTGGTTCCACACCGGTGACCTGGCCGTGTGGCATGCCGACGGCTATGTCGAGATCAAGGACCGCCTCAAGGACATCATCATTTCCGGTGGCGAGAACATCTCCACCATTGAAGTCGAGGACGCCCTGTACAAACACCCGGCAGTGCTTGAAGCCGCCGTGGTGGCACGCCCGGATGAAAAGTGGGGAGAA
>Ga0247820_10001564_pt1 | contig 12893 bp, 14 predicted proteins | sample 13C_Glucose_Day1_2_FD_192480 | JGI IMG/M metagenome (GOLD analysis project Ga0247820, IMG submission 192480) | Soil microbial communities from agricultural site in Penn Yan, New York, United States - 13C_Glucose_Day14 | ecosystem: Environmental > Terrestrial > Soil > Agricultural land | place...
GCGCCTGTTCATATTCGATACCGAGAACGCGATCATCTACGTCAACGGCACCGCCAACTTCGCCAGCGAGCAGCTGGACTTGAAGATTACCCCGGAGTCGAAAGGCTTACGGCTGTTCTCACTGCGTTCGCCACTGTATGTACGCGGGCCGTTTGCCAAGCCCGGTGCGGGCGTGCAGGCGGTGCCGCTAGCCTTGCGCGGCGCGGGCATGGTGGCCTTGGGTGTGGTTGCAGGGCCGGCGGCGGGGCTGCTGGCGTTGGTGGCGCCGAGCAGTGGCGATGAGCCTAACCAGTGCACCCCGTTGTTGCAGCAGATGAAAGCCGGCAAGGCGCCGGCTGAGGTGAAAGGCAAGGGTTAAGTGAACCGGGGCCGCAGAGCGGCCCCTGGCGATTACAAGCCTTGTAGCAGATCGGACATATCGTCTGCGTGTTCTTCTTCCTGAGCCAGGATGTCCTCGAAGATGCGACGCGTGGTCGGATCCTTGTCACCAATGTACTGAATGATCTCGCGGTAGCTGTCGATCGCGATGCGTTCGGCCACCAAGTCCTCCAGCACCATCTCCTTCAACGAATTGCCTGCTACGTATTGGGCATGGGAATTCTTGGTCAGGTTGTCCGGATTGAAGTCCGGCTCGCCGCCCAGCTGCACGATGCGCTCGGCCAGTTTGTCGGCGTGCTCGGCTTCCTGGTTGGCATGCTCGAGAAACTCCTCGGCAGCCACGCTCGCCTTGATCCCGCTGGCCATGAAGTAATGACGCTTGTAGCGCAGTACGCAGACAAGCTCGGTGGCCAGCGACTCATTGAGCAGGCGCAGGATTTCCTGGCGGTCGGCGTGGTAACCCTCGGTCACCGCACCTTGCTCGACGTGCTCACGGGCACGCTTGCGCAGGGTTTGCACATCGGTCAGTTCAACGTTGCTCATGGTTATCTCCAGACAAATCAGGACGGGTGGTCAGGATGTTGCGCAGGCTCAGGCGCCGTGTACGGCTTCGCTGTCCTCTTCTCGTTGTTTGCAAGTCTTGAAGCCCTTGGCATCGACATGGCCGGTGGCATCGAAGCGCACGTAGTAAGGCTGTTGATGGCCATCGCGGTTGAGGATGTAGTCGTTGCAGGTGCCTCCGTGCGGCAGGTCGGTCGCATTCGATGGGCTGCCGCCGATGGCGATGACTTTCTGCATGGTCATGCCGTTTTCGACTTGCTTGACCAGCGGCTCGTCGCGGTAGGTGACGTAGTCCACCGGGTTTTCCGGGCGGCTGCCACAGGCGGCCAGGGTCGCACTTGCCAGAAGGATTGCCAGGGTCTGTTTGTACATGGTCCCGCTCCTTGCTCAAGGGTCTGTTCTGGTTTGGAACCGCGCGGCGCGTCAGGAGTTCGATTGCGATGGTCATTCAGGCCGCTGTAGTGTTGGCCGGTCGACCACGCAAAGGGTTGGTTCCCATGCAGCAGGAATTGGCTACGCGATATCCATTGGTGCTGGTGCCGGGCATGCTCGGCTTTGTCAGGGCGCTGCTCTATCCCTATTGGTTCGGCATCGTGCCGGCCTTGCGCAAGGGCGGGGCGCAGGTGTTCCCCGTGCAGGTATCGCCCTTGCACTCCAGCGAAGTGCGCGGTGAGCAGTTGCTGGCAATCATCGAAGACATCTGCAAGCGTACCGGCGCTGACAAGGTCAACCTGATCGGCCATAGCCAAGGCGCCCTGAGCGCGCGTTATGCCGCAGCCAAGCGGCCTGACCGGGTGGCATCAGTGACTTCGGTGGCCGGGCCTAACCACGGCTCGGAACTGGCCGACCACTTGGCTCGCACAGCGCCGGGCGATTCTCCTCAAGGGCGCATTCTCAGGGCTGTTTTGCATGGCCTGGCGGTGCTGCTGGGGTGGTTGGAAACCGGCTGGCGCCGCGACTCATTGCCTATCGACGTGCACGCCTCGCACCAATCGCTGACTAGCGCCGGCGTAGCGCTGTTCAACCAGGTTTATCCACAGGGCCTGCCCGACACCTGGGGTGGTGAGGGGGCGGGAGAGGTCAACGGCGTGCGTTACTATTCGTGGTCAGGCACCCTGCAGCCAGGCGTCACTGACCAGGGGCGTAACCGCTTTGACGGCAGCAACCGCTTCTGCCGCCTGTTCGCCCGCAGCTTCGTCAAGGAAAAGGGGCAGTGTGACGGCATGGTCGGGCGCTTCAGTTCGCACCTGGGGCAGGTGATCGGTGATGACTACCCGCTCGATCACCTGGACATCGTCAACCAGTCGCTCGGCGCCGTGGGCAAGGGCGCAGAGCCGGTGCGGCTGTTCACCGAGCACGCCGCCCGTCTCAAGGCTGCGGGGCTGTAGCGCTGCGGCGCACGGGGGTGGTCCAGCGTTCGGCGAGGACCACCCCGGCCAGGGTCAGCAAGCCGCCGATCAGGTGGTAGCTCGCCAGTTGCTCGTCGAGCACTGCGGCTGCGATCAGCGCGGTCACCAGTGGCAGCAGGTTGAAGAACAGCGTGGTGCGGCTTGGCCCCAGGCGGTGAACGGCCTGCATCCATGCCAGCGGGGCGACCATCGAGGCCAGTACACAGGCGTACAGCACCAGGCCCGCGTTATACACGTTCAGGCCGGTTTTGTCTGAAAACAGGAACAGTGGCAGCAAGACGATGATTGCCACCAGCACCTGCAGGTACAGCAGCTGCAAGGGCGGCAGGCGCAGCTGCCATTTCTTCAGCAGGAAGCTGTACAGCGCGTAGGCCAGGGTGGCCACCAGCATCAGCAGGTCACCGCGGTTCAGGCCTTGCTCCAGCAAGATGCCGGGATGGCCGGCGGAGACGACTTCCAGCACACCGATGAAGGACACCGCCGCGCCCGTCAGCGCACCGTAGCTCAGCTGCTGGCCGAGCCATGCGATGGACAGGGCCAGCGACATCAAGGGCATCAGCGAGAGAATGATGCCCATGTTGGTAGCGCTGGTGATGCTGGCCGCGAAGTAGGCGAGGCTTTGGTACAGGGCCATGCCGAGCACGCCAAGGACGAAGATTCTGGGCAGGTGCGGACGGATGGCCGCGCGGTTGCGCCACACGGCCGGCAGCAGGAACGGGGTGAACAGCAGCCCTGCGAGCAGCCAGCGGTAGAAGCCGATCTCGGCAGGGTGAATGGCACCTGCGGACAGCTTGGTGACTACAGTGTTGCCGGCCCAAATGAGGATGGCGGTGAGGGGGTACAGATAATTCATGACGCAAAGGCTCTTGGATGCTCATAAGCCTCCGTGGCGCGTGCCCGCTTTCACAGAGGTTGTATGATGGCCCCGTATTATCGTTTGTCTGTCAGCAAGCCTATACTCCTATCCAGACAACCTGCCCCTTGAAGCAGACAGCATGCGCCGCAAATACCTCGATATCCCCCAGTTCGACCAGCTTCCCGCGCCCGTCTACCTGCGCCACGACGAATTTGGCGCCGATACTCACAGCCCGCCCCATCGCCACACCTGGGGCCAGCTCAACTACACCGCCCACGGCGTCATGCACCTGGATGTCAATGGCCAGCGTTTTCTGTCACCCCCGCATTACGCGGTCTGGGTGCCGCCGGATACCGAACATGGTTGCTACAACCCTCAGGCCATCGTTTACCGTTCGGTCTATCTCGACCGCAGGCTGTGCGCCGGCCTACCGCAGCAGCCGTGCAGCCTGGTGATCAGCGATATCCTCAAGGCCATCCTCGGCGACTTCGCCCGCCGGGACGTCAAGGTGGCCAAGGACGAACGCGACCAGCGTCTGGTGCAGGTGCTGCTTGATCAGTTGCTGCTGGCACCCACCCAGACCTGCTACCTGCCCTTCGCTCAGAGCGAGGGCCTGCGCCAGGTGCTCGATGCCCTCGGCGCTGAACCTGGTGACAACCGCCCGCTGGCGGACTGGGCGGCGCAGGTGCATGTCAGCGAGCGCACCCTGGCGCGGCAATTTCTGCGCGAACTGGGCATCAGCTTTGGTGAGTGGCGCCTGCGCCTGAGGTTCTTGCGGGCCATCGAGGCGCTGGAGGCCGGCTTGCCGATACAGGCCATCGCCTTCGACCTGGGCTACAGCAGCGCCTCGGCATTCATCGCCATGTTCCAGCGTCAGGCCCATTGCACGCCGGAGCAGTACCGGCGGCAAGCGCGGACGGGTGTGTAAAATTTGTTGTCTACACTCACCTGCGACACCGTGCATCGGGCGCGGGAGACAAGGAGACCACTCCATGAAGATGCTGCACATGCCATTGCTGGCGTTGGCCGTTATGTTCAGTGCGCAGGGATTCGCTGCCACCGCGCAACAGGAAAAGATGACCTCGTGCAATGCCGACGCTTCTGCCAAGGCGCTCAAGGGCGATGAGCGCAAAGCCTTCATGAGCAACTGCCTGAAGAAAAGCGTACCGCCTACCCAGCAGGAAAAGATGAAGATCTGCAACGCTGACGCCAGCGCCCGGGCCCTCAAGGGCGACGAGCGCAAGGCCTACATGAGTGACTGCCTGAAGAAGAAATGACCTGCGCCTATGCCTGTAGGACGAAGGCTGGCAGACTGCGGTTCTTTTCCGTTGTCTGCCGTTGAGGCTGTATGACTTTCACCCCCCGCCAGGTCACCCTGGCCAGCTGGATCATCGTATTTGCCGGCCTGCTGCTGGCGCTCCCCCTGAAATTGTTACCCAGCCTGCTGGCCGGGCTGCTGGTGTTCGAGCTGGTCAACATGCTCACGCCACGGCTGCAGCCGATCATTGCCGGGCAACGCGCACGCTGGCTGGCGGTGGCGCTGCTGGGTACCTTGGTGGTCAGTACCCTGACCTTGCTGATCGCCGGCGCGTTCAGCTTCCTGCTGCACGAGGCAGAGAACCCCGGCGCATCGCTGGACAAGTTCATGGCCCTGTTCGAGCGTGCCCGTGGCCAGTTGCCGCCGTTCATCGAGGGCTACCTGCCGGCCAGTGCCGCGGAGTTCAAAGTGGCCATCGGTGAGTGGATCAAGAGCCACCTCAGCGACCTGCAGCTTGTAGGCAAGGGCATGGCGCACATGTTCGTGACGCTGCTGATCGGCATGATTCTCGGCGCTATCATTGCCCTGCAGCGCATCCCCGACATCTCGCGGCGCAAACCGCTGGCTGCCGCCTTGTTCGAGCGCCTGAGCCTGCTGGTGCAGGCGTTTCGCAACATCGTCTTCGCGCAGATCAAGATCTCGCTGCTCAACACCGTGTTCACCGGCATTTTCCTTGCTGTGGTGTTGCCACTGTTCGGTGTGCATCTACCGCTGACCAAGACGCTGATCGTGCTGACCTTCCTGCTCGGGTTGTTGCCGGTGATCGGCAACCTGATGTCCAACACCCTGATCACCATTGTTGGCATGTCGCTGTCGATCTGGGTGGCTGCGGCCGCGCTGGGGTATCTGATCGTTATCCACAAGGTCGAGTACTTCCTCAACGCGCGGATCGTGGGGGGGCAGATCAGTGCCAAGGCCTGGGAGCTGTTGCTGGCGATGCTTGTGTTCGAGGCGGCGTTCGGGTTGCCGGGAGTGGTAGCGGGGCCGGTGTACTATGCGTACATGAAGAGCGAGCTGAAGCGGGCTGAGCTGGTTTGAGAGCTGCAAGCTGCAAGATAAAGCCGAACGCGGTGGGCCTTCCATCGCCAATCGGCTTGTAGCTCGCAGCTTGTAGCTCGCAGCTCACCCGTAACGCTTGCGCGCCTCGATTGCCAGCCCGCTGCCGATGCTGCCGAAGATATTGCCCTCCACATGCCGCGCATTCGGCAGCATTGCCGCCACACTGTTGCGCAGCGCCGGAATGCCGCTGGAACCACCGGTGAAGAACACCGTGTCCACCTGACCTTCGCTTACACCGGCCTTGGCCAGCAGTTCGGTGACGCTGCCACGCACTCGCTCCAGCAGCCCTTCGATCGCACCTTCGAACACTGTGCGGGTCAGGTCCACGCCTAATTCGCGCTCGACGCGGCCGAGGTCGATACGGCGGCTTTCGTGGTCGGTCAGCTCAATCTTGCTGGCCTCGACTTCCATCGCCAGCCAGTGCCCGGCCCGCTGCTCGATCAGCTTGAACAGACGGTCAATGCCAAGGGTGTCCTCGATGTCATAGCGCATGCTGCCCAGCGCCAGTTGCGACTTCTGCGAGTACAGGGCGTTGATGGTGTGCCAGGTGGCCAGGTTGAGGTGGTAGCTGGTAGGCATCAGCGCACCGCTCTTCATCCGGCTGCCGTAACCGAACAGCGGCATCACGCCCTGCAGGCTCAACTGCTTGTCGAAATCGGTACCGCCGATGTGCACGCCGCCGGTGGCGAGGATGTCGCTCTGGCGCTCGGCCACCTTGTGACGCTCGGGTGACAGACGGATCAGGGTAAAGTCCGAGGTACCCCCGCCGATATCCACGATCAGTACCAGCTCTTCACGGCTGATGCCCGACTCGTAGTCGAACGCGGCGGCAATCGGTTCGTACTGGAACGACACGTCCTTGAAGCCGATCTTGCGTGCCACGTCGGCCAGGGTGTCCTCGGCCTCCTGGTCGGCAGCCGGATCTTCGTCGACGAAGAACACCGGGCGGCCCAGTACCACCTGATCGAAGCTGCGGTCGGCGGCGGTTTCGGCGCGCTTTTTCAGTTCGCCGATGAACATGCCCAGCAGGTCCTTGAATGGCAAGGCGCTGCCTAGCACGCTGGTATCGTGCTTGATCAACTTGGAGCCCAGCAGGCTCTTGAGCGAGCGCATCAGGCGGCCTTCGTAGCCTTCCAGGTATTCGTGCAGTGCCAGCCGGCCATACACCGGGCGGCGCTCTTCGATATTGAAGAAAACCACCGATGGCAGCGTGATCTTGCCGTCTTCCAGGGCTATCAGCGACTCGACCCCGGGGCGGTGCCAGCCGACCGTGGAGTTGGAGGTGCCGAAGTCGATGCCAAGGGCACGGGCCGGGGATACGTCAGACATGGGAAAAGGGCTTCCGGAGGCAAAACGGCCGCGCAGTTTATGCCACTTGGCCAGAGAATCAAGACCGGTCGTCTGCCTTGAAGCAAAGCCAAGCGAACCTTGAAAGGCTATGCTTGACCCTTATCTTCAGATGCAACATGAAAATTCACATTGGTGATCCATAGATGGACTTCAAAGACTACTACAAGATACTCGGCGTAGAGCCCACGGCGGACGAAAAGGCGATCAAGGCCGCGTACCGCAAGCTGGCGCGCAAGTATCACCCTGACGTCAGCAAGGAGCGCGACGCCGAGGAGAAATTCAAGGAGGCCAATGAGGCCTACGAGGTGCTTGGCGACGCCCAGAAACGCGCCGAGTTCGACGAGATCCGCAAGTACGGCGGCCAGCACGGTCGGCCATTCCAGGCCCCTCCGGGCTGGGAGAACCGTGGCGGTGCGGGCGGTGGTTTCGAGGGCGGTGATTTCTCCGACTTTTTCAGCTCGATCTTCGGCGCACGGGGCGGCAACCCCTTTGGCGGCGCTCGGCAACAACGCAGTGCCGGCAGGCGAGGGCAGGATGTGGAACTGGAACTGGCGATCTTCCTTGAGGAAACCCTGAGCAAGGAGTCCAAGCAGATCAGCTTCCAGGTGCCGCAGACCAACGCCGCCGGCCAGCGTACCGGGTTCACGACCAAGACCCTGAATGTGAAGATCCCGGCCGGCGTGAGCGACGGTGAGCGCATCCGCCTCAAGGGCCAAGGAGCGCCGGGCAGCGCTGGCGGCGCCAACGGCGACCTGTTCCTGACCATCCGCATGGCACCGCACCCGCTGTTCGATGTCGAGGGCCAGGACCTGATCATCACTGTGCCACTGGCACCGTGGGAGGCGGCATTGGGCACCAAGGTGGCGGTGCCGACCCTGGACGGCAAGATCAACCTAACCATCCGCCCCGACAGCCAGAGTGGCCAGCGCCTGCGTGTGCCTGGCAAAGGCCTGGCGAACAAGCAGGGCGAGCGCGGCAACCTCTACGCCCAGCTCAAGGTAGTCATGCCGCCGGCATCCGACGCCTCTACCCGTCAATTGTGGACCCAGCTTTCCGAGAAGGCGGCGTTCAATCCGAGGACACAATGGAGTAAGTGATCATGAGCAGCACCCTGATCGTTCAACTGGACATGCGCACGCTTTGCCAGGAGGCCGATATCACGGCCGACTACGTGGTCGAGATCGTCGAGCACGGCATCGTTGAACCTTCGGGGCGAACGCCGGAGGAATGGTTGTTCGATGATCAGGCGCCGCTGCTGGCCAGGCGTGCGGCAAAGCTGCACCAGGAGCTGGAACTGGAGTGGGAGGGCGTGGCGCTGGCGCTGGAGCTGTTGCAGGAAGTGCAGCAGTTGCGCAGTGAGAACAGCATGCTGAAACAGCGGCTGGGCAGGTTTACCCAGATGTGATGTCGATTGCAGTGGCCCCATCGCCGGCTTGCTGGCGTTGGGGCCACTGCAATCAGCAGAAAACTCAGGCTGGCTCCGCTCCCGGGTCGAGCACCAGCTGCATGAAAGTCAAATCCAGCCACCGCCCGAACTTCACCCCCACCTGCGGCATCTGCCCTGTCACCACGAAGCCCAGATGCTCATGCAGGCGGACCGACGCGGCATTGCCACTCTCGATGGCCGCGACCATCACATGCTTGCCACACCCCCGTGCGCGCTCGATCAGTGCGGCCATCAACTGCGGCCCCAAGCCCTTGCCGCGCTGATCGCCACGGATATACACCGAGTGCTCCACGGTATTGCGAAAACCCTCGAACGGCCGCCAATCGCCAAAAGACGCATAGCCCAGCACACCGCTGTGATCCACGGCCACCAGAATGGGATAGCCCTGCTGTGCCCGGGCCTCGAACCAGGCGTGGCGGTTGCCCAGGTCCACCGGCGTATCGTTCCAGATCGCCGTGGTGTTGCGCACCGCGTCGTTATAGATGTCGAGGATGCCCGGCACGTCGGCGGGCAGGGCATCGCGAATTTCGTGGCTCATTGCTGCGTCTCACAAGGTCGAGGGCTGCAGATTAAATGGTTACCAGCCCACGCACACCTTCGGCCTGCATGTTTTCACCGCGCCCGCGCTGGATGATTTCGCCACGGGCCATGACCAGATACTGGTCGGCCAGCTCCTCGGCAAAGTCATAGAACTGCTCCACCAGCAGGATGGCCATGTCGCCACGCTCTGCCAGGCGGCGGATGACCGCGCCGATCTCCTTGATGACCGATGGCTGAATGCCTTCGGTGGGTTCGTCGAGGATCAGCAGGCGTGGCCGGCTGGCCAGGGCGCGGCCGATGGCCAGCTGTTGCTGCTGGCCGCCGGACAGGTCACCGCCGCGGCGTTGCTTCATCTGTTCCAGTACCGGGAACAGCTCGTAGATGAACGCAGGCACCTCACGGGCCTCGCGCGCCGGGAAGCGCGACAGGCCCATCAGCAGGTTTTCCTCGACGCTGAGCCGCGCGAATATCTCACGCCCCTGGGGCACATAGGCGATGCCTGCGTGCACCCGTTGCTGTGGCTTGAGCGTGGTGATCGGCTGGCCTTCCCACTCGACGCGGCCTTCGCGTGGGGGCACCAGGCCCATCAGGCAACGCAGCAGGGTGGTCTTGCCCACGCCGTTGCGCCCGAGCAGGCAAGTGACTTCACCGACCTTGGCTTCGAAGGACAGGCCGCGCAGGATGTGGCTGCCGCCGTAGTACTGGTGCAATTCACTGACTTCAAGCACTTTCAATTCCTCGTTCTTGTCAGCTACAAGCCTCAAGCCGCAAGGGGCAAGATAAAGCGCACAGCTAGTGCTTGCGGCTTGAGGCTTGCTACTTGAGACGCGTCAGCGCCCTAGATAAACCTCGACCACTCGCTCATCCGCCTGCACCTGCTCCAGTGACCCCTCTGCCAGCACGCTGCCCTGATGCAACACGGTCACATGGTCGGCGATACTGCCGACAAATCCCATGTCGTGCTCCACCACCATCAGCGAATGCTTGCCGGCCAGGCCTCTGAACAGCTCAGCGGTGAACTCGGTCTCGGCATCGGTCATGCCGGCCACCGGCTCGTCGAGCAGCAGCAGTTGCGGCTCCTGCACCAGCAACATGCCGATCTCGAGGAACTGTTTCTGCCCATGTGACAGCAGGCCCGCCTGGCGCTGGGCCAGGGGCAGCAGGCGCAAAGTGGTCAGCACTTCCTCGATGCGTTGCTGTTGCTCACCGCTCAAGCGTGCTGCCAGGCAGGCCCAGACCGATTTTTCGGTTTTCAGTGCCAGCTCAAGGTTCTCGAACACAGTCAGTGCTTCGAACACCGTGGGCTTCTGGAACTTGCGGCCAATGCCGGCTTGGGCGATCTGGTATTCGCTCATGCGTGTCAGGTCCAGGGTGTCGCCGAAGAAGGCTGTGCCGGTGTCGGGGCGCGTCTTGCCGGTAATCACGTCCATCATGGTGGTTTTGCCGGCACCGTTGGGGCCGATGATGCAGCGCAATTCCCCAACACCTATGTACAGGTTCAGGGCATTGAGTGCCTTGAAACCATCGAAGCTGACGCTGATGCCTTCCAGGCTCAGCACCGTGCCGTGACGGGTATCCAGCCCCGCTTCACGGCGGCTGCCCAGGCCGATGGCGTCACGGCCGCTGCCAAGGTTGTCGAATACCGGTTCGAGCATGAATTCCGGATGCACTGGGGGCACGCCTTTCATGGCTGGCTCCTTTTCTTCAGCAGGCCGACCACGCCCTTGGGCAGGTACAGGGTGACGAGGATGAACAATGCGCCGAGGAAGAACAGCCAGAACTCGGGGAAGGCCACGGTGAACCAGCTCTTCATGCCGTTGACCAGGCCAGCGCCCAGCAGCGGGCCGATCAGTGTGCCGCGCCCGCCCAAAGCTACCCAGACAGCAGCCTCGATGGAGTTGGTCGGCGACATCTCGCTGGGGTTGATGATGCCCACCTGTGGCACATACAGCGCACCTGCCAGGCCGCACAGCACGGCGCTCAATACCCACACCAGCAGCTTGAAACCCCGTGGGTCATAGCCGCAGAACATCATGCGGTTTTCTGCATCGCGTACGGCGGTGAGCAGGCGGCCGAACTTGCTCTGGGTCAGGCGCCAGCACAGGTACAGGCTTGCCAGCAGCAAACCTACGGTCAGCAGGAACAGCACGGCGCGGGTCCCCTGCGCGGCAATGTCGAAGCCCAGAATCGTGCGGAAGCTGGTGAAACCGTTGTTGCCGCCAAACCCTGTTTCGTTGCGGAAGAACAGCAGCATGCCGGCGAAGGTCAGGGCCTGGGTCATGATCGAGAAATACACGCCCTTGATCCGCGAGCGGAAGGCGAAGAAACCAAACACCAGTGCCAGCAGGCCCGGCGCCAGCACCACCAGGCACAGGGCCCAGGCAAAGTGCTGGGTACCGGCCCAGTACCACGGCAGCTCGCTCCACGACAGGAACGTCATGAACCCCGGCAGGCCGTCACCGGCGGCCTGGCGCATCAGGTACATGCCCATGGCGTAGCCACCGAGGGCGAAGAACAGCCCGTGGCCGAGCGACAGCAGCCCTGCGTAGCCCCAGACCAGGTCCAGGGCCAGGGCGACGATGGCGTAACAGAGGATCTTGCCGACCAGCGTGAGGGTGTAGGCCGATACCTGCAAGGCATGGTCGGGCGGCAGCAACGACAGCAGCGCCATGGCCAGCAACAGCAGGACGACGACGGTGCCGATGGCTAGCGACAGGCGCGGCCCGGCTTTTTGCGAAGCGGTGACAAGCAGTGGCTGGTTCATCAGTCGATAACCCGTCCCTTGAGGGCGAACAGGCCTTGCGGGCGCTTCTGGATGAACAGAATGATCAACGCAAGGATGAGGATCTTGCCAAGCACCGCGCCGATTTGCGGTTCTAGCAGCTTGTTGGCTATCCCTAGGCCGAAGGCGGCCCAGAGGCTACCGGCCAGTTGCCCGACACCGCCGAGCACCACCACCAGGAAAGAGTCGATGATGTAGCTCTGGCCAAGGTCCGGGCCGACGTTGCCGACCTGGCTCAGCGCTACACCACCAAGCCCGGCAATGCCCGAGCCCAGGCCGAAGGCGAGCATGTCCACGCGCCCGGTGGACACGCCACAGCAGGCAGCCATGTTGCGATTCTGGGTGACCGCACGTACGTTCAGGCCCAGCCGCGTGCGGTTGAGCAGCAGCCAGGTCAGCAGTACCACCGCCAAGGCGAAGGCAATGATCACCAGGCGGTTGTAGGGCAGCACCAGGTTGGGTAGCAGCTGGATGCCACCAGACAGCCAGGCCGGGTTGCTGACCTCGACGTTCTGCGCGCCGAACAGCAGGCGGATGGCCTGGATCAGCATCAGGCTGATGCCCCAGGTCGCCAGCAGGGTTTCCAGCGGGCGGCCGTAGAGGTGGCGGATCACCGTGCGCTCCAGGGCCATGCCCACGCCGGCGCTGACGGCGAAGGCCACTGGCAGGGCAATCAGCGGGTAGAACTCGATTGCGCCTGGCGCGTAGCGCTGCAGCAGCACCTGGACCATGTAGGTGCTGTAAGCACCGAGCATGAGCATCTCGCCGTGGGCCATGTTGATCACGCCCAGCAGCCCGAAGGTGATCGCCAGGCCAAGGGCCGCCAGCAGCAGGATCGAACCCAGCGACAGGCCGCTGAAAGCCTGGCCGAGCAGCTCACCGAACAGCAGCTTGCGTTTGACCTGGGCCAGGCTTGTTTCAGCTGCAGTGCGCACGCCTGCGTCGGTTTCCACGTCGGGTTGCAGCAAGGTCTCCAGGCGGGTGCGGGCCAGCGGGTCGCCGGTTTCGCCGAGCAGGCGTACCGCCGCCAGGCGTACGGCTGGCTCGCTGGCGCCCAGTTGCAGGTTGGCCAGTGCCAGGCCAAGCGCGGCGTGCACGGTAGTGTCGGGTTCGCTGGCAAAGCGCCGGTCGAGGAATGCCATTTGCGCCGGTTGCGCACTTTTTTGCAGGTGCTGGGCGGCGCAACCCGAAGC
>Ga0247820_10001565_pt1 | contig 12891 bp, 10 predicted proteins | sample 13C_Glucose_Day1_2_FD_192480 | JGI IMG/M metagenome (GOLD analysis project Ga0247820, IMG submission 192480) | Soil microbial communities from agricultural site in Penn Yan, New York, United States - 13C_Glucose_Day14 | ecosystem: Environmental > Terrestrial > Soil > Agricultural land | place...
CACCCCCTCTTCCAGGTCCTGCTGACGCTGGAGAACGTTCCCCGGGCCGAACTGCTCCTGGGCGGCGGTACCGGTGCGGCCCTGCCCATCACGTCCGACGTCGCACGGTTCGACCTGGCCGTGAGCGTTCGCGAAGGCCTCGCCGAGGACGGGTCGCCCGGTGAGATCGCCGTGGGCTACGAGTACAGCGCCGACCTCTTCGACCACGACCTGGTCGAGCAGGTGGCCCGATGGCTGGAGCGCCTCGTCCGGGCGGTGACCTCGGATCCCGGCATCCGGATCGGTTCCGTCGGGCTGTTGTCCCCCGAGGAGCGGGACCTCGCCCTGGGCGGCGCCACGGCGGGCACGGACGGTGTGTCCGTCCTCGACGAGACGCCGCTGCCGGTCCGGTTCGAGAGGCAGGCATCCGTGACCCCGGACGCCCTCGCCGTCCTGTCGGACGGGGGGCAGCTCACGTACCGGGAGCTGAACGACCGTGCCAACCGGCTGGCCCGGCTGCTGATCCGCCGCGGAGCCACCCCGGAGTCGTTCATCGCGTTGGTCATGGAGCGGTCCTGCGACGCGCTGGTCGCCCTGATGGCGGTCTTCAAGACGGGCGCCGCTTGTCTGCCCATCGACCCCGCCCATCCGAAGGAGCGCGTCGCGCTCATCGTCCAGGACGCCCGTCCGTCCGTAGTGATCACCACCGAGGCGATGGCGCACCTGCTGCCCTCGGCACCCGGCGAGGGGCGGACGGCGCCCGCCCTGGTGGTGCAGGACCGGCCGGACGACATGGCACAGATCGCCGCCCAGCCGCAGAGCGACCTCACCCCCGCCGAACGGGGCGCACCCCTGGTGCCGGAGAGCACGGCCTACGCGGTCTACACCTCCGGCTCCACGGGAACGCCCAAGGGCGTCGTGATGACCTGCGCGGCGCTGACCAACCTGGTCGCGTGGCATCACGCCGACTTCCCGGGCGGTGAGGGCATCAGGACCGCCCAGTTCGCCCCACTGCACTTCGACGTCTCCATGCAGGAGATCTTCTCCGCGCTGCTGCACGGGAAGACCCTCGTGCTGCCGGACGAGGAAACCCGCAGGGACCCCGCGCAGGTGGTCCGCTGGCTGGAACGCCGGTCGGTGCAGGAGTTCTTCGCGCCCTGGCTGGTGATCGACGCGGTGTGCGAGGCCGCCGTGCGCCACAAGGTCGCGCTGCCCGCGCTGACGGACGTGTCCCAGGCCGGTGAGGCGCTCGTGCTTTCCACCGGCATCCGGCAGTTCTTCGCGGAACGGCCCGGAGTACGGCTGCACAACCACTACGGCCCGTCCGAGACGCACGGGGCGACGGCCTTCACGCTGCCGGCCGGCACGGAAGCATGGCCCGCTGCCGCGCCGATCGGCCGCCCCATCCCCCGGGTACGCGTGTACGTGCTGGACGACGCGCTTCAGCCGGTGCCCCCGGGCGTGCCGGGAGAGCTCTGCATCGCCGGGCCGCAGCTCGCCAGAGGCTATCTCGGCCGCCCGGGCACGACCGCGGAACGGTTCGTCGCGGACCCGTTCGGGCCGTCCGGCGCCCGGATGTACCGCACCGGTGACCGCGCCCGTCTGCGGGCGGACGGGAACCTGGAGTTCATCGGCAGGACCGACGACCAGGTGAAGATCCGCGGCTTCCGCATCGAGCCAGGCGAGATCGAGGCGGCGCTCAAGCGTCACCCGCTGGTGTCCCAGGCCGTGGTCACCACCCAGGAGAAGCACTCCGGGCCCGCCGGGAAGGTGCTGGTCGCCTACGTGGTGCCCACGACGGCCACGGCGACCGGGCCGGACCAGGTTCTCCGCGACCACCTCGCCGGGACCCTGCCGGACTACATGGTCCCGGCGGCGTTCGTCAGCCTGGACGCGCTGCCGCTGCACCCGAACGGGAAGCTCGACCGCAAGGCGCTGCCGCCCGCGGAACTCGACGCCACCGGGCGCGGACGGCTGCCGGCCACCCCCGAGGAGGCGGTGCTGTGCCGGCTGTTCGCCGAGGCCCTGGGCACCACGGGTGTCGCCGCGGACGACAACTTCTTCGAGCGGGGCGGGCACTCGCTGCTCGCGGCACGCCTGGTCGGCCGGATCCGCGACGAACTCGGCGTCGAACTGGCCGTACGCACCGTCTTCGAGGCGCCGACGGCCCAGGACCTCGCGGCCGCGCTCGACGGACGGGTCACGCGCAGCGGGCTCGAGGTGGTGCTCCCGGTCAGGAGTCACGGCACCCGGCCGCCGCTGTTCTGTCTCCACCCGGGCGGCGGTATGGGCTGGATCTACACACGGCTGCTGCCCCATCTCCCCGCCGACCAGCCGGTGTACTCGATCCAGGCACGCGGCATGGCCGACCCCGACGAGCCGCTGCCCGCCACCCTGGAGGAGATGGTCGAGGACTACGTCGACCAGATCCGCACCATCCAGCCGTACGGGCCCTACCACCTCACGGGCTGGTCCTTCGGCGGCGTCGCGGCGTACGAGGCGGCGGTGCAACTCCAGCACCAGGGGCAGGAGGTGTCCCTGCTCGCCCTGCTCGACGCGTTCGCCCTCGGGGACGGCGGTGAGGCGCCGCCCGCCCGTGAGGTCGCCGAACAGGCCGTCCTGCGGGCGCTGTTGCACTCCATCGACTACGACGTGGAGGGCCTGAACGGCCGCCCGCTGCGGCAGACGGAGGTCATCGACATCCTGGGCCGGTCCGACGGCGTGCTCCAGGGAATCGACGAGCGCCGCATACGCGGCATCATCGAAGTCTTCTACAACAACATCGAACTGCGCGTGAACTACAGTCCCGGGAAATACCGGGGTGACATGCTCTTCTTCACCGCCACCCGTGACCGGGACCCCCGGGTGCCCGAATTCGATGTCTGGTACGAGGTCCTGGACGGCCGTGTCGAAAACCATGAAATCGCCTGCGGTCATCAGGACATGATGCAGCCCGAACCGCTTGCGGAGATCGCCGGTGTGATCGCGCAGGCCCTGCGGGAAATGAATCCGACGAGTGAGGGAGAAAAATGAGCGGCTTCGACTACGACATCGGCATCATCGGTGGTGGCCCGGCCGGTTCCACCATGGCCTCGTATCTCGCCAAGGCAGGTATATCCGCGATCGTCCTGGAGAGTGCGGAATTCCCCCGGCCGCACGTCGGGGAGTCGCTGGTGACCGCGACGACCCCGGTGCTCCAGGAGATCGGGGCACTGGCGAAGGTGGATGCCGCAGGGTTCCCGAAGAAGTACGGAGCGGCTTGGACGTCCGCGGCCAAGGAGACGGTGCCCGAAATGGGATTCACCGGCATGACCCAGGGATTCAGGCTCGCCAGCGTCGAATTCCAGGAGCGCGACCAGCCCGGCGTGGACCAGGCCTACACCTACCACGTCGACCGCGGGAAGTACGACCAGCTCCTGCTTCAGCACGCGGCCGAACTGGGCGCCCGCGTCCGTGAGCGGACCCGCGTGCAGGACGTGGAGTTCACCGACGACGGCGTGGTGCTCACGGCCGTCGGCGACGAGGGTACCGAGCGGCTGAGGGTGCGCATGGTCGTGGACGCCAGCGGCCGGCAGACCATGCTGGGCCGCAAGAAGAAGCTGAAGGTCCCGGATCCGGTCTTCAACCAGTACGCCATCCACGCCTGGTTCGACGGGCTCGACCGCAAGGCGCTCGCCGACGACCCGGACCAGGAGGACTTCATCTTCATCCACTTCCTGCCGGTGAGCGACACCTGGGTCTGGCAGATCCCCATCTCCGAGACCACCACCAGCGTCGGCGTGGTGACCCAGAAGGCAAAGGTGAAGTCCTCCGGAAAGGAACGCGAGGAATTCTTCTGGGACTGCCTGGGTACGCGGCCTGAACTCCGGGCGGCACTGGAGAAGGCCGAACGCGTCCGCGAATTCAAGACCGAGGGCGACTACAGCTACGGAATGAAGGAAGTCGTCGGTGACCGGTGGGCGCTCATCGGTGACGCCGCCCGGTTCGTCGACCCGATCTTCTCCAGTGGCGTCAGTGTGGCGATGAACAGCGCCCGGCTGCTGGCGAAGGACATCGTTTCCGCCGTCGAGCGCGACGATTTCAGCAAGAAGAGCTTCGGCGACTACGAGCGGGTGTTGCGCCGCGGCGTCAGCAGCTGGTACGAATTCATCTCCATCTACTACCGGTTGAACATCCTGTTCACCGCGTTCGTCCAGGACCCGCGTTACCGGCTGGACGTGCTGAAGATGCTCCAGGGTGACGTCTACGGCGAAGAGGAACCCAAGGCCCTGACCCGGATGCGGGAGATCGTCCGGCGTGTGGAGGAGAACCCGGACCATCTGTGGCACCCGTATCTGGGCACATTGCGCGCTCCCGCCGCGGCTCCGCTCTTCTGAGCTCGCCCACCCCTGCTCGTTTCCAACGAGATCGAGAAAAGAATGGAGCTCGAACAGTGAGTAATCCCTTCGACGACCCGGACGGCTCCTTCCTGGTGCTGATCAACGACGAGGCGCAGTACTCGCTCTGGCCGGCCTTCGCCGAGATTCCCGGCGGCTGGAAGGTGGCCCACCCGGAGAGCGACCGGCAGACCTGCGTGGACTTCATCGAAAGGGAGTGGACGGACATGCGACCCACGAGCCTGGTCGAGGCCCTGGAAGGGAGCGCGGCATGAGCGGGACGGCGATGGCGCAGGCGGCGCCGACGACGGTCACCGAGGTGTTCAACCACGCCATCACGGCGTCCGCGATCAGCGCGGCGTGGGAGATGGGCGCCTTCGACGCGCTGCGCGTGTCGGAGCGGCTGGACGCGGACGAGTTCGCCGCCCGTGAGGGCCTGGACACCCGCTCGACGCACGAGCTGTTCCGGGCGCTCGCGGCGGCGGACATCGTCTCGCGTGACGGGGCGCAGATCCGGCGCGGCCCCAACTTCGAGGAGGCGGACCGGTGCAAGTCGCTCTTCCACTGGATGACCCGGGGCTGCGGTGAGCTGTTCAGCACCCTCCCGGCACTGGTCCGGGAGAAGAACCGGGTGGGCTCCTTCTACCGCCGTGACGCGGCCGCCATCAGCGTGGCCTGCCGCGAGATCAACGCCGAGTGGTGGGACCCGGTCTTCTGGCCGGTCGTCAGCGGACTGGACTTCACCTCCGTCGCCGACCTCGGGTGTGGCAGCGGCGAACGGCTGATCCGCCTCGCCCGTACCGGGCCCGAAGTCATGGCCCTGGGCATCGACTTCGCCGCGGGTGCCATCGAGGTGGCCACTGCGGCGGTGGCGGAAGCGGGCCTGTCGGACAGGATCAGCCTCGTCCAGGGCGACGCCACGGCGCTCGAGCCCCGCCCCGAGTTCGCCGGAGTCGACCTGCTCACCTGCTTCATGATGGGCCACGACTTCTGGCCGAGGGCGGAGGCCGTCGCCTCGTTGCGCCGCATCCGCGAGGTGTTCCCCGACCTCAAGCACTTCCTGCTCGCCGACGCGACCCGTACCACCTCGTACCCGGACACGGACATGCCGGTGTTCAGCATGGCCTTCGAGCTGGCCCACGCCGTCATGGGCGACTACCTGCCCACGCTGGAGGAATGGCGTCCGGTGTTCGAGGAGGCCGGCTGGCGGTGCGAGGGGGAACACCCCATCTCCGTCCCGGCCGACAGCGTGATGTTCCACCTCGTCCCCAACTGACCGAGGCGCACAGGAAGAAAGTCCACACACACCGAATGCTCACCCGGTCCGGCCGAACCCGGCGGACCGGGCGAGCCCGTGTGCGGCGTGAACACCGACGAGAGACGTGTCTGCATGGACCAGGACTTCACGAAGTACGAGGCGCTCGGCAACGACTACCTCGTCATCGACCCCAGTGCCGCGTGGGCGAGCCCGACCGCCGACACGGTGCGGATGGTCACCGACCGCCGGCGCGGGGTCGGCGCGGACGGCCTGCTGTTCGGCCCGCTGGCGGACCTCGGTCCGGACGACGGGCCGCCCCTGACGCCCGACGGCGGCGGTGGCGTGTTCGGGCTGCGGATCTTCAACTCCGACGGCACGCCCTGCGCGAGGAGCGGCAACGGCATCCGCGTGTTCGCACGCTACCTGATGGACCACGGCTATGCCGGTGCGGACGACTTCACCATTCGCACGGACGCGGGCCCGACCGCCGTCCGGGTTCTCGACCGGGCCTCCGGCCTGATCCGGCTCGCCCTGGGCCCCATGTCGTCGTCCAGCCGGGACGTCGGCGCCACCGGCCACGACCGGCCCATGCTGCGGGAGACCCTCCGGGTGGACGGGGAGAACATCGAGATCACCTGTCTGTCCGACGGGAATCCCCACTGTGTCGTCGTACGGGAGAACGTCACACCGGAGCTGGCCCATGCCCTCGGGCCGCGGATAGCCGGCCACCCCGCCTTCCCCGGGCGCGTCAACGTGGAGTTCGTGCAGGTGCGGGACCACGCCACCGTGCGCGCGGAGATCTGGGAACGCGGGGCCGGGTACACCCTGGCCTCCGGCAGCGGCGCGTGCGCCGCTGCCCGCGCCGCCCAGCTCCTGGGTCTGACGGGGGAGAAGGTGACCGTCGAGATGCCCGGCGGCAGCCTGGAGGTGGAGACCGCCCGCTCCGGAGAGGTGTCCGTGACGGGCACCGCGGCGCAGGTGGCCACGGGCCGATGGGCGCCGGACTTCCGCGCCCGCCTGACGGGAAGACGCCCGTGAGCGCCCACCAGGTGCAGTTCCTGCTGCTCGACCTGGCGCTGATCATCGTCTGCGCCCGTGCCGCGGGACATATGTTCCAACGCCTCGGCCAGCCGCCGGTCCTCGGCGAGATCACCGCGGGCATCCTGCTGGGGCCCACCCTTTTCGGACAGGAGGTCACCGACGCGGTGTTCCCCGCGGACGTGCGGCCCCTGCTCGCCGCTCTGGCCAATGTGGGTGTCGCACTGTTCATGCTCGGCGTCGGCATCGATCTCAACCGCGACCTGCTGCGCGGCGGTCAGCACGTCGTCACCACGCTTGCCACGACTTCCGTGGCGGTGCCGTTCGCGGCGGGCACGCTGGTGGCCCTCCACCTTGCCGAGCGACACGCGCCCGAGCAGCGGCTGGGGTTCATCCTCTTCATGGGCGTGGCCATGTCCGTGACGGCCTTCCCGGTCCTGGCGCGCATCCTCGCGGACCGCGGCCTGAACCGGACGCGGCTGGGCGGGATCGCACTGTGCGCCGCCGCCGTCGCGGACGTACTCGCCTGGTCGATGCTCGCCGCGGTGATGGCGGTCGTCGGACGGGACGGACAGGAGCCGTGGCGCCTGGCACTGCTGCCCGCCTACGTCGCGGTCATGCTGTGGGCGGTACGCCCCGCGCTGCGGCACCTGGAGGAGCGCGGGAGGTTCCAGGACCGCGGACCGGCACTCACCGTCGTGCTCACCGGCCTGCTGCTCTCCTCCGTCGCCACCGAATGGCTGGGCCTGCACTTCCTCTTCGGCGCCTTCCTGTTCGGCGCGGTCCTCCCGCGGGGCACCGGCGACCACCTGCGCACAACGGCCACACAGGAGACCCGGCAGGTCACACTGATCCTGCTGCTGCCCGCCTACTTCCTGCTCGCCGGACTCAAGGTCGATCTGTCCACGCTGGACCTGGGCGGCTTCGGGGAACTTGCCCTCGTCCTGACCGTCGCCGTCGTCGGAAAGTCCGCGAGCGCCTTCGCGGCGGCCCGGCTGCACGGGCTGGGCAACCACGACTCGGCGGTGCTGGCCACCCTGATGAACACGCGAGGGCTCACCGAGCTGATCGTGCTGACGGTCGGCGTGGAGACGGGAATCCTCGACGGCAGCCTCTACTCGATGATGGTGGTCATGGCCCTGGTCACGACCGCGATGGCGGGCCCGGCGCTGAACCGGCTCCTGCGGACGGGACTCGGTGAGAAGCATCCCTCCTCGGCCGGACCCGCCGCTCCCGGCGTGCCGCTGCCCGCCCGCCGCGTCCCGGAAGACGCGGAATGAGCCCGAGCGGGTGGCCGTGAACCGTACTCGTGGGCAATCCGGGCGCGACAGTTCCCGTAGATTCGGGTCATGTAACGGCAGCAGACGTCTGCGGAAGGAGTCGAGAGGGTGCGAGCAGCCCTGCTGACAGTAACGGGTGTGAGCCGCACCTTCGGCGAGCGTGAGGCGCTCAGAGCCATCGACCTCGAAGTCGCTGCGGGCGAGTGCGTGGCGCTGCTGGGACCCAACGGCTCGGGGAAGTCGACCCTGCTGCGCATCGCCTGCGGCCGGGACCGGCCCACCACCGGCGAGGTCCACTTCGACGGCGAGCCGATGACGGAGGACGACGTGCGGGTACGCGCCCGGGTGGCGGTCGTCGGTGACGCCCTCGGCTGCTACCCCGACCTGACGGTGCGCCAGCACCTCGAACTGGTCGCCGTGGCCCACCGGGTGCCCGCGGAACGGATCGACGCGCTCCTGAGCGAGCAGCGGCTGAACGGTCACGCGGACTCACTGCCCAGTGCGCTGTCCTCCGGGCAGCTCCAGGCGATGCTGCTCGCGGCGGCTCTGCTGCGCCCCCGTGACCTGCTGGTCCTCGACGAACCCGAGCAACGGCTCGATCCCCGCGCGCGCGGGCGTCTCGCGGACGTGCTGCGGGCCGAGGGCGGCACGGGCGTGGCGGTGCTGTTCGCCACGCACCAGCCCGAGCTGGCGCGGGTCGCCCAGCGTGTGATCGTTCTGGAGGACGGTGCCGTGGTCGCGGACGGCAGCCCGGACGAGGTCCTGAAGGAGCCGGGCGAGTGAGCGGTACCGCTCTGGGGACGGAGGCCGGCGAAGCCGCGGAGGCGGGGCGAGGCGACGTCGTGGACCGGACGGCGGAGACGACGCGCTGGCTGCGGGCCCGCCGCGGCGCCGGCCGGGTCCGCCGGTTCGCCTATGCGTCGTACGTCGCGCTGGTCCTGCTGCTCGGCTGGTACGGCCTGTTCGCCATCGGTCTCTTCCATGAGATCGGCCATCGCAGTCCGCTGGCGGACAGTGCCGGAGCCGTCGCCCGGACGCTGCCGTCCGGCCTGGTCCTCGCGGCCCTCGCGGGATTCTTCCTCACGGTCCGCGACGCGTTGTGGCGGGGGCCGGTGATCCTGCCGCGGCCGGACGTCGACTGGCTGCTCGCGCTGCCCGTCCGGCGCCGTCCGGTGCTGCTGCCCTGGTTCGCCCTGTCCGCGGGGATCTGGGCGCTCGCCGCACTGCTGCTTGGCTTCGTGGGCGCCCTGCTCGTCGCGGCGGCCGGCCTCGGCCGGATCGGCCTGCTGGCCCCCGCCTTCCTGGGCCCCGCTGTCTGCGTCGCCCTGCTGGCCGTGGCCGGGGCCACAGTGGTGGAACGGTCCCGGAAGGCCGCCGACCGGCTCCACCGGGCCACCCCGGTGCTGCTGCTCGCCGTTCTGCTCTGCGCCGTGCAGGTGGCGGCCGCGGCGCGGGGGCACCGGTCGAAGGCGCTGGAGACGGTGGAGCTGTGGTCCGGACCGTGGGGCTGGGCGGCGCAGCCCGTCCTGGCCGCCGCGGGCGGGACCGCCCCGCTGTGGCCGCTGGCCCTCGGTCTGCTGGTGGCGGCCACCGCGGCCGCCCTGGTGCACGCCGGGAAAGCGGTCGGCGAGGTGCCCCTCGCGGTGCTGCGGTCACGGGCCAGGGCGTCGGGCGGGGTGCTGGCCGGCATCCTCGCCGTGGACCTGCGATCGGTCCGGCTGTCCATGACCGGCGGCCTGGAGGTCCGGGGCCGTGGCCGCCTCGAACGGTGGGCCGCCCGGCTGTCCCCGCCGCGTTCTCCCGGTCTGCTGGTCGCCTGGCGTGACGCGGTGGGCCTGGTCATGGCGCCCAGACGGCTCGGACTGATGGTCCTGCTGCTTGTGCCGGCCGGTGCGGCCGCGGGTGCTGCGGCCGGCGGCGGGACGGGTGGGACGACGTACCTCGCCGCCGCGGCGGCCGCGCTGCTCGGCTACTTCGCGGGGTCACAGCTGCTGGAGCCGGCCAGGCTGGACGCCGACGACGTACGGCGCACGGCCTGGTCTCCGCGGCCCTACGAGCGCCTCGCGCTCGAGCACGCGCTCGTGCCCCTCCTCGTGCTGGTGGCCGCGGGATGCCTGGGGTCCGTGCCGGCCGCGCTGTCGGCCGGCGCCACCGCACTGCTGGTGGTGCCGGCCGCCGCGCCGGTGCTGGTCGCCGCGGGGCTGCTGAGCGCGTACCGGTCGCCCGTGCCCGTATGGGTGCTGTACGGCGGTCCGCTGCTCGCCGACGCCGGCCCGATCCTGGCGATGCTGTGGTACGCCGTCGGTCCGATGACCGGGGTCGCGGGAGTCACCGTGCTGCTCGCCGCGCCCCTTCCGGCCGGGATCCCGGAGGCGGCGGATCCACTGGGCCGCGTCGCCGCGTGCTGGGTCCTCGCCCTGCTGATGTTCCGCTGGGTGGCGGGACGCGCACGCCGGCGGATGCGCCCGTAGCCGGGAGTGGGGGGAGAAGAAGGGGAGGGAGAGGGGCACTGACGGCCGAGGAGTTACGACGGGCCCTGGCAGGCCTGGACCAGGGCGATGCCGATCGCCACCAGGAGCGTCACCACGACGAACACGAAGAGGCGCTGCCTGAGCAGTCTTGGGTTGGCGGGGCGCAGACCGGTCCCGGTGGTGCGGGGACCCGTGCGGCGGGCGCCTGTGCCGGAGCGCGTGGAGTTCCGTGAGGCCGGTGTGGGGCGTGGTGTGCCGGGGCGGGACGGCGTGCCGGAACGCGAGGAGGTGTCGCGGGGGCCGCCGCGGCGGGAGGCGTTGTTGCGGGACCCGCTGTTGCGGGAGCCGCCGCGCGACGCGGGGACGCTCCGGTTGCCGCGGCGGGGGGTGGGGCCGTTGGCCTTGGGTGCGGTGCCGCGTCCGCCGCGCGGTGGGGGAGTGCCGTTGCCGCCCGGGTCCCCCTGCCTGCGCCGCTGCGCGCCGTCCGGGTAGGTGTCCGCGAGACGCCCGGTGGGCTGCTCCGTCTCGGCGCCGCGCGGGGCCGGCGGGCGGACGTCGGTCAGGCCCTGGGCCTCCCGCGCGGCGATCTCCTTGAGCCGCATCGACAGTTGGAGCGTGCTGGGCCGCTCCTCGGGATTCTTCGCGAGGCACGCGCGGACGAGCGGGGCCAGGGCGTCCGGGACGCCGTGCAGCTGTGCCTCCTCGTGCACCACGCGGTACAGCATCACCTCGGAACTGCCGTGCCCGAAGGGGGAGTCGCCCATCGACGCGTACGCGAGCGTGGCGCCCAGCGAGAACACGTCCGTGGCGGGCGTGACGGCCGCGCCGCGCACCTGCTCGGGGGCGAGGAATCCGGGTGAGCCGACCGCCGTGCCGACGTGCGTGAGCGTGGAGGCGCCGGTCGCCCAGGCGATGCCGAAGTCGATGATCCGCGGCCCCTTCGGGGACAGCAGGATGTTGGACGGCTTGAGGTCCCGGTGCACGACACCGGCCTCGTGCACGGCGACCAGGCCCTCGGACAGGGCCGCGCCGACGGCGGCGAGCTCGGCCGCGCCGAGCGGTCCCTCGCCGGCGACCTTGTCGTGCAGCGACGGTCCCGGCACGTACTGCGTGGCGAACCACGGACGGTCCGCGTCGAGGTCGGCGGCCACCAGCCGGGCCGTGCAGCCGCCGCGGATGCGCCGGGCCGCGGAGACCTCGCGGGCGAACCGCGAGCGGAACTCCTGGTCCTCCGCCAGGTCGGGGCGGATGACCTTCAGCGCGACCCGCTGCCCCTTCTTGTCGGAGCCCAGGTAGACCACGCCCATACCGCCCGCGCCGAGCCGTCGGTGGAGCCTGAAAGAGCCGACGACGCGCGGGTCCTCGCGCCTCAGGCGCATCATCGCCATGTTCATCCCCGCTGCCCGGTCCTGTGACGTGCCACAGCTTACGTTTCCACGGCCGCCCGTGCGCAGAGGCCGCGCCCTCGCGGATCGATGGATTGTCAGTGCTGGGTGGGACACTTGAAGAGTGGTCAGGGGGCGCGCGGACGGGCCGGGTTCGCGCGGGAGCCTATCCCAACCACCCGACAGCGAAGGGGGATTGATCGCATGAAGGGTGACCGTGTGGAGATCGTCGTGGACGCCGGGGACACGACGCGCACGTACGAGGTGGTGGCGAGCAGGGCGGGGCGCAGGGTGGAGACGGCGGTGCGGCGGGGGGTGGTCGAGGTGAGCGAAGTCACCCGAACCGGGGCCGTCGTGCGGACCGCCCGGTTCATGGCGAACAGGGTGCTCGCGCTGGTGGAACAGCCGGTGCCGCGGGAGGACGGCTCGGAGAAAGCGGGGCAGAGCGGGCGGCCCTTCGGGGATGTCCCTGAGGCGCAGTAGGACTTCTCCACCCTGAGGAGTACACCGTGGGGGAGGGCTCATCCTCCGGGAGGCCCGGCATTCGGTACGAGGGCATGACGTCGGGGGAGCGCCGGGCCCATAGATTTGAGGTCAAGCGGCGGGTGCAGTACTCGTCCCCCGAGGTCAGACGCCCGCCGCTGTCAACACAACAGAAACGGCCAGGAGAGGGACCATGGCGTACACGGCACCGCGGACGATGATCCGCACGCGGGAGAGCGGCGAGGGGCGTCGCCATCCGCTGGTGGCGACGCTGATGGCCCTGCCCCTGGCGGTCCTGCTCCTCCTCGTCTTCGACGGGTGGGAGACGGTGGCCACACAGGCGTCGTCCGTGGGAGAGATGCTGGGGCGCTGAACCAGCGACCCCAGGCCCGGAAGAGCGGTCCGGGCGGGGACATCCACCCATGAAACCCCGTGGGGACGGGGGTGCGGCGGACGGCAGAATGCCGGCGCAGCTGGGGAGCTGCGCCGGCATTGCTTTGTGCCGGTGGGTGGTGCGGGGCCGGGCCGGGGGTGGCCGTCCTCGGACTGGCGCGGATCACGCGCGCTGCAAGGGGTGCGGGGCGCGGACGCGCCAGCCACTGCGGGCGGCCACCCCCGTCC
>Ga0247820_10001566_pt1 | contig 12884 bp, 8 predicted proteins | sample 13C_Glucose_Day1_2_FD_192480 | JGI IMG/M metagenome (GOLD analysis project Ga0247820, IMG submission 192480) | Soil microbial communities from agricultural site in Penn Yan, New York, United States - 13C_Glucose_Day14 | ecosystem: Environmental > Terrestrial > Soil > Agricultural land | place...
CGGGTTGGTGGTCTTCATGGCGATGACGGTGAACCTGCTGGTGGCGGGGTTCGCCGGCGCCTTCATCCCCATCGTCCTGGAGCGCTTTGGCGTGGACCCGGCGATCGCGTCCTCCATATTCGTCACCACCTTCACCGACACCTTCGGGTTCCTGCTGCTGCTCGGCCTCGCGGGATGGCTGTTGCTCTGAGGGCGCGCTGAGTGCGCGTTCTCGTCGTCTTCAGCCGGCTCTTCCCCTTCGCCGTCGCCTTTCTGCGCGATCGCCGCCGCTTCATCCTCTTCGGCCGCCCGCTCCGGCGAGACGATGAGCGACACCGACGTCGAGCGGCGCGACTCACCCGTACCCTCGCCGATCTCGGCCCCGCCTTCATCAAGCTGGCCCAGGTCTTCGCTGCCCGCGCCGACCTCCTGCCCGAACCTTACCTCTCCGCCCTGGGCACGCTGACCGACCAGGTGCCCCCGCTGCCGCCGGGGGTCGCCGAGCAGGTGATCCGGGCGGAGTTGGAGGATGTGCCGGCCGCCATCTTCGACCGGTTCGATGCCGAGCCGCTCGCCGCGGCCTCGCTGGGCCAGGTGCACCGCGCCGCCTACCATGGCCGCGAGGTCGTGGTGAAGGTGCTCCGCCCCGGCGTGGAGGAGGTGGTCAGGCGCGATCTGGACGTCTCCTTCCGCATCCTCTTTCTGCTCAACCTGCTCTTCCCCGGCCATCAGGTCCGCGCGATGACCGCGATCGTGAGCGAGTTCTCCAAGCGGATCTCGGACGAACTCGACTTCAGGGTGGAGGCCCGCAACGCGGCGACCCTGAAGCGGAACTTCGCGGCCGATTCCAGAGTCGTCGTGCCGGAGGTCGTCGGCGACCTGATCCGGCGGCGGGTATTGGTGCTCGAGTACCTGGAGGGCACCCGGATCGATCGGCTGCACGACCGCCTCGAGTCCGGCGAGCTGCGGCTCGACCGGCTGATGACGACGCTGGCGGAGATGTACCTCAAGATGATGCTGGAGGACGGCGACTTTCACGCCGATCCGCACGCGGGGAACCTCCTGGTGGACCCCCAGGGGCGCCTGGTGCTGCTCGACTTCGGGATGGTGCTCCAGGTGGAGCGGGAAACGCGCCGACGGCTGGTGGGCGCGGTGATCGCCGCGGCCCGGCAGGATGTGGATGGGTTGATCAACGCCTTCTACGAGCTGGGCATCCTCGACCCCGACGTGGACCGCGGCACCGTGCGGGACGCCGCGCGCAGCCTGATAGCGATCACGATTCGGGAGGACGTGTCCCATCGGCAGATCCAGCAACTCGTCGAGGAGGTGCTCCGGACCTTCTACGAGTGGCCGCTGATGCTGCCCTCGAACCTGGTGTACTTCGGGCGCGCGGCGGTGCTGGTGGAGGGCATCGGGCTGCGCTACGACCCGGAGTTCAACGCGCTGGCCGTCACCCGGCCGGTGGTGGCGCGCTCGGCCGGGCGGCTGATCCAGGGGGTAATGGAACAGGATCCCCGGGTGCGGATCACCGACTGGACCCAGGAGGCGATCGGGGCGGTGCGCACGCTGCGCGACCTGGTCCGACGGCTGGAGCGCGACGAGCTCCGGGTCCGCTCGCACCCGCGAGACACGCTGGAGCTCCAGCGCTTCCTGGCGCAACAGGTCCGCCGCGCGCTCCTCGCGCTGTTCGCGTTCACGGTGGCGGTAATCACCAGCGTGCTCTATCTCGCGACCCGCCGCCTCGCGATCCTGGTCCCCGGGTTGGTGCTCGCGTTCGGGATGTTCCTGGTGATCTTCGTGCTCCCCGGGCACCTGTTCCAGAACCCGCTGCGCTTCCGGCGCAAGTGGCCGGGGACGTGAACTCCCCGGTGTCATCCCGAGGGTACCAAGCCCTCGGGTTCGCTCGGGATGGCATCGAGTGCTAGTCCCCAAGCTCGTCACCACCCTCCGGAACTACACTCGCCAGCAGTTCGCCGCCGACGTCGTTGCCGGGGTGATCGTCGGGGTAGTGGCGCTTCCGCTCGCGATCGCCTTCGCCATCGCCAGCGGCGTCACGCCCGACCGCGGCCTCTACACCGCCGTCATCGCGGGATTTCTGGTATCGGCGCTCGGCGGCTCGCGGGTGCAGATCGGCGGGCCCACCGGCGCCTTCGTGGTGATCGTCTACGGGATCGTGCAGCGATATGGGGTGGACGGGCTCCTCGCGGCCACGCTCATGGCCGGCGTCATCCTGCTGATCCTCGGCTTTGCGAGGCTCGGCGGTGCGATCAAGTTCATTCCCTTTCCCGTGGTCACCGGCTTCACCGCGGCCATCGGCGCCCTGATCGCAATCCAGCAGCTGCGGGATGCCTTGGGCCTCGAGATGGAGGCGCCGCCCGCGGAGCTGGTCGAGCGCCTCGCCGCCTACGCGGAACGGATGGGGACCGTGAACCCCTACGCCGTCGGGCTGACGGTCTTCACCCTGCTGACGCTCGCGTTCTGGCCGCGGCTCAGCCGCCGCGTTCCGTCACCGCTGGTCGCCCTGCTGGCCGGCACTGCGGCCGCCCAGCTGCTGGACCTGCCGGTCGAGACCATCGGGGCACGGTTCGGCCACATCCCGTCCTCACTGCCGTCGCCGGCCCTGCCGTCGATCTCCTTCGCCGAGCTCCGGGAGCTGGTGGGCCCCGCGCTCGCGATCGCCACGCTGGGCGCAATCGAGTCGCTCCTGTCGGCCGTCGTGGCCGACGGCATGATCGGCGGGCGGCATCGCTCCAACATGGAGCTGGTGGCGCAGGGCGTCGCGAACATCGTCTCGCCGCTCTTCGGCGGCATGCCGGCGACCGGGGCGATCGCCCGGACGGCGACCAACATCAAGAGCGGCGGCCGCACACCGGTCGCCGGCATGGTGCACGCCCTCACCCTGCTGCTCATCACCCTCTTCTTCGGTCGCTGGGCGGAGCTCATTCCGCTCGCGGTGCTCGCGGGCATCGTACTCGTGGTGGCGTATCATCTGAGCGAGTGGCGGGTATTCGTCAGCGAACTGCACGCGCCCAAGAGCGATGCGCTGGTCATGATCACCACCTTCCTGCTGACACTGCTGGTGGACCTGACGGTCGGGATCGGCGTTGGCATGGTGCTGGCGGCGTTCCTCTTCATGAAGCGGATGTCCGAGGTCACCAACATCAGCATCCTGCGGGAGGAGTTCGAGGAGACCGGCGCGCCCTCGGGCGACGACCGGGGGGCGATCTACCGCCGGCAGATTCCGCCGGACGTGGAGGTCTACGAGATCAACGGGCCCTTCTTCTTCGGCGCGGCGGAGAAGTTCAAGCAAACGCTGGGCGAAGTCTCGCGGAAGCCGCGGATTCTGGTGATCCGGATGCGTCACGTGCCGGCCATCGACTCCACCGCCATGCACGCGCTCAAGGAACTTGTCCGCCGCACCCGGAAGCAGGGTACCGAAGTGGTCCTGAGCGACGTGCACTCCCAGCCGCTCATCGCGCTGGGACGGTCGGGCCTGCTGGACGAGATCGGCGACGAGAATCTGTTCGGGAACATCGACGAGGCGCTGGAGGCGGCACGCCAACGTTTGCAGTCCGCACCGGCCTGACCGTTCGGCTTGCCTGACCTCGGGTCTCGGGCGACTTTTCGGCCATGGATCCGGACCTTCTGCTCGCGGACCTCACGGCCGGCAAGACGGCCGCGCTGGCGCGGGCGATCTCGGCGGTCGAGAACGGCCGGCCGGGATTCGAGCGGTTGCTCGCGGGGGTCCACCGCAGCCTCGGCCGCGCCCGCCGGATCGGCATCACCGGTCCGCCGGGAGCCGGCAAATCGACGCTGGTCGAGCGCCTGGTCCTCGCCTACCGCGCCGCCGGTCTCCGCGTCGGCGTGGTCGCGGTGGACCCCACCAGCCCCTTCACCGGCGGCGCCCTCCTGGGCGACCGCATCCGCATGGAATCCGTCGCGCTGGACGACGGCGTGTATATCCGCTCGATGGCGACCCGCGGCTCCCTCGGCGGGCTCTCCACCAGCACGCGCGAGGTCTCGGACCTGCTCGACGCCGCCCGCTTCGATCGGATCCTCATCGAGACGGTGGGCGTGGGTCAGTCGGAGCTCGACGTCGCCCGAATGGCCGACAGCACCGTGCTCGTGCTCGTCCCCGAGTCGGGCGACGGCATTCAGACGCTCAAGTCCGGCGTGATGGAGGCGGCGGACATCTTCGCGATCAACAAGGCCGACCGCCCGGGAGCCGACAAGCTCCGCCGCGAGATCGAGATCACCCTGGGCATCCGGCGGGGGAACGCCTACCGCAACATGCCGGCGCACCACGGCCGCGAGGGGCTCCGAGGCACGACACCCGCCGAGCCGGGGCGGTCTGATGCCTGGGACCATCCGGTGGTGCTCACCGTGGCAGTCAAGGGTGAGGGCATCGACGTTCTCATCGCGGCGCTCGACGGCCACCACCAGTGGCTCGCGCGCAGCGGCTCGCTCGAGGAGCGGCGCCGCCAGCGGATGCTGGAACGGACCCGCGAGGTGGTGGAGCGCGCCGCGCGCCGTTGGATGTGGCGGGAGACGCAGGCCGAGCAGATGATCAGCGAGCGTCTCGACCAGGTGGTGGAGGGGACGCTGAGTCCGTACGACGTGGCAACCGAGGTGCTGGACAGTCTCAAACAGGGTGCCCGGCTATGACGACCTGGGGAACCGAGCTGGAGCGCGAAGTCGAGCGCCTGCGGGCGGAGGTGGCGGCCTGGCGGGCGAGAGCGGCGGGCCTGCCGCTTCGCACCGATACCGACTTCACGTCCGTGTCGGGCCGCGAAGTCGAGTCGGTCTACACTTCCCTCGACCTGCCGGCCGAGCCTCAAGCGGCGCTGGGCCTGCCCGGTGAGTTCCCGTTCACCCGCGGCATCCATCCCACGATGTACCGCGGGAAGCTGTGGACCAAGCGCCAGTTCGCCGGGTTCGGCACGGCGGAGGACACCAACGAGCGCTACAAGTTCCTGCTCGAGCGGGGACAGACGGGGCTGTCGGTCGCCTTCGACTTCCCGACACTGATGGGCTTCGACTCCGACCACCCCCGCTCCGAGGGCGAGGTGGGGAAGTGCGGGGTTGCGATCTCCAGCCTGGCCGACATGGAGACCCTGTTCGAGGGGATTCCGCTGGACAAGGTCTCCACCTCGATGACGATCAACGGGCCCGCGGCGATGCTGTTCTGCTTCTACGTCGCCGCGGCGGAGAAGCAGGGCGTGCCGATCGACCGGCTCCAGGGGACGATCCAGAACGACATCCTCAAAGAGTACATGGCGCAGCACGCCTGGATCTTCCCGGCGGAGCCGGCGCTCAAGATCATCGTGGACCTCTTCGAGTGGGCGGCGGAGCACACCCCGAACTGGAACACGATCTCGATCTCGGGGTATCACATCCGGGAGGCGGGAGCGACCGCCGCGCAGGAACTCGCCTTCACCCTCGCGAACGGGTTCTGCTACGTGGAGCACGGGCTCGCGCGGGGGCTGCACGTGGACCGGTTCGCGCCGCGGCTCTCGTTCTTCTGGGACGTCCACAACGACTTCTTCGAGGAGATCGCCAAGCTCCGCGCCGCGCGGCGGATCTGGGCCCGGCACCTGCGCGACCGCTACGGCGCCCGGGACGAGCGGAGCTGGAAGATGCGCTTCCACTGCCAGACGGCGGGCGTCACACTCACCGCGCAGCAGCCGCAGAACAACATCGTGCGGGTGGCCTACCAGGCCATGGCCGCGGTGCTGGGCGGCACCCAGTCGCTCCACACCAACGCGCTGGACGAGACGCTAGCGCTCCCGACGGAGGAGTCGGTCCGCGTCGCGCTCCGGACCCAGCAGATCCTGGCATTCGAGACCGGCGTCCCCAACGTGGCCGACCCGCTCGGCGGCTCCTATTACGTAGAAGCATTGACCGACGCGCTGGAGCGCGAGGCCGAGGGCCTGTTCGCGGAGATCGAGGCCCAGGGCGGTGTGGTCCAGGCTATTGAGGGCGGCTGGTTCCAGCGGCAGATCGCCCGGTCGTCGATGCAGTTCCAGAGCGAGGTGGAGCAGCAGCGCAAGACGGTGGTCGGCGTGAACCGCTTCGTCGAGGAGGAGGAGCCCCCGTTCGAGATCCTGAAGGTCGGGGACGAGGCGGAGCAGACCCAGCGCGCGCGGCTGGCCCGGCTCCGGCAGAGCCGCGACGCCGCGCTGGTGACCGAACGACTCGCGGCGCTCCGAAGCGCCGCGGCCGAAGATCGCAACATCATCCCGGCGATGCTGGACTGTGCGCGTGCGTATTGCACGCTCTTCGAGATCCGGCACGTCCTGGAGGAGATATATGGCAACTATCGCGAGCCGGTTTTCTTCTGACCGGGCGCGGGGAGACGGCGCCACCGAGCGCGCTCGGCTGCAGCGGCTCGCCGCGGTGGACGCCGGACGGCATCGGGTGGTCACGTGCTATCAGAAGCTGGAGCCCCGCGATCGGAGCCGCGGCAAGTACTTCATCAAGCTGAAGAACCGGGTGAAGGAAGTGGTCCAGGCGCTGCCCCGGCTCGGGCTCGACCACGCCGCCCAGAATGAAGTGATCGGCGATCTCGAGCGGATGCAGGTCCTTCTCCGGGACTCGGACAACCTCCCGTCCACCCAGGGCATCGCGCTCTTCGCGTGCGAGGCGATCGGGCTCTTCGAGGCGGTGCCGCTGCCGTTCGTGTACCGGTCGCGCCTCGCGGTGGACGCGGCGCCGCTGGTTCGAGAGCTCGCCTCGGTGGAGGACGAGTTCGGCCGGATCCTGACGGTCGTGTTCGACCGCACCGCGGCCAGATTCTTCGAGGTCACCGCCTACGATAGTGTCGAGCTCCCTGGGCTCCGTGCCGACAGCACCCGCGGCAAGCGCTTCCGGGGCGACGACCGCGGCCCACCGGGCTGGGGCGAGCACACCTACAACAACCGGATCCGGACCGAGAAGCAGCGGCACTTCGAGGCCATCGCCCGCGAGCTGTTCACCATCGACCGTCGCCACCCCGCGCACGGAATCGTCCTCGCCGGGACCGGAAGCGACGCGGCGGCCGTCGAGCCGTTTCTCCACAACTACCTCGTCGAGCGGGTGATCGGCACCGCACGGATCAATCCCAAGGAGGCGACTCCCGCCCGGGTGCACGAGGCGACGCTCGCCGTTCGCGAGGCGTGGGAGCGGGACGAGGAACGGAACCTGGTGCGCGAGATGCAGGAGGGGCTGGGGAGCGGGTGGTCCGTGAACGGGATGACCCCGGCACTGCGCGCCCTCTCCCGCGGCCAGGTGCGCGCGCTCCTGGTGCACGCGGACGCGGGCGAGCCGGGGTTCCGCTGCTCCGGGAGCGGCCGGCTCGCCCTCACCGAGCGCGACTGCCGCGCCGAAGGCGAACCGATTCCCGTGCTCGATGTGGTGGACGACGCGATCGAAGAGGCCCTGCGGCAGGGCGTGGACGTCAACGTCGTGTTCGAGCCAGAGGCGCGCGACGCCATCGAAGGGCTCGCCGGCCTGCTGCGCTTCCGCTGAGCGCCCCTATCCCTTCGCCGGCGTCGCTGAAGGCGGTCCTCTTCGACGCCGGCAACACGCTGATCTACCTCGACCACGAGCGCTTGGCCTCGGAGGTCGGCGCGGCGCTCGGTGTCTCCATCACCGCCGCCGCGCTCGACTGCTCGGTCGGCTCGGCCATTCGGGCGGTCGAGGGTGCCGCCGGTGTGGCCGCTGGGCGTAGCGACCGGGAGCGCGCGAGGGTCTACCTGGAGGCGCTCTTCACCGGGGCCGGCGTACCGGCCGGGCGGATGGACGAGGTGGCCCGGACACTTCGGCGACTCCACGAGGAATGGCATCTCTGGTGCCGCACCATGCCGGGAACCGAAGAGGCGCTCGATCGCTTGCGGGCGGCAGGTCTTCGGCTCGGCGTCGTCTCCAACAGCGACGGTCGGGTAGAAGAGGCGCTCAGGGCGGCCGGGATCGACGATCGATTCGACGTGATACTCGACTCCACGCTGGTAGGTGTGGAGAAGCCCGATCCGGCTATCTTCCGTGCCGCGCTGGCGGCTCTGGGCGTCGGCCCGGAGGAGGCGCTCTACGTCGGGGACCTCTACGACGTGGATGTGGTGGGCGCGCGAGCGGCCGGGATCGAGGCCGTTCTGCTTGTTGCCGCTGCCGCCGAGCCCGGACCGGAGTGTCGGCGCGTCGATTCCCTCGTCGCCTTGGCGGATGACCTGCTCACCGGAGGACGGACCTGACGATGGCGGCCACCCGACCCTCGCTGCCCCGACCCATCCGCGTGCTGGTGGCCAAGCCCGGGCTGGACGGGCACGATCGCGGCGCCAAGGTGGTGGCGGCCGCCCTGCGAGATGCGGGCATGGAAGTGGTGTACACCGGGCTGCACCAGACGCCCGAGATGATCGCGACCGCGGCGGTGCAGGAAGACGTGGACGTGGTCGGACTCTCGATTCTCTCCGGCGCGCACATGACGCTCTTCCCCCGCGTACGACGGCTGCTGGACGAGGCTGGACGGCCCGACATCCTGGTGACCGGTGGCGGCATCATTCCCGCCGACGACATGGCCGCGCTGCAGCAGCAGGGGATCGGCCGGCTGTTCGGGCCGGGCACGCGAACGTCCGATCTGATCGAGTACATCGAGGCATGGGCCGTCAAGCATCTCGAGCACTGAGGCGAATCGCGTGACCGCCTCGACCCGGTCCAAGGAGAGCCGGCTCCGGCAGCTGAGCGACGAATATCGCCGCCTCGCCGAGCGCCTGCGCCAAGGTGGTGGCGCCGAGCGCGTCGCCCGCATGCACAAGCAGGGCAAGCTGGCGCCGCGGGAGCGGGTGGAGGGGCTGCTCGACCAGGGGACGCCGTGGCTCGAGTTGGGTCTCCTCGTCGCCCACGACCAGTACGATGGCCAGGCGCCGGGCGCCGGCGTGATCACCGGCGTGGGGGTAATCGAAGGGCGGGAGGCGGTGGTGGTGGCGAACGACGCCACCGTGAAGGCGGGCTCCTGGTGGCCGGAGACGATCAGGAAGATTCTGCGGGCGCAGGAAGTGGCGATGCGCCAGCGGATACCGATCGTCTATCTGGTGGACAGCGCCGGCGTGAACCTCCCCTATCAGGGCGGCGTCTTTCCCGGCCAGTACGGCGCGGCACGGATCTTCTACTACAACTCGATCATGCGCCGGTACCTCCACGTGCCGCAGATCAGCGCGGTGATGGGGAGCTGTGTGGCGGGCGGCGCGTATCTGCCGGCGCTCTCCGACGTGATCTTCATGGTCGAGGGCACCAGCTTCATGGGGCTGGGTGGCCCGAACCTGGTGAAGGGCGCCACCGGCCAGACCATCGACGCCGAATCGCTGGGCGGGGCCCGCACCCACACCGAGCTCAGCGCTGTCGCCCATTACCGGGCGGCGGACGACCGCGAGTGTCTCCGGCGGATCCGCGAATACATCGGCCGGCTGCCGCGGACCGAAGGCGTGAGCCACCGGGTGCTCGCCGAGCGTCCGCCCGCGCGCCCGGTCACCGATCTCTACGACATTCTCCCGCACGATCACCGGCTCTCCTACGACATGCGCCACGTGCTCGGGTGCCTGCTGGACGCGGGCGCGCTGGACGAGTTCCAGCCGGAGGTGGCGAAGGAGATGATCTGCGGGCACGCGCACATCGGCGGCCGTCCGATCGCGGTGATCGCCAATCAGCGCGGCGTGATCAAGGGTCAGCCGGGTGAGCGGCCGCGGTTCGGCGGCATCCTCTACACCGGCAGCGCGGAGAAGGTCGCCTACTTCATCGACACCGCGAGCCGGGAGCGTCTCCCGATCCTCTTCGTGCAGGACGTGAGCGGGTTCATGGTGGGTTCCGAGGCGGAGCAGTCGGGGATCATCCGCGCCGGTGCGCACTTCGTCGAGGCGATGGCGACGGCCCTGGTGCCCAAGCTGGTGCTGACGGTGAACCACGCCTCGGGCGCGGGCTACTACGCGATGGCGGGGCAGGGGTTCGATCCCGACTTCATCTTCTCCTGGCCCACCGGGCGCATGGGGGTGATGGAGGGCGAGTCGGCGGTGATGGCGGTGCATGGGCCCGAGATCGAGCGGGCCCAGCGGGAGAAGCGCGAGGTCGCGCCCGAGGTGCAGCGGGCGATCGAGTCCATGCGCGCCGACTACGAGGCCCAGCTCGACGCGCGACACGCGGCTGCACGCGGGCACGTGGATGCTATCGTGACGCCTGAGGAAACCCGGGAGCTGCTCGCCTTCGCGCTCAAGGTGTGCGCCAGCTACGCCGGCCCGCACCTGGGTCCCTTCGTCCTGCCGCCGCTGGACGCGGGCTCCGCCCGCTAAGCCATGCCCCGCATCGGCTGGCTGGCCTCGCTCCTGGTGCTGGCCTGCGCCCCGTCCCACCGCGAGCCGCCGGCCCCTCCTCCAGTCGCACCGTCGGATGCCTCGGCCGCGCAACCGGTCAAGCCGCCGGCACCGCCGGAGGAGCCGGTCGAGCGCATTGCCCCACCGGAGGTCGCGTACGCTCACGGGTGGATGCCGGTCGCAAGTACCGGCGCGGACGAGTTCGTGGGTGAGCATCCGACGTATGACGGCCGCGGAGTGCTGATCGCCATCCTCGATACCGGCGTCGACCCGGGGGTACCGGGGCTCGTCACCTGCACGACGGGTGAGCCCAAGATCGTGGACATGCGGGACTTCTCGGGCGAGGGAAGGGTGTCGCTCGGCAGGGTAGTGCCTCGGGGCGATACCGTCGTCGTCGCGGGCCGGAAGCTCGCCGGGTTCAGTCGAGTTCGGTCGCTGAACATCGCGGGACCCTACTACGGTGGCTCGCTCGCCGAGCCGGCCCTCGGCGCCCCTCCGGCGTCGGATGTGAACGGTGACGGCGACGCGGCGGACTCCCTGCCGCTGGTCGTCGTCAAGGCGACCGACGGCTGGGTCCTGCTCACCGACACCGATGGGGACGGCTCCTTGTCGGGCGAACGGCCGGTGCGGGACTATCTCGCGGGACGTGAGACCTTCGGCTGGGCGCCACGAGGTCGGACGCCGCCCGCCACGCTGGCGGTGAATCTTGGCGAGCGGCTGGAGGAGCCGACGCTCGATCTGCTTCTGGCGCTGGATTCCCACGGAACCCACGTCGCCGGCATCGCGGCGGCGCACGACCTGTACGGCGTGAGTGGTTTCGACGGCGTCGCGCCCGGTGCCCAGCTCCTCGCCCTCAAGATCTCCGATCGCGCCAACGGCAGCGTCTCCGGCCACGGGTCCATTGTCGCCGCGATGCGCTACGCCATCGGTGTCGCCGCGACCCGCCGGCAGCCGCTGGTGATCAATCTGAGCTTCGGTGTGGGCAACGAGCGAGAAGGCGCCGCCCGAATCGACCGGCTGATCGACTCGGTGCTGGCGGAGCATCCGGAGCTGCCGCTCGTCGTAAGCGCGGGCAACGACGGGCCGGGTCTCTCGACGGTCGGATTTCCCGGCTCGGCCTCGCGGGCGATCTCGGTCGGTGGAACGGTGCCTGCATCCTTTCTCCCGCCCGACCAGTCTCCCGCCGCGGAGATCGTTGCCGACTTCAGTGCGCGCGGGGGCGAGGTGGCCAAGCCGGATCTCGTCGCGCCCGGCGTGGCCTACAGCAGCGTCCCGCGGTGGGACACCGGCGAAGAGGTGAAACAGGGGACCAGCATGGCCGCGCCCCACGTCTCCGGACTGGTCGCGCTGCTGTTGTCCGCGATGGCGCAGGAGAAGCGGAAAGCGGACGCCCGCAGCATCCGGCAGGCGCTCATGGTGACCGCCCGCCCGGCGCGGCGAAGCGAATACCTCGACGAAGGCAGAGGTCTCCCCGATGTCGACGCCGCTTACCGCTGGCTCGCCCGCGGTCGGAAGGCGCCGGCGGTCGACGTGAAGGTGCGCGAGACCGGCACGCCCGCGGCGTGGCTTGTCGTGGGCCGGGCACAGAAGCGGGGGAGAGTGACATTCGAGCTCACTCGCCAGCCGGATGCACCGGTGGCGAAGTACACCTTGAAGAGCGATGCTGCCTGGCTCACGGCGCCGACGAGCGTCACGCTGTCCGGCGCGCGATCCACGGTGGAAGTGCGCTACACCGGCGACTCGCTCACCCCGCCCGGAGCCTATACCGGCGTGGTCTCCGGCTGGCCGGCGGACACCCTCGAAGGGCCCGCTTTCCGATTGGTGACCACCCTGGTCTTCCCCACTCCTCCTGCCGACACGGCGCTCACCCTCCGGCGCGACACGCCGGTGGGCTCCGGTGAGGCGCTGCGCTCGTTCTTCCACGCCGACAGCGCAAGGCCGTTCCAGGTTCGGATGGCCAGCGCGGCCGGGCAGAAGGGCGTCGCGTACCTGCACGAGCCCGGCGGTGCGCCGTTCCGCGAGGTGAGCGGGCGACCGCTGGGCTCGGGGCAGCAGGCCGCGCTGTACCGAGTGGACGCTCGCGACGTCGTGCCGGGCGATTACCAGGCCGCCATCGTCGCCTTCGGCGGCAGGGTCGCGGCCACGGTGACCGTGCTGCACGCGCCGGTGGCGCTGACGACGCGCGACGAGGGGGAGCTCGCCGTTGCCGAGTTGGTCAACGTGGCCGCGCGCGAGGCCTCTCTCGGCACCGAGTTGCGGCTCCGCGGCGGGCAGCGTGACGATACGGTCCGCGCGCATGGCTCGGGGATCAAGGAGGTGCCGTTCGATATTCCGGCATGGGCCACGGGGCTGGAAGTGGACCTGCGCATGGATCGCGAGCAGTGGGGGCGGTTCACCGACTTCGGGGTGACGGTGCTCGATTCCGCCGGCCGGCAACTGGCGCAGGGCCCGCTGCAGTATGCCTTCGGCCGACTGAGCACTCCGCTGCCGGAAGGTCATGGCGACGTGCGCGCGAGGCTGTCGCTGTACCCGGGCTTCGCGGATGCCGGCGACGAGCGCGAGTGGAGCGTAGCG
>Ga0247820_10001568_pt1 | contig 12864 bp, 17 predicted proteins | sample 13C_Glucose_Day1_2_FD_192480 | JGI IMG/M metagenome (GOLD analysis project Ga0247820, IMG submission 192480) | Soil microbial communities from agricultural site in Penn Yan, New York, United States - 13C_Glucose_Day14 | ecosystem: Environmental > Terrestrial > Soil > Agricultural land | place...
GCTGGAACGCTCTAGCCCAGCTTGAATTAGAACTCACCAACTCGGGAGAGTAACGTGACCGTTTACGAGAATAAGAACTACCGCGTTGATTACATCGACGGCATTTATAAGGTAGTCAATCAGGTGACTGGGGCGATTGAGGAGAGTCATGAGATTCTCCCCAAGGCTCTCGTCTCAGCCCACATGTATCATGACGCCATTGAGCGTTTCCATACTTCCCGCCAACGAGAAGCTAACGAGGCCAACAATGTTGTTGACATTAGAACCCCGCGCTAAGACCATCCCGGGCAACTACCAGAGAGAAGGCTGGGAGACTCCTGAGATGGGAACCCCGGGCTATTCTATCACCCCGGAAGCACTGGAGCTGGCCCGTAAGCAAGAACTTGAGTACACCGATTGGAGAGAGTATGAACGTCTCAAAGCGCCGCAAGAAGAACATCCAGAGTATCGTGGTAAAAGCGAAACCAGCTCCATCCAGCAACACTGGGAAGGAATCCTGCGAGAGCTCGAACCAATGCCAAGGGGTGCGTAATTGGGCAGAGCGGGTAAAGACTGTCTACGGTAAGAACACTTGGGAGATGGATTACCAAGAATACCAAGACTATGTGTCGGCTGAGCGTAAGCGAGGTCACCTGTACACATGATTGCAGGGATCGATGGAGACGTACTGCGGTACGAGCTAGGGGCGGTCGCGATGGAGAAGGAGGCAATCTTCGATATCGAGGTCATGCGCCCTTGGCCAGACGCGGATGTATACGAGCTTGTCGATCAAAGAATCACACAAATCATTGAAGCTGTTGGAGCAAACTCGTATGAAGTCTATCTCACCGGACCCGGAAACTACAGAGAGGGGTTGGCCACTATCCGGCCTTACAAAGGCAATCGGACGGGTCTGGAGAAACCTTACCACTGGGAGACAGTCTCAAGACGTCTCAAGGAACACTGGGGCGCAATTACTGTCGCTGGGATCGAAGCTGACGATTGGTTGGCGCTACGAGGAACCGAAATGGGATCAGACTTTGCTATCTGCTCTCGTGACAAGGACCTCAGGCAAGTCCCGGAAGTGGTTCACTACTCATGGCCGTGTGGAGAAAAGCAACCCGCTGTGGGACCTTTTACAGTTGAAGGTATTGGAGCAGTCTGGGCCGACTTCAAACTTTATGGGGCCAAGCAACAAAAAGCTTGGAAAATTCATGGTAACGGTACGGCCTTCTTTTACGGACAACTGTTGGTTGGGGACAGTGTGGATAACATCCCCGGCTGCCCAAAGGTCGGGCCTAAAAAGGCAATGGACTTACTTAGCGGGCTTCAAACTGAAGAGGAGCTGCTCAAAGCCTGCGTTTATGAGTATCACAAAGTATACGGCGAGGACTGGCAAACCTATCTCGTTGAAAACGCCCGGCTGCTCCACCTCCTTCGAAGCCGTGATGATGTGGATCTTAAAATCGAGGGTAACCTCTACACGGTAACACCAACTAAACTTTGGGAGATTCCCTATGACACAAGCAACTATTTCTATCGAGACAGCTTTGGAGATCTGCAAAGGGGTCTGCAAGACAGTTGATCTCGCCTTTGGGCACACTGGTTACATCGGTGGTGGCTTCATCCGCGACGTTGAGAACGGGATCGAACCTAAGGACATTGACCTGTTCGTTGAAGCCCGCGGAACTGACACTGATCAGATTGACCAGTTCGCCCGAGCTCTCTACACCACTTTCGGTCAAGAGTTTGAACTGGAGGGCCAACACGCCAAAGAGGATAATGACGGGGATGAGTACCCCCAATATCTCCGGGTGTACAAGGCCACTAAGGTTCCCGAAGACCAGTACCCCATCAACCTGATCGTTACCCCGGTCAACCACCCACACTCCATGGAGTTCGATATCGGAATCTGTGAGGTCTACGGCTACTACCGCCGGGAGCGTGACGCCTTCTCTGTACAACGGACCCGTACCTACCAACGGGATATCGACAACAAGACACTGACGATCCTTCGTATCCAAGACCCTATGTTTCAGGCGTTCGAGGATATGAGGAATCCGGAGGTGTTCTCCCGGTCACTTGAGCGCCACCTGCGTCACCTCGCTCGTGTTAAGGAGAAGTTCCCAGAGCACCGTGTTGTGTTCGAGCAGGACTTCCTTGCCAGCGAGTATGGTCGCCAAGCGTACCCGGTCTATCTGGAGCGAGGCTTCATTGAAGAACCACGGACGTTACTTCCGGCCGAAGTTGAAGGAATTGATTGGGACGCCCTTCGACAGCAAGACGGAGCGCGATTTGTACAAGATGTTCAGCGACAGCAAGAGCGAGCAGTTGCCGACTTGGCCCGAATGCAAGGACAAGCCGACTTCTTTGCCCAACTGCAACGAAATGATGCATGGCAAGCTACTCTTCAAGCCGGAGCCCGTGTCGTACGTCGTTGAGCATAAGTACAACCCTGACTTCCTACTGATGGCGCCCGAGGGTAAGCTGTTGGTGGAAGTCAAGGGGTACTTCCAAGAGTCCTCCGAGGCTGCGAAGTACATCTGGGTGCGCAAGAGTTTGCCAGAGGGAGAAGAGCTGGTGTTCGTCTTTGAACGACCACAGACTGAGTTCCACTGGTTGAAGAAACGCAAAGACGGTACACGTCAGACAATGGCTGAATGGGCGGACAAGAATGAGTTCCGTTGGTTCACCCTAGAGTCCTTTAAGGAGCAATACTTTGTCGCGAAAGAATAATGATACTCTGGTGATCGCAGATGCGCAGATCAAAGCTGGTGTCCCTTTGGGCCACATTCAAAAGCTGGGTGAGTGGATTGCGGATCACCGACCCAAACGCATTGTCAACATCGGCGACTGGTGGGACATGCCCAGCCTGTCATCCTACGATCGTGGTACTGCCAAGATTGAAGGTCTACGAGTTGCTGAGGACATTCGAGCTGGAAATGCTGCTATGCAAATCTTGCTGGCACCGCTACGTGCTTTGCAGGAACACCAGCGGGCGATGAAGAAGCGAGTGTATCAGCCAGAGATGCACTTCCACATCGGCAACCATGAACAAAGGATCAAACGGTATGAGAATGCGAACCCGGCGATCCACGGCCTCATCGGGTATGATCACTTCGATCTGTCTGGCTGGACTGTTCACGATTTTACTGATGTCAATGTTATTGAAGGAGTATCTTTCTCACACTACTTCTATAACCCGAATACAGGTCGTCCTTATGGTGGCACTGTTGAGCATCGCCTTAACAAAATTAAGACCAGTTTTGTCCAAGGCCATGAGCAAGGGTTGAAGTTTGGTTGTGAGGCGGTGTTGGGCCAGAAGCGCATCTACGGCTTGGTCGTAGGCTCCTTCTACCAGCACGACGAGGAATACAAAGGTCCTCAGGGCAATGCCCACTGGCGTGGCTGCGCGCTCCTGCGTAACCACAAGGATGGCGAGTATGACCTGCAATTGCTGGGTCTGGATCAGTTCCTATGATTTCACAAGAGACCATGGACGTTATCAACATGTTGGTCAAAATCATCCATGAGAATGACTTGGCCATGCCAGATCCGGTTAACCAGCAATGGTTGGGATCCCCTATGCGACAAGAAGCTCTAGATCTCATCAAAAGGCTTGTAGGATGAGCGCACTACCAACTAAGTACTATCTGAAAGCTCTGGACCCACGACACGCGTTGTTGGTTCAGGGCAAGGTGTTCCTCTGCCAGCAGTCTCCTTGGGATTGGTTGGCTACTGTGACGCAATCTCCGAAAGCCCGAGAGGCCTTCGTGGTTGAGCCAGTGGAGGAAATCTATTTTGCATCCAAGGGGAACCTGAGGTATGCCCATGAACGAAGCTGAGTTACAACACATGATCGAAGCCATTGATGCGGCCCTCCTTGCCAATCACATTGAGCAGGAGCGACTCCACAAGGTGATCATCGAGGCCCAGTGGCAATCGGAACTCTTCCGTCGACAGGCTACTCAAGCTGAGGACAATCTGATTAAAGAAGAGCGTTCTGCGGCTAACCTTGAGAAGCAGCGCCGGGAGCTGCTAGCATGAAACCTGAGGACTCCCCGTACATATTAATCCTCGGGTTTTTACTCTTCTTGATTTTATTGTGACCAAAAAAAAGGCACCCCAGAGAAATCCGGAGGTGCCCTTTTTTTATGCCTTCAGTGCAGCGATGATCTCGTTAATCTTAGCTTTGATAGCCGCGATATCTGCGATCACCGTTGGAAGGTCTGTAGGTGCAGCAGTGGTGATGTTGGTAAGGGCGACAATCTGGGTTTTACCAGTGGTGCCTCCTTGTAGAACACCATCAACAACCAGCGCCTTGACAGCACCAGCAGTAGTCCGGATATCAATATTGGGGGCGGCTACGTCGAAGACTTCCTTGCCGTTACCAGTGTTAGTGTACGAAAATGCCATTATTCTTCTCCACCATTAATGTAATCCGTAGCCCATTTGAATGGACGGATCGGAGTTTGCTTCAATAGGGTTTGACCGATGATACCAACATCTGGGTTGTCTTCCAGAGACTGGATAGTACGGTAGCCACCAGTTACAATATCTTTAGCCATCCCTGCGGCTGGGCCAAGGGTCGTCGATACCGGGTCCGAACCGTACCGAGGTGAGGCAAAGAAGTCCACAATCATAGACGCCTGCAATGGCATGACGGTCTGGTTTACAACATCCATGAACCGTTGGGTATCATTGCGTTTGTCATCATAATTAAATTCACCACTCTTGGCGATCTGCTTGAGTTCATCTTGAGCGTACCCAAGGGTCAACATCATACCGAGGATGAACGATGAACCTACTAGAGCAGAGGCTGCTTGAGTACCTGAACCTGCGTATTGAGGAGAGAATCGACGAGCAAGCTGAGGGAGAATTACGTTTCCAAAAGCTGCTGGATATCGTTTCAACATGGCCAACATCGCCATCTTCGGCTCGTTCATCCACAAAGGAGTGTTCGAGAGGTTCGTCTCCAGTACGGACTGATCCGAGAAACGCTTTATGCCCAGCCTGCGGGCATCTCTCGCCGAAGCAACGAGTGCAGGTGTGTCCGGAGATAACAAAGCCTTCGCCTGACCTTGAGATCCCACCTCAATGCCCATTGACCGCAGCTGATTCTGGTACTTGCGACCAACCGCACTGGTCACTGGTAGTCCTTGAGCAAGCGCGCTTAGGTTACGTGTGATGATCTGGTCAGCGGTCTTAGCTGCGTACACACGGGTTACGTGGGTCAGCAGGGACAGTCCGTTGGCAATGAAGAACACACGGTTGACCTTAGCTGCGTTCTTGCTAAAGATGTTAGCCCCCAGACGCTCTGAGGCAACCGAGGTGGCTGCTTCGAAGCTGATGTTAGCCTCACTAGCCAGCTGAGCGAACTCAGTGCGTGGGGCCTTCCGGAGAGGCGCTACGAGGGCTTTCCCAAGTTCCTGAATAGTCGGGAAGATGGACTGCATCGCAGCACCAATGTCACCCCTAATAGCAGGAGTCATGAACTCCGTCAGAGAGGAGAGAGCCGCCAATGGCAGGGTCTTCATGGTCAGTACTGCACCAAGCGTTGATTGCGCTGTACGAAGCAAAGGGTCTTGGATACGTCCTAGAGTACCAGAGTAAGCATCCAGTAGATCGTACATCCGGTCTACCTCTGCCTTGGGAACTGCCCGGCCCTTCGACTGAGCATCCTTGATGATCTTCAGGATTTGGGCGTTGGCTTTGGATCCATCTGCACCAAACCGCTCGGTGAAAGCCAGACGGTGTGCAGCACCTTCGAAGTAGTCCTTGATAGCTGCCACTCGGTCCGAAGGGGACTGTTCAACGGCATACTTATTGAGGACGTTCTGCGGTACTGCGGCGAATGCACGGGTACGCTCAAGGTGTCCGAACTCAGGGATAACATCACCTTGAGCAAACCGGTAGCGAGCACGTTCTTCGTCTTGTCCCTTTTGGGCACTCTTTGCAATCTTCCACTCCCCATTAGCATCCATCTCAACCTGACGCTTCACCTGAGGTGCCATGTCGGCATTCTCAATGCGGGCTTCTTGATCGAGGTAGGAGGTTAGGGCTTTCTCGGCATTAGCACGAGATTCAAAATAAGGAGTAATATCTTGGATAAACTGATCCGGATTAGCAGCCATTGCCTCACGATCGAGACGAAACGGCATGTGTCCTTCGATGTATCCAATGTCGTCAAGACCTTTAGATTTGGCGGTCGAGTGTACGTCGTCCATTACCTTACGGATGACAACGGCGTCAGGATTATCCTTGAGTCGCCCCGGGGTGCTCGCGTCTTCAATGGCAGCGTTCCACCGGGCGTCATCCCAATTACGGGTCCCTTCGTTCAGCTCAGTACGCCACTTACCAGCCATGAGATCACCACTTTCGTAGATCGTCTTCTGGCTGGCAGTCTTCCCAGTCATATCAGCGCGAAAGTTCTGTACAAACTCACGGGCCAGTGGCGTAGCGTTCGCCAACCCCTCTAGTTTGGAGGTAGCATGACCACCAAAAGTATTCCAAATCCGACCAGCGAGACCCTCCTTGGACGTATCCGAGGATTGCTCAATGGGGGCCGCAGCGCTGCCCTCGACCCGTTGGTTGTTAGCTACACGACCAGCTGTCCCAGTGACAACTCGACCAGCGCCACCCAGCATAGACCCGGCAAGACCTGCATTGAGGGCATTCTCGATAGTCTGGTCGATATCTATTTCCGTACCAGACCCCCTAGCGGCTCCCGCTCCCGCGAGCACTTCCTGAGCTGCCTCCGTTACACCCTCAGCAGCTGCACCCTTGACAAGGTCGAGAGCAGCACCTTTGGCCAACCCTTGCTTGACAAGGCCATTGTACACGACGGACTCTCCAAGGGTGCGTACGAATGGTTTGAGAATAGCAGAAGCACCTATGCCGTCAAGCGCCGCCATACCAGCGCCTGTCCCTATTGCAGTCCACGGGCTTTTAGCATCTGGATCAAGTTCTCGGATGCGATTCTGAACGTCCCCAATGTTGACACCAAGGGAGCCGAGGGTGCCACCAATGAAGGCGCCAATTGGACCCCCAAATCTCCCGCCAGCTACAGCCCCGGCAACAGTCGGAGCCATACTCGGGAGAGACCCAGCAATGTTCTCTTGGACCCACTCTCCAGCCGTACCAGCGTCTTTAATGTCGTAAACGCTATTAGTGTTAGTAGGCGTACCGAACTTGAGAGCTTCCTGCTCGGCCTCAGCCCGGAACTGCGCACCAGCATCCTCCGCGAACTGAGAGCCAAGGGCTTGCCCAAGGGCTTCCGCGGTCCCGCCCAAGTTTTCCTTGAGGGTCTGGACGCCGCGGCCAAGGGTTGAACTTAAGGCATCTGGATCTACAGGGGCAGCAGTCAGCCCAGCAGCTTCACCGGAGGCACGTCTAGCTTCAATCTTCTCAGCGAGGGATTGACCCCCTTTGAGGTCCATCTTTGTTGCACCACGTGCTTCCAGTTGATCTGCAAGAGCCATTTTAGTTCCCTTTCACTCGCTTAACTTTAATGTCTGGATTGCCGAAGAAAGTCGGCTCTTCCAGTTCATAACCATCCTCCACCAACGTATCCAAGATTTCGTTGAGGGAGTAGTCTTTTGTAGCTGGATCTTTCAGGGCGTTACGGAGTTGTTGGCTGAGTGCCGACAAAGAATCTCCTTTAACGTTCTGACCACGACCTTTAGCCCACTCAGATACAGCCGACTGAGCATCTTTGGTAGTGAGAGACTCACCTTTGATCTGACCCGACGGGTTGTCAATCTTGGACTGACGCAGGGCTTGCTTAGAGGCTGCCTCACCTTGTTGGAGCTTAAGCTGTTCCCCGAGAAGACCCAAACGGGCACGGGCAGCTGCTGCACTAGAGTTAGCAGCAAAAGCTTTGGTACGGGAGTCGGCCTCCATGATGCCAATCTTCTTGTCACCTTGGCCCAGACTGCGTTCACCCTGCTCTTGACGAACCTTACGATCTCCGATCTTGGACTCAACATCGGACTCGGTAAGATCAACCTTACGGTCCTCTCGGGCATCCTTGTTACGAGCCATTTGTTGTTCGAAGGCCATCTTACCAGAGGCAAGGTTGCGGTCGAGCTGTTTGTTCAGGCTGTCATGGAAGGCAGCACCAGCTTGACCAGACTTATCGAACACAGAGGCCAGAAGGCCACCAGCCACCAAGGCATACGACACATACTTCGAGAGGTCGCTCTTGTCCATGGTCTTCATGGCAGCGATCTCAGCTGTTACCGCGGACTTGTGCTCCTCGGGAGTCAGTTCCTTACCTGCCCTTTGGGCATCTGCCTGTACGACACCTTCGGCCAGCTGGGAGACATGAACCTCGCCAGACTGCAAGCCTTTGAGTGCCCCCGCCTCAATGCGTTGACGCCCTGCTTCCACCTGAGGAGCAGCCTCGGCTACAACCGCAGCTTCCACCTTCTTTTCAGGAGCCATCGGGAGCATAGACAAATTTTCAGTACGAGTAGTATCAGTTTTGGGCATCATGTCCATAAGGCCACGAGCAGACTGTACAGCACGGTCAGCCATACCCATTGCACTTTGGACACCACGGACAGGAAGCTGGGGGTCAGCCTCTGCTGCCAACCTTACGTCTCGCTTATTGGCAAGGTCCTGAGCGTTATCCCAAGCACCAGTACCAAACTTCTCATTCGCCCCACGACCAAGCTCATAGACAGCACCAAGGCCACCTAAGGCTTTACCTGCGGTAGACATCAAACCACCGGCTGCTCGTCCAGCCTGGCCTAGGTTAACACTACGTTGTCCCTCAGTCCAGCCACCAGTCTTAGCAGCCTGTGCAGCACGCTGTGTGGCCGCTTCCTGAGCTGCTCGGGCCTGATCCATAGAGGTGGCAGGGGTGTCCCAAAGGGCTCGTTCAGCGGCCCGACGGATGCCCTCAGGGAGTACCGAACCTTCAAATTGCAGTAGACCTGCCATATACTTTCCTCATCGTGCCAATAGGCCCGGAATCTTATTGAACGAAGCTGCACCTGCCATATTCATTCCGGAGATATCTTGTGCGGAGAATGGGTCGGGTGCTCGACCACCTCGGTATGCTGGGGCTTGCATCAAGGGTTGCTGCTGTTGCTGCTTCTGACCGCCCAAGGCCATAGATGCAGCCAATAGTCCTTGGTTAATCATTGCATTACGGTCTTGGCCAGCTTGGTAAACCTCTTGGGCTTTTCCAAAGGACAACTGCTCGTTAGCAGCAGGGATGGTGCCAGCGAGGTCCATAGGCTGTTGCTGTACTTTAATCTGGGACATGTCAGTAGGGGCAGCCGTAGCTGCACCCCCTAGGCCCCAAAGGTTTTGGAATAAATCCATCATCCCAGCAGACCCCCTACACCGCCACCAACCTGACTACCAGTCATGGCGCCCATCGGGCCACCAACCATAAAGCCTAGGGCAGCACCACCGAGAGAGCCAAGGGCGCCAAGGCCACTGGAGCCACCACCAGACCCTTTAGAGGTAGTCTGAGTAGTGCCGCCCATGTCACCTGAGATGAGTGCCTTATAGGCTGCCAGATCGTTGAGGTCTACGTTGTTCTCGTAGGCCCACTTCTCCAGAGCACCTTTGATCTCAGCTTGGTTCTGACCTTGCTGGAGGGCACCGGAGTCGTAGATCGTAGTGTTACCCGAGTTCAATCCCTTAGAGATAGCCGAGAGGTTATTCAGGGTGTTAGTTCGGTTGTCATTGAATCGCTGCTGGTCTTGAAGTGCCATCTGCGAGGCAGCGTTAGTCTGAGACTGACCCAAACGAGAGCGGGCCAAGCCCTCAGCGATACCTGCCCGACTAGAGCCAAACTGTCCAGCATTGGTAGCTCCTTGTCGGATCTGACCGGCTTGGTTGGTATCAAAGTCGAAGTTAGACTGCTCATACATGTTTGCAAGAGCGTCATTTAGGCCAGTCTTGGATGGGTCGTATGTACCCAAGGAGTCCATCAAGGATTCCATACCAAGGCCATTGTAGATATCCGAGAGGCCTTGGCCAGTCCCGGTCATACCTTTAATTGCCGCAAGCTGTTCAGGGGTGAAGTTGGCTACAGGATCAAAGTCCGAAGAGCCACCGTAGTTCTTATCAAAGCCACCACTATCGAGCCAATCAGTGGCACCGCCTAAGAGTTTATCGTATTCTTCTTGCTGGTGTGGGGTAGAAGTGGAAGTCGAGGATTGCTTCTGAGAGCCGCCACCTTTGAAGTGTTTCCCCATATCTTCATAGGGGACACCCATAAGGCGCTTAACGTTAAACTGGAGGGGATTCATGAGATACCTCTTTGGTAAACAGGACCGAGTCTGTGGTGTATCCACGGGACTCTAGGATTTTCTTCCATCCCGGCCTACCCTCACATGTAATGAACTTGCAACCCTCGGCCTGAGCAATAGCTGTCAGGAAGGTGTCTATCAAGTCCCAATTGACGGGAGTAGTGTTGCTGGGATCCTTGCCAGACCAGAAGAAGTTGAGGGTTTTGGCCAGAGGTGAGTAGGTGAACTGGAAGATACCAGAGTAGCCAGACTCAGGCTCAAAGAATCCATAGACTTCTCTATTGACTAAATGATCAACCAGTAACTTCATATTCCAGTAACTTCCAATACTGGTGTTCTGGAAAGCTCGTTCTAGACCTGAGACCATCTTAGGAAACAGTTCAAGAATATTTTGATTAGAGATTAAAGTGATCAAATTGAATACCTAAAGAAAACCTATAGAACCATTATACCACACTTCTGAAAGTATGTCAAGTGTATTTTACACATGTTACAATTAACCGATGTAAACCCACCCAGTGGTGCCATATCTGTAGAGGCCTTCTTGGCCTGTGCCTAATGGATCACTGCCGGTGTCTCCGGGAACAAGGGGGTTCGCAGGTACACCCGCTAGATACCCCACCCAACCCGGCTTAAGTCTTACTGGAAGTTTGTAACTGATCTCCCACTGTCCAGCCAAAAGGTTGTTCACCGCGAGAGCAACCCGGGTGAACTCCTCAGACAGGTATGGAAGCAACTCCTCATCCATCCGAGGAGGCACCGAAGGGCTGTATTGCATTATCTCTTGCCTCCCAACTTGTTAGTCTCAATGGTGTACCCTGAGAACTCCCACTGCCCTACACTGTCGAACTCAAAGCGGACACCAATGTATCGTCCCTGTACCCGACAGTCGATCTTAAAGTCAGTCCCAATCTTGTATGGGAAAGGCCCTTGCCAACGAACAGGGGCGTCCATGATCTGGGATGCACCCACGTAGATGTTACAGATGCCCGAGCCCTTGATGTGAGGGGTGATAGAGTTGACGTTCTTGAAGTGGAGGTCATCCCCACCATACAAGTCAGTCCTCATTAAGGTGGACTTGAAACTGGATGTACCAAACAAAGAGGTGTCACCCACAGAGTAGGTGGCCTTATTGCTCTCAGACACAAGCAAGATCTTATTCTTGGCAGGGTTGTAAGTAGAGTTACCCCAGACAGTCGTATCGGAGTCCCAAGGGTTGGGGTCAGATGCCCAAGTATCAGGGGTGCGTGGGTCGATTACACCAAAGGTAGCATAGACGATCTGGGGAAGATCCCGGAAGGTCCACAGGCCAGTAGTCCAGTTATAGATGGCCGCACGGTCGCAATAAGACCCAGAGACGGCCTCTGCGGTGCTTTGGAAGCAAACCCACATCTCACTATTGGCGTAGTCCGGGACGACGAAGACGGAGTTGTTGGAGCCCGCACGGATGGCATCAAAGAGGGCCTTCTTAACCTTCCCTTCGATTACCGAGTTCTTCTGTACGCCGTTGTGAACATAGACGTCACCTTGGCCTACAACGAAGTGTTTACCGTCGAATTCAGCTGCGCAGTTCTGAGAGATCATCCCAACGTCATCGAAGAGTTGTTGGAACTGGAAGACGAATACACCACCGATGTACCTCATGGTGTATACAGAGTCTTCTTTGTAGATGATGAACTGGTCACGCAGCTTCTTGCCATCTACGATTGCACCAGCGGTGTCCGCCAGTGGGTTCTCACCAGCGTCGTTCGTAGGATCAGTCTCGTCCCAAGTGAATGGTACGTTGCCGGGATCGGCTGGACTGGACCACTTAACCACAGTTGGCATCTGGACAGAAGTCTTGGTGAGGTTCAGGGCAATGAGGTAGTTCTTGAATGGACGGACAACCTTGGCTTGCAATCCAACAGGCCAGTTAGTCAGGTCTGCGAATTGGCTACCACCAAAGGTAGTAACAAACTGGGGGACGTCCACTCCATTATTCAGGATGGCTACGCCCGAGAGGAAACCACCATTCCACTTAGCAGAAGGGATTGTGGAGTAGGGAGCTGCTCGGGATACATCAATATAGGCTGTACCTTCAGTTCGGAAGATTTTGTCCCCACCGGTCACAAACCAATAGGGGGTAGCTTCCGAGAGATATGGCATAGCGTACTTGGGGCCACGGCCCCCGGGGAGTGCCCCGAAGACCGCCTCATGGCCTTGCGACTTGATAGCCTTACCATCTTTGAACCTAACGTTACGACCCTCGTTCCAAGCGTTAGGAGGAAGGTCAGACGGGTTCGGGTCAGTAAAGATACCAACCGCGTTCTTAATTTCCTGCCGGTCGAGGTCGAGCATAGATTAATCCTTGATAACCCAGAAGAGTGCCATATAGGGCATCATGTGGTTTTCGGTAGAGACTACTGCTGTTGCACCGTGAGTGTGGATACCACCACCACCAGTGGACACAGAGGTCATGTACGAGTTGGGGGTGTTGACGCCACCAGTGTTACCCGGAGCTGCCTGGCCCCAAGGGGAACCTACGGTGTCGTTAGATCCCAAGGCAACGTTGTGGTTGTGGCTTGGCATCTCAGCGACGGTAAGGGCGTGACCTTGTACTGTGACGGTAGAAGTG
>Ga0247820_10001569_pt1 | contig 12860 bp, 11 predicted proteins | sample 13C_Glucose_Day1_2_FD_192480 | JGI IMG/M metagenome (GOLD analysis project Ga0247820, IMG submission 192480) | Soil microbial communities from agricultural site in Penn Yan, New York, United States - 13C_Glucose_Day14 | ecosystem: Environmental > Terrestrial > Soil > Agricultural land | place...
AATTGCTGATTTTAGCCGTTTGGACGGCGGCTGGTCAAAAAGCTGCCCGCGGCGACGAGGAATAGGCGCCGCCACCGTCAAGAGCCGCCCCCGCAAAAGGCCGCCCCCGCAAAAGGCCGCCCCCGCGGAGAGCCGCCACCAGAGGCGTCCGCGCCCGACCGGGGCCGCCGCCGATGGGCACTGCCGTCACGCAGCCGGCTCCGCGGCGGCCTCCTGGAAGAGGACCTTGAAGCGGGTGCCGCCGTTGCCGCCAGCCTGGCCGGCGTCCACCGGACTGACCACGGACACCCGCGCCTGGTGCTGGCTGGCGATCTCCCGCACGATCGCGAGGCCGAGGCCGCTGCCTTCGCTGCGCCCGCCCAGGACCTGGTAGAAGCGGTCGAAGATGCGGGCCTGCTCGGGCGAGGGGATGCCGACGCCGGTGTCCTCCACCTCGAGCAGGATGCCGGCCTGGAGCACGCCGTCGTCCTGGTGCGCAGCCGAGCCGTCGCCGGCCGCGTCGCGGTCCCGGTCGCTGTCGCTGTCGCCCTCGCCGTCGGATCCCGCCCGGCTGAGCCGGACGGTGACCGATCCTCCCGCCGGGGTGTGCTGCAGGGCGTTGTCGATGAGGTTGTTCATCAACTCGCGAAGCAGCAGCGGCAGCCCCTCGACCGGCGCCGCATCCACGCTGCATTCGAAGCCGAGGTCGATCTGCCGGCGCAGCGCCTGCGGCACCCATTCGCCGACCACCCCCGGTGCCAGCACCGCGAGATCGAGGCGCGCGAAGAGGGCAGCGTCGCGAAGGTTCTCCATCCGGGCCAGGGACAGCAACTGCGACACCATGCGCGCCGCCCGCTCGGCGCTGCTCGCGATGTAGCGCAGGCTGTTGCGCAGCTCGCTGGCGTCGCCTTCCTCGAGCGCGAGCTCCGCCTGGGTCCGGAGGCCCGCCAGCGGCGTCTTCAACTGATGCGCGGCATCGCCGATGAAGCGCGTCTGGGCGCTGATGTTCTGCTCGAGCCGCAGCAGCAGGTCGTTGAAGGCCGTCACCAGCGGGGCGATTTCCTCGGGCGTGCCGCGCGGGTCGATCGGCGAGAAGTCGTCCGGCCTGCGGTTGCGGATGCGCTCCTGCACCGCCTTGAGCGGATGCAGCCCGCGCGACAGCCCGAACCACACGAGGAATACGGCGATCGGCAGCAGCAGGAACTGCGGCACGATGATGCCGCGGATGATCTCGTTGGCGAGCGCGTTGCGCCGGGCCAGTGTCTCGGCGACCTGGATCAGGATCGGCGGCTCGCCCGCGCCCGCCGGGTTGGGGAGATGTACGTAAGCCACGCGCCAGTCCTCGCTGCGGTGGGCCAGCGTGCGCCACTTGATCTGGTCGATCCCGGCGTAGTCGTGGAGCCGCGGCCGCGGCAGGGCCGGATCACCTGCCAGCACCTGGCCGTTGGCGGCGACGATCTGGTAGGCAGTTCGCTCCTCGTTCTCGCCGTCGGCAAGCAGGCCGCGCGGCATCTCGAAGTCGCGCGGCGGCTCGACGGTGCCGGTGATCTCGACGTAGTTGCTGAGCGCACGAATGCGCTGCTCGAGCTGGCTGTCGAACGGCACGTCGGCCAGCGAGCGGGCGACGGCGAAGGTAAGCACGACCGACAAGGGCCACAGCAGCGCCATCGGCGCGAACATGAAGTCGAGGATCTCGGCATAAAGGGAACGGCGCTGGTACGGCTGGCGCTCTTCCTGGGCGATGCGCGGCTTGCGCCGGCGCTCGATCCAGTCAGGCCGGTCGAGGGGGGTTTCGTGCGTGAGCAGCAGGTCGCTGACGACCGTCGGCAGGCGCAGCCGTGGCCGGCCCTCGGGCAGCTCCCGCCGGATCAGTCGCGCCGGCATCGGCTCAAGCTGTCGGAGCCTCGTCGCTGGCAGAAGGGCGCTGCAGGCAATAGCCCAGGCCGCGCACGGTGCTGATCGCCACGTCGCTGTCCTCGATCTTCTTGCGCAGGCGGTGGACGTAGACCTCGATCGCGTTGTGGCTGACCTCTTCGCCCCATTCGCAGAGGTGGTCGACGATCTGCTCCTTGCTGACCAGCCGGCCGGCGCGCTGGATGAGGATCTCGAGCAGCCCGATCTCGCGCGCCGACAGCTCGACATTGCGGTCGCTCACGCGCGCGACCCGTCCCGCCTGGTCGAAGGTGAGGTTGCCGATGGTCACCATCGGCGTGGCCGAGCCGGCATGGCGACGCACGATCGCCCGCACCCGCGCCTCCAGCTCCGACAACGAAAATGGCTTGGCCATGAAGTCGTCGGCGCCGAGGTCGAGTCCGCGCACCCGCTGCTCGACCGAATCGGCCGCGGTGAGGATCAGCACCGGCACCTTGGCGGCCCGCGAGCGCAGGCGCTTGAGCACCTCGAAGCCGGAGATGCCCGGCAGGCCCAGGTCCAGGATCACCGCGTCATAGCTCTGCGCCGACAGCGCCGCGTCCGCCCGCGTGCCGGTGTCGACGCAGTCGACCGCATAACCGCTCTTGCGCAACGCGCGGGACAGCCCGTCGGTCAGGACGGTGTCGTCTTCGGCGATCAGAATTCTCATGCCCTGTGCCTCCTCTGCTAGCCTTGCCGGTCCGATGGGCGTACCTCCATCGGGCCGCCCGGCGGCGCCTCCACCGTCTGCTCAGGCCGCCCGCCGCTTGCGCGATCCGCCCTCACTGCTGCCACCGCCTGGCGGATCGCATCCCGTGCCTGCACCGCGGCCGCACGCGCCGCCGCGGCGAAATCGCGATCATGCCCCGCATAGAGGATCGCACGCGAGGAATTGATCACCAGACCTCCCGCCTCGGCGTCGAGGCCCGCTGCGACCGTCGCGGCAACGTCGCCCCCCTGTGCGCCGATACCGGGAACCAGCAGCGGCAGGTGGGGCGCGATCTGCCTGACACGACGCAACTCCTCCGGATAAGTGGCCCCCACCACCAGCCCGAGTTCGCCGCCGCGGTTCCAGTCCGTGGCGGCCAACCGGGCGATGCGCTCGAAGAGCCGCTCGCCGCCGCTTTCGAGCAACTGGAAGTCGGCGCCGCCGGGGTTGCTGGTGCGGCACAGCAGGATCACGCCCTTGCCCGGCCAGGCAAGGTACGGCTCGATCGAGTCCCGGCCCATGAAGGGATTGACCGTCAAGGCATCGGCCTCGTAGCGCCCGAACGCTTCGGCTGCGTATTGCTCGGCGGTATGGCCGATGTCGCCGCGCTTTGCGTCGAGGATCACCGGTATGCCCGGATGCTCGCGGTGGATCCAGCCGATGAGCTCCTGCAGCACCGCCTCGGCGCCGGCCGCGGCAAAGTAGGCGATCTGCGGCTTGAAGGCGCACGCCTGGTCGGCAGTGGCTGCGACGATCGCCTGGCAGAACGCGAGCAGCGAATCCGGCCCCTTGCCGAGATGTTCCGGAATGCGGCGTGGATCCGGGTCAAGACCGACGCAGAGGGAAGACTCGCATTCCCGCCATCGCTGCCTGAGCGACAATCTGAAGCTCAATTCGTTCTCCGCACATTGCACATCGTGTCGCCCGGCGATCGTACGGCCAGCGACACCCGCCCGGGCGCTGCCTGCGAGGCCCCAGGCACTCAGGCAGGACGACTGCACCCGGCCACCACGCCGGCCCCGGCTCGGGGACAGGCTCCTCTGGCACTGTACAACAACATGTCGAACACCCTGTCCCGCCGCGATGCCTTCCTGCTATGCATGCTTACCCTGATCTGGGGCCTCAACTGGCCGGTCATGAAGATCGGGGTTGCCGACTTTCCGGCCTTCACCTTCAGGGCGGTGACGATGGCCGGCGGCCTCGTGGTGTTCGCGCTGGTGGCCCGCGTGCAGGGACATTCGCTGCGCGTCGCGCGGCGCCACTGGCGCGAGCTCGCCAAGCTCTCGACGACCAACATGGCGGCCTGGTACGCGCTGTCGATCATCGGCATCAAGCTGCTGGCTTCCGGGCGCGCCGCCATCCTGGGCTATACGCTGCCGGTGTGGGTCGCGCTGATCGGCTTCCTGCTCTACGGCGAGCGACAGGGGGCGCGGCTCGCGCTGGCGCTCGTGGCGGCTGCGGTGGGCGTGGGCCTGCTGCTCGCCCACGAGCTCCAGGCCATTGCCGGAAGCCCGCTCGGCACCTTGTCCATGCTGGGCGCGGCGGCGGTGTGGGCGCTCGGCACCCACCAGCTGCGCCGCCGGGTGCAGCCCACGCCGCTGGTCGTCCTGAGCTTCTGGATGATGGCGGGCGCCATGGCGCTGTGCGCGCTGCTCAGCCTGGTCTTCGAGCGCGGTCAGTGGGTGCGCTGGCCGAATGCCGCCGAATGGGGATCGATCGCCTTCAACATCTTCCTCGCCTATGGCGTCGCGCAGCTGCTCTGGTTCCGCCTCGCGTCGGCGCTGCCGCCGGTGGTGAGCGCACTGTCGGTGATGATGATTCCGGTGGTGGGGGTGGTCGCCGGCTCGCTGATGCTCGGCGAGCGACCGGGATGGAGCGATCTTGCGGCGCTGGTCGCGATCCTGGTCGCAATCGGGGCGACGCTCATGCCTGCGAAGCGGGCAGGTACCTGACCGCGAGCACGCCCTCGATCGAAGCGATTGCCGTCACCACCTCCGGCGGCACCGGGCTGTCGACGTCGACCAGCGTGTAGGCCATCTCGCCGCGCGACTTGTTGAGCATCGTGTGGATGTTGAGTCCGGCTTCGGCCATGGTCGTCGAGATCTGGCCAAGCATATTGGGCACGTTGGCATTGGCGATCGCCACGCGGTAGGCGGATTCCCTCGGCGCCACCGCCTCCGGGAAGTTGACCGAATGGCGGATGTTGCCGTTCTCCAGGTAGTCGCGCAGCTGCTCGGCCACCATGACTGCGCAGTTCTCCTCCGCCTCCCGGGTGGAGGCGCCGAGATGGGGCAGCGCGATCATCTTCGGATGCCCGAGCAACGAAGCGCCGGGAAAGTCGCAGACATAGGCGCTGAGCCGGCCGCCTTCGAGCGCGGCAAGAACGGCCCGCACGTCGACCACCGCGTCGCGCGAGAAGTTGAGCAGCACCGCGCCGGGCCTGGCGTTGACGAGCTGGCGCTCGTCGATCAGGTGGCGGGTCGCATCGAGCAAGGGCACGTGCACGCTGATGAAGTCGCAGCGCCTGATCAGGTCGCTGACCGATGCCGCCCGCTGCACCTGCGACGGCAGGCTCCACGCGGCCTCCACCGTGATCTCGGGATCGAAGCCGATGGCATGCATCCCCAGGCGGATGGCCGCATCCGCCACCAGGCAACCGACCCGGCCGAGGCCGACGACGCCGACGGTCTTGCCGGCGAGCTCGCGTCCGCCGAAGGCGTTCTTGCCTTCCTCGACCAGCCGGTCGAAATCCCTGGCAGCCGGGTCGAGCGACTGCACGAACTGCAGGGCTGCGGGCAGGTTGCGCGCCGCCATCAGCATGCCGGCGAGCACCAGCTCCTTCACCGCATTCGCGTTGGCCCCTGGCGCGTTGAACACCGGCACGCCGCGGATGCTCATCGCCTGAACCGGTATGTTGTTGGTGCCCGCGCCGGCTCGGCCGATCGCCTTCACCGACGCGGCGATGGTCGCGCCATGGAGGTCCGCCGAGCGGACCAGGATCGCGTCGGGCTGCGACACCTCCTTGCCCACTTCATAGCGATCCTTCGGCAGCCGCGCGAGACCGCTCACCGCGATCTGGTTGAGGACCAGGACGCGAAAGCGTGCTTCGGGCAAGCCGGCTTCGGGCAAGCCGGCTTCGGGCGGCCGTGCGCCGGCTTCCGTTGTGCCCCCTTCACGCTTCGCGCTGTCCCCCCGGGGGGGAGCGAAGCCGGCTTCGGGCGGCCGTGCGCCGGCTTCAGCCATTGCGCTTCTCGAAACTGCGAAGGTAGTCGACCAGGGCCTGCACGCCGGCGAGCGTCATCGCGTTGTAGATCGAGGCGCGCATGCCGCCGACCGAGCGGTGCCCCTTCAACTGGAGCAGGCCGCGTTCCTCGGCGCCAGCGAGGAACGGCGCATCGAGCGCCGGGTCGGGCAGGGTGAAGGGGACGTTCATCCGCGAGCGGTCCGGCTTCGCGACCGGGTTGGTGTAGAAGCCGGAGCTGTCGAGGTAGTCGTAGAGCAGATCCGCCTTCTGGATGTTGCGCTGCTCGATCGCGGCGAGACCGCCCTGCCGCTTCATCCACTGGAAGACCAGGCCCGCGATGTACACCGCGTAGGTCGGGGGGGTGTTGACCATCGAATCGTGCTCGGCCTGCTGCTTCAGGTCGAGCAGCGACGGCGCGCCGGCGCGGACGTGGCCGAGAAGGTCTTCGCGCACGATCACCAGCGTGAGGCCGGCCGGGCCGAGGTTCTTCTGCGCGCCGCCGTAAAGGACGCCGTAGCGGGAGACGTCGATCGGCCGGGACATGAAGTTCGACGAGACATCGGCGATCAGCGGCACGTCGCCGACATCCGGCGGCGACTGGAACTCGACGCCGCCGATCGTCTCGTTGCCGCAGATATGCACATAAGCGGCATCGGGCGTGAGCTGCCATTGCCCGCGCGGCGGAATGCAGGTGAAGCGCTGTTGCTCGGAGCTGGCCGCGACGTTGACCTTGCCGAACAGCCGCGCCTCCTTGATCGCCTTCTTGGACCATTCGCCGGTGTTGATGTAGTCGGCGGTTCTTCCCTCAGGCAGGAAGTTCATCGGCACGATCGCGAATTGGAGCGTGGCGCCGCCTTGCAGGAACAGGGTCTTGTAGTTCGCCGGGATACCCATCAGCTCGCGCAGGTCGGCTTCGGCCTGGGCGTGGATCGACATGTATTCCTTGCCGCGATGGCTCATCTCCATCACCGACTGGCCGGTGCCATGCCAGTCGAGCATCTCGGCTGCGGCTTCGGTGAGCACTTCCTCGGGCAGGACGGCGGGCCCGGCGCTGAAGTTGAATACGTTGCGCATGAGGTTCCAGGCGGGTGATGGTCGGAATGCGGATTCTATCGCCGGCCCCTGCCGCGCCCTGTTGGCCGCCCGCTTGCGCCGCCCCTACCACCGCCCCTGGGCGCGCGTGTCGCGCAACGGCAACGCACGGACCCATTTCACGCGAATCCGACCTGCGAGGGATAATCCGCTCCGGGGCGGCCGGGCCGCGGCGCGCATCGGGCGCCAGCGCTGGCGGCCACGCCGCCTCGATGTCTCGCCCGCGCCCTTGCGGGCGGTATTTTTTGCTTGAAGGAGATCCAGATGATTGAGTTCCACGTGCCTGCCGGCCATCGCGGCGCCGTACCCGTCGACCATACGGTTGGCCGCACGGCCGGCCTGCGCCGTGCCGCGGCCATTGCCGCCATCGCCGCATTCGGGCTGTCTGCCTGCGCCAACATGACCGACACGCAGCGGCGTACCGCGACCGGTGCCGGCATCGGCAGCGCCGTCGGCGCCGTGATCGGTGGCACCCAGAGCGGCGGAAAGGGCGTGCGCAACGGGGCCTTGATCGGCGGCGCCGTTGCCGGACTCGGCACCTACATCTGGTCGTCGCGGATGGAGGAGCAGAAGCGGGCGATGGAGGAATCCACTGCAGGCACCGGGGTGCAGGTCACGCAGACGGCGGAGAACCTGCTGCAGCTCGACATCCCGAGCGACATCTCGTTCGCGGTCAACAGCGCTCAGATCCGCGGCGACTTCCGGCCGATCCTCGACCGGTTCGCGCAGACGCTGGTGCAGAATCCGGCCGCCACCGTGCAGATCATCGGCCACACCGACAGCAGCGGCAGCGACGCGATCAACAATCCGTTGTCGGTCAACCGCGCCGCGAGCACGCGCGACTACCTCGTCGGGCGCGGCGTTCAGCCGTCGCGCATCATGATCGACGGGCGCGGCGCCTGGGAGCCGGTCGCCGACAATTCGAGCACTGCCGGCCGCGCCAAGAACCGGCGCGTGGAAATCTACGTCGGCGAGGCCGCGAGGCAGGCATCGGCAGCGGGGCAGCAGCAGGCCCGCTGATCACCGGCAGGTGTCAGAATGCGCGCTTTGCTTGACGGAGCGCGCGGATGGAGAGGGCGGCACCAGGCGTCTGGCAGCTTTATCGTGAGCTGTGGCGGTTCGCCGAAGGGCAGCGCGGGCAGCTGATCCTGTCCTTCGCGCTGCTGATCGGGTCGCAGGTGGCCAAACTCGCGGTTCCCGCGCTGGCGGGGACCGCGCTCAACACGATCCAGTCGCAAGGCATTGCCGGCGTCGGGCGCGCCGGTACGCTGCTCGCCCTCGTATTCGGTGTCACCGCACTCAGCTGGCTGCTCCACGGCCCCGGCCGGATCCTCGAGCGCAATGTCGCGCTGGCGGTGCGCCAGAAGCTGTCCACCGACCTGATGGAGCGCCTGTTCGCCGCCCCGCTGGTGTGGCACGAGGCGCAGCACGGTGTGGAGACCGGGCATCGCGTGCAGCAGGGCACGCGCGCCCTGTACGACTTCGCGCAAAGCCAGTTCATCTACCTGCAGAGCGCTGCCAGCCTGATCGGACCGGTCATCGCGTTGTGGGTGCTCTCCGCCTGGGTCGGCTTCGCGGCGAGTTGCGGCTACCTGCTGCTGGGTCTGATCATCGTGCGCTTCGACCGGGTGATGATGCGACTTGCCGCCGCGGAGAACGCCGCCGACCGCCGCTACTGGTCGAGCCTGTCGGATGCGCTGGTCAACGTCCTCTCCATCTTCGCGTTGAGGATGCGCAGCGGCGTGCTCAGGCTGGTGGATTCGCGGCTCGGCGCCGTGTTCGAGCCGGTGAGGCGCTCCATCGTCTACAACGAGGCGAAGTGGGCCAGCGTCGACCTGCTCAACAGTGCGCTGTGGATCGCGCTGGTCGCGCTCTTCGTGTGGCTCTCGATCCAAGGGGGCGCACCGTCCGACACGATCCGGCTCGGCAGCCTCTTCATGGTGTATGAGTACGCGTTGCAGGCGGGGGGCGTGATCACCGGCATTGCCGCCCATTTCCAGACGCTGGCGCGGCAGCAGACGGACTACGCGAGCGCAGCGCCGATCCAGGCGCTGAAGCCCGGGCGCGACCCGGCGCCTGCCGCTGCGCAAGGCACCGCGGATGCGACGTCGTCGGCTTCGGCAAGCGCGGCGGCTCTGGCCGGTGATTGGCACACGTTGCAGTTCGTCGGGCTCGACTACGTCCATCCCCGGCCGCACGGTGCGGCGCCGGATGGAAAGGAGAGCGCGATCCGCGGCGCCAACCTGCAGTTGCGACGTGGCCGGCGCTATGCGCTGATCGGACCGAGCGGCTCCGGCAAGACCACGCTGCTGAGGATGCTCGCGGGCCTCTACACGCCGCAGGCCGGCATGCTGCTGATCGACGGCAGGGGCAAGGGGGTCGATGCCGCTACCATGCCGTCGCTGCTGCAGTCGATGGTCACGCTGCTGCCGCAGGATGCCGACCTCTTCGGCGGCACCGTGCGCGAGAACCTGCAACTGGCCCTCGGCGGCGAAGGTGCCGGCGCCGGGCGGGCCGCGCCAGGCCTGGAGGGCGCGCTCGGGGTTGCCCAGGCAAGCGGCTTCCTCGCCGGCATGCCGCGCGGTATCGACAGCGAGGTCGCCCCCCGTGGCGGCAACCTGTCTGGCGGGCAGCGGCAGCGCATCGCCATCGCCCGCGCCCTGCTCGCGGCCGCCCCAAGCAGCGTCCTGCTGCTGGACGAGCCCACTTCGGCATTGGACCCGGCGACCGAACGGGCGCTGATGCAGGCGTTGCTCGCCTTTCGCGCCGACGCCTGCATCGTCGCGTCGATCCACCGGCCGCAGTTGCTCGATTCGTTTGACGAGGTGCTGGTGGTCAATGCCGGCAGAGTGGTGGACCAGGGGACTCCTGCAGAGCTTGTGCCGCGTTGCGAGGAGCTCGCGGCGTTCCTGCGACTCGACCCGCGCTCCGGCGCCGGGCTGGCGGGCGGCTGAGCGCATGCCGACCTCGGCCCTTGCACTGGTCATCCTCGCCGGACTGATCCACGCCTGCTGGAACATCGTCGCCAAGAAGATCGGCGGCGACGCACGCTTCGCGTTCTTCAGCGGCTTCTTCCTGATGCTGGTTTGGGCGCCGCTCGGGCTCTGGCTGTCGTGGCAGCAGGTGCCGCAGTGGGGCTGGCCGGAACTGGCGGTGGTGCTGACGAGCGGCGCGCTGCACGTCGGCTACTACCTGGTGTTGCTGCGCGGCTATCGCGAGGCCGACCTCACCGTGGTCTATCCGCTCGCCCGCGGCTCGGGGCCGCTGCTGTCGTCGACGATGGCGATCCTGTTTCTCGGCGAACAGCTGTCGATGATCGGTGCCGTGGGAATCGCCGGCGTCGTCGGCGGGGTGTTTCTCGTCGCCGGCGGCCCCTCGCTGTTCAGGGACGCCGAGGATCCGGCAAAGCGTCAGCGGGTGCGTGCCGGCGTCTTCTTCGGGTTGGCCACCGGCGTGTTCATCTCCGGCTACACCGTCGTGGATGGCTGGGGCGTCAAGGTGCTGGGCATGTCGCCGATCCTGGTCGACTACCTCGGCAACCTGGCGCGGCTCGTGATCCTGGTGCCGGTGGTCTATCCGCTGCGCGCTGGACTGCGCGACGTGTTCCGGGCGCAGTGGAAGGGCGCCTTGCTGGTTGCCGCCATCAGCCCGATCTCCTACGTGCTCGTGCTCTACGCGATGCAGCAGGCGCCGCTTTCGCACGTGGCTCCGGCCCGCGAGGTGTCGATGCTCTTCGCCGCGCTGATCGGTGGCCACCTGCTGTCCGAAGGAGACCGAGTGATGCGCATACTTGGCGCCGCCTGCATCGCCGCCGGGGTGATGGCGCTGGCGCTGGGGTAGGCAGGCGACGCAACGGGCAGGCTGGGGGTCTCGCGTGCTCAGTCGATCAGGAATCCGCTGGCGGCCACCATCGGGCGCCATGTCTGGATGTCCGCGGCGAGGGTGACCTGCAATGCCTGGGGCGAACCGGGGTGCGCCTCGATGCCGATGTTGGGCAGCCGGCCGGGGATGTTGCCGCGCGACAGGAGCGCCAGCGCCGCGTCGCTCCAACGATCCACCGCGGCGGCGGGCGTGCCGCGCGGCGCGAACAGTCCATACCAATGCGGTGACTCGAACCCGCGAAAGCCGAGCTCGCCAAGCGTGGGGACGTCGGGGGCGAGCCGGGTTCGCTGTGCGCCGTCCACCGCGAGGATGCGCAGCCGTCCCGCACGCCGATTGGGGAGCGCATCGCCCATCGGAACGATGCCCGCGGCGATCGATCCACCCACCACGTCGCTGATCAGCAGTGGGCTGCGGCGATAGGGCACCAGGAGCAGAGACGCCTCGTGCTCGTACGCGAACCGGCAGCCGAGGAACCAGCGCAGGCCGCCCACCGCGGACGTGCCGACAGTGGCGGCTTCGGGAACGCGGCGCGCATCCCGCAGCCACGCGTCCACGTCGCGCACCGGCGAGTCCGCGCGCACGACGATGACGGAGCGCCGGATAGCCACCCGCCCCACCGCGACGAAGTCTTCCCAGGGATCGAAGCCGGCCGTGCGGTGGGTAAGCGGGGCGAGCACCATGCTGCAGGTGTCGGCAAGCAGCAGGTTTCGGCCGTCGGGCGCCTGGTCCCTGACGAAGCGCGCGGCAACCCGCCCGCTGGCGCCGCCGCGGTTCAGCACCGCCACGGTCTCGTCCCAGTGGTGCCCCAATTCGATGGCAAGCACGCGCGTGAGCACGTCGCCCGGAGCGGCCGTCTCGAAGCCCGCAACGAGTCGCAGCCGCCCTTCGTCGTTGTCGTCGGCCGCGGCCCGGCCGGCCAGAGCCAGGCCCGGAACTGCCAGGATCCCTTTGACGAGCAGGCGGCGCCGACCCGATCCCTGGTGTCGATCCGGACTAGGAACGTGCAAGGCTCTCTCCCATGTTCCCGACAGCCCGGTCGAGCGTACTACATCGACCCGCACGGAGGATAGACGCAGGTCGGCGCCTTCGAGTGAGTTCTTGACAGGCAACGTCCTTCTCTATGGCGCGACGCCTCTGACAGCCCATGCCAATGCTGCATAGGATCGCGGTCCGTCCGGATGATGAACTCACGATGCTGAGCTCCGAGGTTGCAGCCAGCGAGGCGGACACAGAGGAAGATGGACACGGGTTGCGCACCGGCCCCCGTCGGCTCCATCGCGCGCAGCGACCGTGCGCTGTTTGTCAGGCTCGCGGGACCTGATAGCGCAGTTCCGCGAAGCCCGGACCGACTTGCCTGACCGAAACCAGTGCCAGCGGCGGACGGGTGAGCCGACGAGGAAAGAGGGGCTTGCCCTTGCCCAGAGTAACGGAACCAACCTGGACGAGGATCTCGTCCAGCAGCCCGGCGTCATGGAACTGGCCGGCAAGGTCGCCGCCGCCGACGATCCAGACGTTCCTGGACCCGGCAGCCGCGCGCATGGCCGCGTGGACTGGCCCGACATCGCCTTGCACGAAGTGCAGATTGGCTCCCGGGACCGCCGGCAGCGTTCGGCTCGAGAAGACCCAGGTGGGTTGGCTATACGGCCAGGCCGAACCGGTTTCGGCCGCGACGGTCTGCGCATGACGCAGCATCCACTCGTAGGTTGCGGATCCCATCGCCAATGCGCCGACCTCTGCGATGAAAGCCGGGTAGCTCGTGTCGTTGATGTCGCCGAGCGGGAACAGCCAGTCGAGCGAGTCGTCCTCGGTCGCAATGAATCCATCGAGGCTCGTGGCCGTGTAGTACTGAGTCTTCATGCGCTGATCCCACGACAGGGCTTTCAATACTACCGCGCGCCGTCCGAGGTGCGCGACCCGCCGCCGATGTTCCGCTCGAGCTTTCCGAAGAAGGCGATCCCTTTCCCGGTCAGAATCGGTCCAAGCCGCTAAGCTGCAGGGCGGTGCCCTCAAGGCAGCGTCACCTCGCCCCTCGCCACCTCCACC
>Ga0247820_10001570_pt1 | contig 12859 bp, 11 predicted proteins | sample 13C_Glucose_Day1_2_FD_192480 | JGI IMG/M metagenome (GOLD analysis project Ga0247820, IMG submission 192480) | Soil microbial communities from agricultural site in Penn Yan, New York, United States - 13C_Glucose_Day14 | ecosystem: Environmental > Terrestrial > Soil > Agricultural land | place...
GCTCATGGCTGGCCGGCGCCCGGCCAGCCATGAGCTGCCGGTCGTCGTCATCGGCGCCGGCCCGGTCGGCCTGGCAGCCGCCGCCCACCTGACCGACCGCGGCCTGCCCGTCGTCGTGGTCGAGGCGGGCGAGCGGGTCGGGGCGGCCATGGCGCAATGGGGGCACATCCGCACCTTCACGCCGTGGCAGTACATCGTCGACGCCACCGCGGAGAAGCTCCTCGCCCCGACCGGGTGGTCCCGACCGACGGAGCGGCAGTCACCGACCGGCGCGGACATCGTCGATCGGTACCTCGTCCCGCTGGCGGACCTCCTCGGCGACGCGGTCCGCACCGGCACCCGCGTGATCGCGGTGTCGCGCGACGGACTGGACCGGTCCCGCAGCGTCGGCCGAGGGGCACGACCCTTCATCGTCCGCGTCCAGCACGGCGACGGGACGGTCGAGGACCTGCGTGCCAGTGCCGTGGTCGACGCCTCGGGCACGTGGGAGCAGCACAACCCGCTCGGCGCCTCCGGGCTCCCAGCGCTGGGGGAGGAGGCCTCACGGGCCGCCGGCTTCCTCGTCGGGCCGCTGCCCGACATCCTGGGCGCCGACCGTGACCGGTTCGCCGGACGCACCACGCTCGTGGTCGGCATGGGCCACTCCGCCGCCAACACCCTGGTGGCGCTCGCCCAGCTCGCCCGCGAGGTCCCTGGCACCCGCATCGTGTGGGCCATCCGCGGCAACAGCGCTCGCCGCGTCTTCGGCGGCGGCACCGCCGACCAGCTGCCCGACCGCGGCCGGCTCGGCGCCGACCTGCAGGACCTCGTCACCTCCGGGGCCCTGGAGTACGTCACGGGGTTCTCCACCCGCCAGCTGCACGTGGCCGCCGACGGGCAGTCGGTGACCGTGGTCGGCGACACCCCTGAGGGTCAGCGAGTACTCGACGGGGTGCACAGCGTCGTCGCCGCGACCGGGTTCCGCCCCGACCTCGCCATGCTCTCCGAGCTGCAGCTCGACCTCGACCCTGGCCTGCAGGCGCCCCGCGTCCTGGGTCCCCTGGTGGACCCGGCATTCCACTCGTGCGGCACGGTCGCACCGCACGGATGGCGTGAGCTCACCCACGAGAGCGAGCCCGGGTTCTTCGTCGTCGGGATGAAGTCCTACGGCAGGGCCCCCACCTTCCTCATCACCACCGGCAACGAGCAGGTCCGCTCCATCGCCGCGCACCTCGCCGGAGACGACGCAGCCGCCGACGAGGTCCAGCTCGTCCTGCCCGAGACCGGGGTGTGCTCCTCGAGCAACGCCCTCTCCGACGAGGAGGTCGCCGCCGGTGTGCAGGCCGCGGGCGGCTGCTGCGACGCCCCGGCTGCCGAGGACTCCTCGCCCGAGCCGGACGTGGCGGCGTCCCTCGATCGGCTGCGCCTGGGGTTCGCCACCGGCGTCCCCAACGGCCGCGCCGGCGACGCCGAGGCGGAGAAGGCGAGGGCCCTGGCCCCGCCGTCGCTCGCGCTGAGCGACGTCTCGGCACGGCGCTCGGGCGGCTGCTGCGGGTGACTCGACCGGTGGCCGCTGACGCTCCCGCCACGGCAGTGCCAGGGGCGGGAGTGCCCACGCGCCTCTTCCACGGGTGGCGCATCGTCGCGGTCCTGGCTGTCACCGAGACGGTCAGCTGGGGCGTGCTCTACTACGCCTTCGCCGTCGTCCAGGTGCCGATGGGTGCCGAGCTCGGATTCTCCCCCGCCGTACTGGGCGGTGCGTTCTCACTCGCGGTGCTGCTGACCGGGGTGGCTGCCGTGCCCGTCGGACGGTGGCTGGACGCCCGCGGCCCGCGGGGACTGATGTCCGCTGGGTCCGTCGTGTGCGCGCTGCTCGTCGCCGCCTGGTCGCAGGTGCACACGGTGACCGGTCTGTACCTCGTCATGGCCGGAATCGGCCTGGCCCGGGCCACGGTTCTCTACGACCCGGCGTTCGCGGTCATCGTGCGCTGGTTCCATGACAGGCGCGCGGCCGCTCTGCTCGCGGTCACCGTTGTCGCCGGACTTGCCTCCACGGTCGCACTCCCCGCCTCGCACGCCCTCATCGAGTCACTCGGGTGGCGCGACGCCCTCCTGGTGCTGGCCGGGACGCTCGCCGCGGTGACGGTCATCCCACACTGGCTGGTCCTGCGCACCGATCCGGCCGACCTGGGGCTGCATCCCGACGGGGCGGAGCAAGCGCCGCCGCGCCATCCGGCGGGGCGGCGCGACGAGCGCGCGGGGGGACCGGCTGCCACGGCCGGGTGGGCGGTGCGGGAGCCTGTGTTCCGCTGGTATGCCGCCGCGTTCGCCACCCACGCGGCCGCCGTCGTCATCGTCGCGGTCCACCTGGTCCCGTTCCTGCGCGAGCACGGCCACTCAGCCGGCTTCGCCGCGTACGCCACCGGGGCGCTGGGAGCGTTGTCGGTCTCGGGTCGGCTGGTGCTGACGGGGGCCGTGCGCCGCGTCCCGGTGGCAGTCGTCACCGCCCTGATGTTCGCGCTCCAGGGAGCCGGGGTCATCGTCCTGCTGGCGGCAGGCTCGTCCAGCGCGGGGGCCATCGCGTTCGTCCTGCTGTTCGGACTGGGGTTCGGGGTCGGCACCATCGCCCGGCCCGCGCTGCTGGCGGGCAGTTTCGGCGTGGCCCGGTACGCGACCCTGGCGGGGCTGATGACGCTCATCACCACGCTGGCCACCACCGCCGGCCCCTTCGCCGCCGGCCTCGCCCGCACGCTGACCGGCTCCTACACCCCGGCGCTGGTCGGCGTCCTCGTGCTGTGCGCCGCTGCGGCGGGCACCCTGCTCCGTGCAGCGCGGTGCGCTCGTGCGGAGCAGGCAGGGCCCGGTCCCGAGCACCGCAGTCTCGGCAGGAGTCAACGGGCGCTAGACTCTGTGGAGTAGCGGCCCTCGGCCATGCCCCGCCCTCCCGCAACGACGTCAGCTCGGCGGTTGGCGGTCACCGACCGAAGGTCGTTGGTTCCACACCATGGGCGGGCCGTCGGGGCCGGACGCGTCGATCTCCCGCAGATCCGTGGGACCAGAGTCGCGTCGCGGAGTACCACCCGGGCACTCCGTTCGACGTCCCATCGCCCCGGCCGCGGCAGCGCGCGGGTGTGGTCATTCCGCCACGCCGTGTCGTCGCGGTCACCCAGAGGAGGAGTTCTTGGCTCGACGAGGCCAGCGCCAGTCCGGTGCCACCCGTACCGCCCCGCGCAACCAGAGGCGTGCCCGCGACCTCGACAACGAGGGCATCATCCCGGTGCTTGCCCGCGCCGTGCGGGAAGTCGAGGCAGGCGCCCAGCGCGGGTCCCTGAGGCCCTCTGGACGGACGAAGTTCCAGGTCGTCGCCCTGCTGGTGCGCGAGGAGCGCGCCCGCGTGAAGGCGGACGAGACCATCGGCGACGCCCAGCGCACCGAGCAGCTCAAACGCCTCGACGGGGTCGCGACGATCCTCGCGAAGACTGCCGCCCGTGACACCTCGCTGCTGGCTCTGCTCGCCGAGGACGCTGTCGTCTCCTCGGCGGCCGTGTCGCTCAAGCGCGACATGCTGCTGGCGGCCGGTCTCGAGCCGGCCCCCGAAGAGGTCACCCGCACCGAGTCCGTGACTGCTCCTGCCACGACGGAGCGCCGAGTCGTGCCGCAGTCGATCGTCTCCCGGCAGCTCGCGAACCCCTTCCTCGCGCCCGACTACTCCTCAGCCGGGCAGCGGCGGACGAGCTCGGGCCGGCTCGCCAGCTGGGAGCTGCTGGGCCCGCTCTTCCGGTCGTTCGAGGACGGCGGGGCCTCGTCCTGCATGGACCTCCCCGAGCCGACCTCCCTGCAGGGCCCGCGCGGCCAGGAGCTGATGCACCACCAGGCCCAGGTGGTCTCGGCTGCCGCAGCCGGCCACCGGACCTTCCTGCTCGCCGACGAGCCCGGCCTGGGCAAGACGGCTCAGGCGCTGCTGGCCGCGCAGGCCGCCGATGCGTACCCCCTGCTGGCCGTCGTCCCGAACGTCGTCAAGGCCAACTGGGCCCACGAGTCCGAGCTCTGGACTCCCAGCCACCCCGCGACCGTGGTCCACGGCGACGGCGACACGATCGACGGCTTCGCCGACATCGTCGTGGTCAACTACGAGGTGCTCGACCGCCACGTCGGATGGATCGGCGACCTCGGCTTCCGCGGCATGGTCGTCGACGAGGCTCACTTCATCAAGAACAAGTCCTCACAGCGCTCCCAGCACGTCCTCCAGCTGGCCGAGCGCATCCGGGCCCGCACCGCCCGGCCCCTGATGATGGCGCTCACCGGCACCCCGCTGATCAATGACATCGAGGACTTCCGGGCCATCTGGCAGTTCCTGGGCTGGATCGACGACAAGAAGCCCCGAACCACGCTGATGCACGCCCTCGAGGAGACCGGCCTGACGCCTGCCGACCGCGGGTTCTCCGCCGCAGCGCGCGCCAGCGTGATCGACCTCGGCATCGTCCGGCGCCGCAAGGTCGACGTCGCTGCAGACATCCCCGCCCGGCGCATCGCGGACCTGCCCGTCGAGCTCGACGACGAGGCCGGTCGCTCGATCCGGGCTGCGGAGCAGGAGCTGGCCCGCCGCCTCGTCGTGCGGTACGAGTCCGCCCTCGCGGCGCGCACCTCCGCTGTGGCGGTCGAGGGGATCGACCACGACCTCGTGCGCCGCGTCGCCAGCTGGGAGCGGGAGGACGGGGCCAAGACGAAGGCCGGCGAGAACGTGTTCGGCGTGATGCGGCGCATCGGCCAGGCGAAGGCCGGTCTGTCCGCCGACTACGCGGCGCAGCTGGCGCGCAGCGTCGGCAAGGTCGTCTTCTTTGCGAAACACATCGACGTGATGGACGCCGCCGAGGAGACGTTCGCCAAGCGCGGCATCCGCTACTCCTCGATCCGCGGCGACCAGACCGCCAAGGTTCGCCAGAAGAACATCGACGCCTTCATGAACGACCCCGACGTCGCCATCGTGGTCTGCTCGCTGACGGCGGCCGGCGTGGGCCTCAACCTCCAGGTGGCGTCCAACGTCGTCCTCGCCGAGCTCTCCTGGACCGACGCGGAGCAGACGCAGGCCATCGACCGCGTCCACCGGATCGGCCAGGGTGAGCCCGTCACCGCGTGGCGCATCATCGCCGCGCAGACCATCGACACCAAGATCGCGCAGCTCCTCGACAGCAAGGCAGGGCTCGCTGCGAGGGCGCTCGACGGCTCCGACGAGGAGATCTCCTCGTCGGCCGATGTGCAGCTCGAGGCGCTCGTCGCGTTGTTGACCGACGCGCTGTCGGCGTCGCCGCAGCCTCCGGCGCCCTGAGGCGCTAGGCGCTGCGGCGAAACAGCCCGGCCCACAGGAACGACTCGCCGAAGAGGTCGGAGTCCGGCGGCATCTGCCGCATCCGGCGAAGGTCGACCTCGGTCATCCACCCGAAGGAGTCGCGGAGCTCGCCATCGGTGTACGCCAGGCCGCCGGAGAGCTTCCCCGCGCGGTAGAGGGCCTCGTCGGGGTCGGTCGAGCCCATCGCGCCGGCGGCAAAGCAGCCGAGGCCGAAGGCGCCTCCGGGGGCGAGGGTGCGCTCGAGCAGTGTCCGGTAGCTGATGCGCCGGTGGGGTGGGAGGTGGTGGAAGCAGCCGGAGTCATAGACCAGGTCGTATGCCGGGTGCGGCGCCTGCCAGTCGAAGATGTTGGCCCGGACGAGGTTCACCTCGACCCCGCGCTGCGCGGCGCGCTCCCGGGCCCAGTCGAGAGCCTCGGGGGAGAGGTCCACCGCGTCGACCTGGTAGCCCTGCTCGGCCAGCCAGATCGCGTTGCGGCCGGGCCCACAGCCCAGGTCCAGGGCGCGGGCGCCATCCGTCACCCGCAGCGTCCCGTCGTGGTGCCAGGCGACCAGCGACTCATCCGGAAGCGGACGGAAGAACGGCACCCCGGCGTCGCGCTTGCCGTAGAAGCGGTCCCACCACGAGGCGCCCCGGTCGGTCCACCGGTCGGCATCCTCGGGGAACATCGCATCGAGCAGCCGGAGGACGTCCTCGACGGTCTGGATGCTGCGGGCCACGCGGGGTCCTCTCTTCGGGAGCGGTCGCTGCCGCCGCTTCGGCGAATGGGTCCGATCGTGCCAGACCGGCACACCGTCAGTGGGTCATGCCGGCCGGACCGTACGGCGCCCCAGAGTTGGGGTTCAGCTCGGCCCGGCCGACTCGCTGCGGGCCGAGCACGGACGGGCGCAGCGGGTCCTGGGGCGGCGCTGCGACCTTCGCCGCCGCGGCTGGCATGATGTCGCGCGTGCTCCGCGATGACCTCCTGCGTTCCCAGCAGGTGCAGTGGGACCTCATTCGTGCCTACATGGCCTCCTACGCCGAGCGACAGCCCCTCAGCAGCGTCGCGGTCGTGGGCAATGCGCCCCTCGAGCCAGATGCGGCGCGAGCCGAGGCGATCGACAAGTGCGACCTCGTGATCCGGGCGAACGCCATGATGCTGGATGCCGCCGCCGGGCCCCGCTGCGTCGGGACGGCCTGCCATGTCGTCATCCTGTCGCGCAGCACGGCGATCACGCCGTGGGTGTTCCAGAACTACCGGCGACGGGCGTACCTCGTCCCCCAGGCGGGCTTTGTGCAGTACCACCTCGAGAACCGAGTGGGCCTGCTGCTGGACGCGCCGTTCTGGCCGGAGGACCTCGGGGCCATGCCCCTGCCGAACTCCGTCGTGAAGACGCGCGTCGCACGGGCGCTGGATCCCCTTCACCGGCCTGGATCCCTCATCCCCACCACAGGGATGATGGCGATGTTCATGGCGCACGAGATGTTCCCCGATGCCGACCTGCTGGTGACGGGTTTCTCGTTCCTCGACGACAGCGAGCAGACCCACTGGTCCCACCACTCCGGCGGCCGCACCAAGGTCAACTGGCAGCACCGGCTGGATCTGGAGGCGGCGCTGCTCCGGTCGTGGATCGACGATGGCAGCGCGCACTACCTTCCCTAGACGTGGATGGAGATGAGATGACAGAGCACGGCACAGCCGGGCACAGCGTCGTGAGCACGCTGCGCCGTCGCCTCGGCAGACTGCGCCGCACCCGCATGATGGTGCGCGAGGTGCGTCGTCGGGTGAATGCCCAGGCGCGGGAGCAGTCCCGCCTCGCCGGGCAGGTGAAGGGCCACACCGAGCAGATCGGCGCGTTGACCAAGCGGCTCGCGGAGCTGGAGCGCCGGTTCGAGCCCTTCGAGAAGGCGTCGAACCTCAGATCCCTCGAACATGGCCGCTTCAGCCTTCAGATCGGGGCGGTCGAGGAGCGGCTGGGCACGGTCGAGCAGCGGCTCGCTGACGGACACCTCGTGGCGGATGACGCCTCGATGGCCGTCGCGCGCAGCATCATCGACGAGGTCCGGCGCGAGCACGAGCAGATCCGCGTGCGGATGCAGATCATCAGCTCCTACGAGGAGCGCCTCCGCCGGGTCGAGGAGACCGCGGCCCAGCTCTACGACGGGGACGCTCGACACCAGGTCTGAGGTCGGAGGGCGAAGTGCCGAACCGGCCGCCACGAGTCCGGCTCGGACGTGCCGGCCAGCAGGACGACACGGTCGATGTGCGTGCGGACCGGCAGCTGCGGGCTCACCTCGGCTTCGGCCCGCTCCAGGTCGGCCCTCGTTCCGCGCCGGCTCTCGCCCACGGTGAGGTGGGGGACCGGGTCGTCGTGGGCCCCGCCGTACGGCGGGTACTCAGGGAACTCGCGCCACACTGCGGTCGTCAGGGCGCGGAACGGCTGAGCCGGCTCGGGCGCCAGCCACAGCACGTCGTCCCCGAACCACTCACAGCGTTCGAAGGCGCAGTCGAAGGCTGACACCACACGCAACGCCGCGTCGAGGCGCGCGATGAGGGCGTCGTCGACGACCGACGGTGGCGCGAACGGGTACAGCACGGAGACGTGGGCGCCCACACCCCAGGAGGCGGCGACGTCCAGGCGGCGACGATGCCCCGCGACGACGGGCTCGGCTGCGGGGACCGGGACAACGACGGCCGTTTCAGTGGCTCGGGCCATGGTCATCGGTCTGCGCACCTCCTTCGTGGCGCCGGTGTCACGGCCGTGACGGTGGCACGGCGACGAGCAGCCGACGGTACCCCGGTGCGACACTGCCCGAACCGTGCCTGCGTCAAATGACGGAGTCGCCGTCGTGGAGCGTGCCGCACAATCGGTGCACGGGCGGGTGGGACCCGCCGGACAGTGGGGGGTCACATGCATGCGGAGCGGGGTCTGTCAGCCCCCCATGGCAACCAGCTGGTCAACCTGGTGGTCGATCGCGAACGGGCCGGCGAGCTCGAGCGGCTGGCGGCGGACTGGCCCGACCGGCTTCTGACCGAGCGGCAGCGGTGCGACCTCGAGCTTCTGGCGTGCGGAGCGTTCTCTCCGCTGACGGGCTTCATGGACGAGGCCGACCACGCCGGTGTCTGCGACCGGATGCGTCTCGCCGACGGGACGCTGTGGCCCATGCCGGTGACGCTCGATGTGGACGACCAGACCCTCCGGGGCGCCGAGTCCTGCGGGCACCTCGCGCTGCGCGACGCCGATGGGCGCCTCCTGGCCACGATGGAGCTGAGGGGGGCGTGGCGGGTCGACGCGCCCACTGAGGCGGAGGCGGTCTTCGGCAAGTGCGACCCCGCCCACCCGACCGTGGACCAGCTGCTTCACCGCACCAAGCCCTGGTACGTCACCGGACGCCTCGAGGTGCTGCCGCGGACCGTGCATGCCGCCGGGCGGGAGGGCTCCGACCTGCGGTTCACCCCGGCTGCCCTGAGGCGTCACTTCGACGAGCTGGGGGTGCGCCGTGTCGTCGCCTTCAACACGCGCAACCCCATGCACCGCGCTCACCAGGAGCTCACGCTGCGGGCCGCCCGGGAGACCGGCGCGCACCTGCTGGTCCAGCCCGTGGTCGGGCCGACCAAACCGGGCGACATCGACGTCGGGACGCGGGTGGCGTGCTACCGCCGGCTGATGCCCAGCTACCCGGCGGGGAAGGCGACGCTGGCACTCCTACCCCTGGCCATGCGCATGGGAGGCCCGCGGGAGGCCCTGTGGCATGCCATCATCCGCCAGAACTTCGGTGCCACCCACATGATCGTCGGGCGCGACCACGCGGGGCCGGGGACGGACAGCCAGGGTCGGCCCTTCTTCCACCCGTATGCCGCGCAGGAACTGGTGCGTCGGTACCAGCACGAGCTCGAGGTGACCATGGTGGCCTTCCCGCAGCTGGGCTACGTCGAGTCCACCGACACCTATGAGCCGGTCGACGAGGTGCCACCGGGGACGATGGTCCGCACCATCTCGGGAACCGAGGTCAGGGAGCGCCTGGCACGGGGCGAGTCGCTGCCCGCGTGGTTCACGCCGCCCGCCGTGGCCGAGGTGCTGAGACGCCGCTTCCCGCCGGTGCCCCAACCGGCCGGCTGAGAGCAGGACCCGCGGCAGCGGGATCTGAGGGAAGGCCCGGCGGACCGCGGACTGGGGGCCCCGCGGGCAAGCGGGCTGAGGACGGCCCGGTGGGCACGGTCGGATGCGAGCCCGGGCTCTCACCTGGGTCGGTGCTGCGCCCGGAGCTGCCCCTGGGCAACCGCCACCATCCCGACCATGAGCTCGACGGCCGTGCGGTCGGACAGGCCTTGGACAACGCACAGCGACCGCCAGGTGTCGAACCCCGCTGCATGCCTGACGGCGGCCCGCACCTTGGTTGAGCCGCCCCGGGGGAAGGGCTGCAGCAGCGTCCGGGCCCAGCGGTGCTGCGCTTCGATGCGCTTCTCCCGCACGGGTGCCGGCACGGCGTCGGCGTCGCGGTGGATGAGGGTGAGCATCTGCTCGCCGGACCGGTAGTAGCGGTAGATGTCGGTGAGTCCCGCGCGCAGGCGCTCCATCGGGTCGGGGAGCGCGGTCCAGGCCTCCGGTTCCGGCAGCCGCTGGTGAGAGACCCACTGGGCCGAGCACGCGGTGAAGAGTGCCTCGTCATCGGGGAAATGGCGGTAGACCGTCGCCCGGGTCACGCCGGCGCGTGCGGCGACGGCGGACACGCTGGTGCGCGCGGGCCCGACGGTCGCGTGCAGGGACTCCGCGGCGTCGACGATCCGCCGCCGCGTCCGCTGCTCGTCCTCGGCGCGCTTCGTCTTGCGGTAGCCGCGTTTGGTTGAACGCATCTGTTCATCCAAAACCATTGACTCCGTCACCCCTGTAGGTCGACTATTCAGTGATACACAACTGTACTTCGTAATTGTGCGAGAGGTGGTCGCCATGGAGCATGTCGAGGCGCCGAACCTGACAGTGGTCCGTCCCGGCGAAGGTGAGACCCGGAACCTCGGGACCATCGGGGTCGCGTTCAAGCTGTTCGGTGCGCAGACCAACGGCAACGTGTCGATCGTGGAGCACCCGTTCCCCGTCGGCGCCTGCGTGCCCCCGCACATGCACACGCGCGAGGACGAGTACTCCATCGTCACCCAGGGTGAGATCGGTTTCCGCTCGGGTGATCGCGAGGTGGTTCTCGGCGCGGGCGGCTACATCACCAAGCCTCGGGGGGAGACCCACACGATGTGGAACGCCGGACCGGTTCCGGCGCGGATGATCGAGGTGATCAGCCCTGCGGGCTTCGAGCACTTCTTCTGGGGGGTCGGAGAGGTGATGGCGTCCGGGGCCCCGGACCGGGATGCCATCGCCGCACTCGCGGAGGAGTACGGGCTCGTCTTCGGCGGCGCGCCGTGGCTCGACGACGTCGTCGCGCGCTACCACCTCACGCCGCCGCCGGGCGGGTAGGCGAGACAGCCGGTCGAGGTTCGGTGGCGCGGGACGCTCACACCGGGCACACCGCAAGCGCTGTTCTGCCCAAACGCCTTCCGAGCCGATACCCCCGGGCCTACCGTTGGTGCGTGAGGCACTTCCGCCAGGGGCGGTCCGGGCCCGATGCGGACCCCGCTGTCCGGCAGTACCGCTACGTGCTGCGGACCGCGGCTCCGGGCGTGCTTCTGGCGGTCAACGCCGCAGCACTCGAGGGAGTGACCCCGAGTGACCGCGACGCCATCCTTCGCGCCGTGCAGGGGCAGCTCGCCACCGGCGGTGGGCTCACCGCCGAGGACGTCCCGGCCCTGGCCCGGCTGCTCAGTCACGGGGAGCGGCGCGAGCCCCGGGCGCTGCTGCGCCACCTCGACCCCCTCGTCCTGGGCCGCCTGGCCCGCGCGGCGCTCGACTCGGATGCGGCCTTCGGCCTCCTGGGGGGGTATGCCGCGTGGGACGGCAGGGACGCCGAGCCCGCGTCGCCGGAGGAGGTCGACCGTCAGTTCGCCCCGAACGGGCCTGACTCCGGGACCACGTACGACGTCGCCCGGGGCCCGGGCGAGGGCGGCTCCAGCCCCTGAGCTGCCCCCCGTGCGCTGCCATCCGGCAGCCACGCAGACGGTCCGGGCCGGGGCGGACCATGGCGGAAGTGATCGCATGAAGGCTCTTCTCAGGGACCTGGCCCACCGCGGCAGGTTCAGCCCCATCGCCCCGTACCAGCGCTTTGCCTATGCCTGCGCTGCGCTGCTCGTCCTCAGCGGACTCTTCCACGCAGGTGTCTACCTCGTCGACCGTGGGCCGTGGGAGGGCCCGTTGTCGTGGCGGAAGCCGATCGTGTTCGGCCTCTCGTTCGGCATCACCCTGGCGACCCTGGCCTGGATCGTGGGCTTTCTCCGACCCGGCAGGAAGGCCGGCTGGCTGGTGCTCGGCGGCCTGTCCCTGGCCTCGGTCGGCGAGGTGGCCCTCATCTCGATGCAGACATGGCGGGGCGTCGCGTCGCACTTCAACGAGGAGACCACCTTCGACGGGATGGTCTTCTCGGTCATGGGCTCGCTGGTGTCGCTGATCGCCGTGCTGACGGTCCTCATCACCGTCTGGTCGTTCCTGCGGATCGACGCCCCGGCGAGCCTGGCCGTGGCCATCCGCGCCGGGCTGGTGCTCATGCTGGTCAGCCAGGCGGTCGGGGTCCAGATGATCGTCGAGGGCGGGAACACCTTCGGCCCAGCAGGCGCCCTGAAGCTGCCCCATGCCGTGACGCTGCACGCGGTGCAGGTCCTGCCCGCGCTGGCGATCCTGCTGTCGGTGTCGGAGCCCGCCGAACGAGTGAGGGTGAGGGTCGTGGGACTCGCCGCGACCGGGTACGGCGCCCTGATCGCCTCGACGATGGCACAGACCTACAGCGGGCGGCGCCCGCTCGACGTCGGCGTCGCCACGACGGTGCTCGCGCTGGCCGGGCTTGCCCTGTTGGGGACCGCCGGCTGGATGGCCCTGCGGGGCCTCGGGCCGCGGCTGCGCCCACCCGCCGGACCGCCGGCACTCGCGTCGCCGGTCGACCAGGAGGGTTGACCAGAAGGGTTGACCAGAAGGGTTGACGAGGAGGTGCGACCAGGAGGGGGCACTGAAGAGGGGCACTGACAAGCGGCACTGACAAGGGGCACTGACGAGGGGCGCGCGCCCTCCAAGTGCTGGTCGCCATGGCCCATCGGGCCTCAGGGGGTGGTCGATGCGGTCGTGATGGTCCCTGTCGTGACGGTCCCTGCCGCGCCGTCGATCGTGATGGTGTCCCCGGTACGCAGGACGTCGGTGGCGCCGGCGACGCCGACCACGGCCGGGATGCCGTACTCGCGGGCAACGACTGCTCCGTGGGAGTTCGCGCCACCCATCTCCATCACGAGGCCGCCGGCGGTCAGGAACAGCGGCGTCCATCCCGGGTCGGTCGACGGCGCCACGAGGAGCTCGCCGGGGTCGAGCCGGGCCCCCACCGGGTCGAGGACCACCCGGGCGACCCCTGTGACCGTGCCGGAGGACGCCGGGGTCCCACGAAGGGTGCCTGCCACGGCGTCCTCCGGCAC
>Ga0247820_10001573_pt1 | contig 12828 bp, 7 predicted proteins | sample 13C_Glucose_Day1_2_FD_192480 | JGI IMG/M metagenome (GOLD analysis project Ga0247820, IMG submission 192480) | Soil microbial communities from agricultural site in Penn Yan, New York, United States - 13C_Glucose_Day14 | ecosystem: Environmental > Terrestrial > Soil > Agricultural land | place...
GCCTCCACCGAATACTTTTGGGAAAAGTGCCTGAATTCCGGCATTGATCTGATCAAAGGTATCCTTGAAGCGATTTCGGGTTTCTTTATCGATCTTGCGAATCACATTCTCGAGGGTGTCCAGCGCTTCCACCAGATCGTCGTTCTGGGCATCCAGATAACGTTTGCGTTCGGATTGCTGCTGGTATTCGTCGATGGCCGCCAGGTTGATCGCACCCAGGCGCTGGATCCGCGCCGCAATGCGCTCGAGCTCCTCCTCGGCGTCTTTCTCGTTGACCCCGGCCACCAGGGTGGCGAGCACGCCGTGCAGGTCGTAGCCGTCTTCGTGCAACTGATCTTCGAGGGCCTTGCGGCGCACGGTCAGGGCTTGCCATTCCATGCGTTGTTGTTCGAGCTGGCCACGGATCAATTGCGATTGCTGCTCGGCCTGATTACGCCTTTTTTCCGCTTCGCGCAATTGGCGATCGGCATCTTCCAGGGCGATCTGCGCGGTCTTGAGTTCTTCGTCGACGGTCATGCGCTTGTCGAGCAACTCTTCGAGCTTGAGGCGCAGCTCTTCCAGCGGTGCCTCGCCCTCCTCCAGGTTGAGGCTCAACTGTTCGCGTTTTTCGGTCAGGCGCTCGGACTGCATCTGCAGCCGTTCCAGCGCCTGGCGCGTGGAATCGTGCTGCGCCTTGAGCGAACCCAGGCGCACCGCCAGTTGGTGCGCATGATCCTTGTGCTGCCGGGCCTCCTGCCGCACCCGATCGAGGCGCTCGCGCAGGCTGTCGCGCTGGGCCAGCAACAACTCGCGCTGCTCGGTATCGAGCGCCATGCTGTCGAGGGCTTCCTGCAATTGCAGGCGCGCTTCGCCGATGTTTTCATGCTCCAGCGCGCGCTGCTCGCCGAGCTCGACCAACTCTTCATCCAGACGGGTACGGCGCAGTGTGAGCTGTTCGACCTTGGCTTTGCCGGCGGACAGCTGAGCTTTCAATTCGCCCTGCTGACGGGCTTCATCCTGCAGCAGACGGCGCAGATGTTCGCGACCGTTTTCCTGCTGACGTTGCTGGGCCCGCAGGTTTTGCAAACGGGTTTCCAGGGTTTCCACCGTGGCTTCGCGCTCTTCGCGCTCAAGACCCAGGCGCTGGATTTCCTGGCCACGGGCCAGCACGCCACTTTCCGCTTCGCTGGCCCGACGCACGCGCAAGAAGTGCGGTCCGACCCAGTAGCCGTCGCGGCTGATCAAACTTTGGCCAGCGGTCAATTGACTGCGCAGGGCCAGGGCCTGTTCGAGGTGTTCAACCGGCTTGACCTGCCCCAGCCACGGCGACAGATCGATTTGCGCCTCGACCTTGTCGAGCAAGCTGCCGGCCATGCGCACGCCATCGCTGGCCGGGCTGAGCAAACGCAGATCGCCCTGGGCAAAACCGGCCAGGTCGAAATCGGCAAAATCATCCACCAGCACCGCTTGCAGGTCGGCACCGAGCACGGTCTCCACCGCCAACTCCCAGCCGGCTTGCACCTTCAGGCCTTCGGCCAGGCGCGGGCGATCCGCCAGGTGCTGTTCGCGCAGCCATTCGGCGGTGCCGGTGCCGGGATCGAGTGCGGCTTGCTGCAAGGCTTCCAGGGAAGCGAGGCGCCCGTTGAGGCGCTGCAAATCACCCTGGGCCTGCTGCTGCGCCGTCAGCGCCTGTTGCAAGTCCTGACGCAGTTGCTCCAGGCGTTCGACCTGGGCTTCTTCGCTGGCCTGCAAGTCTTCCAGGGTCGCTTCACTCGCGGCCAACTGCTCGCCGAGCTCCATGATCGCCGCGTCTTCCGGATCCGCCGAGAGCAAGGCGCGCTCTTCGCCCAGACGCTTCTGTCGGTCGGCCAGGCGTTCCATGCTGGTTTCCAGCTGCTGGATCCGCGACTGCTGGACTTCCGCCTGCCGCCGCGGCTCGGCCGCCGTGAGGTTGAAGGTGTCCCACTGCTCCTGCCAGCCGTGCATGGTGGTTTCGGATTCTTCCAGCGCGGCGGCCGCTTCTTCGGCGGCGGCACTGGTGACTTCCTGTTCCGGGGTGAGCATGTCCAGCTCTTCGCCCAGGGTCAGCAGCAACGTGCGGTCGTGCTCCAGGTGAGATTCGGTTTCCAGGCGCGCGCGCTCGGCTTCCTTCAGGTCATCCTGCAACTGACGCAAACGTTGCTGTCCGTGCTGGATGCTCTGCTCGACGCGGGCGATGACGCCGCCGACCGAATAGAAGCGCCCCTGCACCAGATTGAAGCGTTCGGACAGGTCGTGGTGCCCGTCGCGCAGGCGTTCGATCGCCGCGTCGGCATTGCGCTGCTCGGCCACCAGGGCTTCGAAGGTGACTTCCTGGGTGCCGATGATCGCTTCGCGCTGGCCGACCTGTTCGTTCAACGCTTGCCAGCGCAGGGCCGAGAGTTGGGCCTTGAGCTGACGCTCCTCGCCTTTGAATTCCTGATACTTCTTCGCCGCCTCGGCCTGGCGGTGCAAGCGTTCGAGCTGACGTTCGAGCTCTTCGCGCAGGTCTGTCAGGCGGGCGAGGTTTTCGTGGGTGCGGCGGATGCGGTTTTCGGTCTCGCGCCGGCGCTCCTTGTACTTGGAGATGCCGGCCGCTTCTTCGATGAAGTTGCGCAGGTCTTCGGGCTTGGCTTCGATCAGCTTGGAGATCATCCCCTGCTCGATGATCGAATAGCTGCGCGGGCCGAGGCCGGTGCCGAGAAAAATGTCGGTGATGTCACGACGGCGGCATTTGCTGCCGTTGAGGAAATAACTGTTCTGGCTGTCGCGGGTGACTTTGCGGCGAATGGAGATTTCGGCGTAGGCCGCGTATTCGCCGATCAAGGTGCCATCGGAGTTATCGAACACCAGTTCGATGCTCGCCTGGCTCACCGGTTTGCGGCTGGTGGAGCCGTTGAAGATGACATCGGTCATCGACTCGCCGCGCAAGTTCTTGGCCGAGCTCTCGCCCATCACCCAACGGACGGCGTCGATGATGTTCGACTTGCCGCACCCGTTGGGCCCGACCACTGCCGCCATGTTACTGGGGAAGTTCACCGTGGTCGGGTCGACGAAGGATTTGAACCCCGCCAGCTTGATGCACTTGAGCCGCACGCTTAAGCGTCCGTCAGGGCGGAAACCACCAGATCGCAGCTGCGCTGGGCGTAGGCCGTCAGCACCTCGCGGATCTGCGGAAAGTCACGGGCCAGCACGGCGGCGAGCAGGCGTTCGAACAGTTCGAGGAACTCGCTCATCGAGGCCTTGCGCTGGTCCAGGGCGAGAAAATACGCACGGCTCATGGCCGGTTGCAGATTCTCGACGGTCTCCTGCAAGTACGGGTTATTGGCAAACGGGTACGCGGCGCGCATCACGTTGAAGCTGTCATCGACGAAGGTGCGGATGTCCTGGCGTTCGTAGCTGGCGGTCAGGCGCTGCTGGATCTGCACGAACGGCGCCATGTCGGCCTGGACTTGCCAGCCGCTGGCCACGGCGTTGCCGAGCAGGATGTACAACTCGCTCATCAGCGCGCACAGGCTCTGCACCTTGTGGACGGTGAGCTCGGTGACATGGGCGCCCCGTCGCGGCAGGATCGCGATCAAGTGGCGACGCTCGAGGATCAACAGGGCTTCGCGAACCGAACCGCGGCTGACATTGAGGGCCAGCGTGACCTTCTGTTCCTGGATGCGCTCTCCGGGCTTCATTTCGCCGCGAATGATGCGTTCGGCGAGGTGGTGAGCGATTTGCTCGGCGAGGCTGTCCGGCGCCTTGAACGTCATGGTTGTCCTTCAAACTCTTCGATTTGCACAAGCGGCGCAGTGTAACGCAATTGATCTGTCAGGGCGGAGTGCCCGTCACGCGGTTTTTGGCACGATTCAAGCAAAAAGCAGGCTGGCGAACCAGGGTCAATACTGAAGAAAACCGGTCGTTGATCGACATTTGATAATTTCCTGACCTTTAAGTCAGAAAATCATTGACCGAAAAGTCAGACCTGCTAAATTCGGTTCATGTCGGTTAACAACAATAATGAGTCTGCGAGGCCTTCCGTGATCCAGTTTTTACTTAACCAGGAACTCCGTAGCGAGCACGCCCTGGACCCGAACCTGACCGTGCTCAATTATCTGCGCGACCATGTGGGCAAACCCGGCACCAAAGAAGGCTGCGCCAGCGGTGACTGCGGCGCATGCACCGTGGTGGTCGGCGAACTCCAGACCGATGACGACGGCCGCGAGCACATTCGCTATCGCAGCCTCAATTCGTGCCTGACCTTTGTTTCGTCGCTGCATGGCAAACAACTGATCAGCGTTGAAGACCTCAAGCACCAGGGCGAACTGCACAGCGTGCAGAAAGCCATGGTCGAGTGCCACGGCTCGCAATGCGGCTTCTGCACCCCGGGCTTCGTGATGTCGCTGTTCGCCCTGCAAAAGAACAGCGACGCGCCCGACGCCCACAAGGCTCACGAAGCCCTGGCGGGCAACCTGTGCCGCTGCACCGGTTACCGGCCGATTCTGCAAGCCGCCGAACAGTCCTGCTGTGGCCGGCAAACGGACCAGTTCGATGCCCGTGAAGCCGACACCATCGCACGCTTGAAAGCCATTGCCCCCACCGACATCGGCGAACTCAACAGCGGCGACAAACGCTGCCTGGTGCCGCTGACCGTGGCCGACCTGGCCGACCTCTACGACGCTTATCCACAAGCGCGCCTGCTGGCCGGCGGTACCGACCTGGCCTTGGAGGTCACGCAGTTCCACCGCACCTTGCCGGTGATGATTTATGTCGGCAACGTCGCCGAGATGAAGCGCATCGAAGTGTTCGACGATCGCCTGGAAATCGGCGCCGCCACCGCCCTCTCCGATTGCTACGACGCCTTGAAGGCCGAATACCCGGACTTCGGCGAATTGCTGCAGCGTTTCGCCTCGTTGCAGATCCGCAACCAAGGCACCCTCGGCGGCAACATCGGCAACGCCTCGCCGATTGGTGACTCGCCACCGCTATTGATTGCCTTGGGCGCGCAGATCGTGTTGTGCAAGGGCGAAACCCGCCGCACCCTGGCGCTGGAAGATTACTTCATCGATTACCGGGTGACGGCGCGTCAGGAAAGCGAGTTCATCGAGAAGATCATCGTGCCCCGTGCCAGCGTCGAACAACTGTTCCGCGCTTATAAAGTGTCCAAACGCCTGGACGATGACATTTCCGCGGTCTGCGCTGCATTCAATCTGCGCATCGACACCGGCGTCATTGTCGACGCACGCATTGCCTTCGGTGGCATGGCGGCCATCCCGAAACGCGCCAGCCATTGCGAAGCCGTGTTGCTCGGCTCACCGTTCAACAACGCCACCGTCGAACGCGCCTGCGCCGCACTGGCCGAAGACTTCACGCCGCTCTCGGACTTCCGCGCCAGCAAGGAGTACCGCCTGCTCAGCGCGCAGAACCTGCTGCGCAAATACTTCATCGAACTGCAAACACCGCACATCGAGACTCGGGTGACCGCTTATGTCTAACCATCACGCCGTAGAGAAGACCCAGGCCGAACTGGCTGAGTTGTTCGCCAAGGACCTGACCACCGGTGTCGGCCGCAGCGTCAAGCACGACAGCGCCGCCAAGCATGTGTCCGGCGAAGCGCAGTACATCGACGACCGGCTGGAATTCCCGAATCAGCTGCACGTTTACGCACGGCTGTCGGACCGCGCCCACGCGAAAATCATCAGCATCGACACCAGCCCGTGCTACGCCTTCGAAGGCGTGCGCATCGCCATCACCCACAAAGACGTGCCGGGCCTGAAAGACATCGGCCCCTTGCTGCCGGGCGACCCGCTGCTGGCCATCGATGACGTGCAGTTCGTCGGCCAACCGGTGCTCGCCGTCGCGGCGAAAGACCTGGAAACCGCGCGCAAGGCCGCGATGGCCGCGATCATCGAATACGAAGATCTCGAGCCGGTACTGGACGTGGTCGAAGCCCTGCGCAAACGCCATTTCGTGCTCGACAGTCACACCCATCAGCGGGGCGATTCGGCCAACGCCCTGGCGACGGCCGAACATCGCATTCAAGGCACGCTGCACATCGGCGGCCAGGAACACTTCTACCTCGAAACCCAGATTTCCTCGGTGATGCCGACCGAAGACGGCGGGATGATCGTCTATTGCTCGACCCAGAACCCCACCGAAGTGCAGAAACTGGTGGCCGAGGTGCTGGACGTGTCGATGAACAAGATCGTCGTCGACATGCGCCGCATGGGCGGCGGTTTCGGCGGCAAGGAAACCCAGGCGGCGAGCCCTGCATGCCTGTGCGCCGTGATCGCGCACCTCACCGGCCAGCCGACCAAAATGCGCCTGCCGCGGGTCGAAGACATGCTGATGACCGGCAAGCGTCACCCGTTCTACGTCGAGTACGACGTCGGCTTCGACAGCACCGGCCGCCTGCACGGCATCGCGCTGGAACTGGCCGGCAACTGCGGTTGCTCGCCGGATCTCTCGGCATCGATCGTCGACCGGGCGATGTTCCACGCCGACAACTCTTACTACCTGGGCGATGCGACCATCAACGGTCACCGCTGCAAGACCAACACCGCGTCGAACACCGCTTACCGTGGCTTCGGCGGCCCGCAAGGGATGGTGGCCATCGAAGAAGTGATGGACGCGATTGCCCGCCATCTGGCCCTGGATCCATTGGCGGTGCGCAAGGCCAACTACTACGGCAAGACCGAGCGTAACGTCACCCACTACTACCAGACCGTCGAGCACAACATGCTCGAGGAAATGACCGCCGAACTGGAAGAAAGCAGCCAGTACGCCGAGCGCCGCGAGGCGATCCGTCGCTACAACGCCAACAGCCCGATCCTGAAAAAGGGTCTGGCGCTGACTCCGGTGAAATTCGGGATTTCCTTCACTGCCAGCTTCCTGAACCAGGCCGGCGCGCTGATCCATATCTACACCGACGGCAGCATTCATCTGAACCACGGCGGCACCGAAATGGGCCAGGGCTTGAACACCAAGGTGGCGCAGGTCGTGGCGGAAGTGTTCCAAGTGGAAATGGACCGCGTGCAGATCACCGCGACCAACACCGACAAGGTGCCAAACACTTCGCCCACCGCTGCTTCCAGTGGTGCCGACCTCAATGGTAAAGCGGCACAGAACGCCGCTGAAATCATCAAGAAACGTTTGGTTGAGTTTGCCGCGCGGCAGTACAAGGTCAGCGAAGAAGATGTGGAGTTCCACAACGGCCACGTGCGGGTTCGCGATCATATCCTGACCTTCGAGTCGCTGATCCAGCAGGCGTATTTCGCCCAGGTGTCGCTGTCGAGCACCGGGTTCTACAAGACCCCGAAAATCTACTACGACCGCAGCCAGGCCCGTGGCCGGCCGTTCTACTACTACGCCTTCGGCGCGGCCTGCTGCGAGGTGATCGTCGACACCCTGACCGGCGAGTACAAGATGCTGCGCACCGACATCCTCCACGACGTCGGCGATTCGCTGAACCCGGCCATCGACATCGGCCAGGTCGAGGGTGGTTTCATCCAGGGCATGGGCTGGCTGACCATGGAAGAGTTGGTGTGGAACAACAAGGGCAAGCTGATGACCAACGGCCCGGCGAGCTACAAGATCCCGGCGGTGGCGGACATGCCACTGGACCTGCGGGTGAAGCTGGTGGAAAACCGCAAGAACCCGGAAGACACGGTGTTTCATTCCAAGGCCGTGGGTGAGCCGCCGTTCATGCTGGGCATTGCGTCGTGGTGTGCGATCAAGGATGCCGTGGCGAGCCTCGGTGACTACCGGCATCAACCGAACATCGATGCGCCGGCGACGCCGGAGCGGGTGTTGTGGGGGTGTGAGCAGATGCGGCAGTTGAAGGTGGTGAAGGCTGTTGCGGCTGAAACCGAGATGGCTCCGCTCTAAGGACCGGGTCGCGGCCATCGCTGGCAAGCCAGCTCCCACAGGATTTGCGGGGAATCCAGATTCTGTGGCCACCACAAAACACTGTGGAAGCTGGCTCCCACAGGATTTGCGGGGAATCCAGATTCTGTGGCCACCACAAAACACTGTGGGAGCTGGCTCCCACAGGATTTGCGGGGAATCCAGATTCTGTGGCCGCCACAAAACACTGTGGGAGCTGGCTTGCCAGCGATGAGGCCCGAACAGACAACACAGATGTCGAGGTGAAACATGTACAACTGGATCGACGCCCTCGCCGACCTGCAATCAAAGGGTGAGCCCTGCGTGCTGGTGACCATTATCGAAGAGCTCGGCTCGACGCCGCGCAATGCCGGTTCGAAGATGGTCATCAGCGCCACCCAGACCTTCGACACCATCGGTGGCGGGCATCTGGAATACAAGGCCATGCAGATCGGCCGCGAGATGCTCGCCAGCGGCAAGCAGAACACGCATCTGGAGCGCTTCAGCCTCGGCGCCAGCCTCGGCCAGTGCTGTGGCGGTGTGACCGTGTTGCTGTTCGAACCGATGGGCCAGGTCCAGGCACAGATCGCCGTGTTCGGCGCAGGCCATGTCGGCCGGGCGTTGGTGCCGCTGCTCGCCAGCCTGCCTTGCCGGGTGCGCTGGATCGACTCGCGGGAAGCGGAATTTCCGGACCAGATCCCCTACGGCGTGCGCAAAATCGTCGCCGAAGAACCGGTCGATGAAATCGACGACCTGCCCGCCGGCAGCTACTGCATCGTCATGACCCACAACCACCAGCTCGACCTCGAACTCACCGCCGCGATCCTCAAGCGCAACGACTTCGCCTACTTCGGCCTGATCGGTTCGAAGACCAAACGCGTGAAGTTCGAACACCGCCTGCGTGAACGGGGCTTCGACAATGCCGTGCTGCAACGCATGCGCTGCCCCATGGGTATCGGCGAAGTCAAAGGCAAATTGCCTGTGGAAATCGCCGTCTCCATCGCCGGCGAGATCATCGCCACCTATAACGCCGATTTCGGCCAGCACACGGCCAGCGCCGGATCCTCGATTGCCAAGCTGCTGCCTGCTTCACGCCGCAGTCAGGCCACGAACCTGAAAGCGTCAAACTGACAAGCCTCATAAATAGAGAACCACCATGCCTCTGACTCGCAAAGCCTACCGTGCCGCCATTCTGCACAGCATCGCCGATCCCGCCGAAGTGGGGATCGAAGCCTCTTATGAGTATTTTGAAGACGGTCTGCTGGTGATCGATAACGGCAAGATCAGCGCCCTTGGTCACGCCAGCGAACTGCTGCCGACCTTGCCGGCCGACATCGAGATCACCCATTACCAGGATGCGCTGATCACCCCAGGCTTCATCGACACCCACATCCACCTGCCGCAAACCGGCATGGTCGGCGCCTACGGCGAGCAACTGCTGGACTGGCTCAACACCTACACCTTCCCCTGCGAAAGCCAGTTCGCCGACAAGGCCCACGCCGATGAAGTCGCCGGCATTTTCATCAAGGAACTGCTGCGCAACGGCACCACCACCGCGCCGGTGTTCGGCAGCGTGCATCCGCAATCGGTGAACTCGTTCTTCGAGGCGGCCGAACAACTGGACCTGCGGATGATCGCCGGCAAGGTGATGATGGATCGCAACGCACCGGACTACCTGACCGATACCGCTGAATCCAGCTATGTGGAAAGCAAGGCGCTGATCGAGCGTTGGCACGGCAAGGGTCGTTTGCACTACGCGGTCACCCCGCGTTTTGCCCCGACCAGCACCCCGGAGCAACTGACCCTCGCCGGCCAGTTGCTGAGTGAATACCCGGATCTGTACATGCAGACCCACATCAGCGAAAACCTCAAGGAAGTCGAGTGGGTCAAGGCGCTGTTCCCGGAGCGCAAGGGTTACCTGGACGTATACGATCACTACCAGCTGCTGGGTGAGCGCTCGGTGTTCGCCCACGGCGTGCACCTGTGCGACGACGAGTGCGCCCGCCTGGCCGAAACCGGCTCGGCCATCGCCTTCTGCCCGACCTCGAACTTCTTCCTCGGCAGTGGCCTGTTCAACCTGCCGATGGCCGAGAAGCACAAGCTCAATGTCGGTTTGGGCACGGACGTCGGCGGCGGCACCAGTTTCTCGCTGCTGCAAACGTTGAACGAAGCGTACAAGGTCATGCAGATGCAAGGGGCGCGGTTGAGCCCGTTCAAATCGCTGTACCTGGCCACCCTCGGTGGGGCGCGTGCGCTGCGCCTGGAAGACAAGATCGGCACCCTGCAACCGGGCACCGATGCGGACTTCCTGGTACTGGATTACAACGCCACGCCGCTGTTGAGCTATCGCTTGAAGCAGGCCAACAACATTGCCGAGACGTTGTTTGTGTTGATGACACTGGGGGATGACCGGACGGTTCTGCAGACTTATGCGGCGGGGAATCAGGTGCATCAGCGTTAAGGATTTTCGGGCATAACAAAATCCCCCGTTGCTTTTCAGCCCGGGGGATTTTTGTTGCCTGTCGGATCGCTATCGCTGGCAAGCCAGCTCCCACAGTGTTTTGTGGTGTCCACGCAATTTGGACTTCACGCAAATCCTGTGGGAGCTGGCTTGCCAGCGATAGGAACGACGCGGTCTATCAGATTTTCGCTGGCGAACGCCCCGGCTTCTTGGTCTGCAACAAATGCGAGAACACCGCATGCAAATCATCCGACGCACTTTCCTCGTCAAGGTTGAGCTTGCTGTCGATGTGATTCATGTGATGCATCATCAAGTCCACCGCCAGCTCGGCGTTGCGTGCCTCGATGGCATTGATCAGCTGGGTGTGTTCGTCGTAGGAGCAGTGGGAACGGTTGCCGCTTTCATACTGGGCGATGATCAGCGAAGTCTGCGACACCAGGCTGCGCTGGAAGCTGATCAAGGGGGCATTCTTCGCCGCTTCGGCCAACTTCAGGTGGAACTCGCCCGACAGACGGATACCAGCCCCCCGATCACCACGGGAGAAGCTGTCGCGCTCGTCGTCGACCATCTGGCGCAATTCGGCGATCTGCTCGGCGGTGGCGTGCTGCACGGCCAGTTCAGTGATCGCGCGTTCCACCAGACGCCGGGCCAGGAACACCTGGCGGGCTTCTTCGACACTCGGGCTGGCGACGACAGCGCCGCGGTTCGGACGCAGCAGCACGACGCCTTCATGGGCCAGGCGCGACAGCGCACGGCGAATGATGGTGCGACTGACCCCGAAAATTTCCCCCAGCGCTTCTTCGCTCAACTTGGTGCCGGGCGCCAGACGCTGTTCGAGGATGGCCTCGAAGATATGCGCGTAGACAATATCGTCCTGGGTACCGCTGCGGCCGGCTTTGCCTGCGCGCGGTTGTTTCTTTAGGGGCTGCAACTGTTCGTTCATGGGCACTCGAGTCGGTAGAACGGCGGCGAATTGACCGTGACTGTAATACGGCACAGTGGGTCACTGGCAAGTATCGCTTAAAAAACACTGCGATTGTACACAATGGCCGGTGGCAACACGACTGTACGGCTGTTTGTCGCCTTTGCTGTATTGCAACGGTCCATTACGTTTGAGTTTAGGCTTGATCGCAGAATCCGCCGCGTAGGCGATCCCCTGTAGGAGCGAGACTTGCCCGCGAAGCAGACGGTGCGGTTTATCAGTTGAACCGCATTATCGTTCTTCGCGGGCAAGCCTCGCTCCTACAGAGGATTGCGGTGTTGCGGATATATTCAAACGTATAAGGAACACCGCTGTCATGACCGACGCCACGCACACGCAGCTTCGCCCCCTGGCCGACACCTCACCCTCGGCCATCGTCGCCGGCTTCATCGCGATGATGACCGGCTACACCAGCTCCCTGGTGCTGATGTTCCAGGCCGGGCAAGCGGCGGGCCTGAGCAGTGGGCAGATTTCATCGTGGATCTGGGCGATTTCGATCGGCATGGCGGTGTGCTCGATCGGCCTGTCGCTGCGTTATCGCACGCCCATTACCATCGCCTGGTCGACCCCCGGCGCGGCCTTGCTGATCACCAGCCTGGGCGGCGTGAGCTACGGCGAAGCCATCGGCGCCTACATCACTTGCGCGGTGTTGGTGACGGCCTGCGGATTGACCGGCAGCTTCGAGCGCCTGGTGAAAAGGATCCCGGCCTCCTTGGCCGCGGCCTTGCTGGCCGGGATTCTGTTCAAGATCGGCAGCGAAATCTTCGTCGCCGCGCAACATCGCACCGCGCTGGTGCTGGGCATGTTCTTCACGTATCTGCTGGTCAAGCGCCTGTCCCCGCGTTATGCGGTACTGGCGGCATTGCTGATCGGCACAGGGCTGTCGGGCTTGATGGGGTTGCTGGATTTCAGCGGTTTCCATCTGGAACTGGCGACGCCGGTCTGGACCACGCCGCACTTCTCCCTGGCCGCGACCATCAGCATCGGCATCCCGCTGTTCGTGGTGGCGATGACGTCGCAGAACATGCCGGGCATCGCCGTGTTGCGCGCGGATGGTTACACGGTGCCGGCCTCGCCATTGATCACCACCACCGGTATTGCCTCGTTGCTGCTGGCCCCCTTCGGCTCCCACGGGATCAACCTGGCGGCCATCAGCGCGGCGATCTGCACCGGGCCCCATGCCCATGAGGATCGCCACAAGCGCTACACGGCAGCCGTCTGGTGCGGGATTTTCTACGGCATCGCGGGGGTGTTCGGCGCGACGTTGGCGGCGCTGTTTGCCGCATTGCCCAAAGAGCTGGTGCTGTCGATTGCCGCGCTGGCGCTGTTCGGCTCGATCATCAATGGCTTGAGCATTGCCATGGCGCAAGTGCAGGAACGGGAAGCGGCGCTGATCACCTTCATGGTCACGGCGTCGGGGTTGACGCTGTTTTCCATCGGGTCGGCATTCTGGGGGATTGTGGCGGGGGTGTTGACGTTGGTAATTCTGAATTGGCGTAAAGCCTGATCCCTGTAGGAG
>Ga0247820_10001574_pt1 | contig 12828 bp, 9 predicted proteins | sample 13C_Glucose_Day1_2_FD_192480 | JGI IMG/M metagenome (GOLD analysis project Ga0247820, IMG submission 192480) | Soil microbial communities from agricultural site in Penn Yan, New York, United States - 13C_Glucose_Day14 | ecosystem: Environmental > Terrestrial > Soil > Agricultural land | place...
AAGTCGTTCACGTTGGTGAGCGTCGGCCCGGTCAGCACCGCGTCGCCGAGCGCCTCGAAGAAGGCGTGGCCGTCGTTGTCGTCGAGGCGCTCGCGCGGCTTCAGGCCCTGCGCCCGTGCGCGGGCCAGGGTGTCGGGCGCCAGCAGCGCGCCGGCGATCTCTTCCTGGCCATCGACGCCGTCGGTATCGCCGGCCAGCGCATGGATGCCGGGCTCGCCGTTCAGCGCGATGCCCAGCGCCAGCAGGAACTCGACGTTGCGCCCGCCCCGGCCGCCGCCGCGCAGGCTCACGGTGGTCTCGCCGCCTGACAGCAGCACGCACGGCGCCTCCACCGGCTGGCCGTGGCGCGCGACCTGAAGCGCGATGCCGGCCAGGGTCCGCGCGACTTCGCGCGCCTCGCCCTCGATCGCGTCGCCCAGGATGCAGGCCGCGAGGCCGGCGTCGCGCGCGACCGCCGCCGCGGCCTCCAGGGCCATCTGCGGCGTCGCGATGAAGCGGGTCTCGATCGCAGGCAGCCGTGGATCGTCCGCCTTCAGCGTCTCGCCCTCGCCGGACTCGAGCAGCGCCAGGGCCCGCGGCGGCAGCTCGATCGCATGGCGGCGGAGAATCTCCAGCGCGTCGGCGCAGGTGGTGGGGATCGGGCACGGTCGGCCCGGAGGCGATGTCGACGGGATCGTCGCCCGGCACGTCGGACAGCAGCAGGTTGAGCACGCGCGCCGGATGGCAGGCCGCGGCCAGCCGCCCGCCCTTGATGGCCGACAGGTGGCGCCGCACGCAGTTCATCTCGCCGATGCTGGCCCCGCTGGCGAGCAGGGCCCGATTGAGCGCCTGCTTGTCTTCCAGCGCGAGGCCCGGCAGCGCCAGCGGCAGCAGCGAAGAGCCGCCGCCGGAAACGAGGCACAGCACCAGGTCGTCGCCCGTGAGGCCGCGCACCGTCTCCAGCATGCGGGCGGCAGCGGCCTCGCCGGCCGCATCGGGCACCGGGTGCGCCGCCTCGACGATCTCGATGCGCTCGCAGGGCACGGCGTAGCCGTAGCGGGTCACGACCAGGCCGCTCAGCGGGCCGGGCCAATGGTCTTCCACGGCCCGGGCCATCGCGGCCGAGGCCTTGCCGGCGCCGATCACCACCAGCCGGCCCTTCGGCGGCGGGGGCAGATGGGGCGGCACGCACAGCGCCGGCTGGGCGGCGGCGATGGCGGCGTCGAACATCGCGCGCAGCAGGCTGCGGGGGTCTGCGGGCTTCATGGCGGCGCTCATGCGGGTCAGGCCGCGATCCGCACGCCGCCGCCGAGCTCGACGCGGATCGGCTTGACGTTGGTCGCTTCCGCGTCGTCGCCTTCGTACAGCTCGTCCAGATCCTGCGGATCGCTGCGGCCGTCGAGCACCTGCGTCAGGCGGTCGCGGTCCACCGCGCCCACCCAGCGGGCGATCGCGATGGTGCCGACCGCGTTGCCGATGGTGTTGGTGATGGCCCGGGCCTCCGACATGAAGCGGTCGACGCCGAGCAGCAGCACCATGCCGGCGACCGGGATCTTGCCCATCGAGGCGAGGGTGGCGGCGAGCGTGATGAAGCCGGAGCCCGTGACCCCCGCGGAGCCCTTGGAAGTCAGCAGCAGCACGCCCAGCACCACGAGCTGGTCGGTCATCGTCAACGGCGTGTTGGTGGCCTGGGCGATGAAGATCGCGGCCATCGTGTAGTAGATGCACTGGCCGTCGGGGTTGAAGGTCAGGCCGGCCGGAACGACGAGGCCGACCACCGGCTTCGAGACCCCGGCGTGCTCCAGCTTGCGCATCAGCTGCGGCACCACGGATTCGGATGAACTCGTGCCCAGCACCGTGAAGAGTTCGTCCTTGATGTACTTGAGGAACTTCCACAGGCTGAAGCCGGACAGGCGCGCGATGATCCCGAGCACGATGGCGACGAACAGGAAGCAGGTGATGTACATCGTGCCCATCAGCTTGCCCAGCGAGACGACCGAGCCCAGGCCGTACTTGCCGACCGTGAAAGCCATGGCGCCGAAGGCCGCCAGGGGTGCCAGCCGCATGATCATTCCGACCACCGAGAACACGCCATGGGTGAAGGCGTCGAGGACGTCGACCACCGGCTTGGCGCGCGGCCCGATGTGGGACAGCGCGACACCGAACATGGTGGCGAACACCAGGATCTGCAGGATGTCGTTGCGGGCCAGTGCGTCGACGATGCTGGTCGGCACCAGGTGCATGAGGAAGTCGACGAAGCCCTCGGTCTTGGCGCCGGCGGCGGTGTAGCCCGCGATCGCCTGGGTGTCGAGCTGCGCCGGGTCGATGTTCATGCCCTGGCCCGGCCCGACGACATTCACCACCACCAGCCCGAGCGCCAGCGCGAAGGTCGACAGGATCTCGAAGTAGATCAGGGCCCGGACGCCGACGCGCCCGAGCTCCTTCATGTTTTCCATCCGGGCGATGCCGAGCACCACGGTGGCGAAGATGATCGGTGCGAACACCATCTTGATCAGCTTGATGAAGATGTCGCCCAGCGGCTTGAAGTCGCTGCCGATGTGGGGAACGAAGAAGCCGAGCGCCGCGCCGGCGAACACGCCGACGAGCACTTGGACGTACAGCTTGCCGAAGAAGCGGCGCATGACTTGTCTGCTGGTGGATGTGTGGGCGCGAGTTCGCCCCCGCGGCGCTTGGCGGCCGCTTCAGGGGTGGGGGAGCGGCCGGGGCCGCGGGGCCTCAGGCCGCCAAGCGCCGCGCGTCGCCGCTCACCTGGTCGCAGACCGCCTGGGTGACCTGCGCGGTCGTCGCCGTGCCGCCGAGGTCGCGCGTGTGCAAGGACTTGTCGGCCGTGACCTTCTCGATCGCCTGCATGACGCGCCGGGCGGCTTCGGACTCGCCCAGGTGCTCCAGCAGCATCACGACCGACCAGAAGGTGCCGACCGGGTTCGCCAGGCCCTTGCCCATGATGTCGAAGGCCGAGCCGTGGATCGGCTCGAACATCGACGGATAGCGGCGCTCGGGGTCGATGTTGCCGGTCGGCGCGATGCCCAGGCTGCCGGCCAGCGCGGCCGCGAGGTCGCTCAGGATGTCGGCGTGCAGGTTGGTCGCGACGATGGTGTCGAGCGAGGCCGGGTTGTTGATCATCCGGGCCGTCGATGCGTCGACCAGTTCCTTGTCCCACTTGACGTCCGGGAACTCCTTGGAGATCTGCAGCGCGATCTCGTCCCACATGACCATCGCGTGGCGCTGGGCATTGCTCTTGGTGATGACCGTGAGCAGCTTGCGGGGGCGCGACTGGGCCAGCTTGAACGCGAAGCGCATGATGCGCTCCACGCCGGCGCGGGTCATCATCGAGACATCGGTGGCGGCCTCGATCGGATGGCCCTGGTGCACGCGGCCGCCCACGCCCGAGTACTCGCCTTCGGAGTTCTCGCGCACGATGACCCAGTTCAGGTCGTCCGGGCCGCAGCGCTTGAGCGGGCCGTCGATGCCGGGCAGGATGCGCGTGGGGCGCACGTTGGCGTACTGGTCGAAGCCCTGGCAGATCTTCAGGCGCAGGCCCCAGAGCGTGATGTGGTCTGGGATGTGCGGGTCGCCGGCCGAGCCGAACAGGATCGCGTCCTTGTCGCGCAGGGCATCGAGGCCGTTGTCGGGCATCATCACGCCATGCTCGCGAAAGTAGTCGCCGCCCCAGTCGAAGTCCTCGAACTCGAACTTGAAGCTGCTGCTGGCCGAAGCCAGGGCTTGCAGCACCTGCTGGCCGGCGGGCACGACTTCCTTGCCGATGCCGTCGCCGGGAATGGTTGCGATCTTGTACGTCTTCATGGCTTGTCTCCGAGGGGTGGTGGTGATGGGGTAGGGGTACTGTAAGAACTCGACACCCCATCGGAGCGGCGCTAAAGTCAATCCATCGTTAACCTGAGTTCAACAGTGGGTCCGCCATGAGCAGTTCGATACAACCGGGCGACCTCGGCTTCTTTTCCACGCTCGCCAGTGCCGCAAGCCTCAGCGCGGCGGCACGGGAACTCGGCGTCACCACGCCCGCGGTGAGCAAGCACCTGGCGCTGATGGAGTCGCGCATCGGCGTGCTGCTGGTCAACCGTTCGACACGCCGCATGAGCCTGACGCCCGAAGGCGAGGTGTACCTCGAGCACGCGCGGCGCATCCTCGGCGACATCGACGGCATGGAGGAACTTCTCGGGGTGTCGAAGGCGACGCCCAAGGGCCTGCTGCGCGTGAACGCCACGCTGGGCTTCGGGCGCAGCCACGTGGCGCCGCTGATCTCCAGCTTCGTGCGCAAGTACCCGGAAGTCGAGGTGCAGCTGCAGTTGTCGGTCAACCCGCCGGCCCCGACCGAGGACCTGTTCGATGTCTGCGTGCGCTTCGGCGCCCCGCCGGACAGCCGGGTGATCGCGCGGCACATCGCGCCCAACCGGCGCCTGCTGTGCGCCGCTCCCGCCTACCTCGCCAAGCACGGCATCCCGAAGGTTCCGAACGATCTCTCCAAACACAACTGCATCGGCATCCGCCAGGGAGAGGAAGCCTATGGCGTGTGGCGCCTGTCGAGCGGCAGGGGCCGCAACGCCAGCACCGCGGCCGTCAAGACGCGGGGCAACCTGAGCACCAACGACGGCGAGATCGCCGTCAACTGGGCGCTCGACGGCCACGGCATCCTGATGCGGGCCGAATGGGACATCGAGCGCTTCCTGCGCAACGGCCGCCTGGTGCAGGTCCTGCCGCAGTACTTCACGCCCGACGCGGACATCCATGCGGTGTATCCGCAGCGGCACCAGCTGGCCGCGCGGGTGCGGGCCTTCGTGGATTTTCTGGCGCTGTCCTTCACGCAGCAGGCGGCGGTTTCGAAGGCCTAGCGCCGCTCGTCTACTGCGCCGACGCCAGCGAGGTCGCTTCCCCGGTCAGCCAGGCGACCGCCCCGGCGCTGGCGCTGATGGATGCGGCGGCCTCGGCCAGCCGCAATTCGCCCTTGGCGGCCTCGCCGCCGATGACCCCCGCCGCGGACACCAGGGTCACGGCGCCGGCCAAGATGAAGTTCCATGTCGTGTTCATTGCTGCCTCTCTGTCGGAGGAGTTTGAAGCCAATCGCCCCCACGGGAACGGGGCAAAAGGAACAGCAGTGTTCGCAGCGGAGAAACAATGGCCCGCTTTCGGCCAGAAAACTAGGCCTCGCCCGCCTCGCGCGCCTGGATCTCCAGGAGCTGCTTGCGCCGCTCCCGCTCGCGGCGCAGGTAGGCGCTCGGCGTGAGGCCCGACCAGCGCCTGAAGGTGCGCGCAAACACTTTCTCGGATTCGTAGCCGGCCTGCTCCGCGATGCGCACCGGTGGCAGCAACCCGGCTTCGAGCTGCTCGGCGGCCAGCGCCATGCGGTGGGCGGTGAGATAGCCGATGGGCGTTTCGCCGACCAGCGTCTTGAAGCGCGCGCAGAAGCGCGAGCGCGACATCGCCGCCTCCCCGGCCAGCTGCTCCACGCTCCACGGCTGCTGCGGCGCGCGGTGGATGCCCATGATCGCGCGCGCGATCGCCGGGTCGGTGAGTCCCCGCAGCCAGCCCGGGTCCTGCGCCGCCTGGCGGCCGAGCCGCTCGCGCAGGATGTTCACCAGCAGCAGCTCGCCCATGCGACCGGCCGACAGGCGCCAGCCAGGGCGGCGGTCCAGCGTCTCCAGGATCAGCGACTGCATGGTCGTGGCCAGGCAGCCGGCCATCGGCATCTCGCTCTCGCGGATGTGGATCAGCGCGGGAAGCATGCGCAAGACCGAGTGGCGGCAGTACGCCGAGAACCACAGCAGGGCCGAGAAGATCTCGGTGCCCTCGCCGCCGCCGCCGTGGCTGAAGACCAGCGGGTTCTCGTCCTTCGGCCCGTCGGCGTGCCGCGCGATGAGCTCCGAAAAGGGCACGGCGGACACGTCGGGGGCCGAGGCGATGGTGTGCGCCGCGCCCAGCGGCAGCATGACGAGGTCGCCGCTCTCGACGCCGACGGGCGCGCCGCCCTCCAGCCGGATCCAGTAGGGCGCCCCGCGCGACAGCCGGATCATGGCGCCCGGCACGCCCCCCGAGTGGAGCGCCCAAGGCGCACCCAGCGAGAAACGGGCGGTCACGGCGCGTTCCGCGCGGCAGATGGCGAGCACTTCGCTCAAGACGTCCACGGTTCACTGCTCCTGATGCACGCACGAAGGCCTGGGATGAATCGTGCCTTTTTGCGGACGCCCGGCGGTTGAGGGCCACTGCCGCTTTGCGAAGAATCAGGCATCCCGCTTCGGGTGGCGATCTTGACACATCGATCGCTCCCCGCAGGCCACCGCCGCAGGCGGACCGGCCCCCCGAACGGATCTCGCAAACGAAAGGACACCCCATGGATCCATTGAAAATCGGCATCGTCGGCGCCGGCATCGGCGGCCTGGCCGCGGCGAACGCCCTTCACCGGGCGGGACACGATGTCACCGTCTTCGAACAGGCCCGGCAGTTCTTCCGCGTCGGTGCGGACATCAACCTGACGCCCAACGCGGTGCGCGCGCTCGATGGCCTCGGGCCGTCCATCGCGCAGGCGGCGCGCGCTTCGGGTGCCCGGCCCACCCACCGGATCAGCCGCCTGTGGGACAGCGGCGCCGAGACCTCGCGCCTGCCGATGGGCGACGAGGCCGAGCGCAAGTACGGCGCGCCGCAGCTGACCATCCATCGCGCCGACCTGCTGGCCGCACTCGCGGACGCGTTCCCGTTCGAGCGGGTCCGCTTCGACCAGCGCGCCGAGGCCATCACGGCGTCCGACGCGGGCGTGAGCATCCGCTTCAAGGACCAGGGCGAGGCCACCGAACTCGACCTGCTGATCGGTGCCGACGGCATCCACTCGGTGGTGCGCAACGCGATGTTCGGCGCCGAGAGTCCGCGCTTCACGGGCGTGGTGGCATTCCGCGCGGTCGTGCCGACCGATCGCGTCAAGGACGTGCCCGACATCGCCGCCTTCACCAAATGGTGGGGCCCCACGCCCGAGAGCCAGATCGTGACCTTCCCGCTGAATCAGGGACGCGACACCTTCATCTTCGCCACCACGGCGCAGGATTCGTGGCACGAGGAGTCGTGGACCACCGCCGGCAGCGTCGACGAGCTGCGCGGCTTCTACGCCCGCTTCCATCCCGACGCGCGCGCGCTGCTCGACGCCTGCGACACCGTGCTCAAGACCGCGCTGTACGAGCGCGACCCGCTGCCGCACTGGTCGAAGGGGCCGATGACGCTGCTGGGCGATGCCTGCCATCCGATGATGCCCTTCATGGCGCAGGGCGCGGGCATGGCGATCGAGGACGCCGTGGTACTGGCGCGCAACCTCGCCGGCGTCGGCAGCCGGTCCAGGCTGCAGTCGGCGCTCGCGAACTACGAGGCGATGCGCATCGAGCGCGCCAGCCGCATCCAGATCGGTTCCCGCGGCAACCAGTGGCTCAAGTCCGGAGGCGATGCCGACTGGGTCTACGGCTACGACGCCTGGAAGGCCGCCATGCCGGCGGCGGGGATCCTCACAGGTAGTTGAACAAGGAGATCGAAGCCAGCTTCGCGAAGGTCATCTGCGTGGCCTGCAGCGAGGTCTGGCGCTGGTAGAACTCCGAGATCGCACTGGCCGGATCCAGGTCCTGGATCGCCGAGAGGTAGCTCTTGTCCATCAGGTCGCGCGCGGCGCCCCCGGTGTCCAAGGCATCGATCTCGTTCATCCGCGACCCCACCGACGACAGGACGGTCAGCACGTTGTCATGCGCGTTCGTGACCTTGACATTGGCCGTGCTCAAGGCGTTCTGCAGCTTGGCCTTCGCCGCATCGCCGCCGCCGGTGAGCGGCGTGCGCAGCGCGGAGACCAGCTCGCCGATGCTCGCGAAGATGTCGGTCCCGGCGTTCTTGGCGGTGCTGACGTCGAAGCTGTCGCCGTCCGCCGGCGTGCCGCTGAAGCTCAGCTGCAGCCCACCGAAGGCGATCGGCGATCCGGCCGTGAAGGCCCCGGTCGCGGCCACCACCGGTGGCGTGTCCTGGGTCTGGACGGTGTAGTTGCCGCCCGTGAAGCTGATCGTGAAGTCCTTGCCGTAGTCGGCCGAGGTGGCGTCGAACACGCTGATCGCGCTGTAGACACCCGTGCCCGAATTGCCCGCGGCACCTGCAGTGACGTAGCCCGCACCGCCCTGCACCGACTGGAACACGCTGCGGCCGTCGTCCGAGGTCGACAGCTGGCGCGCCGCGTCGACCTGCATCAGGCGCTGGCCCTGGTCACCCACGTACTGCACGCCGCCGCCGGCCAGCGCGGCAAAGGGCGGGCTGGCGCTCTTGAAGCCGGCGAACAGGAACTGGCCGTTGCCGTCGTCGGAATTCGCGATGCCGACCAGCTGGTCCAGGTTGCTCTGGATGGTGGTCGCCAACGCGGCGCGGTCGGCGTCCGACAGGGTGCCGTTGCCGGCCTGCACGGTCAGGGTCTTGATGTTCTGCAGCAACACGGTGGTGCTGTCGAGCGCGGTCTCCTCGCGCTTGAGCGCCAGCGTCGCGCGTTCGCGGCTGGCGGCGTACTGCGAGGATTCGGCCAGCGTCTCGCTGACGCCGAGCGCACGGGCCGCGCCCACCGGGTCGTCGCCGGCGGTGAGGAATTTCGTGCCGGCCGACAGGCGCTGCTGCACGTTGAAGAGGTTCTGCTGCTGCTGGCCCATCGCGAGGGTGTTCAGCTCGAAGAATGAACTGGTGCTGATGCGCATCACGGCTCCTTGGATTCGTTTGAGGTCGGGTGCGATCAGCTGCGGATGCCGAGGATCGCGTCGAAGATGGTCGAGGCGGTCTGGATCACCTTCGCATTCGCCTGGTACATCTGCTGGTACATCAGCAGGTTGGCGGTTTCCTCGTCCTGGTTGACGCCCGAGATCGACTGCTGGCTGGCCTTGATCTGGCTGGTCACGCTCTCCTGGGTCTTGGTCGCGACCTTGATCTCCATCGCCTTGTTGCCGACTTCGCTGACCAGTTGCGAATAGGCGCCATTGAAGGTGGTCGCGCCGTTGCCCACCGCGGCCTTGCGCTGCAATGCGCCGAGCAGCAGAGCATTGCTGCCGTCCGACACGCCGCCGCTGTTCTTGCCGATCGTGAAGGTGTCGCCGTTCGCCGGCGTGCCGGTCATCGTCATGGCGATGCCGTCGAAGCTGATCTGGGCGCCCGCCGTGTAGGGCACGGCGCTGCCCGCCGGGTAGGCGGTCGACGTGCCGTCGGCCAGCGTCACCGTGACCGCGGAGGTGGCCGGGAAGCCCGACAGCGAGCCGGTCGCCGCGTCGTAGCTCAGCGTCACGTTGGCGGCCAGCGGCGTGGCGAGATAGCCAGCGTCGACGGTCGCCGCGCCGAGCTTGCCGCTGCCCTGGTTGCCGGCGCTGTTGCCGGTGATGATCGGCGAGGCCGCCGCCACCTTGGCCGGGTCCAGCACCCGCACGTCCATGTCGCGCGCACCGGTCCGGGTGGGCTGGACCAGGAAGCTGTCGCCGTTCTGCGCGGTGCCGCCGGCCTGCGACAGGCTCACGCCGTCGAAGCTGATCGGGAAGGTGGTGTAGGTGCCCATCGACTGCTCGTCGGACAGGCGGGTCACGGTGTAGTTCAGGGTACCCGCGACATCGGTGACCTGCACCGAGTAGTCGCTGGTGCTGAGCTGGCTGGTGTCGGTCACGCTGCCCGACAGCACCAGGTTGCCGCCGTTCCTGGCGTTGCTGAAGATGCCGGGGGTGGCGCTGTTGAAGAAGTCGGTGCCGAGCGCGCCGTTGAGGTCGACGCCCAGCTTGTGCTGGTTGTTGAACTCTGCCGAGACCGCCATCGCGAGGCGGCCGATGGCGTTCTGCGTCGGGATCAGGGTCTGGGCACGGAAGGACATCAGGCCACCCAGGGAGCCGCCGGTGATGACGTCCTCGCCGAGCTCCGACACGTTGCCCGCCAGGCCGACCAGCGCCACCGTGGTGCGGGTCGGATCGGCGGCCGACTGCACCGCCTTCACGGTCGCGGCCTGGTCGCCGGTCACCAGCGACTGGCCGTTGCCCATGAAGACGTTGTACTTGCCGTTGTCCTGCTCGAGCACCTTGACGTCGACGATCTGGCTCAGCGCGCTCACCAGCTGGTCGCGCTGGTCCAGCAGGTCGTTCGGCGGCTGGCCACCGGCGACCGCGCTCATCATGCTGATCTGCTTGTTGAGGCTGGCGATCCTGATCGAGTAGGTGTTGATCTGGGACACGCTGCCCGTGATCTGGTCATTCACCGAGGCGTTGAGGTCGCTCAGGTATTGGTCGGTGGAGCGGAACTTGTTCGACAGCGACTGCGCCGAGCTCACGAGCTGCTGGCGCGCGGCCGAATCGGCCGGCGTATTGGCAACGCCCTGCACCGCGGTGAAGAAGCCCTGCATCAGCACGCTGATGCCGGCGGTCTTGTCGGCCAGCAGGGAGTCGACGCGGTTGATTTCGGTGCCGTAGGCGTTGAGTGCCGCCGACGACGACTGGGCCGACGCGAGCTGCGCCGTGAGGTAGCGGTCGTAGCTGCGGCTGATCGTGGTGACGCCGGCGCCGGTGCCCACGTAGCCCGAGCCGGTGCCGATCGCCGCGTTGGTGGCGACTTCCGCGACCTGCCGGCTGTAGCCTGCGGTGTAGACGTTGGCGCTGTTGTGGGCCGTGGTCATGAGCGCGGTGCGCGCGACGTTGAGACCGCTCAGGCCCGTAAAGAACAAGCTTCCTGACATTTTTGGGGGATTACCTGGTTGGCTGTTGTGGGTTGGGTGTTCTTGCGGCATCGCTGCGATGCCTTCAGGGTCTCTATCGGCAGTGCCAGGCGAAACTTGAAGGCCGCGCCGCGTCCGTGTCCCCGAGCCTGAAGACACCCACCACCTGCGACAGGTCGCCGGCCTGGCCTTGCAGCGACTGCGCCGCGGCCGCGGCCTCTTCGACCAGCGCCGCGTTCTGCTGCGTCACCTGGTCCATCTGCGTGATCGCCTGGTTGATCTGCTCGATGCCCGAGGTCTGCTCCTGGCTCGCCGCCGTGATCTCGCCCATGATGTCGGTCACCCGCCGCACGCTGCCGACGATCTCCTGCATCGTCTTGCCCGCCTCGGCCACCAGTTCGCTGCCCGCACCCACCTTGCCCACCGAGTCGTCGATCAGGCCCTTGATCTCCTTGGCCGCCGCCGCCGAGCGCTGTGCCAGGCTGCGAACCTCCGAGGCCACCACCGCAAAGCCGCGGCCCTGCTCGCCGGCGCGCGCGGCTTCCACCGCCGCGTTCAAAGCCAGGATGTTCGTTTGAAAGGCGATGCCGTCGATCACGCCGATGATTTCCACGATCTTCTTCGACGAGGCATTGATCGAGGCCATGGTGTCCACCACCTGGCTGACCACCGCCCCGCCCTTGACCGCCACTTCGGAGGCCGATGCGGCCAGCTGGTTGGCCTGGCGCGCGTTGTCCGCGTTCTGCTTGACGGTCGAGGTGAGCTCTTCCATCGAGGCCGCCGTCTCTTCCAGCGAGCTGGCTTGCTCCTCGGTGCGCGAGGACAGGTCCTGGTTGCCCGCGGCGATCTGGTTCGACGCCGTGGCGATGGTGTCGCTCGAGACCTTGATCTTCCCGACCACCTCGGACAGCTCGATCTGCATCAGCCGGATCGAGTGCAGCAGGCTGCCGCTGCGGGCAGAGCCGGTGGCGATCGGCACCGCCAGGTCGCCGCTCGCGATCCGGCCGACGACTTCGGCGGCATAGGCGGGCTCGCCACCCAGTTGGCGCCCGAGCGAACGGGCGACCATCAGGCCCATGCCGACGCTGGCCAGCAGGCCCGCCGCCGCAATCAGAAGCATCATCCAGCGCGAAGCGCGATAGGTCTCAGCGGCGCTCTCCGCACTGGTCCTGGCCAGCAGCTTGCTGTGCGACACCATGCTTTCGAGCACTTCCTCGAGCCCGCGGGAATCCTTCAGCAGCTGCGCGCTGTCATCCCCCACGCGGCCATCGAACTGGGAGCTGTCGAGCGACTGCTTGCCCACCAGCGCGACGAAGTCGGCCATGCGCTGCTTCAGCGGCGCCATCAGCGCTTCGTACTGCTGGTAAAGCTTGGCGCCCGCCTCGCTCCCCTGGAACAGCGGCTTGGCCTCGGCGGCGCGAGCCTCCAGGTCTTCGAGCGACTTCTTGATCGCATTGGACCCGGCGTTGCGCTCGCCGCGCGTGGAGGCCGACAGCAGCGTCATCTGGGAACGGCTGGCGTAGAGCAGGGCGATATTGGCCTGCTGCACGGACTGCAAGGCGCTCAGCTCATGGCTGTAGAGCCTTTCGGTCGAGGCGCTGATGCGCGACATGTGATGGATGCCGAGCGCGCTGACCACGGTGCCCAGGACCGCGACCACCAGAAAGCTCAAGACCAGCTTGACGGTCACGCGTAGACGTTGAAACCACTGCATTCCTTCTCCTTCCGTGGCGGCCCTTGGCACGCCTTCTTGCTTTAGAACTCGGTCCAGTCGCCCGACGAGGCGAGCTTCGGCTCGGTGCGTGCCGGCGCCGCCGTCCGCTTCGGCGCCGGGGCGGCGGGCGATGCGCCCGCTGTCTGCTGCGCTGCGCGCGGGGCCTGCGCCTTCAACTTCGCCTGCGCGATGGCGCGCGCGGCCTCGCCGTCGCTGGCCATCTTGAACACGCTGACCGCCTGCACCAGGCTGGTCGCCTGCTCCTGCAGCGATCCGGCGGCGGCCGCAGCCTCTTCCACCAGCGCCGCGTTCTGCTGCGTCACCTGGTCCATCTGCGTGATCGCCTGGTTGATCTGCTCGATCCCCGAGGTCTGCTCCTGGCTCGCCGCCGTGATCTCGCCCATGATGTCGGTCACCCGCTTGA
>Ga0247820_10001576_pt1 | contig 12816 bp, 17 predicted proteins | sample 13C_Glucose_Day1_2_FD_192480 | JGI IMG/M metagenome (GOLD analysis project Ga0247820, IMG submission 192480) | Soil microbial communities from agricultural site in Penn Yan, New York, United States - 13C_Glucose_Day14 | ecosystem: Environmental > Terrestrial > Soil > Agricultural land | place...
CCTGGCCCACCCAGGACGTCGGCTCGTCCGGTCTCGGCGTCGCCAAGGCGATGCGCAACCGCGGCCTCATCGACCAGTACGGGCACGCCACCACCGGCGCCCAGCTCTGCACCCTCCTGCAGACCGGTCCCGTCCTCATGGGCCTTCCGTGGCACGCCGCTATGTCGACCCCCGGCGCGGACGGCTTCGTCGACGCCGACCCTGACTGGGCATCCAGCCCCGTCGAGGGCGGACACGAAGTCTGCGTCACGGCTCTCGAGGACGTCGCCTTCACCGACGGCGCTCTCGATCCCGCCCACACCGTCCTCCGCTTCAGAAACAGCTGGTCAAGCACCTGGGGGGACCACGGAGATGGCCGACTGACCCTGAGTACCTACCTCGCGCTCCGCAGCGAGGTCGACATCATCCAGCCCCGAAAGGACGGAGTCGTCCTGTGACCTCCTTCCATGTCGCGGTCGACCACATCGACCCCGACAGCCTCCAGCCGACCACCACCTACTACGGGACCTGCGACCAGGCCCACGCCGACGAGGTCCGCGCCATCGCCGCCCTCGACGACACCGAGCGCCACGTCCTCGAGCACCCCCGGCAGGCCGGGGCGTTCATGGTCCTGCGCGAAGACGGCGACCTCGACGTGTACGTCCCCACGGACGCCACCGAGTACCGGGTCTACGCCCCTGACCCCGACGCGAAGGAAGGCGTCCTTGAGAACCTGCCGCGCGGCGCAGCCGGCCCCGCCTACATCTCCGGCGCCACCAAGATGGGCGGACAGGCGATCGGCGGCGCCATGGACACCCCCGGCAACCCCCCGCGGGCCACCTGGCATACCACCGAGTCCCCGGCCGGCGGCTCGTATTTGACGTCGATCTCCGCCTACCTGATCCGGGTCGGCGCCGAACCGCAGGTCGTGTACGACCCGGTCACGGACGGGCTCGTCCAGCTCGGCCCGCTCACCAAGTCCGGCCGCGCACTGCGCAACGACGGCTCTCGCCGTACGAACCGCGAGGGCAAGGTCAACATCCAGGTCGAGGTCCTCGGCAAGGCTGCGAAGCCGTGGACGAAGGGCTTCGACCCGGCGAAGAAGCCGAACTTGCGCAAGCTCATCGCCGCCATGCGCGCGCACGGTGTCGCCGACACCTGGCCGGCCGGAAAGCCCGCGGCAACCGCTGCCGCAGCGACCAACCGAAACCGCACCACGTGGCAGTCGAAGGGCGGCCACTTCGGGCACTCTCAGGTCCCCGGAAACGATCACTGGGATCCTGGGGCCATCGACACGTCCATCGTTCCCGGCAAGGCCTCGGGCAACGGGGACAGTGGCGGCGAGTCTTCGACCGCCGAGCCCTCGAGCACCACGTACACGGTGAAGAAGGGCGACACCCTGTCCGCCATCGCCACCCGGTACAAGACGACCGTGTCCGCCCTGGTGAAGCTGAACAGCCTCAAGGACGCTGACACGCTGGCCGTCGGGCAGAAGCTGAAGGTCGCCGGCGCTGCCACGTCGACCAAGCCGTCTGCGCAGCCGCTGGAGCCGTTCCCTGGCGCCGCGTTCTTCCACGGCGGCCGACACAGCCCGATCGTCACCGCCATGGGGCGCCGCCTCGTCGCCGAAGGGTGCGGGCGCTACAAGAACGGCCCCGGCCCGAACTGGACCAACGCCGATCGCCAGTCCTACGCCGCCTGGCAGCGAAAGCTGGGGTACACCGGCACGGCCGCAGACGGCATCCCTGGCAAGGCCTCGTGGGACGCCCTCAAGGTCCCGAACTCCTGACCACCCCCTGATCCACCCACCCCTGCAAGGAGAACACTCGTGAAGATCCTCGGACGCGAGCCGGCTGCACTGCTCGGTCTCGTCGCTGTCATCGTCAAGCTGGTCGCTGCGTTCGGCATCGAGGTGTCCGGCGAGCAGCAGGCCGTCATCAACGCGGTCGCCGCCGCGGCGGTCGGCCTGGCCCTCGCCGTCATGGCGTCCGACGGTGTCGGCGCCGCCCTGGTCGGCTTCATACAGGCCGCCGTCGCCCTCGCGGTTGGCTTCGGCCTCGACTGGTCCGCAGAGCAGCAGGCCGTAGTCCTGTCCGTGGCTGCCGCCGTCGTCGCCATGTGGGACCGCACGCAGATCGTGGCGCCAGTCCCGGCGTCCGCCGTCAAGCGCCCGGTGGTGGGAGCCTGATGCCCGCGGCGGCCCTCCTGCAAGCACCGCACCGCCTGTGCCGGAGCCTGTTCAAGCGTGTGGGCCGCCGCGGCGTCTTCCTGCTGATCATCGGTGTCGGTAAAACGTGCTGGGGGATCAGCTTCCTCGTCAACCCCCCAAGCCCTGACGGCCTCCAACTCCTCACGTCCCTGTGTTCGCTGCGGCACTGGGCGTGGCTGTGGATCGCCGCAGGGCTAGTCACTGCCAGCTCCGCTTTCCTGCGTATCGGCCGGGACTGGGCTGGCTACGTGGCGGCGCTCGTTCCCCCCATCGTCTGGGCGATCGCCTACCTCGCCGCTGCCGTCAGCGGCGAGTACTCACGGGGCGCGTTCGTGGCGCTCTGGTACCTCACCTCGCACGTCGGGGTCATCATGTGGGCGGCCACGGTGCCCGAGTACTCGGTCCCCCCAGTGCCCCGCCGCCCTGGGAAAGGCAACGCAGCATGAGTCTCTGGTCTGGATTGGTCGCCGCGATCGGCGCGGTCGGCATGGTGGTGGCGGGGATGTTCACGGCCCGCGCGACAACGCGGGCCGCTCAGGCAACCGCCGCAGCGAATCAGGCGGCTGCTGCCGCGCAGGCTGCCCCGGCCCTGCGGACAGCAGACCTGGCGGTTCTGCAGGCAACGGTGGACCGGGTCGACAAGGAGAACGGGCTGCTTCGCTCGGAGAACCAGCAGATCAGGGTCAAGCAGTCCCGCATGGAGAAGTTCTTGCAGGCGTTCTCCTGGACGATCGACGACTTGTACCGGTGGGCCCGTGACCCGGTGGGGCCGCCCCCGAATCCGCACCCGCTGGTCGACGAGTACAACCGAACTGGAGTCTGATCGTGGCCACTGTTACGGGCAAGCAGATCGGTGGCGCTCCGCAGCGCACCGAGGTCACGATCACCCTCGTCGACGTCACCGGGGCCAAGGCCGTCGGCTACGTGGCAGAGGATCAGGCACAGGTTGTTCGCCCGGTCACCGTGAAGCCGCAGGAGGACGGCACCTGGTCCGCACAGCTCATTCCGAACGCGGGCATCGAGGCAGCCGCGGGGGACACAGTGTGGGCGGTCATGGAGGGGCGGGCCCTCGACGGCACCCCCGTCATGACGTACATCCTCGTCCCCGAGGAGGCCGGCCCGCACTGGATGGGCGACCTGCGCGTCGACCTGGGCGACGCCCCCACCGGTGGCAGCACCATCGTGTACGTGCCGGGGCCTCGAGGCGACGACGGTACGGATGGCGTGGACGGGGCGTCGGCCTACGAGGTGTGGCTGGAGGCTGGGAACGAGGGAACCCCGGCCGACTACCTGGCTTCCCTCGTCGGCCCGTCCGGGTCTGCGGAGGCGCAGGAGTACACGGACACCGCGGTTGCCGCGGAGGCCGAGCGTGCTGATGCGGCGTACGAACCTGCCGGCGCCGCGGCAGACGCCCAGTCCGCTGCTGTCACTGCGGCGTCCGCCGACGCGACGACGAAGGCAGACGCAGCCCGCACGTCGGCAGTCAGCACCGCGGCGTCGGACGCCACCTCCAAGGCGAACGCGGCGCAAGCCGCCGCCATCGCTGCGGCCTCGACAGACGCCTCGACGAAGGCCAGCAGCGCGCAGAGCGCGGCCATCGCGTCAGCCGCCTCGGACGCCTCGACGAAGGCGAGCTCTGCTCAAGCCGCAGCCATCGCCGCGGCGGCCACCTCCGCGGCCACCCTGTACCTCCCCAACGCCATCCAGACCGTCGACTCGTACTTCGCCGGCGCGACCCCGGCGTCCCCGCGGTACTTCGCCCACCGCGGCGGCGGCATGGTCCGCCCCGAGCACACGCTCGCCGGGTACCGGGCTTCTGCTGCGCAGGGCTTCCCGCTCGAGGTGTCCGTCAACGTGGACGCGTCGGGAGAGGTGTGGTGCATCCACGACACGACAATGGACCGCACCACGTACAAGACCGGGGCGGTCAACAGCTACACCAGCGAGGAGATCGGGCAGACCGTCCTCACGAACGGGCGCGTCATGCTCGGCCCCGGCTGGACGGATCAGCCGATGGTGCCGTTGCGGCAGGTCCTCGATGAGTTCCTTGGCAAGGTGGTCATCTTCCTGGAGCCCAAGGGCAACGACGCTGTCGTCCCGACGCAGAATCTGCTGGACACGTATTACCCGCATGCCCCGCGCAGCGTCGTCTGGAAGGCGCACATCGGTACGGCGTCGCTGCCGTGGGCGAAGTCGCGGGGCTACCGGACGTGGGTGTACCTCGACGCCGGTACCAGCGACGCGACCATGGACGGCAAGGACTCCATGGTCGACTACTGGGGCGTCCAGACCACGTTCACGGACCTGCGGATTCAGCAGGTCGTGGCCCGCGGCAAGCCCGTCTTTTCCTGGCCCGTCTACAGGCGCAGCCAGGTCGCACGGCTCACCGGGCTCGGTGTCGTCGGCATCATGGCGTCCGACCCAAGGTACGTGTCGACGGCCTTGCCGCAGCGCACCGCGTCCCGCTGGGACTTGCAGATCAAGGAGTCCGGCGGCACGCCGACCCTGGACTACGACACCGCCTATGCGCTGGCGTTCGCCCCGGCCCCGGACGTCGGCTGGGTCAGCATCAACGCCCTGCCGAACCAGTCCTACGGGCTCGGCACCTACAGCCCAGTTCAAGGGAGTACGGCCGGCTACCGGGTCGCCTTCGACATGAAGTACAAGGTCCTGCCGGCTGCGACGATCCACGGCGGGTTCTACTTCGGGAAGGCCAGCGACGACGTGTACCGCTTCGGCACGGCAAACACGACTGGCGGCTACCACATGGTCTTCCGGGGCTCCGGCGACATGCAGCTGTACCGGCACACCGCCGGGTCTACGACGGGCACGCAGATCGGCAGCACCATCGCCACGGCGGCGCCGGTCGCGGACACGGCCATGAGTTTCTGGATCGACGTCACGCCGACGGCGGTGGAGCTCCGGCGTACGGACGGAGCCGGGTGGACGACGGGCCCGATCGCGGACACGACGTACCGGGGTGGGTACATCGGCCTGTCGAACGGCAGCGTCACGGATCTGGCGACGCGCCCGTATTGGCGGAATCTGCTGGTCACGCAGTTGTGAGGGTGGGCGGCCTGGGTGTTCGGGCCTGCTCGCTTGTCCTATACTTTTGCGACAGTAATAACGTGATCTTGCTAGGCTGCCACGCTTCGCCTGGCAGCCCTAATCGGTCACCCTCGGCCCCGTCCGGGTGAAGAACACGCAGGCCAGGCCAACAACTTCCGTCTCCTGGTTCGGTGGTCGCATGAAGCCTTTCGATGCGGTGCATGTGTCCGAACCGGGCCTGGTCGTGGTGGAGGTGGCGGCCGGCGACGAGGAGACCGCCCTGGCCGCTGTCGCGGACATGGGCTTGTGGTGGGCGACGTCGGGCTCGTCGGAGGTATGGAGGGTGCCGGGAGAACTGGGGGTGCGGGTGCGGACGTACGCCGATGTGCGGCCGTCGGTAGGCTGACACACAGATGCTCCCGGCCACTGAACCTGGCCGGGAGCATCGCGCTGTGCGGCTACTACTCGGTGGTGTTGTGGGGAGGGCAGGCAGTGCGCCCGTCGGTGTCCTCCCAGCCCATCTCCTTACGAGCTCGCTCGGCGCCTTCCCGAGTGTCGAACTCTCCGTCCATGATGCCGTAACAGACGTCGCACATGACCTGGTAAACCGGAGTGATCGGCATGGTCGTGGTCCTCACTTCTCGCCGTCAAGGGCGCGGATGGTGGCACAGGGCCAGGTGGTGTCGCCGTGGTTGGAGCACACGTCGCAGTACGCTCCGGGCCCGGCTTCGGACTCGCGCTTCTCGTGCAGGTCGCGGACACGCTGGACGGCGTCGCGCTGCTCGGCCAGCTTGATGACGAACTGCGGGATGGTGTGCGTCTCTAGGTGCCCCCGGAGGGTGGCATCCATGGCCTGGACGTGCAGCCGTGCGGTGTCGCCCGCCATGCGAGCGACCGTGTCGGGGAACGTCTCGTCGGGGGCCTGGGCGTACTGGTTCGGGTTGTCGTCCGGGCTGGCCGGGGGTGCGTCGTGGTGCCATCCGCAGTCGAGGGGGCAGCGGTAGCGGATCGTCGGGCCGTAGGTCTGCATGAGCGTGGTCCTCACTGCTCGATGGCCCGGTTGGCGTGGGCCCACATCTCGTCGCCCTTGAGGCCCTTGTCGAGTGCCTCGTGGACGGCCTGGTCGTAGGCCTTGCTGCGGTTTTTCGGGCGGCCGTGCTTCTCCAGTACGCGGTAGAGCCGGGAGGGTCGCATGCCTGCGGCGATGGCGATGGCCTTGCGGTCGGCATGCGGGCTGGTGCGGTCGGCGGCTGCGATGGCCAACTCGCGGGCCGCTTCGAAGTGTTGAATGACGTGTGACATCTGGGCGAGGGTAACGGTCAGCTCGTCGAAGGTCTGGGCGTGGCGCGGGGCCTGGACGTTGACCTGGTTGCGGATGGCGGCGATGAAGGCTTCGGCAACATCGGGGGTGATGTCGTAGACCGAGTCTTCTCGCTCCTGCTTGCCGCTGCCGAACTGTGCGTACCAATTGGTCTTCATAACCCACACGATACACGTATCTCATTCGGTACACCAGAGTTCGGGGGCACCAACTCCGCCCACCAGGCGCACCCTTGAACCATGAGCACCATCCCGGAGACCGCCACGCACGACTACGGCCCCGGCCAACGGCAGCGCGGGGTCGACTACAGCATCACCAGCTTCGACCGGACACCCGACGGCGTGCGGTTCCACGTGGCCGGTCACGTCCGCGCGGGCGACACCACGATCCGCCAGGGCGACGAGGTCACCATCACCCCACCCGGGTACACCCGCGGCTGCGCCTGTCGGGTGGCAAAGGTCCGGTACTACGGGAACCAGTGGGATGCCGTCCTCGACATGCCGCCGCCGGCCCGCCCACACGAACCCGGCGCCCGTCCCATGCCGCTGTCCCGACTTCTGTACCCGTGACCCGGATGCTCGGCGCCTGGTCCCGCCCGTGGTGCCCGCGCTGCCACGCCTCGGCCGGGGAGGACTGCCCGTCACGCAGCTGGTCGAGGAAGACGCAGCGGGCCCGGGAGAAGCGGACCTGGCGGAGGGAAGCCGAGCGGGGGGAGCGCCTGATGCAACCCGTGCGACGGTGAGGTATGGCCCCCTTCCTCATCATTACCGCGCTCGTTGCCGTGCTCATCCCTCTAGCCCGCTTCACGTTCGGGATCGCCACAAGGCAAGCCCACTTGGCCTCGCTGCGCCGTCAGTTGCTGGCAGTTGCCGGAGAGGTGCCGCCCGGCATGTTCCGTATCTACAGCAGCCCCAGCGGCACGGAAGAGATCGTGGTGCTCCCCTCGCTCGGGCGACTGCATCCGGATCGCTTCGAGGTCATCCCGCATGACGCGGTCCGCGATCTGTACGCGGCGGGTGAGGGTACTGGTGTGCCGTTCGTGTGCACCACCTATGCCGTGCACTCGACGCCACCTGCCGTGTGGCGTCTGGCGAGCGCGGACCTGGTTCGTGACGCGGGCGGAGAGAACGGCCCGACCGTGGTCCAGCAGGAGATGCCGTCCCTTGCGGCGTCGTGGCGGCTGTTCCGACTGGATGCGCGCACCGGGGTGATCACCCCGACCCGGGAGGAGTTGCAGGAGTTGGTCGAGTCGATCCGGGGCGCGAAGAACTGCCGCGACGTTGCCCGCACTCAGGCCGGGCGGTGAGAGCCAATCCGGGAGGATCGTTCCCTGGGACGCGCCCGTGCCGCTGTCCCGGCGGCGTCAGTCTTTGATGAGGTCCTGGAACAGCGGACAGTCGTAGGCGTGCCACTCCCTCACGAGGAGCTCTTCCTCGACCTGTACCAACTCCGCGTACCAGGGCAGGCAGTCGGGGCACGGCCGGATCTCGTGCGAGGTGCCATCTTCCTTGAACGCGACCATGTCGACGGAGCCGACGGGGGCGTTGTAGGTGACGTTCGGCTTGCGGTTCTTGGCGTCGCTCATGCGGTCAGTATCGCCGTACCGGAAAACGGCCCGGAGCTTAGGATCGCGCACAGAGCAGATTCGAACGCGTGACCGCGTTCCATAACTCCACTTACGGAATGTGCTACGGGTACTCTTGATCCATGACAGGCAAGGAACTGGACACGGTCGTTGAGGCGGAGATCGTCATCGAGTCCGACGCCCTGCCCGCGGTCGTCGAAGTCGTCGACATCAACAACACGCTCACCCCCGAGGCGGAGGAAGACCTCGCCAACACGGGGCGGGAGAACACCCGCGAGACGTACAAGGGCCGCTGGAAGGCCTTTGCTACGTGGTGTGCGGACAACGGGCGTACTCCCGGGCCGCCGACCACCGCGGTGAACATGACGTCCTACATCTCATACCTGCGCCGCGCCCAGGCCCCGCCAGGGACGCTGCGGCTGACCATCGCCGCCATCCGTCACATGAACGCCCGCGCCGGCCACCAGGACCACCCGGACCAGGCGGCCGCGCTGAAGGTCTACCAGGACCACCGCCACGCGTGGAAGGCATCAGGCCGGAGCCAACGATCCTCCGCACCCGTAGACCTGCCCCGCATCCGGCAGATGCTTGCCGCCTGTCCCGCCAACACCGCAGCCGGTCAGCGGAACCGCGTCATCCTGCTGCTCGGGTACTTCATGCGCGCCCGCGCCTCGGAACTTGCCGAACTTCGCATCGGCGACGTCGAGTTCGTAGCCGGCGACTTGGTCGTGGCCACCAAGCGTGTCAGCAAGAACGACAAGACGGACGAGGGCCGCGAGTACGAGATCGACGACCCGGCCTGCCTGGCCGCGCTCCGCACTTGGCTGGCCCGCCTGGCCGAGCACGGTCAGAACGGCCGCCACCTTCCCCTGATCCGCAACGTGGACATGTGGGGGAACCTCGGCCCCGTCAGCAGCGCCGGCCGCGGCATCACCCGCCAGGCCATCAACAACATCGTGAAGTCCATCGCCCGACAGGCCAAGGTGGACGTTGCCGACTCCATCACCGCCCACGGGCTGCGCGCCGGCGTCCCGACCGACCTGGGCGCCCAGGGATACACCGCCGGGGAGATCAAGGACATCACCGGCGACTGGGCCAGCCTCGAAATGGTCGAGCGCTACCGCAAGGTCGGTCTGCGCCGGGCCGGTAAGCGCACCGACTCTGGCACCAGGGCAGGAGCACTCAGCATGCTTCGGGCACTCCCAGAAGACACCACGGAAGCAGGGCAGTCATGACGGTCCACGAAGAGCTCGCCGAAGGCATCTGGGAAGACCTCCGAGAGGACCCGGACGAGATCGCTGCAGTCTTCCGTGTGCAGAAGATGCACACCAACGGAACCCTCGATCACGAGATCCTGGGCAGCGCCTACGCTGACTCGCTGGGCAGTTCCGCCCGCTTCCGTCCTTCGAACTGGCCTGCCTACCAAACTGCAGCCTTCGCCTACCTCCACGCCCTCGTCGGCAGCGGCGACGTCGCGTACGTCCCCATCAGAACTGGCGGAACGCCGGGGCCCGACGCCGACAGGATCGGCAACGCCAACCGGCTGAAGGGCACCCTGCCGCCCTTCAGCGCCGATCTGGACATGACGCAGAACGGCGCCGACGCCGACGGCAGGCTGGATTGGGGGAGGCGGATCTTCCTTCCACGGTCGACCGGCGCCTTCTTCTACGAGGACGACTGCACCAAGGGTCATCAGTCGCGCTTGGACTACAGGGCCAGCTACCACGCGTCCTCGGCGCCGCTCGAAGTCGGGGACTCCTGGCCGTCCCGCACACTGATGCATCTGTGGCAGTACGGTGCGGTTGCCCGATGGCCCTACGGGTCCGAGTTCATCCTGCTGTTCATCAACTACGGCTGGGGAGACCGAGCCAAGGCGTTGGCCAACTGGTAGGGCCAGGACCGGGCCGAAAGAGTCGGAGGACTCGATATGACCCCCAAGCAGTACACGGCCTCGTCCGTACGCCAGTTGTCCGCGGTGGTCGACGGGATGGCGGGCACGGTGTCGGAGGGCCGGCTGCGGCAGTTGCGGATGGTCGTCGACATGTTCGGGCGGGCGGTCGGCCGGGACGAGATGCCGAATCGGTCCTCCCGCACGGCGGAGCAGCTGTTCACGTGGGCTGCTCTGCGCCCGTTCTGGGAGCTGGCGGCGGCTGGGGAGCTGCGGCACTGGGAGAAGGACGTGGGGAAGCCGTTGCCGGTGACGACGCTTCGGGTGGTGCGGAACTGTCTGGAGATGTTGGCCGCCCGGGTGTTGCCGGAGGGGAAGCGTCTGCGGTTGCCGGAGCTGGACGTCCCGGAGTTGAAGGCCACGGTCGACGGCAGGGCGCTGGACTCGTTGTATCGGGGGATGGTGGATCTGGCTGCCCGGGGTCCGTTGGTGCGGGATGGGACGGCGTTGTCTCCGGAGGACCGGGCCCGGCTGCTGGCCATGGTTGCGGTGTTGTTGGATGCGGCGCCGCGGTCGGGGGAGATGGCTGCCCAGTCTCTTGCCGACCTGGGGCCTGGGGAGTGTGCGGTGGGGGTGCGGCGCCGGTCGCAGCGCAGGGACGAGTACCGGGCCGGTGAGGTTGCGGCGTTGACTGGGCTGCATCCGAGGACGGTGGCTTCGGTGCTGTCGGGGCTGGGTCATGGGGTGTCGGAGGCGACGGAGGCCCGGGTGCTGGAGGTGTTCGCAGCGCTGGGGCCGCCCCCGGAGGTGCAGTGGTTCGAGTTGCGGGAGGGGTCCCGTGTGGCGGTGCGCCGGTGGTTGGAGGTGCGGAAGGGTCTGGTCAACCCGCTGACGGGGCAGAAGACGGCGTTGTGGGTGTCGATCGCACCGTCGAAGGCCGGGCCGATCGGGATCCCGCTGCGCCCGCAGGGGTTGCGGCAGGCGTATGCCAGGGGGATCACGGCCCTGAACTGGGTGATGGCCGGCGAGTACGGGTGGTCGCCGTTGCCGACGACGATGGAGCAGATCCGCCGGTCGGTGGACGTGGTCCCGCTGCTGGAGCCGCCGGCCTGATCGACAGAGGCCCCCGGCATGCTGTGGCTTCCGGGGCTCTGTCACATCACATCAGGAGAGGTGCTCGTAAAGGGCCTTGATGGCCTCCCACAGCGCGCGTGCGGTCACGTTAGCGGCGACACGGCGTACGAAGCTCTCCTTCTGCTTGTCGGCTTCCTGGTTCTTCAACCATTCGTCCTCCTTTCCTAGAGTGCCCCGCGCGTTCTCGGGACCTTCTGGTCTCTATCCGCGTCCGGTTGATCTAGGAGAGGGGTGATGCGTGTCGGAGCCTAGCTGGTCCGTCGGGGCGCTGGGGAGGGTTCTCACGTGCCGGGAATGGCGTCTTGGTCGATGTCCCGGGCGGGTGCGGCCACGGGCTGCCGGGTGGGGTCGCAGTGGTCGCCGTAGCCGCGCAGGCGCGACCCGAGGGCGGTGAGTGGCCGGCCGCAGCGTCGGCAGTACCGGTGCCGATGCCCGGTGGTTGTCTCGTCGAGGTCGAGCTGTGGCTGGTGCCGGTCGGTGGCCATGGGTCCAGTGTCGGGGTTGTGGTGGCGGATGGTGCCCGAGGTTTTGTACAATCACCGTTATCTGACGGGTACGCCCGCAGGGAAGGCCACCAGCTCGGTTCGGGGCGGGTGGCCTTCGGTGTTCACGGGGTCAGTTCGCGGCGGACCGGAGGAGGGTCAGAACGGACTGGTCTCACTGCGCGGGCATCCGGTGCGGTGCTCCGGGATTCGGCATCCGGACTTGTCCGCCGGGGCTGCGCAGCTCGGGCAACTGGGCACCGGTGCGGGCCGGTGCTCCTCGATCAGTTCCCTGATCCAGGGTTCCCACATCTCCTGAAGGTCAATGCGGTAAGCGATCGAGACCAGATGCTTGGACTCCTGGTCGATGGTGAGAACCGTGAGGCTGATGACTTCCTCGTGGGCGTACGAGACGCGCAGCCCTACGACGTCGCAGTAGACGAAGTCGTGCTTGATGGGCTCAACGTCGGAGATTGAGAACTCCAGGGTGCGGGCGGTGATTTCTGCGTTCATGGTGCTCCTTATGCGGCAAGCGCGGCGTCGGTCGGGATGCGGGTACGGGGGGTGTAGTCGGCGTCGTCCTGGTCGCGGGCCAGCTCGTAGAAGAACAGGGCCTGCGCGTCAAAGACGGGCGCGGGTGCGGGGCGGACGTACTTGGTGGGGGCCGGGCGGTCGAGGACGTACGCCATGCGGTGGACCGTGTAGGCGAGCACACCTGACAGGTGGAATTCCCGGGCTTCTCCCCGGAGCCGGCACATGGCGATGACGATGATGCCGCCGCCCTTGACGGTGCCGTCCTTGCGGATCTTCACGCTGGTGGTGCGGAGTTCGGCAATCTCGATGGTGCGGACGGTGGGCTCGGTCTCGCCGGGCTTGAGGTAGGTGATGGTGACGGCGTTGGCGCGGTCCAGGGCCCTGTACAGGTCGGCGAGGGTCTTGGTGGTGGTTTGCCGGTTCGTGTTCCGCATCGTGTCCCCCGCGTCGTCTTGGCGTTGGGAACACCATGCCATGCAACCTCTTGCTTATGCAATACGTTTACAGGTATTGTTCTGGGTGTCGGGACAGCCCCGACGCAGATACCCATTAACCGTGCGGGTGCCTGCAATACGATAGGAGGAACCTGGCGTGGCCAACGCCCCCAAGACGCGCCCGCCCAGCAACCGCACAAGC
>Ga0247820_10001578_pt1 | contig 12810 bp, 12 predicted proteins | sample 13C_Glucose_Day1_2_FD_192480 | JGI IMG/M metagenome (GOLD analysis project Ga0247820, IMG submission 192480) | Soil microbial communities from agricultural site in Penn Yan, New York, United States - 13C_Glucose_Day14 | ecosystem: Environmental > Terrestrial > Soil > Agricultural land | place...
CACTCCCCCTCCCCCACCACCGCGTTCACCCTCTCCCGCCTCGCCGACCCCGACACCCTCCACCAGACCCCGATCGGCGTCTTCCGCTCCGTCCAGCGACCCGTCTACGACACCCTTATGGCCGACCAGCTCGACACCGCCGTCGAACAACACGGCAAGGGCGACCTCGCCGCCCTCCTCACCGGCGGCGACACCTGGACCGTCGACGGCGCGAAGGAGCGGTAGGCGATGCTGCGTCCGGTGCCCCGGCCCGCCGGGCTGTTCGACCAGGTGGTGGCCGGGCTGCGTCAGCAGATCACCTCGGGGGCCTGGCCCGTGGGCTCCCGCATCCCGACCGAGCCGGAACTGGTCCGGCAGCTCGGGGTGGCCCGCAACACCGTCCGGGAGGCATTGCGGGCGCTCGCCCACAACGGCCTCCTGGACATCCGCCACGGTTCCGGCACCTATGTGGTGGCGACCAGCGAACTGGCCGGGGTGATGCGGCGCCGCTTCGCCGCCGCCGGCCCGCGTGACATGGCCGACGTACGCGACGCCCTGGAGGTCGCCGCGGCGGGGCTGGCCGCCCGGCGGCGTACCGCGGAGGACCTGCGGGAGCTGGACGGGCTGCTGGAGCGGGGCGCCGGCGCCGCCTTCCACCGGGCGGTGGTGGCCGCGTCCCACAACGAGGTGCTGATCACCCTGTACGCGGACCTCACCCAGCTGGCGCCGCCCTGCTGCGCGTCGCACCCGGACCCGCGCGGCGACCACGCCCGGCTGCTCTCGGCGATCCGCGCCTCGGCCCCCCGGGCGGCCGGCACCGAGGCGGCCGCCCACACCTCGGACGGCCGCCCGGCAATCGTCTGACCCGTGGGCGTCCCGGTCAGAGCGGGATCTCGAAGTGGACCGTGGCCACGCCCGGGCCGTGCTCGCCGGTGGCGCGGGCGTCGAAGATCTCCTTGGCCGTGCTCCGCCAGAACGCCTCGGCGCCTTCGACGCGCACATTGGTGTGGAGGTAGAGGCAGTCGTAGCCGGGGGTCCGCGCGACGAAGTCGCGGGCCGCGTCCACCAGTGTGCGGGCGAGGCCCCGGCGCCGGTGTTCCGGGCGGACGTAGACGCGGACGAGTTGGGCGGTGCTGCCCGACGGGTAGCGCTCGGCCAGCCAGCGGGGGTGCGGCGGGTGCGCCGGGCCGTGGGAGTGCACGCCGGTGGTGGCGACCACCTCGCCGTCGTGGACGGCCACGAGGAGGACGTGCCGGGGGTCGTCGAGGTAGGTGCCCCGGAGGTCGGTGACGTCGCGGTGCCAGCGGGGCACGTACCCGTATCCGAACTCCTTGTAGAACGTGTCGAGCATGACGGCGCGGGCGCCGTCGACGTCCGCCGGGGTGGCGGGACGCACCGTGTAACCGGCGGGCGGGGTCGGACTCATCGTGAGGGCCTTCCGTTCGGGGGCCTCACAGTACCTGACAATGAAAATGATTACCGATATCGTGTCGACGGTCGCGGTCCCGGTGTCGGGGCCGCGTCACAGGCGACGACGCGAAAAGGGGATCCGTGGCTCATCTGCTGGTGGTCGAGAGCTGGGTCGGTTCGATGAGCAGGCTGCTGCCACGGGCGATCCGGGAGGGCGGGCACGAGTTCACGTTCCTCACCCGCGATCTGCACCACTACCTGCGCTCGGCGCCCGAGGGCGCGGCGCACCCGCTGCTCGGGGCGCGCAACGTCATCACCGCGGACACCAACGACACCGAGGCGCTGCTGCCCCAAGTGGAGCGGCTGCACGCCGTGCTGGGCTTCGACGGGGTGCTGACGTCCTGCGACTACTACCTGCCCACGGTGGCGCTGACGGCCGCCCGGCTCGGGCTGCCCGGACCGCCGCCCGAGGCGGTGGGGAACGCCTGCCGCAAGGACGCCACCCGCCGGGTCCTGGCCGACGCCGGGGTGCCCGGGCCGCGGTTCGCGGTGCACGAGGAGTGGTCGCGGATCGCGGCGGCGGCGCGGGAGATCGGCTACCCGCTGGTGGTCAAGCCCGTCGACCTGTGCGCGGGGATGTTCGTGCGCCGGGTGGACGACGAGGAGCAACTCGCCTCCTGCGTCGCCGCGCTGGCCGGGTTCCCGGTGAACGCGCGCGGGCAGCGGCGGGCGCCCGCGGTGCTGCTCGAAGAGCTGCTGGACGGCCCGGAGGTGAGCGTCGAGACCGTGTCGCACGCGGGCGCGGTGCAGGTCGTCGGGGTGACCGACAAGAGTGTCGGCGGGGCGCCCGCGTTCATCGAGACCGGCCACATGTTCCCCGCCGCCCTGCCCGCCGGGGACGCCGAGGCCGCCGAGCAGACCGCGCTCGGCGCGCTCAAGGCGCTCGGCCTGACGGACGGCGTGGTGGCGCACACCGAGATCAAGCTGACCTCCGCGGGACCGCGGGTGGTCGAGGTGAACCCGCGGCCCGCCGGGAACCGCATCACCGAACTGATACGGCACGTCACCGGCGTCGACCTCGCCGCCGCGTTCGTGGACGTCTCCCTGGGCCGCGCCCCCGACCTGCGGCGCACCAACACCGGGCTGCGCAGCGCCGCCATCGGCTTCCTCGTGCCCGGGACCGCGGGGACGCTCGAAGCGCTGGACGCCGGTGCCGTACGCACCGCGCCCGACGTCCTCGAGGTGCAGCTCGCCGAACCGGGGCGGCAGGTGAAGGCGGCGGGCAGCAACAACGAGTACCTGGGGCATGTGATGGCGGGCGACCCGGACGGCACCGGCGCCCGCGCCCGGGTGGAGTCCCTGCTCGACGAGGTGCGGTCCGGGCTGGTGATCCGATGAGCCGCACCGCCCCGGCGTCCGCCCGCGCGGCGACGTACGACGAACTGCTGGCGCGCGCCCGCGCCGGCGGGCTGGGACCGGATCCGGCCGCGCTGCGGATCTCCGTGGCGTTCACCACCCGGCAGGCCGTACGGCACGAGGGACGCGGCACCGGTTACCGCAACGAGGTGCTCAGCCTGCGGCTGGCCGAGGCCGTCGGCAGTTGCGCGGTCGAGCCCGGCGCGCTGCCCGACGGCGCGGTGGACGACTGCGCGGGCGCGGACCTGGCCCGGCTGCTGGCGCACCCGGTGCCGGCGGTGCGGGTCGCCGCGCTGGACGCGTATCTGATGCACGTCACCCCGCACACCCCGGACCACGGGGCACGGCCCGTCGCCCTGCCCGCCGGGACGTCGCTGGAGAAGTCCCGGGCCCGCGCCGAGGCCGTCGCCGGGCTGCTCGTCCTGCCGCCCGGCTCGACGGTGCTCGTGGTCGGCGTGGTCAACTCGCTTCTGGAGGCGCTGCGTTCGCGAGGGCTTGGCTATGTCCCGTGCGACCTCAAGGGCGGGGTCACCGAGTGGGGCGAGACGGTCGTCACCGACGCCCTCGCCGCGGCAGGCCGGTGCGACGCGCTGCTGGTGTCCGGGATGACCCTGGGCAACGGGACCTTCGAGCCGCTGCGGGAGCACGCGCTGCGGTCGGGCAAGCAGCTGGTGATGTTCGCCCAGACCGGCAGCGCCGTGCTCCCCCGTTTCCTGGGCCACGGGGTGAGCGCGGTGTGCGCGGAGCCGTACCCCTTCTTCTGGCTGGACGGCGGTCCCGGCACCCTCCACCGCTACCGCGCCGACCTGCCGGGAGGCACCCGGTGACCGCCACCGCCGCCGTGCGGCCCGCCGCCCGCCCGGAACTGCTCACCCTGCTCGGCCGCACCCCCGTCGTGCGGGTCACCGCCCCGCTGCCCGGGCCGCACCCCGGCTTCTGGGCCAAACTCGAAGGGCTCTCCGCGGGCGGGATGAAGGCGCGGGCGGCCGTCTCGATGCTGATGGGCGCCCGTGAACGCGGCGAACTGCTGCCGGGGGCACCGGTGGTGGAGTCCACCTCGGGCACCCTCGGCGTCGGACTCGCCTTCGCCGGCCAGGCGCTCGGGCACCCGGTCGTCCTGGTGGGCGACAGCGAACTGGAACCGACGATGCGGCAGTTACTCCGGTCGTACGGGGTGCGGCTGGAGATCGTGGACCGGCCAGCGACCCGGGGCGGCTGGCAGGCGGCGCGTCTGGCCCGGCTGCGCGAACTGCTCGGTGGGCTGCCCGACGCCTACTGGCCCGACCAGTACAACAACCCCGACAACACGTCCGGGTACGCCTCACTGGCCGCCGAACTCGCGGCGCAGCTGGACCACTTGGACGTCCTGGTGTGCAGTGTGGGGACCGGCGGGCACAGCGCCGGGATCATCGGACCGCTGCGCCGGCACTGGCCCGCACTGCGGCTGATCGGTGTGGACTCCACCGGCTCCACCATCTTCGGGCAGCCCGCCCGGCCCCGGCTGATGCGGGGCCTCGGCAGCAGCATCCATCCGCGCAACGTCGCCTACGACGCCTTCGACGAGGTGCACTGGCTCGGCCCGGCCGAGGCGGTGGACGGCTGCCGTCGGCTGGCCCGGGGCAGTTTCGTCAGCGGCGGCTGGAGCACCGGCGCGGTCGCCCGGGTCGCCGCCTGGGCGGCCCGCGTCCACCCCGGCGCGGTCGTGGCGACCGTCTTCCCCGACGGACCGCACCGCTACCTCGGCACCGTCTACGACGACGACTTCACCACCGCGCACGGCGTCGACCCGGACGCGGCGGCCACCCGTCCCGTGCAGATCCCGCACCCGTACGCGGCCGAGGCCACCGGCTGGGCGCGCTGCACCCGCGTCACCGACCCGCTCGAAACCGCTCCCGGGGGGACCCCGTGAAGACCGGGCTGCGCACCGTGCGCCTCGCGCTCACCGAGCCGCTGCGCATCTCCCGTTCGACGATGGCCGCGCGGGACGCCGTGTGGCTGAGCGTCGAGCACGACGGCGTGACCGGTCACGGCGAGGCCGTCAGCAGCGTCTACTACCGCCTCGACACCGGAGGTCTCGTACGCCACCTCACCGCCGCGGGCAGTCGCCTGGCCCGCTTCCCCGACCCCGAAGCGGCCCTGGAGGCGCTGCGTACGGGCGAGTCGACCGGGGAACCGGCTCCCCCCGCCGTGACCGCCGCCGTCGAGGCGGCGCTGCTGGACCTCGTGGGGAAACGCGCGGGCCTTCCCGTCCACCGGCTCCTGGGCGCCGCGGACACCCCGGTCGCCGCCACCGCCCGCACCCTCGGCATCACCTCCCCCGCGCGGGCGGCGGAGCGGGCCCGCTCCCTCGTGGCGAAGGGCTTCGGCGTGCTCAAGGTCAAGGCGGGGACGCCCGATCCCGAGGACGACGTGGCGCGCGTACGGGCCGTCCGCGACGCCGCGCCCCGCGCCCGGCTGCTCCTCGACCCCAACGGCGCCTGGACCGCGGCGCGGGCCCGGGCGCTGCTGCCCCGGTTCGCGGAACTGGGCGTCGAGGCCGTCGAACAGCCCCTGGCGCCGGGTGACCCGGAGGCCCTCGCGGAGCTGGCCGCGCGCTCACCGCTGCCGGTCGTCGCCGACGAGGACGCCGTGGACCTGGAGGACGTACGCCGGCTGGCCGGCCGCGTCCACGGCGTCAACGTCAAACTCGCCAAGTGCGGAGGGGTGCACGCGGCCCTGCGCATCGCCGAGTCGATCGAGGGCAGCGGCACGCGGCTGATGCTGGGCTGTCTCACCGCCAGCAGCCTGGGGCTCGCGCCCGCCGTGCACCTCGCCGACCGGGCGCGCTGGGCCGACCTGGACGGGCATCTGCTGCTCGCCCACGACCCGTGGAGCGGCATCGGCGGCGAGGACGGCCGGGTGCGGGCGAGCGGTCTGCCGGGACTGGGCGTCGAGCGGCGGGAGGCGCGCCGTGCGGACCTGGCATGAGATACGCAGCTTCCCGCCCGCCGTGCGGCTGCTGCTCGTCAACCAGCTCGGCGTCAACACCGGCTTCTATCTGCTCATCCCCTATCTCGCCACCCACCTCACCGAGGACCTGGGCATGTCGGCCGCCGTCGTCGGCGTCGTCCTCGGGGTGCGCAACCTCAGCCAGCAGGGCCTGTTCCTGATCGGCGGCTCCGCCTCCGACCGGCTCGGCGCACGCGGCGTCATCATCGCCGGCTGCGCCCTGCGCACCGCCGGGTTCGCGCTGTTCGCGCTCGGGGACGACCTGGGCGTGCTGCTCGCCGCGTCCGTCCTCAGCGGGTTGGCGGGGGCACTGTTCAACCCGGCCGTACGCGCCTACCTGGCGCAGGAGGCGGAGGAGCGCCGGGCCGAGGCGTTCGCCCTGTTCAACGTGTTCGCCACGACGGGCGCGCTGATCGGGCCGCTGCTGGGCGGCGCGCTGCTGCTCGTGGACTTCCGCGCCGCGGCGCTGACCGCCGCCGGGATCTTCGCGGTCCTCACCGTCGCGCAGGCCCTGGTGCTGCCGGCCCGGCGGGTCCGGCCGAGCGGGGGCGGGGTGCTCGCCGACTGGCGGGAGGTGCTCGGCAACCGGGCCTTCCTGGCCTTCGCGCTCGCCATGTCCGGCCTGTTCACCCTGGAGAGCCAGCTGTACCTGCTGCTGCCCCACGGGGCCCGCCGGGCCACCGGCTGGGACGGCGCCGCCGGGCTCGTCCTCCTCGTCGTCGCCCTCGCCGGCCTCACCCTCCAGCTGCGGCTCACCCGCGCGCTCGCACCCCGCGGGGACAGGGCCCGCTGGATCGCGGCGGGGCTCGGCCTCATGGGGCTGGCCTTCCTGCCTCCCGCGCTGTCCGCGGGCGCGTCCGGGAGCCCGGACGGCGTGGCCGGCGCGGTGCTGGGCGTCCTGCCGGTGCTGGCGGGCGCCCTGCTGCTGCACCTCGGGGTGATGGTCGCCCAGCCGTTCGTGCTGGAGCTGATACCGGGCTTCGGCCGTCCCGAGCTGACCGGCACCCGCTTCGGGATCTTCTACGTCGTCTCAGGTGTCGCCGCCGCGCTGGGCAACACCCTCGTCGGCTGGTCCATGGACGCCGGGCGGGACAGCGGCGCCGCGTGGCTGCCGTGGGCGTGCTGCGCGCTGACCGGGCTGGCGTCCGCGCTCGGTGTCGTCCGGCTGCGCCGGCTGGGGTCGCTGCCCGCGCCACCGGAGCCCTCCGTGTCCGCGGCCGTACCAGGAAGGACCCCGGCATGACCGGAAACCTGCTCACCGACAACCCCGCGCTGTACGAGGCCCGTTTCCCCGACCCCGGGCGGCTGGCCGGACGCTGGGCGGAGGACTGCCTGCGACGGCACCGCGCCGGACGGCGGGTGCTGGACATGGGGTGCGGCACCGGCCGCGACGCCGCGTGGCTGCACCGCGCCGGCCGCGAGGTGACCGGCGCGGACCTCTCCGAGGCGATGCTCGCGCACGCCCGCGCACACCATCCGGGGCCCGGGTACGTCCGTGCCGACCTGCACGCGTTCGACCTGGGGCGCGGGGAGTTCGACGCCGTGGTGTGCCTGGACAGCGCCCTGCTGTACTGCCACACCAACGCCCAGCTCGACGGCTTCCTGTCGTCCTGCCGCCGCGCCCTGGCCCCGGGCGGACTGCTCGTCGCGGAGATGCGCAACGGCGCGTACTTCCTCGGCCGCACCGATCTGCTCGACACGCCCACGGCCGGGGAGTTCGCCTGGCGGGGCACCGTCCACCGGTCCGTCACCACCCTCACGGTGGACCGCACGGACCAGCTGCTGCGCCGCCGAAGGGTGTGGACCGCGGACGACGGGTCGGAGCCCGTCGAACAGCGCTCCGCGTGGCGGCTGCTGTTCCCGCAGGAACTGCGCCATCTGCTGGCCGCGCACGGCTTCGAGGTCCTGGAGCTGCACGACGGGCCGGGGCCGCGCACCGAACCGCCCTGGCGGGAGGGCCTGCTCCCCGGCCGTACCGCCGACGCCGACCGGCTGCACGTGGTGGCCCGTCCGCTCGGACCGCCCACCGGCACCACTACCCACTGAGGAATCCCATGCACGACGACACGACCCGCCCCCTCCCCTTTCCCGCGCTGCGCCGCCGCGGCTTCCTCGCCGCGACCGGCGCGGGGACGCTCGCGCTGGCCGGCTGCGGCGGCGGCTCCGGTTCCGACGACGGCGGGGGCGGCGGCTCCCCGAAGAAGGGCGGGCGGCTGCGCGCCGCGTTCGCGGGCGGCGGCGCGAGCGAGACCCTCGACCCGCACCTCGCCAACCTGTTCGCCGACGTCGCCCGCGCCAAGGCCCTGTTCGACAAGCTCGCCGACTACGGCGCCGACCTCTCCGCCCGGCCCCGCCTCGCCGAGAAGTGGGAGCCCGACAAGGCGCTGGACCGCTGGCGGATCACCCTGCGCGAGGCCACCTTCCACGACGGCAGACCCGTCACCGCGCGGGACGTCCTGTACAGCTACCGCCGTATAGCCGACCCGAAGCGGGCGTTCCGCGCCAAGGCCTCCCTGGAACCCATCGACCTCGACGCCAGCCGCGCCACCGGAGCACGCACCCTCGAGTTCGTCCTCAAACGGCCCACGGCCGAATTCCCCAACGTGCTGGCCGCGTTCGGCGCGTACATCGTGCCCGAGGGCGCCACCGGGTTCGACACGGCGCCGGTCGGCTCCGGGCCGTTCCGCTTCGTGTCCTTCACGCCGGGCCGCTCGGCGGTCTTCCGCCGCTACGACGGCTACTGGGAGGGCGCCCCGCACCTCGACGAGGTCGAGTTCCTGGTGGCGAACGAGGAGTCGGCACGGATCAACGCGCTGCTCGGCGGGCAGATCGAGTACGCCCACGAGCTGAACCCCACCACCGCCCGCGCCCACGAGAACGAGGGGCGGATCGGGATCGTGCGGCTGCGGGGCAGCGCCATGCAGGCGTTCTGCATGAAGACCGACCGGCCGCCGTTCGACGACCCGCGGGTGCGCCGGGCGTTCTTCCTCATCGCCGACCGCCGGGAACTCGTCGAGGGCGCCCTGTCCGGCGCGGGCGAGGTCGGCAACGACCTGTTCGGCAAGGGCTACGAGTACTACGCCGGCGGACTGCCGCAGCGGGAGCAGGACCTCGGCAGGGCCCGCGCCCTGCTGAGGCAGGCCGGCGCCGAGGACCTGAAGGTCACCCTGGACACCTCCCCCGTCGCCGCCGGGTTCACCGAGGCCGCCGGCATCTTCCGCGACCAGGCGAAGAAGGCCGGGGTCACCGTCGAGGTGAGGACGGGCAGCAAGGACTCCTACTGGAGCGACATCCTCGACAACGGCACCCTGTGCTGCTACCGCTCCGGCGCCATGCCCATCGAGGCGCACCTCTCCCAGCGGCTGCTCACCGACTCCTCCACCAACGCCACCCAGTGGCGGCACAAGGACTTCGACGCCCTCTACCAGCAGGCCCAGTCCACCCGCGACCGGACGGGACGCGCCGCCGTCTACGAGCGCATGCAGCGCCGTCTGCACGCCGAGGGCGGCTTCCTGATCTGGGGGTTCGCCGACTGGATCATCGGAACGGCCCGCACCGTGCGGGGTGTCGGGACCGAGGCGCCCGCCAACACCCTCGACTGGGCGCGCTTCGACAAGGTGTGGCTCGCGTGAGCGGACTGCGCTCCTTCGTCGTCCGGCGGCTGCTCCTCGGCGCGCTGCAGACCGTGGCCGTGGTGCTGCTGGTCTTCGCGCTCACCGAGGCGCTGCCGGGCGACGCCGCGGTCGCCCTCGCCGGGGACCAGCCCGACCCGGCCCGCGTCGCGGCCATCCGGGAGGCGATGCGGCTCGACCGCCCGGCATGGGAACGGCTGGCCGACTGGGCGGCGGGCCTGCTCCACGGCGACCTCGGCACCTCCCTGGTCTCCGGCCGTCCGGTGAGCCAGTACCTCGCCGACGGTTTCGGCCCCACCCTGCTGCTGGCCACGCTCACCGTGGCGCTGCTCGTCCCGGCCGGGTTCGGGCTCGGGGTGCTGGCCGCCCGGTACGCGGGCCGGGCGGCCGACCGGCTGATCAGCTCGGTGACGCTCGCCGTGTACGCCGTCCCCGAGTTCGCCCTCGGGGTGCTGCTGGTGACGGTGTTCGCACTGCGTCTCGGCTGGCTGCCGCCGACCGCCGTCGGCTACGGCACGGACCTGCTCGCCCACCCGGCCGCGCTGGTGCTGCCCGTCCTTGTCCTGCTGTCGCGGCCGGTGTGCTCGCTGGTGCGGCTGGTGCGCGCGGGAATGATCGACGCGCTCGCCTCCCCCCATGTGGCGCAGGCCCGCCGCTACGGTGTGTCCGGCGCCCGCCTCCGCTACACCCACGCGCTTCCCGGCGCCCTGGCGCCCGCCGCCCAGCAGCTCGCCCGTACCGTCGACTGGCTGCTGTGCGGGGTCGTCGTGGTGGAGGCACTGTTCGTGATCCCCGGGCTCGGCACGGTGCTGCTGGGCGCCGTCGCCGAACGTGACGTGCCCGTCGTCCAGGGCCTCGCGGTGGTCTTCGGCGTGCTGACGGTCGTACTGAACCTGGGCGCCGACCTGGTCGCCCACCGGCTGGCGCCCCGTGCGGGGGTGGCCGCGTGAGGCGCCCGCGGACGGGCCGCTTCGCCCTCGGTGCCGTGATCGTCGCCGTACCGCTCGTCCTCGCCCTGCTCGGGCCGGTGTTCGCGGGGGATCCGGGACCGCGGGCCACTTCCTTCACGGCGGGAGGGGCGTTGGGGCTCGGCACCGACTTCGTGGGCCGGGACGTCTGGGGGCAGGTGCTGCACGGCGGACGGCCGGTGGTGCTGACCGCCCTCGCCGCGACCGCGCTCGCCTACCTGGTCGCCCTCCCGGTCGGCCTGTTCGGCGCGCTGACCCGCCGCCGTCTGCTGGAGGAGCTGCTGATGCGGCCCCTGGACGTGCTGCTCGCCATCCCCTCGCTGCTGCTGATCCTGCTGGCCGCCACGGTGTTCTCGCCGGGGGCCGTCGGGCTCGCCCTGCTGGTCGCCCTGGCCAACGTGCCCGACGCGGCCCGGCTGGTGCGCGCCGCCGCCGCGGAGGCTGCCGCCCGGCCCGCGGTCGAGGCGCTGCGCATGCAGGGCGAGACCTGGTGGCGCACGGCCGTCGGCCATGTCGGGCGCTCCATGCTGCGCACCCTGGCGGCCGACGCCGGCACCCGGCTGACCGGCGTGCTCTACCTGGTCGCCACCGCGGCGTTCCTCGGTGTCGGCGTGGCTCCCGACGCCGCCGACTGGGCGGTCATGGTCGACCGCAACCGGACGGGACTGTTCGTCCAGCCGTGGGCCGTGGTCGTACCGGCCGTGCTGATCGTCGCCCTGACCACGGGGACGAACCTCCTCTTCGACGCCGCGCTGGATACGGGCGGACGCCGGGGAGCGGACCGGAGAGAGAAGGAGGCACGTCCGTGAGACCGGAGAAGGACGGCGACGCGGATCCCGTGGCGGAGATCCGGGACCTGCGCGTCGAGATCGACGGCCGGGCGGTCGTCGACGGGGTGAGCCTGCGGGTGCTGCCCGGCAGGGTCACGGCCCTGGTCGGGGCGTCCGGCAGCGGCAAGACCACCACCGGTCTGGCCCTGCTCGGCGAGTACCCGGCGGGCGCCCGCGTCACCGGCGGCGTCCATGTGCGGGCCGGCGGGCTGGTCGGCTACGTCCCCCAGCATCCGGCGGCGGCGCTCAACCCCGCCCGCCGCGTCCCGGCGCTCCTCACCGACATCGCCCGCGCCCAGGTGCGCCAGGTGCCGCTGCGGCAGCGCCGGGCGGCGGCCCGCAGGCGGGTCCTGCGCGCCCTGTCCGAGGCGCAACTACCGGACGGCGAAGCGCTGTTGCGGCGCTTTCCGCACCAGCTCTCCGGCGGCCAGCAGCAGCGCGTCGTCCTCGCCCAGGCACTGCTGCTCGGGGCGCGTGTCGTCGTCGCCGACGAGCCCACCACGGGGCAGGACGCGCTGACCAAGCGCCGTATCGTCGAGCAGCTCACGGCCGTCGCGGCCCGCGGCATCGCGGTCGTGCTGCTCAGCCACGACCTGGACGTGGTGCGCGCGCTCGCCGACGAGGTGGTGGTGATGCGGGCGGGCCGGGTCGTCGAGTCGGGCCCCGCCCAGCAGGTGCTGCTCGCGCCGCGGCACGCGTGGACCCGTGAACTGCTCGCCGCGGGTACGGAGTTGCCGTACCCGGCCGAGACGGCCGCCCGTGCCGGGCGGCCGGTGCTGCGGGTGCGGGGGCTGACCGCCCGCCACCGCGACGGCACGCGCGGCGGCACCGCCGTGGTGCTCCGCGCCCCCGAACTCGACCTGTACGCGGGCGAGACGCTCGCCGTCGTCGGCCGTTCCGGCAGCGGCAAGACCACCCTCGCCCGCTGCCTCGCCGGCCTCCACCGGGACCACGACGGCGAGATCCTGCTGGACGGCGCTCCGCTCCCCCGCAGCCTGCGCGACCGCGGCCGCGCACAGCTCGCGGCCGTGCAGTACGTCTTCCAGGACGCGCACGCCTCCTTCGACGAACACCGCCCCGTGGTACGGCAGGTCGCCCGCACCGCCGTCCGCCTGCGCGGCGCCGACCCGGACACGGCGACCCGGGAGGCGCTGACCACCCTGGCCGGACTCGGCATCACGGAGGACCTGGCCGGCCGGCGCCCCGGCCGGCTCTCCGGCGGCGAGCTGCAGCGCGCCGCCCTCGCCCGCGCCCTGCTCGCCCGCCCCCGCGTCCTCGTCTGCGACGAGATCACCTCCGGCCTCGACACGCTCACCCGCCGGGGCATCCTCGACGTGCTCACCGCGCTGGTCCGCGACCGCGACGGCCTCTCCCTGGTCCTGGTCACCCACGACCTGGACACGGCCGCCCTGGCCCACCGCATCGCCGTACTGGACGCCGGCACGGTCGTCGAACAGGGCCCGGCCCGGCGGATCCTGACCGCGCCGGCCCACCCGTTCACCGCGTCCCTCGTGGCGCGGGCGCCGACGGCGGCGACGCGGGATCAGTGACCCACCGAGAAGGTGGCGTCCGCGCGGTCCGTGGCGG
>Ga0247820_10001579_pt1 | contig 12806 bp, 8 predicted proteins | sample 13C_Glucose_Day1_2_FD_192480 | JGI IMG/M metagenome (GOLD analysis project Ga0247820, IMG submission 192480) | Soil microbial communities from agricultural site in Penn Yan, New York, United States - 13C_Glucose_Day14 | ecosystem: Environmental > Terrestrial > Soil > Agricultural land | place...
CGTGCACGGACCGTACGACCCCGCCCACGGGCACCGGTGCAACCCCTCGAAGCTCCTGCTCGACCCCTATGCCAAGGCCTTCGACGGAATGTCCGACGGCGACGAGTCCCTCTTCTCGTACCACTTCGAGGACGGCGAGGGCGGCCAGGATGGCGAGGGAGGCGAGGGAGGCGAGGACGGCGCCCCGGCGAAGCTCAACACGCTCGACAGCCTGGGCCACACGATGCTGTCGGTGGTCATCAACCCGTTCTTCGACTGGGGCCAGGACCGCCAGCCCCGGCACGAGTACCACGAGAGCGTCATCTACGAGGCGCACGTCAAGGGCATGACCCAGCTGCACCCCGAGATCCCGGAGGAGATCCGCGGCACCTATGCCGGGATCGCGCACCCCGTGATGATCGCGCACCTCAAGGACCTCGGCGTCTCCGCGATCGAGCTGATGCCGGTGCACCAGTTCGTGCAGGACTTCCACCTGCTCGACCGAGGGCTGGCGAACTACTGGGGCTACAACACGATCGGGTTCCTCGCGCCGCACAACGGCTACGCGGCCTACGGCACGCGCGGTGAGCAGGTGGCGGAGTTCAAGGGCATGGTCAAGGCCCTGCACGAGGCGGACATCGAGGTCATCCTCGACGTGGTCTACAACCACACCGCCGAGGGCAACCACATGGGACCCACGATGTGCTTCCGCGGCATCGACAACGCGGCCTACTACCGCCTCGTCGACGAGGACAGGGCCCACTACTACGACACGACCGGGACCGGCAACAGCCTGCTCATGCGCCACCCGCACGTGCTGCAGCTGATCATGGACTCGCTGCGCTACTGGGTCACCGAGATGCATGTCGACGGCTTCCGCTTCGACCTCGCCGCCACCCTGGCCCGCCAGTTCCACGAAGTCGACAAGCTGTCCGCGTTCTTCGACCTCGTCCAGCAGGACCCGGTCGTCAGCCAGGTCAAGCTCATCGCCGAGCCGTGGGACGTCGGCGAGGGCGGCTACCAGGTCGGCAACTTCCCGCCGCTGTGGACCGAGTGGAACGGCAAGTACCGCGACACCGTCCGCGACTTCTGGCGCGGTGAGAGCGCGACGCTGGGGGAGTTCGCCTCCCGCATCACGGGGTCCTCGGACCTCTACCAGGGCGACGGCCGGCACCCCATCGCCTCGATCAACTTCGTCACCGCCCACGACGGCTTCACGCTGCGGGACCTGGTGTCCTACAACGAGAAGCACAACGACGCCAACGGCGAGGGGGGCGGCGACGGCGAGAGCCACAACCGCTCGTGGAACTGCGGTGTCGAGGGACCGACTGACGACCCGGCGGTGAGCGAGCTCCGCCTTCGCCAGCAGCGCAACTTCCTGACCACGCTCCTGGTCTCCCAGGGCGTGCCCATGCTGCTGCACGGGGACGAGCTCGGGCGGACCCAGGGCGGCAACAACAACGGCTACTGCCAGGACAACGACATCTCCTGGGTGGACTGGGACCTCGACAAGGAGCAGGTCGAGCTGCTGCAGTTCACGCGGCGCCTGGTCGAGCTGCGCCGGGAGCACCCTGTGTTCCGGCGTCGCCGGTTCTTCGCCGGCAGCGCCGACCACGGCGGGCAGTCCGAGGTCGGCGACATCGAGTGGTTCGAGCCGGGCGGCCAGCACATGGACGAGGAGAGCTGGGCCAACGGCTTCGCGCGCTCCATGGCGGTGTTCCTCAACGGGTCGGCGATCCCCGAGCCGGACACCCGGGGCCAGCGGATCGTCGACGACAGCTTCCTCGTGCTCTTCAACGGCCACGACGACCAGCTGCGCTTCACCCTCCCCGACGAGGAGTACGGCGGCGAGTGGCTCATCGAGATCGACACCGCAGCCCAGGAGATCGACCCCGAGCTCGTGCTGACACCGGGTTCCGCGATGGTGTCGCAGCCGCGAAGCGTGGTCGTGCTGCGCTGTCCACGAGACCGGCAGGCCGGAGCCCCGGCTGGGGCGGTGGCCCGCCGGTGACCACCGGTATGCCGCGCCGCCCCGTCCCGCACAGGCCGGCTCGAGGGCGGGTGGTACCGACCGCGACCTACCGGCTGCAGATCCAGCCCGAGTTCACCTACGCCGACGCGGCCGCGCAGGCGGACTACCTTGCCGCCCTTGGTGTCTCGCACGCCTACCTCTCGCCGGTGCTGAAGCCGGCGCCCGGGTCGGCCCACGGGTACGACGTGGTCGACCACTCCCGCCTCAACGAGGAGGCCGGCGGGCGCGAGGCATTCGACGCGATGGTCGCTGCCCTTCACAACGCGGGGGTGCGCGTCGTGGTCGACGTCGTTCCCAACCACATGACGACCCCGACACCGGCCTGGCTCAACACGCAGTGGTGGTCGCTGCTGCGGGACGGCCAGAAGTCGCCGTTCGCCCACTGGTTCGACGTGGACTGGCCGGCCGAGGACGGCCGGGTGCTCGTACCAGTGCTCGGTGCGGACCTGCAGGAGTGCCTGTCCCACGCCGAGCTGTCCGTCGACGGCGCCGGCGGCCCCGAGGGCGACGAGACGGTCCTGCGGTACTACGACCACGAGTTCCCCGTGCGTCCCGGCACCGAGGGCCTCGAGCTCCCGGAGCTGGTGGACGCGCAGGCGTACCGGCTCTGCCACTGGCGGGAGGGCGGCGGCAGGCTGAACTACCGGCGCTTCTTCGACGTCACGACGTTGACGGCCGTCCGCGTGGAGGACCCTGAGGTCTTCGACGCGACCCATCGCCTGCTGCTCGAGCTCGTCGACGACGGCTCGGTCGACGGCCTGCGCATCGACCACCCCGACGGCCTGGCGGACCCCGGCGGCTACCTCGCCCGGCTCGCGGACGCGACGGGCGACGCCTGGGTGGTCGCCGAGAAGATCCTCGAGGGCCACGAGCAGCTCCCGGAGGAGTGGCGGTGCGCCGGCACGACGGGGTACGACACCCTGCTGCGGGTCGGTGGCGTCTTCGTCGACCCGTCGGGCGCGCGGCCGCTCACCTCGCTCTGGGAGGAGCTCACGCGGGATCGGCGGCCCCTCGCGGAGTACGTGGCCGAGGCCAAGGAGCTGGTGGTGCGCGAGGTGCAGGCGGCCGAGGTCAACCGGCTGCTGCGGCTGGTGGAACGCGTCCTGCGCGGCGAGGACCTGCAGCAGCTCCGGCGGGGACTCGAGGCCCTGCTGGTCGCCATGGACCGGTATCGCGCGTATGTGGTCCCGGGCGAGGGCATGACCGACGATGCCGCGAGGACGCTGAACGCGGCAGAGGCACGAGCAAGCGCCGCCGTTGGCCCGGAGGACCGCGACGCAGTGGCGGCCCTCGCGCAGCTCGCCCGGGGTGGGCGGCTCCCACAGGCCCAGGTCGGTGAGGTCGAGGCGGCCCGTGAGTTCATGGTCCGCTTCCAGCAGACGTGTGGGCCGGTGATGGCCAAGGGCATCGAGGACACGGCCTTCTACCGCTACGGCCGGCTCACGGCCCTCAACGAGGTCGGCGGGGACCCTGGACAGTTCGGGATCGAGCCCGCCGAGCTCCACGACTACGCCCGGCGCCAGCTCGAGCACTGGCCCACGGCCATGACAACCCTGTCCACCCATGACACGAAGCGCTCGGAGGACGTCCGGGCCCGCCTCGCCGTCGTCGCGGAGCTCCCGCACGATTGGGGCCTGTGGCTCGACGAGGCGCGCCGCCTGGCGCGGCCATACCGCGGGAAGCGGCTCGACGCCGCGACGGAGTACCTCTTGTGGCAGACAGCGGTCGGTGCCTGGCCGATCGACGGGGAACGGCTGAACGCTTACGCCACCAAGGCGATCCGGGAGGCCAAGCTGCACACGAGCTGGACCAACCAGGATGGGGCGTACGAGGCCGACGTCGCGCGCTTCGTCGACGGCATCGTGGGCGATGACGCCGTCGCCGCCCATGTCGCCTCCTGGGTGGCCCAGACCGCGCCGCCGGCGCGTGTCGCCCACCTGGGCCAGAAACTGCTCCAGCTCGTCGTGCCGGGTGTCCCCGACGTCTACCAGGGCAGCGAGTTCATCGACCTGTCGCTGGTCGACCCCGACAACCGACGGCTCGTCGACTACACCGCTCGCAGGGACGTGCTCGCCCGGCTCGATGCGGGGGAGCCGGCAACGGGCCTGGACGAGGAGAAGCTGCTCGTGACATCGCGCGCGCTCAGGCTGCGTCGGGAGCATGCTGCCTGGTTCACCGGCGAGGACGCCGTGTACGAGCCGCTGGCAGTCACAACGCCCCATGCACTGGCCCTCGGCCGCGGTGAGGCGGGGCTCGTGCAGGTCGTGGCTGTCGTCACCCGCCTGCCCGTCGGCCTGGAGGGCGCCGGCGGCTGGGGAGCCCACCACGTGGCCGTTCCCACCGGCCGCTGGCGTGACCTGCTCACGGGTGGGCAGATCACGAGCGTCGGGTCCGAGGGGGTCCGCGTGGCGAACTTGCTCAGCGCGCTGCCGGTCGCTTTGCTGGTCCGTGATGAGAGCTGAACAGCCCAGAAACCAGGCAGGCCAAGAGATTTCCGTGTGGGCGCCGCGCGCCGAGCGGGTCGAGATCGAGACGGGAGGGCCCGGAGGCACACCACTCACGTCCCCCATGAAGCCGACCGGCGACGGGTGGTGGACCTGGCACGGTGAGGTGCCTGCCGGCGTGCCGGTGGACTATGCCTTCCGGGTCGACGGCGGCGACCCCCGCCCCGACCCGCGGACGCCCTGGCAGCCGCATGGCGTGCATGGCCCGAGCCGGCTCTTCGACGCTGGGGGCCACCAGTGGCGGGACGCGGTCTGGGCAGGCCCGCAGCAGGGTCTCGGCACGCTCGGCGGTGTCCTCTACGAGCTGCACGTGGGCACCTTCACGGCGGAGGGCACCCTCGACTCCGCCGTGAGCAGGCTCGACCACCTCGTCGACCTCGGCGTCGACGTCGTCGAGCTGATGCCGATCGCCGCCTTCGACGGCCGCTGGAACTGGGGCTACGACGGTGTCGCGCCGTATGCCGTGCACGACGCCTATGGGGGCCCGGCGGCGCTGCAGCGGTTCGTGGACGCCTGCCACGCGCGCGGACTCGGGGTCTGCCTCGACGTCGTCTACAACCACCTGGGCCCGTCGGGGAACTACCTGGCCGAGTTCGGGCCGTACTTCACCGATGCCCACGCCACGCCGTGGGGCCAGGGCCTCAACGTCGACGGTGAGGGCTGTGAGGCCGTGCGCCGCTGGGTCATCGACAACGCCCTCCGGTGGTTCGAGGAGTTCCACGTCGACGCGCTGCGCCTGGACGCGGTGCACGAGATCCACGACGACTCCGACCGGCACCTGCTGGCCCAGCTCGCCGACGAGGTCGCCGACCTCGAGCGCCGCCTCGGGCGGCCCCTGACGCTCATTGCCGAGAGCGACCTCAACGACGCCACGATGGTCACCCCCACGACGGAGAGCGGCCGGGGGATGAGCGCGCAGTGGGACGACGACGTGCATCACGCCCTGCACGTCGCACTGACGGGGGAGCGGCAGGGCTACTACGCCGACTTCGCAGGTCACTGCGACGCCATCCGCGAGGGTGGCGCCCTGACGGTGGTGGCCAAGGCCCTCACGGAGGTCTTCCTCCACGACGGACGCTGGTCGAGCTTCCGGGAGCGGGAGTGGGGCGCGCCCGTGGATCGCACGTCCACCGATGGTCGGCGCTTCGTCGCCTACCTGCAGACCCACGACCAGGTGGGCAACCGGGCGGTCGGCGACCGGATCAGCGCCAGCATCACGCCTGGCCAGCAGGCGATCGGCGCGGCGCTCTACCTCACCGCACCGTTCACCCCGATGGTGTTCATGGGGGAGGAGTGGGCCGCGACGACGCCGTTCCAGTTCTTCACCGACTTCGAGGACCCGGTCCTCGGTGAGGCCGTCTCCGAGGGTCGGCGCAACGAGTTCGCCCCGCACGGCTGGGCACTCGACGATGTCCCGGACCCGCAGGAGGAGAGGACCTACCGGCGCAGCCAGCTGGACTGGGCCGAGCCTGCCGAGCGCGACCACGCCCGCATGCTCGCGTGGTACCGCGACCTCATCGCCCTGCGACGGGGGGAGGCCGACCTCGGCAGCGGCCGCCTCGACCTCGTGGAGGTCGCCTGCCACGACGACGACCAGTGGCTCGTGATGTCGCGCGGAAGCCTGCGCACCGTAGCCAACCTCAAGGGCGAAGCGCAGGTGGTCCCGCTCGGCCCGGATGTGGACACCGTGCTCCTGGCCTGGGACCCCGCTGCCACCAAGCCTGCCGACGGCGGGCTGCGGCTGCCCGGCCACGGCGTCGCGGTGGTGCGGCTCCGACGCGGAGCGGCGTCGACGCGCTAGGGAGCCGCTTCGAGGTCGTAGGTCAGGAGGTCGGTGCGTACGGCCAGCCGCTCGTAGGTCGACTGTGCGGTGGTGTTGGACGCCCTGGCGACCCAGCGGACATGGCTCCAGCCGCGCTTGCGGCAGCGCTGCTGGAGCGCAGCCAGCAGGGTGTCCACCGCCCCGGCCCCACGGGCCTGCGGCGCGACGAAGAGGTCGTCGAGGAAGCAGGCCGTCGAGCCGTGCAGGGGCCGGGCGAACGGCCGGTAGTGGGCCAGGCCCACCGGGTCCGCCCCCGGCACCGGGCGCACCAGCAGGGCCTCCAGCTCGTGGCCGGGGTCCTGGAGCCACGACCACACGACGGCGGAGACCTTCTCGGGCCGGGTGGACTCGTAGAAGTCGAGGTAGCCGCGGTGCAGCCGAGCCCAGGCCTCAAGGTCCTGAGTTCGCAGGTCGTCGACGAGCCAGCGGCCCGGGTCCCGCCCCGGCCTGTGGCGCGAGTCGCGTTCGGGCAGGTGTCCCGAGCCGCGTTCGGGCAGGAGGGCGCCCATCAGGACTCCTTGATGCGCAGCATGCCCTCCTGCGCCACGGTCGCCAGCAGCGTGCCGTCGGGGGCGAACATGCGCCCGTTCGCCAGGCCGCGTCCTCCCGAGGCGGAGGGTGATGCCTGCGTGTAGAGGATCCACTCATCCGCCCTGCCGTGACGGTGGAACCACATGGCATGGTCCAGGCTGGCAGGGCGGAGCCGGCGGTCGGACCAGGCCAGGCCGTGCTTGCGCAGCACTGGCTCGAGGAGCGAGTAGTCCGAGGAGTAAGCGAGCACCGCCGCGTGCAGCAGCGGGTCGTCGGGCAGTGTCCCGATTGCCTTGAGCCACACCGACTGCTGCGCGGCGCGCTGGGCACCCGGCCGGATGTAGATGCTGCCCTCGACGTGTCGGAGGTCGACTGGACGCTGGTAGGCGAAGAACTGCGCAGCAGGGTGGTCCACGGTGCCGAGGGTCTCCTCGACCGAGGGCAGCATCTCCGGGTCCGGCGCGGCCGGCATGAGGTCCTGGTGGTCGAGGCCCTCCGCCTCCTCCTGGAAGGAGGCGATCATCGACAGGATGGTCTTGCCGTACTGGATCGCGTGGACCCGGCGGGTGGAGAACGAGTTGCCGTCCCGCATCCGCTCCACCGCGAAGCGGATCGGGTGGTTCGCGTCTCCGGGACGCACGAAGTAGGCGTGCAGGGAGTGGATGCCGCGGGGGCTCGCCCCGACATCGTCCAGGGTCCGACCGGCAGCGATCACCGACTGCGCGAGGACCTGGCCGCCGAAGACCCGACCGTGCGGTTGCGGCTGGCTGCGCCCCACGAACACCTGGGCGCGCGACTCGCCGAGCTCGGTCTCGGCATCCCCCGGCAGGCCTTCGACCGAGATGTTCGCCGTGCCCAGCTCCTCGAGGTCGAGCACGTCGAGGAGGTCGGCGAGGGGGTGGAGCCGGGGGCTGTCGTCGCTGGTCGTCACAGCGCGACGATAGCCAATGCGTCGCGTGTGCGAGCATCGGCAGGTGACCCCGCGTCTCCGGCGCCATCTGCCCATCCGCGACATCGAGGGAGCCGACCGCTTCGAGCTGTTCGTCGTCAGCGCCGTCGCGTCCATCGCGGTCACGAGGCTCCTGCTGGTGGTGACCGGCTTCCCGCAGCTCGGGGGTGACGAGCTCCACCTCGCCCATCTCCTGTGGGGTGGTCTGGGCATGCTGCTGGCGCAGCTCGTGTTCATGCTCTTCCTGAGCAGGGCGGCCAAGACCGCTGCGACGGTGCTGGGAGGGGTGGGCTTCGGCCTCCTCATCGACGAGGTCGGGAAGTTCGTGACCGGCGACAACGACTACTTCTACGAGCCCGTCGCCGCGATCATCTATGCCACCTTCGTCGTGATGTACCTCGTGGTGGTGTTCGTCGTCCAGCGCCAGCCGCTCTCGCAACGGGAGCTGGTCGTCAACGCCGTGGAGCTGCTCAAGGAGTCGGCGGCCCACGACCTCGACGACGTCGAGCGCGACCGGGCCGTGGAGCTGCTGAGGGCCTCCGATCCGCATGACCCGCTGGTCCTGCCCCTGCTCGAAGGGCTGGAGCAGGTCCCGACCCAGCCCGCGAGCCGGATGTGGGTGATGCGCGCCTACCACTGGACGCGGGAGCGGATCGTCCACCTCCACCGTGCCGAGCGCGTTCAGCGCTGGGCTGTGCTGCTGTTCACCGTCTTCGCAGCGGCTTCGCTGCTCGGCCCGGCCAGGCAGCTGGCGGCAGCCCTCACGGTCCGCAACCTCGTCTACCTCGGGACCGCGCTCCTGGCTCTGGTCCTGGCGCTGGTGGGTCTCGCGCTGTGGCGACGGGACCGGGTCCAACGCTCCCTCGAGCTGTTCGACCTCTCGCTGCTGCTCGGGCTCCTCGTCGTGCAGTTCCTCAGACTGCTCAGCGAGCAGTTCGCGGGGTACCTGTCGGTGTTCGTCAACCTCGCCCTGCTCGGGGTGTGCCGCGCCATGATCTACCGGCAGAGGCAGGGGGCTGGCCGCCCCGCGAGCGAGCCCGTCCTCCCGACCGGCGAGCAGCCGACCGGCGGACCCGCGTAGGCCTCAGCCCTCGACCGCGAGCACGAACGGCAGGACGCCCGTCGCTCCCGCCTGGCGCAGCGCCTGGGCGCCGACGGTGAGGGTCCAGCGGGAGTGCGCGACGTCGTCGACGAGCAGCACGGGACCCTCGACCTCGCTCACGGCCGCGGCGAGCTCCGGCCCGACCGACAGCCGGCCCCACACACCGGCGAGCCGGAACGCGCTGTTCCCACCCGGCTCACCGATCGGCCCGCCGTCGACGAGGTCGAGGGAGCCGAGGAACGGCAGCCTGCCGATCTCGGCGAGACCGCGGGCGGTGGTCTCCACGAGCTGTGGCCGCCGCCGTGAGGGGAGGGCGACGACAGCGGCCGGCCGGGCCGGCCAGTCCCAGTCGCGCAGGACCGGCACGCACGCGCGCAGCAGCTCCGGGTCGGCCGCGGCGTCGTCGCGCAGCAGGGCGCGCAGCCGCTGGCCCCAGCCGAGGTCGGTCAGCCGGGCGAGGGCTCGACCGGCGTGCATCGAATCGCCGGCTGAGATCCTGCCCTTGAGGGAAACCCCGAGACGGTCCATCCCCGACGGCCACTGGGCTCGCGGCTCCAGCTCGACCCCGGCGCGCTCGAGGCGCCCGCGGGCCGTCGTGACAGCGGCGTCGGGGATCTCGGTCGGGAACCAGGTGCCCGAGCACCCGTCGCAGCGGCCGCACGGGGCAGCAGTCGGGTCGTCGAGGGACTGCTGGAGGAACTCCATGCGGCATGCGGCGGTCTGTTCGTACTCCAGCATGAGGACCTGCTCGCGCTCGCGCGCCTCGCTCACACGGGCGTAGCGCTCGGCGTCGTAGGTCCATGGCTCCCCGGTGGCTGCCCAGCCGCCGGGGACGCGCTGCACGGCGCCGTCGACGTCGAGCACCTTGAGCAGGAGCTCGAGGCGGGTGCGGCGGACGTCCACGACGGACTCCAGCGCGGCGGTCGACAGAGGCCGTGACGACGCGGCCAGCGCCGCGATCACGGCATCGGCCTGCTCCTGGCGCGGCATCGAGGCCGAGGCGAAGTAGGCCCAGACCTCCTTGTCCTCGGGGCCGGGCATGAGCAGCACATCGGCGCGGTCGGTGCCGCGACCCGCACGTCCGACCTGCTGGTAGTACGCCACGGGGGATGAGGGCGCACCGAGGTGGAGGACGAAGCCGAGGTCGGGCTTGTCGAACCCCATGCCCAGGGCGCTGGTCGCCACCAGGGCCTTGACACGGTTGTCGCGCAGCGCAGCCTCGAGCTGCTCGCGGTCTGCGGGGTCGGTGCGCCCGGTGTACGCCTGCACCGGGTGACCGGCCTCGCGCAGGGCGGCGGCGATGTCCTCGGCCGCGGAGACGGTCAGCGTGTAGACGATCCCGCTGCCCGGAAGCGCGTCGAGGTGGGCAAGGAGCCACGCCAGCCGCTGCTCAGGCGAGGTCCGGCGCAGCACGCCCAGCCGGAGCGAGTCGCGGGCGAGGCCGCCGCGTAGCGTGAGGACCTCGTGACCCCCCGCGCCGAGCTGCTCCACGACGTCGGTGACGACGCGGGCGTTGGCCGTGGCGGTCGTGGCCAGGACAGGTGTCCGTTCGGGCAGCGTGGTCAGCAGGTCGCGGATGCGCCGGTAGTCCGGGCGGAAGTCGTGGCCCCAGTCGCTGACGCAGTGCGCCTCGTCCACCACGAGCAGGCCGCACCGACGGGCGAGGTCGGGCAGCTGCTCGTCGCGGAACCGGGGGTTGTTGAGCCGCTCAGGGCTCACGAGGAGCACGTCGACCTCGTCGGCGGCGAGGGCCGCGCTGACCTGGCCCCACTGCTCCGCGTTGGCCGAGTTCATCGACACAGCCCGGATGCCCGCCCGCTCCGCGGCAGCGATCTGGTCGCGCATCAGGGCCAGCAAGGGGGAGACGATCACCGTGGGCCCGGCCCCCTCGGCTCTCCTCAGCGCGGTGGCCACGAAGTACACCGCGGACTTCCCCCAGCCGGTGCGCTGCACGACGAGCACGCGCTGCCGGGACCCGACCAGCGCCTCGATGGCCTCGAGCTGCCCCTCGCGGAAGCGCGCGTCGGTGTGGCCGACCAGGCGCTGCAGCACGCTGGTGGCGGCCTCGGCGAGGGCGGTGCTGGCGGGGGCGGAAGACATGCGACCCACCGTATGCCGCGGGCCGGACAGCGCGGCGAGCGCCTCCCCGTTCCTGTGGAGGGGCGGCGGTCCCGCCGCCGGCCTGTGGACGGCCACTGGCCTCCCGGGGTGGAAGGATGTCCGCATGCCTGACGAGCGAGGACAGCGATACAGCGCGGACGTGCCGCTCCGGTGGAGCGACATGGACGCCTACGGCCACGTCAACAACGTGCAGTTCCTCCGGCTGCTCGAGGATGCCCGGGTCATCGGCTTCCAGGAGTGGTTCGGCCAGGACCGCTCACTCGTCGACGAGGGAGTGCTCGTCGCGCGCCACGAGATCGAGTACCTCGCGCCGCTGACCTTCAGGCACGCGCCCATCGCCGTGGACATGTGGGCCACGCGGATCGGTGGGGCAGCCTTCGACCTCGCCTACGAGGTGCGGGACCCGGCAGGCGTCGGCGACTCCCTCTACGCCCGGGCCGAGACCACCCTGGTCCTCTACAGCTTCACCAGCGGCAAGCCCCGCCGCCTCGGCGAGGAGGAGCGGGAGGTGCTGCAGCGGCACGAGGGGGAGCCCGTCCCGTTCCGCTGGCGCCGTCGATGACCGAGCTCAGGTTCGCCGACGCCGAGGCCCTGGCCGACCTCGCCACCCTGGTGACCCGGGCGAGAGGCGCCGATCCCGACGGGGCAGTGCGCCTGCAGGCCCATGGCCGCACGCTCGCCGCCTACGTCGGTGTGCTCCCCGGTTCCGGCTTGATGGCTGAGGGCTCCGTCACCGGGCTGCGGACCATGGCGCTGGCCGAGCCCTCCGAGGTCGACGTAACAGTGTCGCTCGGCGCCGTCGCCGACCGCCTCGCGCGGCCACACGCCGCGTCGGTCCTCGCGCTGCCGCCGGTGACCGTGCAGGCAGGCTGGGCTGCCGTGGCACCGCCTCGCTCGGGCTGGGAGCGGGTCGGCGCCGTGTCCGCCGAGCAGGTGGCAGAGGTCGCCCGCGCGGGGATCCAGCGGGTCGCCCAGGCCACGGAAGCCGCGGGGGGCACCGCAGGCGGCGCCGCCGTCACCGCACTGCGCCTGCAGGTGTGGAGCGAGCCCACACCCACCCACCCGCCGTTCCCCGCAGGCGGGGCGTTCGCGGCATACGTGCTGGGCTTTGTCCGCCCCGACACCGAGGTGACCGTCTTCGCGCACCGGCGCTGGACCCGGCTGTCGGCCGTCGGCGGGCACGTGCTGATCCGCTGAAAACAGCAGGACGTGCTCCGCAGAACGGTGGTGCCGCCGCGGCGTCCCATGCCCCATAGTCGGCTTGCGCGGGGCGACTCACACTGGTGCCGGGCCAGGGGGCGCGGTTGTCGGGGCCTCCCTGTGCTGTCTCGGAGGCCGCATGTATGACCACGCGCTGTTCGTCGAGGCGGTGTCCCGCTTCACCCACGGGCTGCTGACACCGCATGACAGCCTCAGCCTGCTCGAGGACCTCACCGAGACGGCCACCTCGGTGCTGGGTCTGGCGGGCAGCGGCGTCCTCCTCGCGGTGGACGACGCCCTCACCTTCGCGACGGCCTTCCCCGAGCCGGTGGCGGCGCTCGAGCAGGTGCAGGAGCGCGACCAGCGCGGACCGGGGATCGACGCCTGCCGCTCGGGTCACGTCGTCACCGTCCCCGATCTCGGCCTGGCCGGCGAGCAGTGGAGCGGGTATGCCGCGGAGGCCGCCCGCCACGGCCTGCTCGCCGTCGCGGGGATCCCGCTGCGCCTGGGCGGGGTCCGGGTGGGGGCGCTGAGCATGTACGCGGCGTCGCCGCGAACATGCTCAG
>Ga0247820_10001582_pt1 | contig 12788 bp, 16 predicted proteins | sample 13C_Glucose_Day1_2_FD_192480 | JGI IMG/M metagenome (GOLD analysis project Ga0247820, IMG submission 192480) | Soil microbial communities from agricultural site in Penn Yan, New York, United States - 13C_Glucose_Day14 | ecosystem: Environmental > Terrestrial > Soil > Agricultural land | place...
GACCCTGACGCCAGCGGAGCCGCCTCGGACCTCTGTGCTCGGACCTCTGCGCTCGGACCCAGGGGCCGCCGGAGTGTGGGCCCTGTCGGCGTCCGGCGTGCGTGCCCGGGAGGCGTCAGGGTCGTCGGCCGGGATACCGTCGGGCCATGAGACTGACGGGACGCCCCCTGCTGGCCGCCGCGATCGTGCTGGCACTTGGGCTCTCCGGCTGCACCCTGCTCGGGAAGGGGCCGGAGGTCGAACCTCAGGAGGACGCCAACCCCACGTCCAGCGCCCCGCGCACACCACCGGCGGGGTCCGAGGCGCTCGCCGAGTACTACGAGCAGAGCCTGCGGTGGAGCCGGTGCGCGGGCGGTCAGTGCGCCGACCTGACGGTCCCACTGAGCTACGAGAAGCCCGACGGCGAGACCATCACCGTCAAGGTGCTGCGCGTCCCGGCGACGCGGAAGAACAGCCGTATCGGCTCGCTCGTCGTCAACCCTGGCGGTCCCGGTGGCTCCGGGGTCGACTACGCGCAGGCGGCTGATGTCATCGTCGGCAAGTCGGTCCGGCAGCGGTACGACGTCGTGGGGTTCGACCCCCGGGGCGTGGGCAGGTCCGCGCCTATCAACTGCGTGGACGACCGCCAGCTCGACGCCTTCCTGGGGTCAGATCCCACGCCGGACACTGACGCCGAGGTGACGTCGTTCGCTGCCTCGGCTCGCGAGTTCGCCAACGCGTGCAAGGCCAACGCGGGACCGCTGCTCGGGCACGTCTCGACCGTTGACGCCGCCAAGGACATGGACATCCTGCGCGCCGCCCTCGGGGACGACAGGCTGAACTACCTCGGCAAGTCCTACGGCACCTACCTCGGCGCGACCTACGCCGATCTCTTTCCCACACTGGTGGGCCAGTTCGTCCTCGACGGGGTGGTTGCACCGGACCTCACGTCGGCGGAGGTCAACCAGGGCCAGGCCGCGGGCTTCGAGCTCGCGACCCGGGCCTGGGCGCAGGACTGCGTCGACGAGGGCGACTGCCCGCTCGGGCGCACGGTCGACCAGGTCATGGAGGGCATGCGGTCCTTCCTGAAGCGACTCGACGAGAGGCCCATCCCCTCGGGCGACGCCCGTGCACCGCAGCTGACCGAGGGCTGGGGTTCGCTCGGCATCGCCGCGGCGATGTACGACCAGGGGTCGTGGGGCATCCTCACGGACGCGCTGCGAGCGGCCGTCAAGGAGAACGACGGCAGGGATCTCATGGCACTGGCCAACACCTATGCCGACCGCACGGATGGAGGCCGCTACACGGGCAACATCATGGAGGTGATCTACGCCGTCAACTGCCTCGACAAACCTGACACCCCGGATGTCGCGGTGTACGAGAAGCAGGCCGACCAGTTCACGTCCAGCGCACCGACCTGGGGGCCCTTCCTCGCATGGAGCGGAATGGTGTGCGGGTACTGGCCCATCAAGACCGGGAACCAGCCCGAGAAGATCACCGCCGAGGGCAGCGGGCCCATCGTCGTCGTGGGGACGACTCGGGACCCCGCGACGCCCTACCAGTGGTCCGCGCGTCTCGACCAGCAGCTCGCCAACGGCGTGCTCATCACCTTCGACGGCGACGGCCACACCGCCTACACGCGGAGCAACGAGTGCGTCGACAACGCCATCGACGCCTACTACGTGAAGAAGACCGTTCCCCAGGATGGGCTCAAGTGCTGACGTGTCTGCGGGTCCTCTGACCACCGGTTCGGACTTTGGCGAGAGCATCCGTATACTCGTGCGACGTGCCCCCGGGGCACACCTGCCGCCTTAGCTCAGTCGGCCAGAGCGATTCACTCGTAATGAATAGGTCAAGGGTTCGATTCCCTTAGGCGGCTCAGAAGGCGCCCCCGACTCCGGTCGGGGGCGTTTCTGCTGGTCAGGACCCCATGTGTCCACCGTGGGCAGCGTCGGCCACAACTGCGCGCGCAGCGCCAACATCGTCTCGACCGAGCCGTCGTGGGCACTCTCTGGGCACATGGCCCCTCGCGGTTGCCACCTCATGCGTCTCCTCCCACGCTCGTCGTATTCATCTGCTGATGACTTCTGACACGCGCGGTGGTCTCATCTAGGAGAAGCACGTCTCGAATGGAGATCGGATGGCTCCCAGTTCCGCCTACGTCAGCGAACCTCGTGTGCTGCTCAGCGGACTCGCGATGCCCGAGTCCCCTCGCTGGCACAACGGCCGACTGTGGTTCTCCAACTGGGGTGCCGACGAGATCGTCGCGGTCGATCTCGAGGGCAACAGCGAAGTGGTGGGTCGCGGCCCCGAGGGGGCAGGCTGGGCGGTCAACTGGCTCCCGGACGAGCGAATGCTGATCACCGGTGGCGAGCTCGTCCGGGTCGAGCACGACGGCTCTCGCGTCCGCCATGCCGACCTGAGCCACCTCTCGCCCTACGACTGGAGCGAGATAACGGTCGACGGACGTGGCAACGTCTACGTCAACACGATCAACTTCGACTTCGCCGACTTCGACGCCGTCCTGACCAGCGGACGGGCGCCGGGAAAAATCGCGCTCGTCAAACCCGACGGTGAGGTCCGTGAAGTCGCAAGCGAGATCGCCTTTCCGAACGGGATGGTCATCACGCCGGACAACAAGACCCTCATCGTTGCCGAGTCGTTCGCTGCACGGCTGACCGCCTTCGACATCAGTGGGGACGGCACGCTGTCGCATCGACGGGTCTGGGCCGACGGCGTGGGCCCAGACGGCATCTGCCTGGATGCCGACGGGTGCATCTGGGCTTCCAGCGGCAGCATGACAAACGACTGCGCCCGCATCCGGGAGGGCGGCGAGGTCCTCGAAACGATCGAGCTCGACCGTTCGTGCTTCGCGGCGATGCTCGGCGGGCCCGACCGCCGGACGCTGTTCATGCTGACCGCCGAGTGGCGCGGCACCGAGGGAGTCGAAGACGTCATCAGGGCCAGAACCGGACAGGTCCTCGTCGCCGAGGCGCCTGCGCCGGGCACCGGCTGGCCGTAGTCGTTTCGGGCACTGATCGTCCGACGCAACCGACCCGCCGAGCCCGAAGCCCGGGAGGGCCGCTGAGGTTGCTCGGCAGCGGCGAAGCATCGCGCACGAAGGGCCATTTCCGCGTCTCCGATGAGCGGCCCGCGCACGGGTGCATGCCGCCTCACCCATCGGTGCCTTGCTATTGGTGGTCGCGACGGTGGTGGCACTGTCCCGGGCGGCCTTCCAGCCGTGACGTGGGGTTATACGAACGGCACCATCGACCGCGCAACCTTCGGCATGAGCGCAAGCCCAGGCGGAAAGCCGAAGACGGCTCACAGGCCCACATCTACGTCCTCCGCTTGGTGTCCGGGGGTCGGCCGGCGGGTTGTGCGAAACTCCAGTAGATGCAGACACGCTCGGGTGACTTCGAGTTGACGATGGAAGAGCTGCGGGCGATTGCCGGGTATGCCGTGGCGTGCGCCGAACCTGCACTCGTCCTCTTCCAGAAGGCCCGTCCCGATGACCCACGCCCGGCGGCGGCTCTCCAAGCCGCACGAGTCTTCGCCGAGGGGGCGCCCCGTTCGCGCCTCCAACGGACTGCCGCGGGCGACGCCCACCGCGCAGCCAGGGACGCCACTACCGAAGCCGCCCGGCACGCAGCGAACGCTGCAGGAGGTGCCGCCGCGGCGGCATACCTCCATCCGCTGGCGAAGGCAACGCAGGTGCGCCACATCCTGGGGTCGGCCGCCCATGCCGCCCGGGCTGCCGAGCTCACACGCGGCGATGACCCGGTGGTCGCGGAGTATGTGATCACCGCCGCCGCCAAGCGAGCCACGCCGGTCGTCCTTGACGTGCTGACCCGCTATCCGCGGCCGCCGAAGGGGCGCACCCGGGTCGCGGTCCTCATGGAACGGATCGACAGCCTGCTTCGGGATCCACCTCCGCCGCCGCGCGTGGTCGACGACCCCGGGCCGTTCTTTCACGGGACCAAAGCCGACCTCCGTCCGGGTGACCTGCTCACACCGGGTTGGCGCTCGAACTACGGATCGGGGCGTCAGGCAAAACACATCTACCTGACGGCCACACGCGAGGGTGCGCCGCTGGCTGCCGAGCTCGCTCGCGGCGATGGGCCCGGACGGGTCTTCCGGGTCGAGCCACTCGGCACGATCGAAGACGACCCGAACGTCACCGACAAGCGCTTCCCTGGGAACCCGACCCGGTCCTACCGAACGACCGAGCCACTGCGGGTCGTCGAGGAGATCACGGGCTGGAAGCGTCCTCCGCCGGAGATGATCCAGCACATGCGCGAGCGCATGGCCGAGCTGGCTGAGCTCGGGATCGAAGCGATGGACGACTGACGGCGCGTCGGGCGATTCTGCGACACGGCGCTGAAGTCGTAGGAGCGTGCCCACCGCGGCCGAATCGCGATCCGCGCCTGCTGGTCGTACATCTCACGGCAGGAGACCTCTCGAGCTCCGTCGCGGCATTCGGCGTCCATCGTCTCCCGGGGCCGCCGCGAGGTACTCCCGCACGAGCCCATCAACGATGGTCACCCTCGGCTGTCTTCTGACCGACAGCGAGCGAGGTCCGGTGAGGCGCTGATGACTCGGACTGCGGTCACCGAAGACATTCGGCTCGACCTGCTCGAGACCAGGACGTTCGGCTCGCGCGTGATCAACGAGCGCTACAGGCCTGCCCGCGACTGAGCGGGACTGAGACCGGCACCGACGAGTCTCAGAACGGCCCTGGGCTGACAAGTGGAGCCACCGTTGCCGCCCGCGTCTCTGCCCGACGGGTCGGCCCTCGACGCGCGATGGTCACCTCCACGGCGTTGCTGGGAACGGTCCGGCGCACCGGGCACGCCTTCGGCGCTACGGTCAACGACCTGGTCCTGGCGGTCGTCACCTGACCCGGTCGGCGCGCTCGCTGCGGCGTAGCGTTGGGCCCGTGGCCCACATCAGCGGACAACTCCACATCGCGGCACCCCCGGACCTGGTGTTCGACACCGTCGCGGACTCCCGCAACGAGCCCTCCTTCAACCCCGAGATGCGCGACGTCGAGCTACTCACCCCGCTCCCGATCGGACCGGGCACCCGCTTCCTCGCGCACCTGGGCAGGGCGGGGACCGAGATGGTTGTGGAGATCGTCGAGTTCGACCGGCCGAACCGCCTCGGCTCGCGCACGACCAGCTCGATGATGACCACCTCAGGGTTCCTGACGTTCACCCCTGCCGGCGACGGCACCCTCATGGCGTGGGACTGGGAGGTGCAGCCCAAGGGGTGGCTGCGGGGTTTGGGGCCGCTGTTCGGCCCGATGGGAGCCCGGATGGAGCGCGGCATCTGGACCGGGCTGAAGCACCGGCTCGAGGGCGGCCGAGTAGGCCCTTCACCCTGAGCCGGCGCGAGCGGGAACGGTCGGCGTCAGCGATCAGCCCGTCGACGACGACGGACCAGATCTCGACGCGGTGGGTCTCCCGCTGCGGCTCCCGAGAGTGCTCACCTCGCACGTGCCCGTTGGCGGCAACGCCCCGGCATCCATGCCCGAAGGCTAGGGGGGCCGGCCCGCTCATCGCAGGCCGCGACCGGCCAGCGGCGTGGCCTGAGGAGAACGTTCGCGCCGACGACCGCACGGTGCCTGACGAGGCGGCCACCAGTTGACCTTGTGTATCCCACGGCGCAAGGTGGGTCCGAAGGCGCCCAGGGAACGCCTCGTCGTACTCGCCGCCGAGGAGAAGCGAATGGACCCCATCGAACGGCAACCCAGGATCGTGCGCTGGACCCTGCGGCTCGAGCAGACCACGGCGCTCGACCGACCAGTACATGCGCTGGAGCCGCCAATCCACGCCGTGTTCGGTACCGGGACGCGAGCTTCGGTGCTTCGCGGCGAATGGCTCGGCCACGCGGTACACCCCCTGCTCACCGACCTCTCGATCGGGACCTGGACCTCCGCCAGTGTGCTTGACCTGCTCGGCGGGCCCGACATGTCCGCCGCGGCCCAGAGGCTCGTCGGGACCGGGCTGCTCGCCGCGGGCCCAACCGCATGGACCGGATGGGCCGAGTGGTCGGCAGCAGGGTCGCGCGACAAGCGAGTTGGCCTCGTCCACGCTGTCACCAACGGCGTCGCGATCAGCATCTACGCGGCGTCATGGTTCGCCCGCCGGCGGGGCCAGCACTCCGCGGGGGCCCGGCTTGCCCTTGCAGGGGCGGCCGTGTCGGGAGTCGCTGCGTACTTGGGCGGTCACCTCACAGAGGGGCGCAAGGTGGCGAGCCGCCATACCGCGTACGACGACGCTCCCGCTGGGAGTCTGAGCGGCGCAGCGTCATAAGGAGCACGAGCAGCAGCGCGGTCGCGACAAGCGCTCCACTGGGGGTTACCGAGGGCCGCCTCGGTAAGGGGGCTGCCCCCGGCGTGCGTGGCCACCGTTGCGTTGCTAGGAGACCCTGCGGCGGTAGGTGGCCATGGCGAAGATGTAGGCGACGATGAGGATGCCGACGCACCAGGCGAGGGCGATCCAGATGTCTATGCCGACCGGCTGCTGTGTGAACAGGTCGCGGATGGCGTCGACGATGGACGTCACCGGCTGGTGCTCGGCGAAGGCGCGCACCGGGCCGGGCATGGTGTCGGTGGGCACGAACGCCGAGCTGATGAACGGCAGGAAGATGAGCGGGTAGGCGAACGCGCTCGCGCCGTCTGCGGAGTTTGCGGAGAGACCGGGGATCACGGCGATCCACGTCAACGCCAGGGTGAACAGGATGAGGATGCCGGCGACCGCGAGCCACGCCAGCACTCCCGCCCCCGAGCGGAAACCCATGAGGAGGGCGACGAGCACGACGACCACGAGCGAGATCAGATTGGCGACCAGTGAGGTCAGCACGTGCGCCCACAGGACGGACGACCGTGCGATCGGCATGGACTGGAATCGCTCGAAGATGCCGCCCTTCATGTCCAGGAAGAGCCGGAATGCGGTGTAGGAGATGCCCGAGGCAATCGTGATGATCAGGATGCCGGGCAGCAGGTAGTTCACATACGCATCCGATCCCGAGTTGATCGCGCCGCCGAACACGTAGACGAACAGCAGCATGAAGGCGATCGGCATGATCGTGGTCGTGATGATGGTGTCCAGGCTGCGCGTGATGTGGCGCAGGGACCGTCCCAGCAGGACGGCGGTGTCGCCGAAGAAGTGCGTGGTCATCGTTGTTCCTCACTCGTCCGTGCCGACGTCGCGGGCACTGCCAGCTGGCCGTCCGGGCCTTCGTCACCGACGACGACCAGGAAGACCTCCTCGAGGGTCGGCTGCTTCTCGACGTACTCGACCGTGGCGGGCGGGAGCAGTTGCTTGAGCTCGGCGAGGCTGCCGTTGACGATGATCCGACCCTTGTGCAGGATCGCAATCCGGTCGGCGAGCTGTTCGGCCTCGTCCAGGTACTGCGTCGTGAGCAGCACCGTCGTCCCGTGCTCGGCGAGTTCCTTGACGGCCTGCCACACCTCGATGCGCGCCTGGGGGTCGAGCCCGGTTGTCGGCTCGTCCAGGAAGATGACCGGCGGATTCCCGATGAGGCTCATGGCGATGTCGAGGCGGCGGCGCATCCCACCCGAGTACGTCGACACCCTCCGCGTGGCCGCGTCGGTCAGCGAGAAACGCTCGAGCAGGTGATCCGCGATCGTGCCCGGGTCCTTGAGGTGCCGCAACCGCGCGACCAGCACGAGGTTCTCCCGCCCGCTCAGGATGTCGTCGACGGCGGCGAACTGTCCCGTGAGGCTGATGGACTCCCGCACGTTCGCCGGTTGCGCGGCCACGTCGAACCCGTTGACGCTGGCCCTCCCGGCGTCGGACCTGAGCAGCGTGGACAGGATCCTCACCACCGTGGTCTTGCCCGCCCCGTTCGGGCCCAGCAGGGCGAAGATGCTGCCCCGCTCCACCTCGAAGTCCACGCCGCGCAGCACCTCCAGCTCCTGGTACGACTTCTCCAGGCCCTGCACCCGAATGACAGGTGCGGATGCCGCTGGCGTCGTCATCGCGAACCCTCCACTTCTTCCGCCTCGGCGCCGTCGATGGCCTTGACCAAGCGCTCCCGCTCCCTGCGAAGCCAGCTGCCTTCGTCGTAGTTGCGGATGAACGCCTCGACGAACTCGACGGGGTTGTCGCCGACGACGGCGCGGACGGACGAGCCGTTCGCCGCGCTCTGCTCAAACAGGTCGGCGAGGTCCTCGAGCATCCGCATCGCGGTCTCGCCGTCCGACACCCCGCCGGCGTACATGAGGTAGCGTTCGACGCCCTTCGCCGCGGTGCGGTGGTTCGGGGGGAGCTGCGCCACACGCGCCTTGTACTGCCGCCACCGACGCTTGTCGCCGATCACCTTGGCGGCGAGGTCAGAGATTCGCATGATCAGTTCTCTCCTTCGCGGAGCTGGTGGATTCGTTCTGCGAGGAAGCTCCACGTCCTCCAGAACTCTTCGAGGTAGTCCTGCCCCTTGGTGTTGAGGGAGAAGACCTTGCGCGGGGGCCCCTTCTCGGACGGGACCTTCTCCACGTCGACGAGGCCGCGCTGCTCGATCCTGACGAGCAGTGCGTAGACGGTGCCCTCGGCGATGTCGGAGAAGCCCTGATCCCGCAGCCACGCCGTGATCTGGTAGCCGTGCGCGGGCCGGCGGGACAGGATCGCGAGGACGATGCCCTCCAGCGTTCCCTTGAGCATCTCCGTCTCCTGCTTGCCCATGGAACGCCCCTTCGGCTACTCAGTGTTACTGACTACCAGTACACAGTAACACTAAGTAGTGGCGGCGCATGCTCCACGGCCGCCGCCACGTGATCAACAGGACCTAGGCCGGCAGTGGGCGGTCGTGAACGATCTGCTTCATCACCAGCGTTGAGGTCATCCGCAGCACGCCCGGTAGCCTTCCGAGCCGCTCGTCCTGGAGCCGCTGGTAGGCACCGAGGTCCGCGACGGCGACGCGCAGGAGGTAGTCCGGGTCGCCGAAGAGGCGCTGGGCCTCGATGACGTGGGGGATACCGGTGAGCCCCTCCTCGAAGGCCAGGAGGGTGTCACGGTCCTCCTGGCGCATGGTCACGAACACCAGCACGTCGAACCCGAGCCCGACGGCAGCCGCATCGACCACTGCCCGGTAGCCCCGGATCTTCCCGCTGCGCTCGAGCTCGCGCAGCCGGCGGTGACACGGGGACACGCTCAGCCGCACCCGCGCTGCCAGGTCCGTGACGGAAAGCCGGCCATCCGCCTGCAGCTCGGCAAGAATCTGCCGGTCAACGTCGTCCATCGAGCAGGACCTTCCACTAGTCGGGCTGTCACGTGGGAATCTTGGAAGCATTTTCCAGCCGGTCGCCGATATTCTTCCACCGAGTGCCATCGCCAAGGAAGAACCTGCTCATGGCCACCAGTTCCGTCTTCGCCTTCTGGGCCGTCGCTGCCCTGCTCATCATCGTTCCGGGCGCCGACTGGGCCTTCACGATCAGCGCCACCACCCGAGCGCACTCCATCGTTCCCGCAGTCAGCGGACTCGCCATCGGCTACCTCGGGGTGACTGCCGTCGTCGCAGCCGGCGTCGGGGCGCTGGTCGCCAGCACCCCTGCCGCCCTGACCGCCCTCTCCGTGATCGGCGGTCTCTACCTGGTGTGGCACGGCGCCACGACCTTCGCCCACCCCTCCACGCCCGAGGTGACGACGGCACCAGACGGGGCCTCGACCTGGCGCACGCTCGCCAAGGGCATCGGCGTCAGTGGGCTCAACCCCAAGGGCCTGCTGATCTTCATCGCCATGCTCCCCCAGTTCACCAACCCTGAAGGGGACTGGCCCGTCGCCGGGCAGATCGGCGTGCTCGGACTTGTCTTCACTCTCAGCTGTGCCCTGTTCTACCTCGTCCTCGGCCTGACCGCCCAGGCCGTGCTGCACGCGCGCCCTGCCGTCGCCCGAGGTGTCTCCCGCTTCTCCGGGGGAGCCATGGTCGTCATCGGCGCACTGCTCATCGCGGAGCGCCTGCTCGCCCAGCTGTACTGACCACGGACGTTGGTGACAGATCGCGAGGCGACCTGGTGAGCGACCAGTTGGGGTGGATACCGCTGGTCCCGTGGGTGGGGCACGACATCGCCGGTTCACCAGTTTCCAGGGTGACATCGGCCTGTGTGCGCGTACCGTCGGAGACGAGGGATCGATCGCACGGACGGGAGGTCCGGTGTCCAGCCCTGAGGAGCGTGCATCCATGGAGGACCCTCCTGACTGGGCACTGGATCGCGCCATGGATGAGCTCTACGAAGAGGAGGACCGTTCGGTCATCGTCGACCGTGCGTGGGAGCTGGTGCGCGCGGCCGAGGATCTGGAGGCCGAACGACACGACGAGTACGACGACCCGGACGAGGGCGGGGAAGCCTGAGAGGCAACGCCCGACCGCACGGCGGCTTCACCCCTGCAACGGCAACCGCGGCGAGACTGGGCCCGCCGCACCGATCAGAACGATAGGCTGGGTCCCTGGTTCGGGGAGGACCGTCTGGTGCACCTTCTGAGAGCCGGGAGGCCGAAGGCCAGGCGATGAGCATGACTACAGACCGGCGTGGCCTCTGATGGCCGACGAGGACTTGGCGGGTGGCGACGCCATCGGGCCGTACGAGGATCGGCAGCGATGACGCAGCAGAGGCAGCCCGCCCACCCACCGGAGGACCCTCCGCTCGGGGTGCTCAGCCAGCGTGTGCGCGACGCCCGGGCCGCGGTGCACGAGCACCGGCAGGGGCCGGTCAACTCCACCGACGCCGTCAACGCCCGACATCGGCTGCTGCTGGCGCTCGAGGCCTACATCGCAGCCCTCGAGTCGCGGCGGCTCCCTGTGCCGCACCCGCTCCGGGCCGAGCGCGAGCTGAACAGGCGGCTCTTCAGCCGCTGACCTGTTCGCCCGCGAGTACGACCTTTGGGCGCACTTTTCGACAAATGCTTCTCCGCGGCATACCGCTGTGGCTAGCCTGTGCGCCGCACTGCCGCACCGATCGGCATCCGGCCAGCGCGTGCGGCGCAGGGGAGCAGGGGGATTGCTGTGATGCGTGCACGCGCGCTGTGGGGTCGTCTGGTGGTGGGCGCGGTACTGGTCGCGCCTGTGGCGGGGGTGGCGGCGACCGCGCCGGCCCAGGCCCTGGCGGAGACCGAGACGTACTTCTCCTACACCAGCCAGCCTGGCGACTACGTCGGTCAGGGCCAGACCGGAAACCTCACGGCCCCAACCCAGTTCGCGATCGGGGGTACGGCAGGCTCGGTGAGCTTCAGCGCCGATACCGGCTCGGAGTGGTGGGACGTCACCCTCGCGGCGCCGCGCGGCGAGCAGCTCTCCACCGGCGTCTACGAGAACGTGGCGCGCGCGCCCTTCAATGACGCCCAGCCCGGGCTGTCGGTCAGCTCGACAGGCCGCGGCTGCAACACCACCAAGGGCAGGTTCACCGTCTACGCGATCAGCGCCGACACCGCCGGCCGGATCACGTCCCTCGACGCAGAGTTCACGCAGTTCTGCGACGGCGGCGCGGGCGCCCTGACAGGCACGGTCAAGTATGCCGCTCCGTACGTCGTGCCGATCGTGCTCACCTCCTCGAACCCGAGCACTGTGGTGGGCCAGCCAGTCACGCTGACCGCCCGGGTCAACCCCGGCACGGGGCCGGTGACCTTCCTCGATGGCGACCAGGTGATCGGGCAGGCCAGCCCCGACAGCGCCAGCCTCGCCCGGTTCACGACAGACCGCCTCGCCTCCGGCGCGCACTGGCTCTACGCCAAGCAGGGCACAGCCATCTCGGCCCGTCTCTCGCAGGCGGTCTCCAGCGGCGACACCTCGCTGTGGTTCAGCAGCGACAACGGGGACTACATCGGCCAGGGGGCCACGGCCAGCTATGTCCCGCCAGTCGCCACGGTCACGGCCCGCGGTGACGCCGGCTACGCCTCACTCAGCGTGGACGACAGCAGCAGCGGCGACTGGTGGACCGCGGACTTCGCAGCCCCGCCCGGCGAGACCCTGGTGCCGGGCACCTACACCGGCGCGGTGCGCGCTCCCTTCCGCGGGGCCGGCCAGCCGGGCCTGAGCGTGTCCGGCAGCGGCCGCGGCTGCAACCAGCTGACCGGCGACTTCACGGTCCACGGGATCGGGACCGCCCCGGACGGCTCGATCGCCAGCCTCGACGTGAGCTTCACCCAGCACTGCGAGGGCCGCCCCGAGGCGCTCACGGGGCGGGCACGCTTCCGGGCCGGCCCCGCGAGCGCGCCGGTGGCCTCGACCACCTCCCTCGCGGCAGCCGTCACGAGCGGCGGGCAGGTCTCGGTGACCGCCACCGTCACCGGTGGAGCGGGCACGCCCACGGGGCAGGTGGTGTTCACCGAGGGCACCAGGGCGCTGGGCACCTCGACCCTCGACAGCAGCGGTCGCGCGTTCCTCGTCATGACCATGCCGATCGGCTCTCACACGATCACCGCTGGCTACAGCGGCAGCCCGGCGTACCAGCCGAGCACCGCGACGACGCAGGTCGAGGTCCAGGGCATCGCGACCACGACCACCATGGCCATCGCCAAGACCGTCGTGAAGGCGGACAAGCCCCTGTCGGTCAGCGTCACGGTGGACTCGGCCGGGAGCAGCCTCCCGACCGGCATGGTGAGGCTCTACGACGGCGTGGAGCCCGTCGGCACCGCGGCGACGCTCAGCAACGGGAAGGCGACCATCGTGTGGACGCCGGTCGCCAAGGGCCAGCGCAGCCTGACCGTCCGGTACGCCGGCGACGTCCAGCACACGGGCTCTCAGTCCGCCCCCGTGACGGTCAGGGTGAACTGACCCGCACCGGGGGCCAC
>Ga0247820_10001584_pt1 | contig 12782 bp, 12 predicted proteins | sample 13C_Glucose_Day1_2_FD_192480 | JGI IMG/M metagenome (GOLD analysis project Ga0247820, IMG submission 192480) | Soil microbial communities from agricultural site in Penn Yan, New York, United States - 13C_Glucose_Day14 | ecosystem: Environmental > Terrestrial > Soil > Agricultural land | place...
CAGCGGCCAAACCTGCTGCCAAACCAGCAGCCAAACCGGCAGTGAAAAAACCGGTCGCAGACAAGCCGGCGACAACACCTGCTGCCAAGCCAGCGACCCCGGCTCCAGCCGTAGCACCTGCTTCGACGGCCACCACCTCGACAGCTACGCCAGCGCCAACGCCGGCTGTTGTTCCGAGTGCTGCAACCACCACCCCAACCAGCGCTTCCTAAGTGCCGGTTACCGCGACGCGCAGCTGATGCAGCGCGTCGCGGTCGAGGTGGGCGGCACCGGCCGCCACACCTTCCAGCCAGGCCGATAAATCGGTCGTCTCTCCCTGCGGCCAATCTTGCGCCGATCGTTCCAGTCGCTGTAGCAGATGCCGTTCGGCTTCCAGCTCAAGCGTCTTCACTTGTTCGCGCAACGTGCGCAACCCGGCGTCTTTCGTGGCCGCGTCTTTCCATTGCATGCGCAGTGCCCGCAAAGGTCGCACGACATCGGCGTCCCAGGTCTGGGCCACATTGCGAAGTTGCTGCAAGCGTTGTTCGTTGCAAGCGATTGCGCGCTCACCCAGCCATGCCGCGCACAGCAGCAAACACACGTTGACGCCCGACGCCTGCAATTGCAGGCATGCCTGTTCCACACCCGGGCGGGCATAAGTGGTCAGGGAAAAGCTCCACAGGTCAGAGGACATAGTGCTACTCGCGCCAGTTGCGAGCGAAGCTGGTAGACTCCGCCGCCATTATGATTCGACTTCAGAACCTGACTTTACAGCGTGGCCCGCAACGTCTGCTAGAAGACGCCGAGCTGACCCTGCACGCCGGCCACAAAGCCGGCCTCATCGGTGCCAACGGCGCCGGCAAATCGAGCCTGTTCGCTTTGATCCGGGGCGAACTGCACCCGGACTCGGGTGATTGCTTCCTGCCGGCCGACTGGCGTATCGCCCACATGCGCCAGGAGGTCGACACGCTCGAACGCCTGGCGGTCGACTACGTGCTCGATGGCGACCTGCGCCTGCGCCAGGTGCAACGCGACCTGGCGGCAGCCGAAGCGGCCCATGACGGTGCCGCACAGGCCCGCCTGCACTCCGAGCTCGACAGCGCCGACGGGTACACCGCCGACGCCCGGGCGCGCAAGTTGCTGGCCGGCCTGGGCTTCACCAACGAGCAAATGGATCGCCAGGTCGGGGACTTCTCCGGTGGCTGGCGGATGCGTCTGAACCTGGCGCAGGCCCTGATGTGTCCATCGGACCTGTTGCTGCTCGACGAACCGACCAACCACCTGGACCTCGACGCCATCATCTGGCTCGAAGAGTGGCTCAAAAGCTACCCCGGTACCTTGATGCTGATTTCCCACGACCGGGACTTCCTCGATGCCGTGGTCGATCACGTCGCGCACGTCGATCAGCGCAAAATCACTCTCTATCGCGGTGGCTACAGCGCCTTCGAGCGTGCCCGTGCCGAACGTCTGGCCCAGCAACAGCAGGCCTACGAGAAGCAACAGGTGCAACGTGCGCACATGGAAAGCTACATCGCCCGCTTTAAGGCGCAGGCTACCAAGGCCCGTCAGGCCCAGAGCCGGATCAAGGCACTGGAGCGGATGGAAGAGCTGACCGCCGCCCACGTCGATTCGCCGTTCGATTTTGTTTTCCGTGAATCGCAGAAAATCTCCAGCCCGCTGATCGATCTGTCCGATGCCCGCCTGGGTTACGGCGACAAAGCCGTGCTCGAGAAGGTCAAGCTGCAACTGACCCCGGGCGCACGGATTGGCTTGCTCGGCCCGAACGGTGCCGGTAAATCGACCCTGATCAAGAACCTCGCCGGTGAGCTTTCGCCATTGGCCGGTCGCTTGACCCGTGGCGAGAACACCGTGGTTGGCTACTTCGCCCAGCATCAACTCGACTCGCTGGACTCCAAGGCCAGCCCGTTGCTGCACTTGCAGCGTCTGGCGCCGACCGAGCGCGAGCAGACCCTGCGCGACTTCCTCGGTGGTTTCGACTTCCGTGGCGCGCGGATCGACGAGCCAGTGCTGAATTTCTCCGGTGGCGAGAAAGCGCGTCTGGCCTTGGCGTTGATCGCCTGGGATCGTCCGAACCTGTTGCTGCTCGACGAACCGACCAACCACCTGGACCTGGAAATGCGCCTGGCGCTGACCATGGCCCTGCAGGAATTCAGTGGTGCGGTATTGGTGGTCTCCCACGACCGTCATCTGCTCAAAAGCACCACCGACAATTTCTATCTGGTGGCGGACGGCAAGGTCGAGGAATTCGACGGCGATCTGGAGGACTACACCCGCTGGCTGGTGGAGTATCGCCAGCGCAACGCGCCGGTCAGCAACACCCCGGTCAACCCGGACAAGACCGACAAGAAAGCCCAGCGTCAGGCGGCTGCTGCGTTGCGTCAGCAACTGGCGCCGCACAAGCGCGAAGCGGAAAAGCTCGAAGCCGAACTGGGCAAGCTGCACGAGAAACTGGCGAAGATCGATACCAGCCTCGGTGACAGCGACATCTATGAGCCGGCACGCAAGTACGATTTGCGTGACCTGCTGGCCGAGCAGGCCAAGCTGAAGGTGCGAGAGTCGGAACTGGAAGAAGCCTGGATGGAAGCGCTGGAATTGCTGGAAAGCATGCAGGCGGAGTTGGAGGCGCTGTCCTGATGGACGCCTTCAAGTTGCCGCTGCCGGCCATGTGGGTCGAGCCGATCCTGCTCGGCGTGCAAATCCTGCTGATCCTGCTGGCCGGTTACATCACCCAGCGTTTCGTCGCCAAGTGCCTGACCCGCCTCGGTGAGCGCTACCCGTTTCCGCCGCAGTTGCTGATGCCGCTGCGCGGAGGCCTGCGCTGGCTGATCATGGGCAGTGCGCTGATTTTCGTACTGGAGCGCCTTGGTGTTTCGGCGACGGTGCTCTGGACCGCGTTGTCGGGGTTCGTTGCGGTCGCGGCGGTGGCGTTTTTCGCCATGTGGAGTGTGCTCTCCAATCTGCTGTGCGCGATCCTGATTTTCACCGTCGGCCCGTTCCGCCTCGGCGATGTGGTCGAACTGGTGGACACCACCGACAAGCCCGGCGTCAAAGGCCGGGTGATAGCGATCAATCTGCTTTACACCACGTTGATCGAAGCCGAAGAGCTCGGTACTGGCAGCGCCATGGTGCAGGTGCCCAACAGCCTGTTCTTTCAGCGTTCGGTACGGCGCTGGCGCGGGACGGATGTGTTTCCTTCCAGCGGTTTTGAGAAGTAGCCCTAAAGATCGTCCGAACGCGGCCCGAGCCTTCGGCAGCTCCTACAGGGAACGCATTCCAATGTAGGAGCTGCCGAAGGCTGCGATCTTTTGCTATGGGCTGCCAGCCGTCGCCATCTCCTACAAAAAATCGGTAGTCATCGGCCCAAAGCCGCATTAGCTTAGACATCTGTCACGAGTCTGAGTCGAGGTGTGCAATGGAGCTTCAAACATGGCTGGCGTTTTTTGCCGCCTGCTGGGTGATCAGTTTGTCCCCAGGCGCTGGCGCCATTGCGTCGATGTCCAGCGGTCTGCAATACGGTTTCTGGCGCGGCTACTGGAACGCCCTGGGCCTGCAACTGGGCCTCGCGGTGCAGATTGCAATTGTCGGCGCCGGTGTAGGCGCGATTCTCACGGCCTCCGCCACGGCGTTCTATGCGATCAAATGGTTCGGTGTGGCGTACCTGGTGTTTCTCGCGATCAAACAATGGCGCGCGCTGCCCAGCGACATGAGCGATGACGCGGCGGTGCGTCAGATCGGCAAGCCGATGGCGCTGGTGTTCCGCGGTTTTCTGGTGAACATCAGCAACCCCAAGGCGTTGGTGTTCATGCTGGCGGTGTTGCCGCAGTTTATCGACCCGCACGCGCCGCTGCTGATCCAGTACGTGATCATCGGTGTGACCATGATCTGCGTCGACCTGATCGTCATGGCCGGGTATACCGGGCTGGCTTCCAAAGTGCTGCGTTTGTTGCGCACACCCAAGCAGCAAAAACGCATGAACCGTACCTTTGCCGGCCTGTTCATTGGCGCGGCGGCGTTCATGGCAACCTTGCGTAAAGCCGCAGTTTAAAAACTGTCGGGCACAAAAAAGGCGACCTTTTCAGGTCGCCTTTTTCGTTTCTCAGGTCAGCGCAAAATCACCGGCGCGGTATCCGCCGGCAGGTTGTTGCGCTGCCGGGTCTGGCCAGACGGCTCGTCACTTGCGTTGCCGAGTTGCTGGCTCAATTGTTGGGCCACGTCCTCACCCAAAGCCTTGGACACTTCGCGGACCACCCGTGGGCGGTTCAGTGACACCTTGATGTCGCGGCCATTCACCAGTTTGGTGTCCTGGCCTTCGCCCATCGCCGTGAAGGCCGAGGTGATTTCATAGGTGCGGGTGTTGATCAGGCTGAAGTCGGCCACCAGCGACAATCCCAGCACAGCGGAATGGCTGTCGGTGTTGGCCAGTTCGGTGACGTCGCGGGTGAAATCGATGTCCGACACGGTGCCGAACAGCACGTAGTCGGCGCCCTTGAAGTTGCCGGCCTTGATCCGTTTGATCACGTCATACACGTCACCCTTGGACGAGGCCGTGTAAGGCGTGCCCTGCACCAGCTGGAACATGCCGGTGCGAAGGATCTCGCCCTTGATGTCGCCGGTGAATTTACGTAACTCACCCTGCTCGATGTAGCTGCTGGTGGCTTCGATTTCGTTGTAGCTCGACGATCCGCTGGCGCTGTAGCGATTCGCCTGGAAGTTGTTCTGAGCCGAGACGATGTGGATGTATTGTTCCACGCGCTCCTGGTACGCCAGGTCCGTCACCGCCACTTTCGGCGCCGCGTGCACGCTGAACGCGCATGCCAACGCCATGATGCCAATCCATGCGCGCATTGATTAACGCTCCGTGGTCTTGCGGATCTCTTTTTCGTCCATCCACTCGGCCAGACCGCTTTCGACATCGATCAATTGCAGGCTGAATTTATAGAAGACGTCCTTGTAATCGGCGCTGCGCTTGACGATCGAGCTGATCGAACCTTCGAGGCGGTACTGGGCGGCGATCATGTTGCCGGTCTTGGCCACAGTGCTTTTCTTGTACAGACCGCTCTGGTTTTGCAGCTTGAGCTGGTCAACCTGGCTCTGCATCTGGGTGTTGTCGCTGGCAAAACGCGCGGTGCCGGTCTTCATCAGCTGGGTCTTGATGCTGGTGGTGATCTCGCGGGTATCGATGTACTCGCTGGTCTTGTTCTTCACGTCATAGACCTGAACCACCGGGCGACCTTGCAGAATCCCGGACTGGGCCAGAGAGCGGGTCATGGACTCGGCGATCATTTGCAGGTCGGTGGAGCCGAATTCGTTGGTTACGGTTTCAACGGCTTTGGTATCGCCGTAGCTGATGTTCTTGCTGCCCAGGGTCGGCGAAGTGTTGGCGCAACCGCTGGCCAGCAGGGCGATGACAGCGATGAAAGAAAAGCGTGCAAACATGGGAGTGCTCTCTGCAACTGAAATAGGGAAGGCGGCGTTACGGCGTCTTGATTTCCAGGCGGAAATCCACGGCTTTGGCGGTCGGTGCGATGGCTTGAATGAAGCTGGTCTGCTCGCCGTACATCAGTTGGCTTTTCCAGACTTCCTCTTCGGCAATCGGAAAGCCTTCAGGCCCAAGCCACGCGAAGCGGTAGTAGAAGGTCTTGTTGTTGAAGCTGGTGTTGCTCAGTTGAGCGTTGACCGTCATGAAGCCGTTTTCACGCGCTACGCGCATGGCGCCGACCACGATGTTCTTCAACTTGCCTTGGGCCACGACTTTGCTCGCGGCGCTGCCCGGCTCCGGTGGTGGCGGGGTGGCGCAACCGGCCAGCAGCGCCAGGCCGAGGACGGCGATGAATCTGAATCGCATGGGAAGACTCCGTTCTTAAGGTTGAGTGAGGCTGGCCACGGCGGTCGGGCTGACACGAGGGATCACTTGAGCGGCGACACCGCCAGCGAACACCTGATTGCCCACGGCACGCAGGCTGATGACCTGATAACGCTGGTCGATGGTGACCTTGACCACCGAGCCACCCACGGCGCTCGGCAGCGACACCTGATGCTCACCTTTCTTCAACCGCAGGCGCACCACCTGGGTGTTGTCCGGCAGCGTGCGCCAGGTGCGGGTGTCGGCACCCTCAAGCACCGCCGAGGTAAGGCCGACGGCCAGGCCTGCCAGCGGATTGGTTTCGTTGATCTGCTTTTGCGCCACGCCACGGGTGACCGCGCGAACCGTGGTGCGCACGATGATGCCGGGCATGTCGTCGCGCAGGGCACGTCGGGACATGGCGGTGGTGCTGTTGAGTTGGGTCAGGTTCAGCTGCTGGCCATCCACGCCGATCTGGGCGAACGCCGCGGTGGAGGTGTCAGGCTTGATGATCGGAAACGACAGCGGTGTGATCACCACGTTGCCGCTGATAGGCAACGGCAGCGGAACACGGATCGAGTCCCGGGCAGGGGCGAGGCCACTTTGCACGACGATCAGGATGTCGCTGTCATCGGTCTTGGTGCCTGGCTTGTCGAGGTTCACCAGCGCCTGTTCCAGGAGCGGGGTGTTCGGCCGCAGTTCGGCTGCTTTGCGATAACCCGGCGCCGCGAGGTCTTTTTCACCCAGGGCTTCGTAGACGAAACCGGCCAGGTAATGGCTGAACGCACTCTGGTAACTGTTCTTCAGACTGACCACTTCCGGCGCATCCAGGCTGGCGACCGGGTAACCCTGCAAATCCTTGTACTGGGTGGTGATGCCTTGCTTCTCGGCCTCTTCCTCGCTCTTGAGGTATTCCTTGTCACGCAGATCGGCGATCACGGCCTCACGCTCGTGCGTCCTTTTGATCGCCGTGCGAGCGCCGTCGAAGTCATTCGCGGCCAACAGGTTGAGGGCCATTTGTGTGGTCAGCATGACTTTTTCATAGTCATAGCCTTCGTAGCGACGGACCTTGTCGTTGACCAGGAAACTACCGAATTGTGCGAGGTATTTGGCCGAGTCGAACTTGACCGAGTCTTCCCATTGGGTGACCACTTGATCAGCGCTGCCCCAGGCAATCTGGCTGCCGGTAAAATCGCCTTTGGCGCGTAGCAGTTCGCCTTTCTCGAAGAAGTAGAGAAGGTCTTTATCGGTGCCGGTGTTGTTCTTTTCCAGCAAGGTCAGCGCGGCATCGACATTGCCCGAAGCCAGTTGCTGATTGGTTTGTGCAAGTTCGGAATCGTAATTGCGAAAAACCGAACAGCCGGACAACAGCGTGACGGCGCTGAGCGCGATCACTACAAGGGCGCGGGAGGCCATGAGTACTTCTTCCCTGAGTATTTGAACAGCCGCACTTGCGGGTCGGGCTGACGGGACCCACTGACGGGCGCCCGGGGCGTCCTGCCAATTCCTCATAAAGAGAGGAGCTTAAATGCCGTATCGCTATAACGAAGGCGCGGCATTATAGGTGCGGATACTGGCGATGTAATGGCTTTTTGAGATCTTTCTTTCAAAAAGTGCCATCAGTCGTGCGACGCTTTGCGGCTAAAGCACAACAAAGCTTGAGTGAAAGTGATTGGGAGGGAACAATATGTTACTTCGTGTTTCCAATTGAGATTCATTCATGATTGCCCCGTCCCGTTTCCTGGCCTGGCTGATAGCGCCGGTATTTGCCCTGTGCAGTTTCAATCTGCTGGCCGACACGGTCGAGGGCGCCCCGCAAGCCCTGCATTTACTCGACTACATCGGTGCGGATTACCCGGAGGCGGTACAGGCTGGCAAAGTCGTCAACGAGTCCGAATACCGCGAGCAGCTGGAATTCGTCCAGGCCTTGCAAGGATTGGTCGCGGCCATGCCCGCTAAACCGGAAAAGGCTGCGCTGGAGCAAGGCATCGGCTCGCTGCGCAGCGCGATCACGGCGCGGCAGGAAGGTGCTGACGTTGCCCGTCTGGCGCGCCAGCTTGGCGCAAAACTGGCGGTGGCCTATGAGGTCAGCCAAGCTCCGATCATCACTCCGGACCCGACCCGTGGCGCGCCGTTGTACGCCCAGCATTGCTCGGTGTGTCACGGCGATACCGGCGCAGGCGATGGCCCGGCGGGCGTGGGGCTAACGCCAGCTCCGGCCAATCTGCGTGATCACGCGCGTCTTGATCACCTGAGTCTCTATGCGATCTACAACACCCTGAGCCTGGGTGTGGAAGGCACCGACATGCCAGCCTTCGCCGATCAGCTCGATGACCGCCAGCGTTGGGACCTGGCCACTTACATCGCCAATTTCAGCGCCGAACCGGCGGCCGCCAGCGGTGACAAGGTCTACAACATTGCCGATCTGGCCCGCCAGACGCCGGCCGAAGTGCAGGCCGTCGACGGCCCGCAAGCCGCTGCGACTTTTCGTGCACAGCGCGCGCAACCGCCGCAGGTCAAACGCGGCCCGGCGCAATTGCTCGACTACACCGCGGCAACCCTGGACAAGAGCGTTGCGGCCTACCGCGCGGGCGAACACGATCAAGCCTATGACCTGTCGGTAGCGGCCTATCTGGAAGGCTTCGAACTGGTCGAAAGCTCCCTCGACAACGTCGACGCGAACGTGCGCAAAGACACCGAAAAATCACTGATGGCTTACCGTCAGTCGCTGCAGGATGGCTTGCCGATCGATCAGGTCGAGCAGCGTCTGGAAGCCGCCAAGGCAAAGTTGAAGACGTCTGCCGGTTTGCTCGGCAGCGATGGTTTGAGCTGGTCCCTGAGCTACGTTTCCGGCCTGCTGATCCTGCTGCGCGAAGGACTGGAAGCGATTCTGGTGCTGGCGGCGATTCTCGCGTTCTTGCGTAACACCGGCCAGCAATCGGCCGTGCGCAGTGTCAACGTCGGTTGGGGCCTGGCGTTGTTGGCCGGTCTGGGCACCTGGGCGCTGGCAGCGTATGTGATCGATGTCAGCGGATCGCAGCGTGAATTGCTCGAAGGCGCGACGGCGCTGTTCGCCAGCGTCATGGTGCTTTGGCTCGGCGTGTGGATGCACGACCGTCGTCACGCCGCTGCCTGGCAGGATTACATCAAGAGCAGCCTGGTGGGCGGGGGCGGGCGTTTTGGCTTTGCGATCCTGGCGTTCTTCTCGGTCTATCGCGAACTGTTCGAAGTGATTCTGTTCTACGAGACCCTGTGGTTGCAGGCCGGGCCTGCTGGTCACGATGCCGTGCTGGCCGGTGGTGCCACGGCGCTGGTGCTGCTGGTGGGCCTGGCGTGGGTGATTTTGCGCGGGTCGGCAAAACTGCCGCTGACGCTGTTCTTCAGCATCAACGCCGCTTTGTTGTGCGCGCTGTCGGTGGTGTTCGCCGGGCATGGCGTGAAGGCGTTGCAAGAGGCCGGGATCTTCGGCACACGGCCGGTGCCGTTCTTTGAATTCGACTGGTTGGGGATTCATGCCGATGCGTATTCGTTGAGTGCGCAGGCGGTGGCGATTGCTGCGATTGTTGTGCTGTATGGTCGTAGCTGGGTGGCCGAGAAGCGGCGGGTGGCTGTTTCCTGATCGAGTGATTGTTTAAAAGATCGCAGCCTTCGGCAGCTCCTACAGGTGTACGTTATTCCTGTAGGAGCTGCCGAAGGCTGCGATCTTTTGCTTTTGAGAGGTAAAAAACATGCGCGTATGGATCGATGCCGACGCCTGCCCCCGGGCGGCCAAGGATCTGGTGGTGAAGTTCGCCCTCAAGCGCCAGTTTGAGGTAGTACTGGTGGCCGGGCAGCCACAGATCAAGCCGGGTCTGGCGCTGGTGAAGCTGATCGTGGTGCCGAGCGGTCCGGACGCAGCCGATGACTACCTGGTGGAGCACGCCGTCCCCGGTGAGCTGGTGATTTGCAGCGATGTGCCGCTGGCTGATCGGCTAGTGAAAAAGGGCGTCGCGGCGCTGGACCCACGGGGCAAGGAATTCGATGCGCAGAACATGGGCGACCGGCTGGCGGTGCGCAACCTGTTCACCGACCTGCGCGAGCAAGGGCAGATGAGCGGCGGGCCGGCGCCGTTCGGCGAGCGCGAGAAACAGGCGTTTGCCAATGCGCTGGACCGGATTTTGACTCGCTTGGCGCGTAAAGCCTGAAAAGATCGCAGCCTTCGGCAGCTCCTACAGGGGATCGACGCACACCCGTAGGAGCTGCCGAAGGCTGCGATCTTCTGATCCTGTTTTTTTACCCGTCGTTTTCGTGAGTCAGTTCGAGTACGCGGTCGACCAGTTTGTTGATCCCGCCCGCCGCTTCACTGATCGATTGCGCCAGCATGTACGCCGGGGTGCTCACCAGTTTGCGCGCCTTGTCTTCAACGATGTCGCTGACGGCGCACTCTTGGTGGGTGGCGCCCATCTTGTTCAGCGCTGCCGCCGTGTCGGTATCGTTGCCGATGGTGCAGGTTACGCCGGGGCCATAGATTTTCGCTGCCAACGCCGGCGAAATGCAGATCAGGCCGACCGGTTTGCCAGCTTCGGCGAAGGCTTCGGTCAAGGCCAGAACGTCGGGTTGCACGGTGCAACCGGTGCCTTCGATGGCGAAGTTGGACAGGTTCTTGGCCGAGCCGAAACCGCCGGGAATGATCAGTGCGTCGAACTCATCGGCGTCTGCTTCACGGATGTCCTTGATCTCGCCACGGGCAATGCGCGCCGACTCCACCAGCACATTGCGCGACTCGGGCATTTCTTCGCCGGTCAGGTGGTTGATCACGTGCAACTGCGCAATGTTTGGCGCGAAACACTGCACCTGTGCGCCACGCTGGTCCAGACGCAGCAGGGTAATAACGCTCTCGTAGATCTCGGCGCCGTCATACACGCCACAGCCGGAAAGGATCACTGCAACTTTTTTGCTCATGGGCTTTTCTCCAGATTCATGGCGTTAAATGTCCACTAATTTGTCACTCGTTGCCATAGGGTTAATTCGCGGCTACACCTAGCATCTGTCCTCAAGATTCCGATCAGGGCGCGTCATGGACTTCATTCTGTATGCGGTGCCGTTCTTCTTTGTGCTGATTGCCGTTGAACTGGCGGCCGACCGCTGGCGCGGGGTCAGCAACTATCGCCTGGCCGACGCGATCAACAGCATCAGCACCGGCGTGTTGTCGACCACCACGGGGTTGCTGACCAAAGGCGTGGGGTTGCTGACCTATGCGTTTGCCCTCAAGCATCTGGCGCTGTTCGAACTGTCGTCGGACAGCGTCTGGGTCTGGGTATTCGCCTTCGTGTTCTATGACTTCTGTTACTACTGGCTGCACCGCATGGGCCATGAGCGCAACATTCTCTGGGCGGCGCACTCGGTGCATCACCAGAGCGAGGACTACAACCTCTCCACCGCCCTGCGCCAGACCAGTACCGGGTTTCTGCTGAGCTGGATCTTCTACCTGCCCATGGCCGTCGCGGGCGTGCCGTTGCTGGTGTTTGTCAGCGTCGCGGCGCTGAACCTGCTGTACCAGTTTTGGGTGCACACACGGCACATTCCCAAGCTCGGCTGGTTCGAGTGGTTCTTCGTCACGCCATCCAATCATCGGGCTCACCATGCACAGAACGCTCTCTACATGGATCGCAACTACGGCGGGGTGTTCATTATTTGGGACCGTCTATTCGGCTCGTTCCAGGAAGAGGACGACAACGAACCGGTGATCTTCGGCGTAACCACCCCGCTGGAAAGCTGGAATCCGCTGTGGGCGAACTTGCAGTTCTACGCGCAGTTGTGGGCGGATGCGCGACGTGCCGAAAGCACCTGGGACAAACTGCGGATCTGGTTCATGCGTACGGGATGGCGGCCGGCGGACGTGGCGGCGAAATACCCGATGCATAAACAGGACTTGAGCCAGTTCCGTAAATTCGAGGTACCACTGGACGGGCGTCAGCAGCTGTATGTGCTGCTGCAGTTCTGCGTCTACATCGCGCTGGGCAGCTATCTGATGAACCTGGAGCCGAGCCTGTCGACCGCCGCGCTGGTGCTGGGTTGGGGAGCGGTGGCGCTGGGATTGTTCGTGCTGGGCGTGGCCCTGGAGAATCGCCCGTGGGCGTTGAAGCTGGAACTGTTGCGGCTGGCGTTGAACGTGCCGCTGGTGTGGCTGGCGCCGCTGGTAGGGCTGTGGCCGGCCAGCGCGGCGGGCTGGATCGGCCTGCTCAGTTACAGCCTGCTCAGCGGGATCGGTCTCTACTGCTGCAGAAACCGCTTCACTCGACTGGCTTAGTATCGCCGGTCTTGGCCTGTTCGGCTTTCAGGGCCTGCTCGTCGGCATAGATCTGTCTGGCCAGGCGGGCATTCTTGAAGCGCCGGCGCAGCCACAGGCCCAGGCCCAGGATGAGCAGGGCGCCGAGTACCCACAGCTCGTACTTCTTGATGCTGCCGAGCATGCCTTCCAGGACCGCGCCAAAGTGATAAGCGGCGGCCGCCAGTGCGGTAGCCCAGATCGCGGCGCCGATGCCGTTGAGCAGCAGGTAGCGTCCCGGTGGATAGCCCGACAGGCCGATCGCCACAGGCATTACCGTGCGCAGGCCGTAAACGAAGCGGAAGCTCAGGACCCAGATGTCCGGGTGTTTACGGATGTGCTCCAGCGCCCGGTCACCCATCATTTGCCAGCGGGGCTTGCGCGCGAGCAACTTGCGCCCGTGCTTGCGTCCCAGGAAGTACCAAAGCTGATCACCGGCATAACTGCCGCAGAACGCCACGACCACCACCAGGTTGATGTCCATGTATCCACGGAACGCGAGGAAGCCTGCGAGCACCAGAATGGTTTCGCCTTCGAAAAACGTGCCGAGGAACAAGGCAAAGTAGCCGAAGTCATGCAGAAATTGTTGGAGCATTGTCTGGGTGCTGGCGAAATGAACGCGCAGCCTAACCC